>Ga0181520_10000524_pt1 | contig 84004 bp, 55 predicted proteins | sample PEATcosm2014_Bin_29_FD_132451 | JGI IMG/M metagenome (GOLD analysis project Ga0181520, IMG submission 132451) | Peatland microbial communities from MTU Mesocosm Facility, Houghton, MI, USA - PEATcosm2014_Bin02_30_metaG | ecosystem: Environmental > Terrestrial > Soil > Wetlands > Peat | place... | reverse complement strand
CTCCGAGCGCTTCCAAGAACAACCGGCCCCGGACCCCTTGGTATTCCATCGCCAGGATGGGCACGTTCCCGATGCGGTGATACGCGCGCCGCCAATGCGGAGGGATTCTCGGCACGATTCTCAATTGTTCGTTGGGCTGCCCCACGCCAGCTTTGAGAGCATCCACGTCGAGCAGCGAACGCGTGCTCCACCGCAAAACCAACCCGGGCTCCCACAGATCCACGAGCGTCTTGCGGCTTCCCTCCGGCATTCCCAGCGTGAAACGCTGTTTGGATACGGCGAAGGCGCGCGTGACGCTTGGATTTCCTTGGGGCGTCTCAATGCCGCGAACGGTTCTGGCGGCTAACGACGCCAGCAAAACCACGGCGAATATCACAGTCAGTGTTTGTCGAGTACACATGCTATATGGTCTCTTCCTTTGGTTGCAACTTACGGCCATGGGAAGCACAGGGATCCGGAACAGGGCCGGGGTCAGACTTTTCACCTTAACGAGGTCCTGGACTCGCTAACAAGCTTGCTTTGCAATTGCGAGATGCTCTTTACCTGGGCGGGGAAACTGCAGATCTTCTGACGCTTGACCGTGACGCCGCCGGACGGATCCCGCCATAATAGCCCCCAACCGCCCGAGGCCACCCGGTCCTTTATCCTTTCTGGAAGAATCAAGAGCGTTGCTTGGTCTGTTTCGACTTCCGCTTTCCAACGCCCCCAGAAACCGTCTTCGGTTTACCCTTTCCTTTGGCCGTGGGCCTGGCCGCCTTTATCGACGGAACCAGGGCGACGCCTGCCTGAAGTTGTTCTACCCCCCAGGAATTGAGGCTCTTGCCGGAAATGCTGGCGGCCAGATTGACCTGGCGATGAAGCTCCGGCGGAACGCGGGTGATGAACTGGCCCGAAAACGGCTTGTTCGGCTCTTCCCCGCGCTGTTTGCAGAAGGCGAGATAATCATCAATCGATTCCTGGAAGGCGGTCTTCAACTCGTCAACGCTTTGTCCCTGGAAGGTGATTACGTCCCGCGTGTCGAGGACTTCGCCATGGAAAATCCCCGCTTCGTCGTCGAATTCAACTTTGCCGACATACCCTTTGTATTCCATCATGGCGTCACTCCTGCCTCTGTCAGGAACCGTCTCGCAGATTTTGGAGTGCGGCGATTTATCGCCGCTTTTTGCCCGTACCGATTGGACGTGTGACTCATCATTGGTAAGTTCTTTAGCAAAACACATCGCATTTACAATGGAACCCAAAAGCGGCGATAAATCGCCGCACTCCAAAGACCTGCCGCACCCCGGCATCATGACGTCGCAAAACGGACCTCCACTTCAATCCACTGGTGCGGGCCCAAGGGAATGTCGATGCGATCGCCCGAAAACTCCAGGTCCGTCGGCGGCACGTCGCCGGGATTGATTTTGCGGGCGGAAGCCACGTTGCGGAAACAGCGAAGCCCTAAGCGAACGCTGCGGCCGTCGGTTTCTAAGAGACGAACGCGAAAACCGGATCCGAGGGGAGGGATAGTTTCTTGGGCGGCGGGCTGCTCAAAGAATTTTGCGGGGGCCGGTAGGCCCGGTCGACTTTCTTCGGCGGTGGTGGCGGCGGCGGACAAGGGTTCCCAATCGGTGGCCAGCACGTTGCGGCAGTCGAGATGGAAAAGCCAGCCGGTGGGCGTGGGCATGGGCGGCTGATCGGGCAAGACGAGCGGCGGCGCGAGGAAGCCCAAGGCCGCGGCCAGCGGATTGGGTACGTCAATGGCGATCCCCAACCGGAACGTCCGCGCCGTCTCGCCCCGCGTGACCAAGAGCGTATCGAGCTTTCGCGGCCCGGGCCGGCGATGATAGGGAAGGCCGCCGCAGAGGAGGGTCGTCTGCTGGAAAGGGGTTGCGGCCTTCCCACCCACTCCCTCTGCCGCCCGCGGGAGTGAGGAGAGACCAAACAATTGCTTGCCGCGGCAGATGTTGACGAAATGCGGCGACTCGAACTGCATCAGTTCCGTCGCGTGCTTGGCCATGTTCGTGCCGCGCTCGATTTTCGCGGCCTCGTCCTTCCAGGCGAAGCGAGCGGCGTAATAGGAATCCCAGGGACCGCCCTCGGGCAAGCGATCGATCTCCAGTTCGATCTCGATCTTGATGATACGGCTGCCGCGCCACGCCCGCGTGGTTTGGCGAAAGCGGGCCACGCGGTGCCCTTCGCGATCGAGGAGCCGGCCGCGACTCAGAATCTCGCCCAGGGCCGGGCCGGCGGAAGTGACCTTCAGTTCGTCGGCCGCCATGAGCGAATAATTCAAATCGCCGCCGGGTTCGCCGCCGGGGGGCAACCGAAGCGCGATCTGCTGCGCCAGGCGGGGATCACGGCTGTGATAGTCGGAGATGGCGCGAATGCCGCCCGTGCGGGGATCGAAATGGACCTCGAAAAACTCGTTGCGCAACAGGCTTTCCTCGGCCAAGGGAGGGAGGGCTTGCGGCGTTCGCCGGCCGAACCATCCCTTTCGCTCGACCACCGCCGCCGGCGATTCGGCCGCGGGGTCAATCCAGGCAAAACCCATCGCCGGCACGTTCACCGACTGCGGATGGCGGACGAACGAGGAAACCGGGAGGTCGGCCTGCTGGGGAAAGCTCCAGGGATTGACGATCAAGAAGCCGCGCTGCCGCGAAGCGGCCGTACCGAACACGGCGGGGCCGAAATTGCCCAGCGACTCGCCGAGGGACTGGGCCAAGCGGTCGTCCAGGGCGGGGTCGTTATCGTTTTCGGCGGCCAGCGAGGCTTCGACAGCGCCGGTGAGTTCCTCGGCGGTTTCCCCGGCGATTTTCTCTTTTTGCGCGCCCGCGGCGCACACGCCGGCCAGCGTGGCGAGTGTCTGGCGGGCCTGGAGCGTCGCGCGGCGGCGAAAATAGCGGACCCAACGCGAGATCGGGTCGGGCCGGCCGGCCGTGACGTCCTGACGCAAGTAGGGCGAGCGGTATTCGTCCGGCCGGTGGTGGCTCTGCTGGCCGGCGTAGCTGGTTTGCTGGAAATAGTCGTCGATCGTCCGAAAGGCGCCGAAAACCGAGCCGTAGGCGGCGATGCGGCGCAGGTCTTCATACCAGCGGCACGATCGGCCGGGCCAATGGGCAAAGACGGCCGTGGCCGACTGGTCGAGATTCATCGCCTCGCCCAGCTTCTCGGCCAGCCGCAGGAAGGGTGCAGCCTGGCCGGCGTCCAAGGGCAAGCTGCCGATGGCCTCGATGCTGGTGCCGTCGATGCCCTCCCATTGAACGCGGCTCTGGGTGGCGGTGGGAAAGCGCCCGTCATCGAGCGTGCAGTGCAGCACGCCCTTGAACGCGTGCCGCTCGAGGATTTGCGGCAGCACGGGCGTCAGGCCGAATCGTCGCCGGCCGAAGATGGTAGGACGCCGATCGAGGTGTTCGGCGTAAGCTGCGAGTCCGCGGCGAAGCTGCCACTCGATGGCCTCGACGTCCAAGAGCGGCAAGCGGCTCTCGCAGTGTTCTCCGCCGATCAAGCCGGCCCGCTGGTCGGCCAAGGCTTGCTTGAGCGCGGCGAGCGTGGCCGGCTCGCGGCGGGCCATCTCTTCGACGACCTCGGCCGCCAGGAGCAGGTTTCGCGGCGGCCCGCCGGCCAGTTCGGCCTGCAACGTTTTTCCCAGCGTGCTGGGCGCGACGAGCGTGAGGTCGAGCAGCCGGGCTTCGCTGGGATAGAAATACTCGCGGGCCTCGTGCAGCCGATCGAAGGCCGACTGCAGATGGCTGCGGGCGGCCTCGACGTTGCCTTGCAAGGTCTCGGCGGCGGCCGCCAGCGCCGCGGTTTGCAGCGATGCCTCGTCGAGGTTGCTCATGTAACGCAGCTTCCGCGTCAGCAGTTCGACCTGGAGGTGGCAGAATCCCAGGGCGAGAAAGTCGGCCGTCAGCTCGGCATCGACGCTGGGGTGGTCCGGGCCGAGCCGTTCCAACGCGACCGCCAACATCTCGTCGCGGTTGGGCAGGTCGCGTAGCACGCACGCCCCGGCCGCTTCGGCCTGCGCGATCCAGTCTTCGGGCAGCGAGGAGCGGCAGCAATCGGGGAGCATGATCAGGTTGTTCGACGGATCGGGAGGAGGAGACGTGGCCGGCAGCCAACGGGGAATGGCTTGGGCGCTGCTGAGCAACAGCGGATGCCATAAGGTGGACCAGGCGGAAAGGAGTTGCTCGGCGTCGGCCTCTTTCCGATCGAGGTCGAAATCCTCCAGGCTCTGGCAGGGCAGCAGGCTGACCAGTTGCTCGAACTTCATGGCAAATACAGGGTTATGGTATGGGCGGCGGGCGGCATTATGCGGCGACGTTCAGAACGTTATGCCGTTTAGCGGCCGGCGGTACGGCGGGCCGCGGGCCGAATGTTGGGGCGGCAGTTGTACTGCCACACTGGTTTTGCCGGAATTTTCGGGGGGGCGGCAGTGCAACTGCCGCCCCAACAATCGTGCAACTGGGGCCCCAACAATCGGTTCTCGCCGCCGTGTCGGCGGCGGCTAAACAACTGGCGGTTCACGCCGCGTGGACGCGGCGGCTAAACACGGCAAAATCGACAAATCTCCCCCCTTCGTACCCACGCCCGACAATTGGTTGACAGTCCGCTACCCCCCACGATAACATGAACCTTAGAGAATAGGCAGTCTGGTCGGGCCATTTCTTGGCCGGTCGACTTCGGATCGAGAGCTACCCGGGACAGAGCGAATAGTCGGGTCTGGTCGCCGCGTGGACGGCCACCGACGGAGGAGCGACAACATGGCAAGTGGCGCTGTTTGGGGCATTGACATCGGCCAGTGTGCCCTGAAGGCCATTCGCTGTCGTGCCCAAGAGGACGGCGACAAGGTCGTTGCCGAGGCCTTCGACTACATCGAGTATCCGAAAATCCTCAGTCAACCCGGCTCCGATCCGGCAGAGCTGATCGGCGAGGCCCTGAAGCAGTTTCTGTCGCGGAACTCGGTGCTGGGCGATCGGGTGGCCGTTTCTGTCTCGGGTCAGGCGGGGTTGGCGCGCTTTATCAAGCTGCCGCCGGTCGAGGCGAAGAAGATTCCTGACATCGTCCGCTACGAGGCCCGGCAGCAAATCCCCTTCGACCTGAACGACGTCATTTGGGACTACCAGCGGATGGGCGGCGGCAGCGAGGAGGAGGGGTTTGCCCTGGAGACCGAGGTCGGCCTGTTCGCCATGAAGCGGGATGCTGTCTTCCGCGCGTTGGAGCCGTTCCGGAAGGCCGGCATCGAGATCGACATCGTCCAACTCACGCCGGAGGTCCTGTACAACTTCCTTCGTTTCGACCAGTTGGGCACGTTGCCGTCGGCCGAGGAATACGATCCCGAAAACCCGCCCGAGTCGGTGGTGGTCCTCTCGCTGGGCACGGACGCGACGGACCTGGTGATTTCCAACGGCTTTCGCGTGTGGCAGCGGAGCATTCCGCTGGGCGGCAGCCATTTTACCAAGGCGCTGACGAAGGAGTTGAAGCTCACCTTCGCCAAGGCCGAGCACTTGAAGCGGAACGCCGCCACGGCCGCCGATCCGAAGGCCCTGTTCCAGGCGATGCGGGGCGTGTTCAACGATCTGTTGACCGAGTTGCAGCGGTCGCTCAGCTATTTCTCGAATCTCGACCGGGCGGCGAAGATCGGGCGGATCATCGCCTTGGGCAATGCCATGAAGCTGCCCGGCCTGCGCCGTTACCTCGCGCAACATCTCGGTTATGAGATCGAGAAAATGGAGTCGTTCCATCGGCTGACCGGGGCGCAGGTGGTCTCGGCGCCTTCCTTCCGCGAGAACCTGCTCTCCTTCGGCGTCGCGTACGGACTGGCCTTGCAGGGGCTGGGCAAGGGCGCCGTGCACACGAACCTGCTGCCCAAGGAAATCACGCTGGACCGGCTCATCGATCGCAAAAAGCCCTGGGCGGTGGCCGCGGCCGCCGTGCTCCTGTTAGGCCTGAGCGTCAGTTTCGCCGCGTATTCGCTGGCCCTGGGCCGGGTCGACGAGGGGCACTGGAAGGAAGCCGAGTTGAAGGCCACTCAACTGAAGAGCACGGCCGAACGTTTCAAGGGCGACTGCGATCAGGCCTGCAACGAATTCAAAGAGACCGATAAGATCGGGCAGCACCTGGTGGGCAACGTGGAAGGACGCCTGCGCTGGCTGGAGTTGCTCAAAGCCGTCAACGATTGCATGCCGAGCGATCCACCCCGGAAGGCCGACGAGCGCGCTGCGTCCGACGCCGAACGCATTACGGAAAGCAAGGAATTGCACGTCACGTCGCTGGACTGCCAATGGATGGAGAACGTTTCGCCGTGGTACGGGCTGGTCAAGCCGTACGAGGAAAAGGCACCGGAGGCGGCGAACCCGACGACCGGCGGCCCGGCGCCCGCTGCACCGGGCGCGCCCGGCGCGGCTCCGCCGGCTGGTCCTCCCGCCGCTCCCGGCGCGGCTCCGCCAGCAGGTTCGCCTGCCGCCCCTGGCGCGGCTCCGCCGGCCGGTGCGCCGACTACGCCTATCGTGCCTGCGGTCCCCCTTCCGCCGCCGACCGGGTCGGGCTGGATCATCCGGATCCGGGGTCATCACTTTCACAACGCGGAACGTATCGACGCCGTACGGGGCGCGGAGTATGTCCGCCAAACCCTGATTCGCAACTTGCTCACCGGTAAGGTGAAGCTGGCCGCCGACAGCAAGGGGAACGTCGAGGAAGTCACCACGCAAGAACTCGGCATCCGTTGCCCGGTGCTGGTGAAACCGTCGATGCCGTATGCCGTGGACCTGCCTCGGCCGGCGGCCCAGACGGGGAGCGGTTCTCGCCCGGCGGATGCTCCCGCTCGGCCAGGCGGCGCGGCGGCGGCTGCTCAACCAGCGCCCGCGAAGGCTGATGAAACGCCTCAGACGGTCAAGGTGAACCAGTGTGACTTTGACGTGCAGTTTTGTTGGCAGCCCAAAACGCCGACGGAGCGGCACGAGGCAAAGAAGCCCAAAGATCAGACCGGGGCCCCAATGGCACAACGATAGCCGGTAAACGACGATGGATCAATTCAAGAAATACCTGGCCATTGCGATCAAGTACCATTTTTGGATCATTTGCGTCGTGATGCTGCTCACGGCCCTGATCTGCTGGTGGTCGGCGGCGGCCAGTTTGGCCACCCAATTCACGACGCGGAAGAGCAAACTCGAACAGGCTTTCATGAGCGTCAGGGTGCAGCCGAATCACCCCAATCAGAAAGTGATCGACAAGATTCATGAACAACAGGATGCCTTGAAAAAGACCGTGTACGTGGCCTGGGAAGCGCTGTACGCGGAGCAGAAGAAGAACAATCCCCTGCCGCCGGTGCTGAGCGACGATTTCAAGCAGCGGTTCGAAAACCTCAAGCCGAAAGAAGATCTGGAGACCCGGCTCCGAGAGCATTACCAGAGCTTTATCAAGAACTATCTGCCCACGCTGCAAACACTGATCGACGCGCGCCGACCGGCCGGGGGCAACGTGCGGGCGGCCGCCGACAACAAAGACGCTCGTGGCCGCGGCGCCGAGCGCAAAGCGGCGATCGCCCCCACCGGCCGCCCGGGCAATCCAGCGCCGGCGGGAGGGGCGGCCGACGGTTCGGCCGAGCAGGCGGAGCAGGAGTTAGTGGGCACGGTGGATTGGAACAGCACCGATTACGATGCGCTGGTTCACCAGTTCGAATGGCCGTCGGAAACCCCGTCCACGCTGGCGATTCTGATGGCCCAGGAAGATCTCTGGGTGTACGAGGCGCTGGCGCGCGTGGTCCGCAGGACGAACGAAGGGGCTACCGGCCATGCCAATGCCGCGGTCAAGCGGATCAACGCCCTGGAGATCGGCCAGAACGCCAACAAGGCCTGGAAGGCGGCCCAAAACATGATCGTGTCGATCGCCGCCCCGCCAGGCGGTGGGGGCACCGGCGTCGCGGCACCCGGCGGCCCCGGCGGGGGCAGCGCCAATGAAGCGCGAAACCGGCAACAATTGATGGCCGATCGCTACGTCGACGACAAAGGCAAGCCGCTGCCGTACACGCCCGACTACCCCTACGCCAAGCATCCGTGCAACGAGTTCAAGCGGATGCCCATCCATCTGAATTTCGTGATGGATCAGCGGCGTTTGCCCAAGTTGTTGATCGAGTGCGCCAACTCGACCATGCCCATCGAAATCCAACTCATTCGCATTTCGAAGAGCGCCAGCAGTGGCGGCGGGGAAAACGCGGCGACGGGCCCGGCCGCGCATGGCTCGGGTTCCGCTGCGCCAAAGGGCGGCGATGAGGGGAGCGATCTGTCTTCGGGCGACGATCGAGAGATCGAGATGTTTGGCGTGATTTACATCTACAATCCACCACCCGACCGGCCCAAACCGGCCGGGGGCGCGTTGGCAGATAATCCCGCGAATCCCGCGGCGGCTCTGCCTGCGCCCGCGGCAGCACCTGCGCGGCCGGCACCGGCCGCCCCGGCCCCCGCGCCCGCTGCTGCACCGGCCGCAGCGAAGGCAGCACCGGCAGGAGCGCCTGTGGCGCCGGCCGCCGTGCCGGGACAACCGCCCAAACCGTAACGTGGCGAAGAGTTGACGTATGAAGAAAATCAAGTTGCAACTCGACAAGGACACGATTCTGGAGTTCTTGCTTCAGAATGTGGAGAAGATCGTCCTGGGGGTGGTGGTCCTGATTTTTCTGTCGCTGGTCTACTCGGCGATAGCGCACTCCGGGCGGTTCAACAGGTACCCGCAGGAACTCGTAGACGAGGCGGCCAATTCGCAGCGGACGATTGACACCACGCCGCCGGAATCCGGGCTGGCCACCCTGTCCGGCAAGGACCGCGACTATGTGGCCGAGGCCAGCCGCGGCCGCGATCCGATCCGCGAGAACTTGTACAGCATCGGCGGCTGGGGCCCGCAGTTGTTCGAGAAGCGGCCCCTGCGTGATACGCCTCGCTTGCTCTCCGTCCAGGACCTTCATGTGGCGGCGGGGATGGGGGCCTTTCGCGCCGCGGCCGCCGCGGAAGGGGCCGCGGAGGGCGGTGGTGTTGCCCGGGGCGGTGCGGCGGTGAGAGCCGCGGCGGGCGGGACGCGCGGACAGCGATGGATCGTGCTGACCGGTTTAGTGCCGCTGGAGCAACAACAGGCCGCCTACGCCGAAGTGTTCAAGCAGGCGGTCTTTCAAGATCCGCAAAAGGACGAGCCGGAGTACCGCGCCTACTTGGTGCAGCGCGTCGAGGTGAGCGGTTCGGATGACGCAGCCAAGCCTGATTGGGATAAAGCGACGTCTTTCGTATCGTACGACGCGGTGCAGCAAGCGCAGAGCGGCTGGGCGTCGGCGCAGGACACCGACGTCGTTGATCTGAAGTTCATCATTCGCTACTTGGTGTTCCCGTTGGGGCCGTTGGAAGGCGAGCATTGGGATGCCAGTGTAGCCCACGAGCCGGAAATCGCGCTGGAAAAGAAAGAGAAGGCTGGTGGTCCCGGGGAGGGACGTGGCCCGGGCGGACGGCTGGACCCCCGAGAAGGACCGCCCGGGAGACGCGAACGTGCTCCGGCGGGCGAGAGCAACCCCTTTGGCAACGAAGAACCTAAAGCGGAGGCCGTGGCCAAGACCGTGGCCGCCCCCGGCGGCAACGTCGCCGAAGAGCAAAAGGACCTCGGCTTCCGGCTCTTCCGCTTCTTTGATTTCAAGGTCGAGCCGGGCAAACAATATATTTACCGCGTTCAACTGGCCTTGGCGAACCCGAACTACGGGATGAAGGCGGCCGTTCTGAAGAAAGCCGAGTTGGCCCAAAAGCAATTTTTGAAGACGGGATGGTCCGAGCCCAGCCCGATCGTCTCCGTGCCGCGCGATACACGGGTGCTGGTCAATGCCGTCAAGCCGCCGCCGCGGGCCAACGCCGAGCCGACCGCAACAATCACCGTGCTCAAGTGGCTGATCCGCAGCGGCATCAAAGTCTCTCACGAGTTCCCGCAGGTAACACGGGGGCAGTTGGCCAATTTCGGCGATATCACGGTCCATGAGGCCGGTGGCCCGGTCAACTTTTTCAGCGATGCCACCGTCGTCGACGTTCGCGGCGGCGACCACCTCGGCAAGAAAACCAGCACCTTGACCACCGCTGGTGAAATACTGCTGATGGATGCCGACGGGTCGCTGAGCGTGCGGAACGAGGTGGACGATAGCGCGGCATGCCGGCGGCTTGCCGAGGCCGTTAAAGAGGCGACCCCCCGGCAGCCACTGGTCACACCAAGAGCGGAGGCGACTCCGGCCCCCAAGGGCCGCGGGCTGGGAGCGGTCGATCGTGCGCCACCCACGACGCCGCGCAAGCGACATTAGCCGTCGGCGTCTTTTCTGCCCCGTTTTCTGAGCTTTCCTAAATAGACGGGAACGCCTATCCCGTCTTGTTGCCGCTCCGCGGTTTTTTTCGCCCCCAGTCGCGCCCCGAGGCCGCATTATTTCTTGTGCGCGGGAATTGGCGTTTACACGATTGGGCAAATTCGGTATCGTTCGGCCGATCTTACGCTTCTCTCACCCCTGGCCTGCATGGACGCATGAGCACCACCAGCCCCCTTGCGCTCGGCGACAACTCGGAATGCCGGTCCGCGGCGGCGCCCTTGACGGTGGCCCCCACCGACCACGATCTGACCGTCATTATTCCCGCTTACAACGAAGAGAAACGTTTGCCCTGGACGCTGGCCCAACTGGCCGTGTTCCTCAGCGAGTGGGGGATCGACTATCGGATTCTGGTGGTCGACGACGGCAGCACCGACCGCACGGCCGCGCTGACGCGGGACCTGGGGCCATTCTGTTCCACGTTGCGTTTGACTCCCCAAGGCGGCAAAGGCCGTGCGGTGCGGACCGCCATGCTGCGGGCCACCGGCCGCGTGCTGGCTTTCACCGATGCCGATCTGCCCTTCAAACTGACCGCCCTGCGGCAGGGTTACCAATGGATCGATCATGGCGCGTGCCAGGTGGTTTTTGGCGCCCGTGACATCGAGGGGGCGGAGAACCTGGCCCGCCGCCGGTTGCTCCGCCGCGTGGCTACCTTTACCTTCCGCGAAATCGTCCGGCACTTGATCTCGAGCCAAGTGACCGACACGCAATGCGGGCTGAAGCTGTTTAGCCGGCGCGCGGCGCTCGAGATTTTCGCCCGGGCGACGATCGACGGCTTCGCTTTTGACGCCGAAGTGGTCATGCTGACCGAGCGGCTGGGGCTGCCGTTTCGCCGCGTCCCGGTGGCACTGGTCAACGAGTTTTCCTCGACGTTGTCGTTGCGGCGTAACGTATGGCCGATGCTGTGCGACGTGTTTCGGGTACGGATGCGCGACCGCATGGGTCCCCCCGCGCCGGCGCCACAGTTCATTTTCGCCGCGCCGGAAAGCACCGCAGCGACCGATCGGAGCAAGATTGCGGCGTAGCGGAATGCCCGCCGGTTAATCGATCATGGAATCTCCGCCATCGCGTCTCATTCTCTATGCCGACGACCTGGGCATGAATCGGGCGGTGACGGCGGGCGTGCTCGATGGCTTTCACCGCGGTCTGCTCACCAGCACTTCACTCCTGGCCAATGCCCCCGGGGCCGCGGCGGCGCTCGAACAGTGGAAAACACTCGCCGAGGAGCATGCCACCGGCCGACTCCCCTCGGCGTCCAGCCGAAAACGGCTCGATGATCCGCTCCGACCGTTCGATCTGGGCGTGCATTTGAACCTTACCCAAGGCCGGCCGCTGTGCGGGGGCTATCCGGCCGAACTGCTCGACGCGGAGGGGCGTTTTCCCGGCATTTTCGCCCTCTTCGCTCGATTGAGCCGCGGGGGCGATCGGTTTCGGGCCGCCATTTTGGCGGAGTTGGCCGCTCAGGTGCAGATGGTCTGCGATCACGGTCTTCGGCCCAGCCACCTGAACGGGCACCAGTATATCGAAATGCTGCCTGCCGTGAGCAAGCTGATGCCGGAACTGCTGAGTCGCTTTGGCATCGGGGTCGTTCGCGTGGCTTGGGAGGCGGGGCTCTGGCGATCGACCGTGTTTTACGGCCGGTTCTGGCTTTGGCCGTTGGCGGCCGTCAAGCACCGGTTCGCCGGGCGCTTTCGCACGCGGATCGACGCGCTGGGGATAAGCCACCCGGCTCTGTTTTTCGGCACGGCTCATGCCGGCCGCATCGATCTCGGGCTGCTCGGGCAATTTCTGACTGCCGCCGGGACGAATCGGCTCGTGGAAGTCGCTCTCCATCCGGGCGAGGCATCGGAAGGCACTACGCCCGAAGAACGGTCGGCCGGCTGGCACGACCCTTTGGCCGCCTGCCGTCCCAACGAGCTGCGGCTACTGACTTCTGCCGAATTAGTTGCGTATCTGGAGTCGGCCGGCTGGCGTCTGGGGCGGCTGGAGAAATAGAAATCGGGATTCGGGCGACTGAACCCGTCGGCCCACGCCGCGTGGACGCGGCGGCTAAACGGGTATTGTTTTCTCCGCCGTCGGCCCCAGTCTTCTCTATCGCAGCATCACCAGCCGATAATGCCGCACGCTCCCATCGGCCGTGCGGAAAGAATAGTCGGCCAGGGTGGGCGTGGCGTCGGCCACGCGCCGCAGCAGGGAAACGGCCGGCCACGGCTCGGCGGGCGCCGTCTCGGTCACCAAGAGGTGCGTGAAGCCGGCTCGACGCAGCCGCTCGACGGTTTCCTGCACCGACAGGGCAGACGCTTTGCCGTGGATCGCCGAGCCCAGCGGGTTCTCCCACGTGACCGGACAGTCGAAGTAGAACGCCTGACGCTCCTGGCTGAGCAGTCGGGCGTTGTTCCGTAAGGCGTGATTGGCGATCGTCGCGGCCACGTACGTCGGCTCGTGACGCAGTAAGTATTCTTCCCGGTCCTCCAGCCCCAGGGCCACGGCCAGGGCGTCGGGCGATCGCAAGAGCGACAAGGCTATGCTGCAGGCGATCGTGACCGTCAAGGCCGCCGCGCCGATTCGCTGCGCGACCGGGGAAAAGCGAGGCAGCTCGATCCACACCCACACTGCTGCCACGCTCAACACGGGAACGGCGGGGAATAGCAGCCGAGCATCATCGCTGAGCGAAAAGGTGAGCGCGGCGTAGACCAAGGCGGCCAACAGCAACGTGCCCAGTCCGCGCAGTCGCCGCACCAAGAGCAGACCGGGCGTCGCCGCCAGCAGCACCGCGCCGAGGTGATCGGGCAACGCGGCGAGGCACGCCGATTTTGCGGCCGGCCCCAGGGAAAGCAAGCGGCAGAGGGCGCCGATGCCGATGGCCAAGAGTATCGCGATGGCTCCGCCGCGAAGCAGACGGCGGTGTCGCTCTCGGCGGCGGAGGGCCGACCATGCCCATGCGCCGGCCAGGGCGGGAGCCAGCAGCGCGGCCGCATAGTGAACGCCCAAGGCACCGCCGGCCATGAGACCGGCCACGATAAACCAGGGGCGACTGCCGCCGTCAAACACGGCCTGGGACCATGCCGCCAGGGCCAGCGTGCAGAACGCGGCCAGGGCCACGCTCTCGACCGGCAGGCTCATTTGCTGGTTGATGGCCGGCGTCAACACGACGAGGCCCCCGGCGACCCAAGCCCAGGGGCGTCCCACCAGCGGCGTGGCCAAGACGACGGTAGCCAGCAGTAACAAGATGCCGAGCCCCCAATGGACCAGCCGGGCGCAAACGCCGCTGTCGAACACCAGGGCCCAGAGATACCACATGTCGACCAACAGCGGCCGGGTTGCCAGGTCAACAGCCGGAAGTCTCGCCAGGCGATGCTCGACCAAGAAACGCTTGGCCGACTCCAATTGACACGATAGCGTTGCCGTGGTCGTGGGGGGCGCGAGGGCATTCACGAGCGATACCGTGCAGACCAGCGCGGCGGCCGTCCAAACCACGATCAGCAACCAGCGGCGCGGCACGGGCCAGGGCGACTCGCCCGGCGGCTCCCACGGATCGGCGGGGGGGCGAAATTCCGCCGGCAGCGGCTCCTTCACGCGGAACCACACCAGGCCGATCTCCACCAATCCCCAACAGCAGCAGAGCATCGTCAGCACGCCCAGCAGGGGCAGATAGAGCGCGCCGGCCAACCCCAACAGGAGCAACGCCGCTCCCGCGACGGTCAGTCCCAGACCGATGCTAAAGGCCACCATGGCCAACCGATCGTCGTCGGCCACTCCGATCCAGCGCAGCAGCGGCCGTCCCAGACCGAAGGCGGCAATCGCCAGGGCGATGAAGGCAAAGAGCGAAATTAGCGGGCAAGACATAAGAATTAGAATAGGCAGCCTATGACGCGCACGACGCTCCACCAGGCGACCATCGTCAGCCAGGCGACCAGCAGCCAGGCCTTCCAGCCGGCAATCGGCGTGGCCTGGGGAAGGTCGGACGACCTCAGCAGCGTGGCCGCCAAGAGGCGATGGACTCGCTGCAAAGCCGGCGAGCGGCGAGGCGATTCAGGTGGTTGAATGAAAGCGATCATCGGCACAGTTCCCCCCGCCGGCGCGCGATTTGTTGGGCGGCACAATAAGAAAATCGGCCGGTTCACGTCAAGACGAATAGGGACGGCCCAAAATGCTTGGATTACCTGGCCCACGCAGATTTCCGCGATTATTGAATCCTGTATTGAAAGCGAAACGGTTTACTCGGCAAAGCCCCCGGGATTGCAATTCCGGGGCGTTTTCGCCGTCGCAACGGGTGCTACGGGCTCTGCCAGTGATTTTGGCCTTGCGGGGTCCGCACTGGCAAAGCCAGTGGCAGCCGCTACCAGCTATCGGAGAACAGCTACGGCGGCATTAGCCCCAGCGTCTCGAACACCCGCGGATCGGCCAGGCTGTCGGCGATCAGCGAGGCACTGCTGAAGTCGTGTTCGCGGCTATGTTCGCCCGGCACGGCCACGGTAAAGGCCCCCGCCGCCGCCGCCGCCCGGCAACCGTTCTGGCTGTCTTCCAAGACCATCATGTCGGCCGGGGCTACGCCGAAACGCCGGGCCGCAGTCAAGTAGATCTCCGGGTGTGGTTTGCCGTGGACAATGTCCTCGGCGGTGAGAATGAACTGGAACCGTTTCTGGAAGCCAAACGGCGCCAGGCAGCCGTCAACCAGGGCGCGGTTGCTGCTGGTGGCAATCGCCTTGGGGAGGCCGGCCCGCTCCAGGGCGTCGAGCAAATCGTACAGCCCGGGCATGGGCGCCAGACGGGCATCGAGGAGGCTGAGGAACAAATGATCCGACTCGGCGGCCAGTTGCTGCCACGTTTCGGTCAACTGGCAGCGGCGAATCAATAATTCGAAGGAGGGCTGCGGGCGCTGGCCCATCATGGCGTTCTTCAACTCGGCGGTGAAAACCAGTCCTCGCCGCCGCAACAATTCCGTGCCCACCGCGGTATACACGTCCTCGGTGTTGAACATCAGCCCGTCCATGTCGAAAACAACAGCGCGCATGATCGAAAAAGTTAAGGGTTAAGGTTACGCATTTCTTCCAGCACGGTGACCAGTTCACCGAGAATCATACACGTGGCGCCCCAAATGCGATATGACTGGAAGAGAAAGTGCGGAGCGGAGTAGGTGTGGCCCTCATGCTGGCGGACGTGGCTGCCGAAATGGGCCGGATCGAGCAAGTGGCTAAGCGGCACTTCCAGCACCTCGGCCACTTCGGCCGGATTGGGCACGAACCGCGGCCGTGCGGGGGCGGCCGCCACGCAAGGCGCGACCAGATAATTGCTCGCCTGCACGTAATGCGGCGAGAGTATGCCCAGCAGGCGGAGCGGCTGGCCGTCATCGCCCAGCTCTTCGTGGAACTCGCGAATGGCGGCCTGGGGCGCGGTTTCGCCCGGCTCGACGGCTCCGCCCGGCAGGCTCACCTGCGAGGCATGGTCAATCATGTGCGCCGGCCGCAGCGTCAGCGGCAAATGCCACTCCTCTTCGTGCGGATAGAACAGCACCAATACGGCGGCGGAGCGGGCGTCCGGCGGCGCCACGTCGTAGTGCCGCCAGGGCCGGGGATGCGGCTCGAAACGCGAGCCGACCATCGGGCCGGGCAGCGGTTGGGCCAGCCGCGCGGCCAGCCATGACACCAGACGCTCATTCATCGCAGGCGGTAGATTGCATAGTGGCGGTTGGCATACAATAGCGGGAGTGGCAGCGGCCGGCCATTTTGTTCGGCAATCAGGTAGCCGGCTCCATACTTGACGCCCAGTTGCCGGAGGCGCTCGGGAGCCAGGTCGGCAAGCGTGGCGTACCAGCGTCCCTTGGGCGGCAGGCATCCCGTGCCGTAGAGGTCCTGCAGCCGGGCCCACCAGTCGACCAGGTCCTTGGCGTCTTGGGGCAGGTCTTTCCACGTGGCCACTTCGCTATGGCCGGTGTACCACTTGAACGTCTGGGCCATCCGCGGCGTAATGAAGCGGGCGTCAGGCGGGATCTTGCCCGAATCGACCACCCAGGCGCAGGCCGCCCGCCACGCCGCGTAATCTTCCCTGTCGCCAATTTTATGCGAGCGAGGCAGTGGCGGGCTAATGCGGTCCAGGGTGCGGTCGGCCATGTGATAGACGGCCACGAGCAGCAGAAAGGCCAGCCAGCGGTAGGAGAGCACGAGGCGAAGTCGGGAGCGGCGAGGAGACGTCGCCCCCCATTGCAACGGGGGGGCGTTTTTCGACGCGGTGGCAATGGCCAAGGCGACGCCCTCGAGTGCCACACCAAGCGGCACGGCCACGTCGCTGAGCCGGAACCAGTAATAGCGGAGCAGATCCGCCGCCAGGCCCCGGTAGCCGATGCAGGTCAGCAGGTTGATGGCCGCGCCGGCCAAGGCGATGGCGACCGCCCCGGCGACAAAAGCCCGCAGCCGGGAGGTTGGTCCTTGTTGCTCGGCGGGCAATGGGGCTCGCTCTTCCCACTGCCCCAACAACAGCCAAAGCAGAAAGAGCAAGGCGAAGCGAATCATGAAATCGCCACGCATTCCGGCGAGCACCAGGTGATGCGGCAGCCGCTCGAAGACGTAGAGTTCATGGGCCAGGCGGGCGGTCCGCGGATCGACGCCCCAATCGAGCGAGAGCGAGGGCAAGAGGCCGGGCAGCGCCAGCAGCAAGCCGCCCAAGAGGCCCAGCCAGAGAGAACGCAGCCGCGGCGCGTTGTGGCGCAGCCGAAGCCAAGCGATGCCAGCGGCCACGACGGCCCAGCCACCCACTACCACGTGGAAGGCCGCGGCGGCGCCCAATAGCAGCAGGCCCCGGTTCCAACGATTGCGAACGATGGCCTCCAGCCCGAGGAAGACGAAGACGTAGGCGAAATCCTTGGCCTCGACGCCGCCCAGGACCCATTCGCCGGCCATGTGGCAGCGCTCCATCAGGCAGACGAACAAGGCGGCGGTCAGCACCGAGTACCAGGGCCGCGGCACGACGGCCCTGCTCAGCCGCTGCCACGACCAGGCCAGCAGCAGCCAGATGAGCGGGCGTCCGGTCCAGGCCAGTGCCGCGGGCCCGAGCCAAAGCGACAACCATCCGAAGCTGAAATAGAACACCTCGTGCGTATCGGCCGATTCGAGGAAGAAGTCGCCCCGGGCCCAGTCGGGATTCCAGAAATGGATGGCTTTGCCGAGATAATACGGCTCGTTGACGTCGGGCACCGGCCAGGCGGCATCGACGCAGAACAGGGCGAAGATCAAAGCGATCTCCGCCAGCGTGCGCCAGCGCGAATTGGAAGCGAGAGGTGGCACGGTAGGATTAACGTTTTTCCAGTGCCGCGATGCTCTTGAAATCGTCCTTCAGCGAGCGGTAGAGCTGTTGGTAGATGGGGAAGGCGCGGTCGTAATGGGCCTTGGCCGGCCGATTGGCGGGCGTTTGCTGCACCACGCGGATCGCGGCACGGCAGGCCTCTTCGATGTTCTTGAAGGCGCCGACCCCCACGGCCGCCAACAGAGCTACACCGTAAGCCGCCCCTTCCTCGCTGTTGATGGTCACCACTTTGCGGCCGAAGACGTCGGCCTGGATTTGCCGCCACAAAGGGCTGCGCGAGCCGCCGCCGGAAGCGCGAATTTGCCGCACCGGCACGCCCAGGTTCTCGATGATCTCCAGGCTGTCGCGCATCGAGTAGGTCACGCCTTCCATGACCGCGCGGATCAGATGGCCGCGAGTGTGGGCGACCGTCAGGCCGATGAAGCAGCCGCGGGCGTCGGGATCGGCGTGCGGGGTCCGCTCGCCCGAGAGATAAGGGAGGAAGAAGAGGCCTTCGCTGCCGGGCAGCACGGCTTGGGCCTCTTCGGTCAACAGTTCGTAGACCTCGCGTTTGGACCGTTTGGCCGCCGCCACGTCGGCTTTGCACAGTTCGTTGCGGAGCCATTGCAGCGAGCCGCCGGCGCAGAGGTTCACGCCCATCATGTGCCACTTGCCGTGCACGGCGTGGCAGAAGGTGTGGACACGGCCGAGCGGATCGATCTTCACCTCGTCGGAATGCACGAACATCACGCCGGAGGTGCCGATCGAGGTGCTCAGGACGCCCTTCGTGACGATGCCGTTGCCGACGGCCCCCGCGGCGCAATCACCGGCCCCGCCCACCACGACGCAGTCGGTCGTCAGCCCCAACTCGGCGGCCGCCTGGGGCGTCAGCCGGCCGGTCACTTCTTCCGATTCGTAACACGTGGCCAGCAGGTCGATGTCGAGTTCCAGCGCCGCGAGCAACGGTTTGGACCAAGCCCGCCGGGCCACGTCCAGGAGCAGCATGCCGCTGGCGTCGCTGACCTCCGTGGCGTACTCGCCGGTGAGCCGGCGGCGAATTTCATCCTTCGGCAGCAGCACCTTGCGGGTCTTTTCGAAATGCCGAGGCTCGTGATTCCGCAGCCAAAGCACTTTGGGGGCGGTAAAGCCGGTCATGGCCGGGTTGGCGACCAGCTTGATGAGGTTCGCCCGGCCGCCGACGCGCTCTTCCATCTCGGCACACTCAGCCGAGGTCCGCTGGTCGTTCCAGAGGATCGCCCGGCGAATCACCTTGTCGTTCTTATCGAGAAAGACGGAGCCGTGCATCTGACCCGAGAGGCCGATCGCCCGCACATCGGCCGCCTTGAGCCGCGCCTTGGCCATCGTTTTGCGGACGGAGCGGATGGTGCCCTGCCACCAGTCGTCGGGGTCCTGCTCGCTCCAGAGGGGTTTGGGGAAGTAGCAGGGGTAGGTCTCCATGGCCGAGGCAAGGATCTCACCCTGGGGATTAATGGCCAGCGTTTTGGTGCCGGAGGTGCCGATGTCGATGCCCAGGTAAACGCTCATGTCCACAATCCTTGGGGTCAGAAGGCCGCTAATCGTCCGCTCACAATTCCCCACACCATTGCCGGATTGTAACCCGACGGGTGGCGGTCCCGCAACCGGTCCATTGACCGCAACAGTACCCTGTGGCCAAAATGCAGAATTGTTTGGCGGTCGGAGGATGGACGCCGTTTAGCGGCCGGCGGCACGCCGGCCAAAGGGCTATTTCGACGGTCCACGCCGCCCTGCCGGCGGCGGCTAAACATGATGTTGCTTTGCTGGGTCCCGGTTCACGGTCTACCACGATGAAACGTTCTCTGTTGTGTTTGTTCTTCGGTCTCGTGCTGCTCACTGGCTGCCCGCGTGAGTCGTCGGATGAGCAGCCGGTGAAACGGCCTTTGGAAGGGCTAACGCTGCGGCTGGCCGTGGCCGACGACCCCGGGCTGGCGGCCGCGGTGGTGCGCTTGCGAGGCGAGTGGAACGCCCAGACCGGCGCAGAACTGCAAGTGCGGCCAGTGGCCGAGAAAGACCTGCTCGACGCCCAGGCGCTGCCGGCCGATGCCGTGCTCTGTGCCTCGCACCTGTTGGGCCCGCTGGCCGAGCGAAAACTGTTGGCGGCCGTGCCGAAGGCCATTCTCTCTAGCCCACAGTGGGGCGACATCTTCGAGTTGCTCAAGCTGCGCGAGGCAGCTTGGGGCCGGCAAATCATGGCCGTACCCTTCGGCTCGCCGGTGTTGACCTGCTACTATCGCGCCGACCTGTTGGAAAAGCTGCACCACAAGCCGCCGCGTTCCTGGACGGACTACGAGGCACTGGCCAAGCTGTTGGCAGCGCAGAAACCGGCCGGCGGCGGCCCTTGGTGCGGCACGATCGAGCCGCTCGGGCCCGGTTGGGCGGCGCTCGTGCTGCTGGCGCGGGCGGCAGCCTACGCCAAACACCGCGACCACTATTCGGCGCTCTTCAACGTCGAGACGATGGAGCCGTTGGTGGCCGGTCCGCCCTTCGTTCACGCGCTCGAGAAACTGGCGGCCGCCACCAAGCTCGGGCCGGCCAATCCGCTCGGCTACGATCCGGTGACGGCGCGGTCCGCATTTTGGAGCGGGCAGTGCGGCATGGCCCTGGCGTGGCCCACGGCGGCGAAGCCGGAAAAAGCGGAAGGCGGAAAGCAGAAAGCGGAACTGATCCCCGACAAGGTCGATCCGCAGATCCGCGTGGGATTCAGTGAACTACCCGGGGCATCGCGGGTCTTCAACCTCAGCAACCGTGCGTGGGACGTTCGCGGCGACGATGACGATTCGCGTGTGCCGCTGCTGGGCATCGCCGGCCGGCTGGGCGTGGTGGCGGCGAAATCCGAGCACCGCGAGGCGGCCTTTCAGTTGTTGTTGTGGCTTTCCGACAGCCGCACCAGCCCGCAGGTGAGCGCGGCCAGTGCGGCGACGACGTTGTTCTGCCGTTCGCAACTGAAGTTGCCGAGTCTGTGGGTGGAGAAGCCGGCCACCGCGGCGGCCGTGCAATATGGCGACGCCACCGAGGCAGCCTTGCGTCACGAGCAATGGCTGGGCGCGCTCCGTTTGCCGGGCCGGGCGGAATATCTGGCCGCGTTGGACGAGGCGGTAGCGGCGGCCGTCCGCGACGGAAAACCGCCCCAGGAGGCGCTTCTGCTGGCCGAAAAAAAATGGCGGGAAATCACGGCCCGCCTCGGTATAGAGCGGCAACGGGCGGCCTATCGGCACAGTCTGGGGCTAGAATAAGGTCCCGTTGTGGCGTCGCTACACCTTAGAACTCGCCGGGGTCGAACGGGGGTTTCGCTGTAACCGCCGGCCTGCCCCGCGTGTATACGTGGGTGCGGCATTGGCGTCTGCCCACCGGGCAAATCCCGACAACGGGTGGTTGGCAGGCCTGCATATGCCAAAAAACCGGGACAGTTTGACAGAGATTCCTAGCGGGGGACTCCGCGGATGATAACGCACTTGGCGTCGTTGGTTGCCCTGACGGCCGCGCTGACGGGTGCCGGAGGGGGGCCCTCGCCTGCCGGCTCCTTCGAAACGCCCGCCGAGCCGGCCGCCTGCGGGAAGATCGACGAGCTGGTTTTCGCCAGCTTGAAGCGGTTGGGCCTTCGACCGGCGAACTTGTGCTCCGACGCCGTGTTCGTGCGCCGCGTCTATCTCGACGCGATCGGCACGGTGCCGACGGCCGATGAGACGCGGCAATTTCTGGCGGATCGCTCGGCGAACAAGCGCGCGGCGCTTATCGATCGGCTCTTGGAGCGAAAAGAGTTCGCCGACTATTGGGCGATGAAGTGGGGCGATCTGCTGCGCGTGAAGGCGGAGTTTCCCATCAAGCTTTGGCCCCTGGCGGCACAGGTCTATCATCGCTGGATCCACACTTCCATCCAGCAGAACAAGCCCTACGACCGGTTTGTGCGGGAACTGCTCACGGAAAGCGGCAGTAATTTTGCCGCCCCGCCGGTCAATTTTTACCGCGCCATGCAAAACCGGGAGCCGCCCGGCGTGGCGCAGGCCGTGGCTTTGACGTTCATGGGTTCGCGGATCGAGAGCTGGCCGAAAGACCGGTCGGCGGGCATGGCGGCCTTCTTCGCGCAGATCGCCTACAAATCGACCGCGGAGTGGAAGGAGGAGATCGTCTTCTTCGATCCCGAGAAGGCCGTGGCGGACGGTAAGGGCTCGTCCGCCGCGGTCCTCCCCGACGGGACGCGCGTCGAGCTGCCGCGCGGCAAGGACCCGCGGCAGGTTTTCGCCGATTGGCTGATCAAGCCGGAGAATCCCTGGTTCGCCCGCAACATCGTCAATCGCATCTGGTATTGGCTCCTGGGGCGGGGCATCATTCACGAGCCGGACGACATTCGCGCGAACAATCCGCCGGCAATTCCCGAGCTGCTCGCTTGGCTCGAGCACGAGTTGGCGGCCTCGCACTACGACCTGAAGCATATCTACCGGTCGATCCTGAACTCGCAAACCTATCAGCTTTCTCCGTTGCCGCGGAGCGACGCGGCCAAGGGAGAGACGCAATTTGCCTATTATCCGGTGCGGCGATTGGAAGCCGAGGTGCTGATCGACGCCTTGAATCAGATCACGGGCACGAGGGAGGAGTATTCCAGCGGCATCCCGGAGCCGTTCACTTTCATTCCCGAAGAGCAGCGCTCGATTACCCTGGCCGACGGCAGTATCAGCAGCCCGTTCTTGGAGCTGTTCGGCCGCCCGCCGCGCGACAGCGGGTTGGAATCGGAGCGCAACAACCGCTCGACGGCGGCCCAGTCGCTGCACTTGCTCAATTCCACCCACGTGTATTGGAAGATCACGCACAGCCGCGGCTTACACGGACTGGCCTTGTCGGGGAAGAGTCTGCGAGAGATCGCCGACGAGCTTTACTTGACGATTCTTTCGCGGCCCCCGACGGAAGACGAGTTGAAGACCATGGAGGCGTATGCCAAGACGGGCGTGGCGAAACAGGGGGAGATTCCGGTGGACCTGGCCTGGGCGCTCATCAATTGCGCGGAGTTTTTGTACCGGCATTGATGGGGCCGCGGCGAAGGCTGGATGACGGAGCGAGCGAGAACATGAATACGAAACACGACGTCGATGTCTTAGGAACACCATGCGCCGGTCGCGGCGCGCCGATCTCGCGGCGCGAAGCCATGTGGCGGGGCTTCAGCGGCGCGGCCGGAGTGTTGCTGGCGGGCGGGCTCGGGGCAAGCCCGCCGCCGGCAACGCCGCCGCCGCGGGCCAAGGCGGTGATCCAGATCTGGCTGGACGGCGGCCCCGCGCAAACGGACACTTTCGATCCGAAGCCGGAGGCGGGCTACGACTATTGCGGCCCGTGGACCAAGCCCATCGCCACCAACGTGCCCGGAATCCGGATCAGCGAAACGCTCCCCTTGCTGGCGCAGCACGCCGACAAGTATTCGATCATCCGCAGCATGACGCACGGCTTCGACGCGCACGAGACGGCGGCCTACATCGCACAAACGGGCTGGGCGCCCGGCGGCCGGCTGGTCTATCCGAGCGCGGGGGCGGTGGTCTCGCTGTTCAAGGGTTATGAGGCCGGCTACACGGGGCTGATCCCGCCCTACGTCGCGCTCACCTCGCCGGTGGGACGCTTTTCTGAGACCGGCTTCATGGGATCGCGCTACAAACCCTTCGCCACCGGCGGCAATCCGGCGCTCAAGCGGTTCGCCGTGGAAGGGATCACCATGGGCGGCATTTCGGACAAGCGGCAACAGGCCCGCCGCGATCTGCTGGGCAAACTGAACTCGCTGGAACACTTCCTGGACGGCAACGCCCGCCTGGCAGCCTTCGAAGACGCGGAAAAACAGGCCTACGACCTGATTCTCGGCGACGCGGGCAAGGTGTTCGATCTCTCGCAGGAAAAAAATGAGGTGAGAGATCGTTACGGACGAAATAGCTTCGGTCAATCGTGCCTGGTGGCGCGGCGTCTGGTCCAACGCGGAGTCCGCTACGTGACCATCAATTGGCCCGGCTGGGATTCGCACCGGCAGCATTTTCAGGTCATGCGGCAAAAGCTGCCGCAACTCGATATTGGTTTTTCGGCGCTGCTGGAGGACCTGGCCGCGAGGAAACTGCTCGACAGCACCATTGTCTGGTGGGGTGGCGAGTTCGGCCGCACGCCGCGGATCCTTTGGGAGCCGCCGTGGAATGGCGGGCGCCATCATGGCAGCCAGGCTTACTCGGTGGTGGTGGCCGGCGGCGGCTTCAAGGGCGGCCACGTGGTGGGCGAAACGGATGCCAAAGGCGAGCAGGTCCGCACGCGGCCCGTCTATCCCTGCGATCTGATCGGCAGCATCTACAAGCTGCTCGGCATCGATCTGGATGCCAAACTCCCCCATCCCCAGGGCCTCGTGGTTCGTGCCACGCCCACCGCGGCCGATGGCGTGAAGATGGGCGGACGCCTGAAAGAAATCATGTGAGCACCAGCTCGGAGGAGGGTGGACGTTGAAAACGGAGCGACAATGTGGCCTTCAATGGTTGGCCGTCTGCGCCTTCGCCCTGGCGACGGCCATGACGTTGGCGGCACGGGCAGCGGAACCGGCCCCGCACATTGGCTACGTCTATCCGGCCGGCGGCCGGCAAGGGACAACTTTTCAAGTCACGGTCGGCGGCCAGCATCTGGCCGGCGTCAGCCGGGTGTTGGTCTCCGGCGTCGGTGTCGAAGCCAGCGTGGTCGAATACGTCAAGCCCACCAGCCGACGAGAGGCCGCCGAACTGCGATTGCAACTGCTGCGAGAGTTGCAAAAGAACGCGACGGATGCGCAAACCCTCAAGACCATCGCCGCGATTCGCAAAAAGCTGGTCGGGGTGGCCAGGCCGGCCAATCCGGTCATTGCCGAAACGGTGATTCTGCGCGTGACCATGGCGCCCGGTGCGGAACCGGGCCAACGGGAATTGCGACTGGCCGCCCATGGACTGACGAATCCGGTGGCGTTTTGCGTGGGCCAGTTGCCCGAGACGGCCAAGGAGTCGGCCGAAGGCGTTGCTCCAGTCGGAAGCGAGCAGGCGGAGTCCCGCGAAGCGGCAAACGGTGCACCCAAAGCTCCCTTGGACGTCGCGCTTCCGGCCACGCTGAACGGCCAGATCATGCCGGGCGGCGCGGACCGCTACCGGTTCGCGGCCCGCAAGGGGCAACAGCTTGTCGCCGCGGTGGCGGCGCGGAAGCTGATTCCCTACCTGGCCGACGCCGTTCCCGGCTGGTTCCAGCCCGCCTTGACGCTGTACGACGCCCGGGGAATCGAGCTGGCCTATGCCGAACGCTACGGTTTTCGTCCCGATCCGGTGCTTCATTTTGTGGTTCCCGCCGATGGCCAGTACACGATGGAGATCCGCGACTCGATTTACCGCGGCCGCGAAGATTTCATCTATCGCATCACGCTCGGCGAACTGCCGTTTGTGACCGGCATCTTTCCCTTGGGCGGCCCGACGGGGGCCAGCACCACCGTGAGCCTTCTGGGATGGAATCTCCCCGTGGCGACGCTGACCGAAGACGGCAAGAACAAGAGCACGGGAATCTATTCTCTTGTCGCCCGCGGCGGAGATTGGATCTGCAACGCGGTGCCCTTTGCCGTGGACAGCTTGCCGGAATGTTTGGAGAAGGAACCGAACGATACGCCGGAAACGGCCCAGCCGGTCACCCTGCCGCTTATCGTCAATGGGCGTATCGGTCGGCCGGGCGATTGGGACGTATTTCGGTTCGAGGGCCATGCCGGGCAGCAGATCGTGGCCGAGGTCATGGCCCGGCGGCTGGACTCGCCGCTCGATTCCGTGCTCCGACTGACCGATGCGGCGGGGCGGCAGTTGGCCTTCAACGACGACCATGAAGACAAGGGCACGGGGCTCAACACGCACCACGCCGATTCGTGGCTTTCGGCCACGCTGCCGGCCCAGGGCGTCTATTATCTTTACCTGGGCGATGCACAGCAGAAGGGCGGGCCAGAGTACGCCTACCGCTTGCGGATCAGCCCGCCGCGGCCCGATTTCGAGTTGCGCGTGGCGCCGTCGGCCGTGAATCTTCAGGGCGGCAAGGCTTCGCTGAGCGTCTACGCGCTGCGGAAGGACGGTTTTGCGGGTGAGATTGCCTTGTCATTGAAGAACGCCCCGGCCGGTTTTACCCTTAGCGGCAGCGTGCCGGCCGGGCAGGAGAAGGCGTCGGTCACGTTAGCGGTTTCGCCGCCCTTCCCGAAGGACCCCATCAACCTGTCGCTGGAAGGCCGAGCGACGATCGCGGGGCAGCCGCTCGTTCGTCCGGCGGTGCCGGCGGAGGACATGATGCAGGCCTTCGCTTATCGGCATCTGGTTCCCGCGCAAGAGTTGAAAGTGATGGCGGGGAAGTAGAAAACAGCGGATCACGCCTTTTCAGCCCCCAACGGCCGGCTCACTTGGCAAACGTCAAGCCGGCATCGTTCGGATTGTCTCCCGGCAACTTGAACTGGAAACGATCCTCGGCCAGCATCGTCAGTTGGCCGATGATGGCGGGCTTGTCACCCTGCTTGAGGATCAAGAGGTTTTCGGCCACCGTGTAGGCGCCGCCGAACTGCCGGGGCTTATCCTTCGCCGCGAACGCCCAGGTGTACCCGGCGTTCTTCGTAAGGTTGAGCCTGATGATGGTCCCATCTGCGCGAGTGGCTTTCCAATCGCCGGCGATAGTGGAGGCTTGGACGGGCTTGGCCGGCGCGCCGGGCGCCGGTGGCGGCACGGGCTCCGTCGTCGTCAGCGCGCGTAAGAGTTCGGCAGACAATCGGTCCTTCGGACTCAGTTGCACAACCGCCGTAAGTTGTCGAGCGGCCGCCTCGCCGTGTCCGCTGGTCATGTATTGGTACACCAGCAGAAACCGGGCCTCGATGGCGTTCGGATTGGCCGTGACGTAGTGCTCCAAGGCGCGAAGCTGCTCGGTGTAGGTATCGACGTCCGCGTACAAGCTGCACAGCGTGGTCCAATCCCAACCGGGCTTCATGGAGACCACGGCGTAGATCGGGCTGGCCGCTTCCTTATAGCGGCCGAGGGCGAACAGCGTTAGCCCGCGAAACTCGTGTGCCAGGAGGGCTTGGGGTCGGGTGGCGATGGCCTGATCGCACTGCACCAAGGCCTGAATGTAATTACCCCGCGTGAACGCATCGCGGGCCGTTTCGAGCAGTGCCATGGCCCGGTCGGCCGGCGACGGTGTTCCGCCTGGTTGGGCCGCCCGTGCGTCGCGGGCTACAACGGCCGGCGCGGCCATCGCCAGCGGCAGTGAGTAATCAATCGTCGTGTCGCCGACAACCACCGGCGACGTGTAGTACGGGTTATAGTAGGGCCAGTAGCCCCAGGTCCAAGGCGTGGCGAAGTCCGCCACGGCGAGCCCCGTTGCCGACCCGCCCGCCCACCAGGCGGCGGGACGAGCGTACCAGGGATGGTCCCAATGGTCATGCCAGTTCCCGTGATACCAGCTCGGATAGTGGCCCCGTTTGACATGAGGCCCGCGCCCTTGGTTGCCAGCAAACTTTGGCTGGTCAGTCGTGCCAACGCGATCACCCGCTGCCGAATTCGCGTTGACGTTCGACCCGGCGTCCGGCGCCGTGTCAGACGGTGACGGCGAGAGGTCGGTACTTGATGCGTTCATGAAGGCAACGCCACCCGACCAGTTCCGTGGGCCGGGATATACGCGACTTCCGTGGCCAGGAGATCCATCGCCGTCAGATCCGCCGCCGCTGTCATCACCTCCGTCTCCACTGTTGTCACCTCCGTCTACGACGCCATAGAATCCGCCTCCGCCGCCCTGATGCCTGCGGTCGCCACGGCTGCCTCGACCGCTGCCGTGCTGTCCGCCTCCACCGCCATGGCCACCACCGCCGCCATGGCCTCCACCACCTCCACCACCTCCTCCGCCGCCACCACCGCCACCACCGCCATGGCCACCTCCGCCACCGCCAAACCCTGCCATCGCCTGACTGGAAACCAGCAGCCCGATCAAGGTCGCGGCGAGAACCACTCTTATGCGCGTGTTCATCGGGATTCTCCCCTGAAATCGCGGCCTGCGCGGAAGGGTTGGCTACATGGGCTTGGGCGGTTTTCGCACGATGGAGATTTCGCCGATGTTCGGCATCTGCTCGTCGCCGATCACTCGATCGCGCGATTGCCAGGTCATACGGTCCTTGGCGACCCGGGTGAGCACGTTCGTCGATGAGACCGGCTTTCCGTCACCGGCCACTCCGGACATTTTGACGAGCCACCGGCTGCCGTTGCGGGTCCATGTTCCTTCGGCCAATTCGCCTTCCGAGCTGAACATCCAAGAGTGCAGTTTCCTGGCCAGCGGATCCCAGGCAATCCGCTCCGAGCCGCTGCTGACCGGGCGGCCGCTGGCTTGGACCTTGAACTCGCTGAGGATGGAACGCCGGTCGTCGGCCCAGCGATAGGAAGCAATCACGAGCCCGCTGCGGCTTTCGCTCAGCCAATCGCCGATCAGCCAGCCGAGTTGTTGGATTGCTTCGCCGGCGACGGCCTCTTCGTTGGGCAGATCGCGGGCGCTGGCGATCCGCCAGCGGCCGTCTTGCTTCACGTGAACGACCGTGTAGCGGTTGTGCTCCGTCGGCTCACCCGATGGGCGCGTCACGGTCGACGTGCCGTCTTCGATCGCCACGGTCGGACTGACGAAACGAAGGGACTGCACGGTGGTTTTGATCTGCGACTTGGGGTGCGTTTGGAAGATGCCGGCGAAGGTGCCTTCGATGGCCGCCTGGCCCTGGGCGCGTCCTCCTTCGTCGTTGATGATCTCTCCCCGTTCGACGAAGAGTGCCGCCACGGCCTTGGCGTCCCCGGCATTGTAGGCTTTGACAAAACTCGCCACAGCCAGCCGGATCGCCTGCTCGTCCCCGGCGTGCGATTGTGCCGAGGCGGCGGCCGGTGCCGCTTCGGCGGGCGCCCCGGCCAGCCGCTGGGTCTCTGACTGCTGTTGGGCAGTCGCCGCGATTGCCATCAAGGCCACCGCCACCACTCCGGCCAGGGTCAACGTCTGACGCATGTCATTCACCTTTTCCAAGAGCATCGTGGTGAGTCCTTTCTCGGCCCAACGTGCGAAAGGCACTCGTCAAGTCTAGGTTGCAATAAGGGCGAAAAACCGGGTTTTGCAACGTCCGTTTGCCGGAAGAAGCCGTCGCGCCGGGTACCGGGACGGGGGAAAAACGTGCCCGAGGGAAAGACGTGTGCGATGTAAACGCTGCTCGAAAGACGTGCCGCTCTTGATCTCCCTCGGGCAGGAGCAACCGAGGCTTACACCGGAAGAACTGTCATAACTCTTACCGCTCCACGTACAGATATGATGCTCTTTCGGTTCTTGGTACAATAATCGCCAATACCGAAAACCTGTTTCTCGAGGCGCCATCATGAAGAGCTGGCTCTGGTTGGCATCGTTTGCGGCAATCTTGGTGGGGGCGGCTGCGGCTGGGCACGCGGCGGAAGGCGGGAACAAGCCGGCCGCAAGCTGGTGGTTGGTGCGGCCCACGCAAATCGAGCCCAAGATTCTCGGCTGGAAGGCCAAATATCCCCGGCTCGTTTCGCTCGACGCGCTAAAGACCTTCAAAGGGCACACGGCTTATGCGGTCACGGTGACCGATCGGACGGTCGGCGAGGCCGGGAAACGGAGATTGCTGTTTTCGCAGCCGCACGCCCACGAGCCGGCCGCGACGGCGGGCATGATGGACTTCCTCGCCCGGTTGCTTGACCGGAAACATCTGGATGGGAGGCCCACCGAGCTGGCTTGCGACGAACTGCTCCGCCACGCCGTGTTGACGTTCATTCCGATCGGCAATCCCGACGGACGGGCCCGCGCGCCGGAGGACTGGTGGGACGGCACGAAGTACAGCAACGACGAGTTCTTGAAATATGCCTTCGGTTGCGAAGCGGATGGGCGTCGCCCGCCTCGCGTCGCCCGCTTTGACGTCAGCCAGCACCGGCCCTCTCGCATCGGAATCGCCTACGAACGCATCAATGAGCGCGAGTACGTCGAGCCGAACCGGGATAGCGAGTCGACGTATTTCAAGCTCGTGCACCGCGCGCTGGCCAAGCCGGGCTGTGCGCTGGTGCTCGATCTGCACCAGACGGAGTTCGGCGGCAAATCGAAACAGAACGCGATGGTGCTCCTGCCCTTCATGCAGAAGGAGCTGCCGCAGCCGATCCAGGCGACAAACCGTTGCGTCGGCGAGGCGGTGATCGAGGCATGGCGCAAGGTGGGGGCCAATCCGGTTCCCACGCCGCAGGCGCTCAAGTATGGCGAGGACCAACTGCGTTATTTCCGGCGGTGCTGGAGCGATATCTATCGCAGCACGCCGTGTCTCAACATCGAGGTCCAGATCAATAACGTCCGTACGCCGCCCCGCCGGCAGATGGAACTGATCGAGACCGCCATTCGGGCAGGCGTCGAGGCGGTTCTCGGCCCACAAGGCGGCGAGGCATGCTCCTCCCGGTAAGGGGCCGCGTCAGAATCAAGGGACGGTCTTTGGAGAACACTGATCTTCGCTGATCGGCACTTATGGAGATAGTCAGCGAAGATTAGCGGACATCAGAACGAGTAAAGGGGGGGCTTCGTTCGTTTACTCTTTCCCAGCGTCAACCATCCAAAATGACGACTCCCGCCCCTTTACTCGTCCTGAATCTCCTACTTGTCGCTGGTCATGTCCCACAGCTTGATCGTCATGTCAGTGCTTCCCGATGCCAAGGTCTTGCCATTGGGAGCAAATGCTACAGAGCTGACAGGCCCAGCATGCCCGTCGAGAACGGCGGTGTTCTTTCCCGTAGCCACATTCCACAACCTGACAAAAATGGTGCCAGCCGACGCCAATATCTCCCCATCCGGGCTATACGCCAGGGAATAGGCATCGTCACCATGGCCGTTCAGGATGTCGGTATTCCTACCACTCGATACGTCCCAAAACTTGATCGTATGATCCCAACCTCCCGAGGCCAAGGTCTTACCGTCGGGACTGTATGCAATTGACAGAACACCGCCGGTGTGCGCGTTTAGAGTCGCGGTGTTGGTGCGGGTGGCCACATCCCAAAGCTTTATCGTATTATCGAAACTCCCTGAGGCGAGGGTCCTGCCATCCGGGCTAAACGCCACGGCAACGACAGGCTTGATATGACCTTCGAGAGTGGCAATACTCTTGCCACTTGCAATGTCCCAGAGTTTGATTGCGTTGTTTGAACCGCCTGAAACCAGAGTCCTTCCGTCAGGGCTGAAGGCCACGTCAATTCGAGGCCCGACATGCCCGCTAACCGTTATGGTCGCAGTGTTCCTGCCGGTGGCTATGTTCCAGAACTTAATCGTATGGTCCACACTGCTCGAAGCCAACATCTTGCCATCGGGGCTAAACGCCACGCAACTGACCGGTTGGGCATGCCCAGTGGGGGTGGCAGTCACCTGCCCGCTAACAACATCCCAGAGCTTTACGGTTCCGTCATAAGCTCCCGAGGCTATGGTTCTTCCATCTGAACGCCACGCCACAGAGTTGACAAAGCTCCCGTGCGACAGCGTTTTCTTTGCCGAAAGCGTTTTGTGACCGCAGCCGGCACCCAATGCCAAACCGAAACAAATTGCCACAATACATCGGAAATACCACATAGAAGGCATCCAGGCTTATCACGGTCCGTGCGAAAATGGAGATTGAAACGGACGCAGGTAGTATTGAAGGATCGAAGCGTACGGGCAACCGGCTGCGTCCGTGTTTGAACTCCCGCGACGTTTCGGAAGAACAAGTTCACTCGACTTTCACCATAACAGTTCGAGCCCGGTCTTCCAACGACCATTTCCCGGCTTCCGCCCCCGTCCATTGATATGCGCCGGCCGGCCGGCATCGGCCGCGTTTCCTTTTCTCGCACTGACCGAATTCGTGCTTCCGCCCAGCAAGCGCGGCCGATTCCGGCCGCCGGCCGCATATAAATCAATGGACGGGGAGAACGGATCGGGCGGATGCTTGTTGGAAAAAAGTGCTGGAGATGTTACCCTGATGAAAGTCGAGGGCACGTGTTTTGGTTGAAAGGATCGCCCATGACGCGGACAACCGCCTGTTACCTGTCAGTCGCCATTTTCTGTGCTGTTGGCGCCACGGCCCCCTGTTTTGCGGCGGATGAGCCGGCCAAGACGGCCGCGGCGCGGGACACGCTGCTCTACGTGCGGACCAAACCGCCGGGCGCCATCGTCTTCGTGGACGGCAAGAAGATCGGCACCGCCGGCGGCCTGTTCCACGTCGAACCGGGCCGGGTCACCATCCACGTCGAACTCGACCGACACAAGGAAAACTCCTGCCAGGTGACCATCCGGGCCAATCGTGTCACGCGCGTCGATTTGATCCTGGAACCGGAGGCCAAGGCCGCCGACACGGGCGCCGAGAAAAAGGAGCCCACGCCAGCGGCGGCGGCCACCCCGGAAGCCGGCGGGAAACCGCCGGCCGCTGCCAGCCCAACGGCCTCCATGCCGGGGGCCAAGGAAGCCCAGCCCGCCCCGCAAGGCTTGCTCAACCTGACCTACCAATTCCAAACCGGAAAGCAGTATCCGTATAAGATCAAGATCGAGGCCGAGCTGGAGGACACGATCGAGACCCGGGAAGGCGTATCCCTCTATGACGTGCTCTCGGCCAACGCGGAGCAGATGGTTTTGAAGCAATCGGGAACGTTGCGCGAGCGGACGCAGCAGCGTCCCGATCGCAACGTGCAGGTGGGGTTTCCACGGTTTCCCCACATGTTCGGGCCGCACGGCTTTCCCGGCTTTGGTCCCAGCGGACCGGCCGGGATGACCTTCAACCATCACGGCCATCTGATCCTCTCGAAGCCGTTGACGCACCTGCCCTTCCTGCTGGGCGATCTGGAGACGCTGGTGATCGAGGAACTGCCGGCCGACGGCAAACTAAGCTGGCACAAGACGCGGGACGTGCTGGCGATCGAGCAGAAAGCATCGGCCTTCCCGCACGGCCCGTTCCACTCGGGGACGCAATCCGAGCGGCCGGCCAAGGAGCAGATCGACTATGTGCTGGTCGATACCCAGCCCGACGCGGTCCGCATCCGAAAGATCTACGCGTTCCGCAGCGCGCCGGAGGCCAACGGCTCGGCCCACTTCGAGATGTCGGGCAACGGCGACTTCACGTTCGATCGCGTGCAAGGCGTGATCCGGGCGTTGTCGATGGAATACACCATCAACGTCAACGAGCCGAGCCTGACGCTGCGCGTGCCGGTCACGGTGAAATGCCGGCTGCTCACGGCCGAGGAATTCGCCGCCTACAAGCAAGAAGAAGAGAAGAAACGGCTGGCCATGGAAAAGGCCAACGCCCCGAAGCCGCTGGAGCGGGCCGAGCGGGTGGCCCTGCTCCGGGACTTGCGATCCAAGGACGAGAATCGGGCGCAGCAGGCGGCGGACCGGCTGGCCAAGGCTGTCGCCGATGACGATCCGGCGCCGGTGGCCCGGGCGCTGGCCCCCTGGCTTCGCAATTCCAACGAATGGGCCGCCGGGGCGGCCGCCAAGGCGATGGTGGTCTGGGCTACGCCGGAAGCCGAAGCAGCCTTGATCGAGGCCACCACCAGCGAGAATCTTTGGATCCGCGCGGCGGCCATCGACGCCCTCGGCAAGCTCAAGTCGGAGAAGGCGGCCGACGCCATCGCCGCGCAGATGTACCGCAACCGCATGGAGGCTGGCAAAGCGCTCAAGGGCATGGGCCCCGTGGCCGAGAACGCCACGATCGGCTGCCTGAAAGACCGCGACCATTGGGTCCGCGGCGAGGCTTGCGGTGTGCTGGGCGAGATCGGCACTGCGGTGAGCCTGAAAGCCCTACGGAAGTACGCGGAGCAAGCAACGGGTTTCGACCTGAACGACGCGAATCGGGCCATCGCAGCCATTGAACAACGTCTCGATTCCAAGACGGACGACGCGAAGCCGGCTGACCGGGCGGCTGCCGGCCGGCCGGCATGGCGCGTGTGGCACGACACCAGCGGCCTGTTCGAAGTGGAGGCAGTGCTGGTCCGTTTCGAGGGGGGCAAGTTGACGCTCAGGAAACACGACGGCCGCACCATTGTCGTGCCGCTGAAGAAGCTCTCCCCGAGCGATCAGGAGTACGTCGCGCGGCATTTCGAGGGGAAGTAGCGGGCCTGCGGCGCGGAGGGATAGCGCCAGCCATTTCTCGTGCCATGTTGCCGGCGACAGTTTTGGTTGCCGTGGACGCGCCTCGCAGTTATGATAGCGGGTGTTCGACAGGGAAAGCGACGCAAGACTTCGCCTGCCATCAAGTTTATCCCACCACAACTCCCACCATTGCAATGACAGGGCATTTTACACCGGCAATCGCTCCGTGGACACACCCTACGAGGCACATCATGAGCAAACTTCCATATCTGTTCATCGCGGCAATATTGGCCTTCGCGAGCCCGGCAGTACTGGCCGTCGATCTCTATGTCGCGCCCGACGGCAACGACGCCTGGAGCGGAAAACTGGAAAAGCCGAATGCGGCGGGCACGGACGGTCCACTGGCATCGTTCGGCGGCGCGCGGGATGCAGTTCGCAAGATCAAGGCCGCCGGGGCGCTGCGGCAGGCCATTCAGGTGCACATCAAGGGTGGCCGGTATGCCGTCGGCGAGCCGCTGGTGTTCGCGCCGCAGGATTCCGGCACCGAGCAGTTTCCGATCATCTACCGCGGCGATCCGGGCGACCGACCGGTCCTCTGTGGCGGCCGACAGATCACCGGTTGGAAAAAGCAGGGTGACCGCTGGGTCACCCTGCTCCCCGACGTGGCGGCCGGCAAGTGGTCGTTCGCCGCGCTGTGGGTGGGCGGCGAGCGCCGCGTTCGGGCGCGAATGCCGAACGAGGGCCGCTTCTTCTACACGGCCGGCAAGGCCCCGCCGATCACGGACCCGAAGACCGGCAAGCGAACCCCCAGCAGCCAGCTTGCCTTTCGCTTCCAGCGCGGCGACATTCCACGGCTGAGCAATCGCGACGACGCGGTGGTGGTTGTCTATCAATCGTGGGAGGTCGGTCATCAGCGGATTGCGTCGCTGGACCATGCCGGGCGTTTTCTCAGCTTCAAGAGCCCGCTGCCGTGGGCCTTCGATTATTGGGGGGGCGGCGTCCGCTACTTTGTCGAGAACGTGCCCGAGGCGCTCGACGCTCCCGGCGAGTGGTATCTCGATCGCAAGACGGGCGCGCTTTCGTACATTCCCTTTCCCGGCGAGGATCTGACGAAGGCCACGGTGATGGCCCCCGTCGCCAAGCAATTGCTCGTCCTCGACGGCAAGCCGGCGGCGGGACAGTTCATATCTCACGTGCGGTTCGAGAACCTGCGGCTGCTCTATACGGACTGGGACGTTCCGCCGCAGGGACATGCGGCCGGGCAGGCGGCCTGCGATATCCCGGGGGCAATCGAGGCCACCGGGGCACGCCACTGCACGGTCGAGGGCTGTGAGATTGCCCACCTGGGGACGTACGGCGTTTGGCTCCGCTTCGGCTGCCAGGAGAATCGGATCGCGCACAACGACATTCACGATCTGGGGGCGGGCGGCGTTCGCCTCGGCGAAATGGGAGATCCCGCCACGGCCCCCGAGACGGCCCAACGCAACGTCGTCGACAATAACTTCATCCACGACGGCGGCAAGATCGATCCCGGCGCCGTGGGAGTCTGGATCGGACGAACGAGCTACAACCGCGTCTCGCACAACGAGGTCTGCGACCTGTACTATACCGGCATCTCGGTCGGTTGGAGCTGGGGTTATTCGCCCCCGAGCGCACATCACAACATCGTCGAGTTCAACCACATCCACGACATCGGCCGGGGCGTGCTGGGCGACATGGGCGGCATCTACTGCCTGGGCGATTCGCCGGGAACGGCGATCCGCAACAACCTGGTACACGACGTCTACGACCACCACACGGGGGCGCTGGCCATCTATACCGACGAGGGCAGCAGCGGCATCCTGATCGAGAACAACATCGGCTACGGTACCACGTATGCCAACTTCCACCAGCATTACGGCCGCGAGAACGTGGTGCGCAACAACATCTGGGCGCTGGGAAGAAACTATCAACTCAGCCGCGCCCGCCAGGAAGAGCATCTTTCCTTCACCTTCCAGCGCAACATCGTCTACTTCGACAACGGCAAGCTGCTGGTGGGCGGCTGGACGAACGACCGCTTCGTCATGGATGAGAATCTCTACTGGGACACCTCGCATCCGGCCGGCGACATGCGCTTCGGCGAGGCGACGCTGGCCCAGTGGCAGGCCCGGGGGCACGACCGGCATTCGCTGGTGGCCGATCCCAAGTTCGTGGACGCGGCCCACGGCGACTTTCGACTGAAGGCCGATTCGCCGGCCCTGAAGCTCGGTTTCGTGCCGATCGACACCAGCAAGATCGGCCTCTACGGCGAGCCGGATTGGGTGGCGGCGCCGAAGCGGATTGTGCGGCAGGCGTATGTGCCCACCGCGCCCGCCGACCCGCCGCCGGAGCCGGTCGATGACGATTTCGAGGGAGCAGCGGTCGGTGCTCCGCCCGACAGCGGGTTTGTGAACGCGGAGAACGTGGGCGGCATCGTCGTCACCAACGAGACGGCGGCCACGGGCAAACAGTGCCTGAAGTTCATCGACGCCCCGGGGCAGAAATATAGCTTCAATCCCCACCTGGTTTACGCGCCGCACTTTACGGCCGGGCGAATGCGGGGCAGTTTCGACGTGCGGATCGAGCCGGGCGCCATCGGGCACTTCGAGTGGCGCGAGTATGTCGGGGGCGATTATCGCGTCGGGCCGTCGCTGCGGATCGAGGGAGACGGAAAACTATTGTCGCAGGGCAGGCAGCTCGACCAGATTCCCCTCGGCCGATGGCTGCACGTCGAGATCGCCTGCGGTTTGGGCGATAAGGCCGACGGCCGGTGGACGCTCGCTTACGGCCCAACGGGCGGCGCGACGAAACGGCTCGCGCTTACGTGCGATCCGAAGTTCAAGCGGCTCGACTGGGTCGGCTTCTCGGCCGACGCGACGATCGCCGCCGTGTTCTACGTCGATAATGTCAAGATCGGGCCGAGCCCCGCACGGTAGCGCGGCTTCGTGCTGCTGCGGCCGGTCGCCGCCGGAATACTCGTCCTTGGGTGCGCCGCCAACCGCGAAAGCACCGCAACCAATCGCCCGCCACCGGCCCGCGCGTTACGGCAATTGAAACAGCGACTGGCTCTTGACGATCGCGTAATCGTCGGGAAAGGTGTGGAAGGCCTGGATGAGAAGCGTGCGGTTGCGGGCCTCGAAGTTCATGTAGCTCAAGGCGCCCAGGGCGATGCGGCCGCTCGAATCGAAGCGGTGCAACATGCCTTGCTGCTGCCCTTGGCCGGCCAACTCCTGCTGGAACGTCCAGAAGACTTGCGAATCGGTCGGCTCGAGCTGAAAACTCATCTGATAGGAGACGCCGCCGCGGCACTCCACGCAGTCGGTGCGTTGGCCCTTCAGGCCGTAGCAGAGCAGGCGCCGCATTTTCGGCAGCGGATGTTGGGCCGAGGCGGCCACTTCCGTCAGCGTCAAGCCCGCGTAGCACCAAGTGACCACGTGGCCGGCGCTGGTGATGTCGATTTTGGCGGTGTACTTTCCCCGCTGGATCGTGCAGGTTTCGAAGACTTGGAAGAGCTCGGGGTGCAACGGACGCCCATAGAGCTGAAACGTCAGCTCGGCAACTTTTGGTCGGACGGTCAGCACGACGAAGCCTCCTTGATCTGAAAATGTCCCGAACGAGACAATGCATTCGTTCTGAATCTCAAAACATTATACGCGCGGCGCACGATTGGCGCAAAGGCCGCTTTTTTGAAAGCGTTCTGGGAAGAAAAAAATCCCGCCACTTCGTCTTGACAAGACGCCGCCACGGCGTTCCGCCGCCGGCGAGATCTGCGTGTAGGTCAGGCACTCTGTGCCTGACGGAAGCTGCTGACAGCATTGTTAGCAAACACCGTCAGGCACGGGGTGCCTGTCTACGTGCTGACCTACGCATCCCGAATTTCGTCGTTGCTCCCGCAGCAGGCGCCCTTGCGACAAACGGCCATGGCAGCCTATACTTATAAGAGAAAGTCCCACCCACGGTATCGCCGGGCGTCCTTTGTATCGATGCCCGCTCGCCTGGGGGATCATTTTGAAAATCGCTGGAGACCGATGCTGAAAGTCACCCTCCCCGACGGAAAAATTCTCGATTATTCTCGTCACGTTCGACCGATCGACATTGCCGCCGACATCGGTCCGCGCCTGGCCAAGGCCACGCTGGCCGCTGAAGTCGACGGAAAGCTGGTGGGGGTGAACACGCCCCTGCCGGCCGACGGCCAGGTCGCCCTTCGCCTGATCACCAGCAAAGACCCCCAGGCCCTCGATCTGCTCCGCCACTCGTGCGCGCACGTCATGGCCCGGGCGGTGACGCGGCTGTTCGACGGCGTGCAATTGGCCTTCGGCCCCACGGTGGCCGGGGGGTTCTATTACGATTTCCAGATGGAACACCCGCTCTCGGAAGAAGATTTTGCCAAGATCGAGGCCGAGATGGCCCGCATCGTGAAAGCCGACGAACCGTTCGAGCGGGTCGAGATGGATCGACCCGAGGCCGTGCAGTTCTGCCGCGATCTGGGGCAGTCGCTCAAGGTGGAGCATCTGGAAGACGGGCTGGCCGACGAGTCGACGGTTTCCTTTTATCGCCAGGGAGAGTTCGTCGATCTGTGCCGCGGTCCGCACGTGCCCGGCGCGGGCGCCATCGGCGCGTTCAAGGTCCTCTCGGTGGCGGGGGCCTATTGGAAAGGCGACGCCTCGCGGCAGCAGTTGCAGCGGCTCTATGGCACGGCGTTCTTCAGCAAGCAAGAGCTCGACGAGCATCTGCGGCAGGTCGAAGAGGCCCGGCGGCGCGATCATCGCGTGCTGGGCAAGCAGCTCGAACTGTTCCTGATCGAGCCGGCCGTGGGGTCGGGCCTGGTCTTCTGGCTGCCCAAGGGGGCGGTCGTTCGCCACGAGCTGGAAAACTTCCTTTACGGCGAACTGATTCGCCGCGGCTACGAGCCCGTCTACACGCCGGTCATCGGCAACGTGCATTTGTACGAGACCTCGGGCCATTATCCGTATTACGCGGACAGTCAGTTCCCGCCCATCTGCCTGCACCCTTTTGCCGGCCCGGTGCAAGAACTGCTGATGGAAAGGGGGAAGGGCAAGACGGACGAGGATCTGATTGCCTTGTTCGAAAGCTATGCGGAGCAAGAAGTGCCTGCCCGGTTGCGGCCCGTCGTCCCCGCCAACTGGGATTCGCTTTCTTCCCAATCCAAGTTGGAGGCCATCAAGGCCTGGCTCCAGGAGCAAGACCGCTATCTGCTGCGGCCGATGAATTGTCCGCACCACGTGACGATCTATAAGTCGAAGCCGCGCAGCTACCGCGACCTGCCGCTCCGTCTGGCCGAGTTCGGCACGGTGCACCGCTTCGAGCAGTCGGGCGAACTGAACGGCATGACCCGCGTCCGCGGCTTCACGCAGGACGACGCCCATATCTTCTGCACCGAAGATCAGGTGGCCGACGAGTTCCGCGGCTGCATCGAGATGACCCGTTTCGTGCTGAAGACGCTGGGCCTGGACGATTATCGCGTGCGGCTGGGGTTCCGCGATCCGGCGAGCGAGAAATACGTGGGCAGCGCGGAGACTTGGCAGCGGGCCGAGGCGGCGCTGGAGAGCGTCTGCCGCGAGTTGGACCTGCCCGACCTGCACGTCGAGCGGGGCGAGGCAGCCTTTTACGGCCCCAAGGCCGATTTCGTGGTAGCCGACTGCATTGGCCGCCCCTGGCAGCTTGGCACCGTGCAGCTCGATTACAACTTGCCCAGCACGCAGCGTTTCGCCCTGGAGTATATCGGCGCCGACAACACGCCGCACCAGCCGGTGATGATTCACCGCGCGCCGTTCGGTTCGTTCGAGCGTTTCGTGGGCATGCTGATCGAACATTTTGCCGGGGCCTTCCCCTTGTGGCTCGCGCCCGAGCAGGTGCGGGTGATGGTCGTCAGCGAAAAAGTCGAGGAGTACGGCCGCGGCGTCGCGCGGCAGCTTGCCGAGGCCGGCCTGCGCGTGACCGGCGACTACCGGGCCGAAAAAATCGGGGCCAAAATCCGGGCCGCCCAGTTGGATCTGATCCCCTACATGTTCGTGATCGGCGGCCGGGAAGCCCAAGAGGGCAAAGTGGCCGTCCGCGACCGGCTGGAGGGGGACCTGGGTGCCATGCCCTTGGCCGCCGCGGTGGAGAAGCTGCAGACCGAAATTCGGGCGAAAACCGTGCGGAAGACGGCCGGGAAATAGGGTTCAGGGTTCAGGAGTCAGCGATTTGGGGATTTGGGGCCTGCGGGCGAAGGGACAAGGCTAGGGTGCGAAGGTCGAAGAGCTGCTGACGTGGCGTTCGAATACCGGAACCCTGCCCCTTCCCCCCGCCCCCCCGCTTGACAAACCCCCGTCGCCGGGGAATACTAAGGTGTCTTTTTTGGTTGTGTTTCACAGTCCTTGGGAGTGCATTGCGTATGGGTAAATGGAGGCCGCCGGAGGCGACTAGCAAGCAGCGGATCAACGAACAAATCCGCGTTACACCCGTCCGCGTCATCGGCGCCGACGGGGCGCAATTGGGAATCCTGGCCACCGAGGAGGCGCTGCGCCAGGCCCGCACCGCCGAACTCGATCTCGTCGAGGTGGCCCCCAACGAACGTCCGCCGGTCTGCCGCATCATGGACTTCGGCAAGTTCAAGTACCAGCAGAAGAAGCGGCAGCACAAGGGCCACGCCCACCAGGTCAAGCTCAAGGAAATCCGCGTCCGTCCCAAGACCGGCGACCACGACATCCAGGTCAAGGTGGGCAAGGCGCGGGAATTCCTCGCTAACAAGGACAAGGTGATCGTCACCGTGGTCTTCCGCGGCCGCGAGCTGGCCCACGTGGAAGAGGGCCGCAAGGTGATCGACGACATTCTGGAGCAACTGGAAGACGTCTCCAAGATCGAATCGCCGCCGATGCACCACGGCCGCCGCATGATCTGCACGCTGGCGCCGAAGTGATCGACCGCTGGCCTTTCACCTCTGCTCGAATGAGTGAGCGACGAGAAACTCGGCGGGCGTAACGACTGCCAACGCGGAACGTGGAAAGTGATCGGGATTACGGCTGATCAGACAAGCAGCCTCCACACGGAGGGCACTGTAGTACTGAACCGCATCCTCAAAATCCTTCAGTTTGGCGTCGATGGCCTGAGACAAGACCTGCTCGTCACAAGCCACCGGTGCGAACGTGTCCCGCAGAAGCAGGATCGCGCGGTCGGCGGTGCGGCGATCCCGTAAACGCCGCACGATGTAGTACACGTTCGAGAAACTCAGAGCCGACACAAAACCACGGATTCTGCCTTGCTCGGCGAGAGTCCACACCGTGGCAGAGTCCTCATAGAACGGCTCTCGCTTGGCCAGCACGTCCAGCAACACGTTCGTATCGATGAAACAGTTCATCGGTGCATTCCGTGTTTTTCCAGCAACGCATCTTCGACCATCTGCCGTTCCGATCGCCCCTTCGGCAACACGATCATTCCGCTGGCCTTGCGGGTCAGCGGACCGAATGGCCGGGTGGCACGACGTTGCGTAGCCAGCAGCCGGACAACTCGCGCGAAGATTGAGGAGACGCTCGTTCCGGTTTGCTCGGCCAATTCCCGTGCCTCTTCGATCACGGCGGGGTCGGCGCTCAGCGTGAGCTTCTTCATGACGGCAGCTCCCATCCTGGTTGTACGTATCGCTCTACAAAAAGTATACGTGTTCTTGTCCGGTTTGCAAGGGCGCGAGGAGACGGCGCGAATGGCGCTGGTGATGGCCATCGCCGACGCCTGCCGTCGTTCCTACGGCCCCGTCCGACCCATTTGACGGGGGGGGCAGCCGAGATTATCTTAAGAGTTATTCCGGCTGATCCGGCCAAACCAACGACCGTCCGCCGCGGCACCAGGGCGATGACGACCAGGACGGATTACCGCGGAGAGACGTGAACATGGCAACCGGGGTCGACAGCAGCCAGAGCGGCGCATCGAAGCCGAGTTCCGTTTCCTCGACGCTCTTGGATCAGCTTCGGGCCCGTCGGCCCGAGGCCTGGCAGCGCCTCGTAGGGCTCTACGGTCCGGTGATTTATCGTTGGTGCCGCCAGTCGAGTCTCACCGCCGAAGATGCGGCCGACGTGGTCCAAGACGTGCTTTCGGCGGTCATGGTTCATTTGCCCGGCTTCCGGCGGGATCGCCCCCAAGACAGTTTCAGCGGTTGGCTGGCCACCATCACCCGCAATAAGGTCCGCGAGCATTACCGGCGCCGATCCGGCAAAGCCCTCGCCCGGGGCGGCAGCACGGCACAGCGGCAATTGGCCGAAATGCCCGAGCCCCCCGAGCCAGCAGAGGAAAGCATCCAACCAGACGCCGAATCGGCGGCCTGTTTGTCGCGGCAGGTGTTGGAGACGATCCGTGCGGAGTTCGAGGTCCGCACCTGGGATGCTTTTTGGCGGGTCAGCGTCGGCGGGCAGTCGCCGGCCAGCGTCGCCGCCGATCTGGGGATCAGCGTAGCGGCCGTCTACAAGGCCAAATCGCGGGTCCTGGGCCGCTTCCGCCAGGCGCTTTCGGAGCTGCCCGAAGAACGCTCGTAGGCCGCCGCGGATCTCGTCAAGTCGTTTTCTGGCAACGAGTTGGGAGAACTGTTTCAAAAAGGTGTCAGACTCGCGCATTCTTCTACAGGAGGCGAAAGGGGACTGGTCTGTGTTTTTGGCCAGCCGTTTGTCCGGAAAACGCGTTTTCTCGCCGAAAAATGGACCAGTCCACCGCCAGCCCGTGAACGGTTACCTGGTCAATAACAAGAGGGAGGACTTTCCCATGTCCACGAACAAGAGAAGCTTACCGGTCTGTCATTTCTTGTCAGTCGCAGTCCTTGGATGTGCCGCCATCGTGGCTTTGAGTACCACTCAACTCCGAGCTAACATCATCTATAGTTTCGCCAACTATCCCGTTAATCAGACGGATGAGGTCAGAGGCGGTACGGTCATGATAAGCGGCACGATCACCACTGACGGGACTCTGGGTGCTATTGGTGGGACGGGGAGCACGCATCTGGTTTCTAGCCATATCTGGTACTACACCGCCGACGGCGGGAGTGTCACGGATGACCCATTGAGCGGTTGGGGAGGTGGCATCCTCTTTGCCACTCAAACTGCGTTAACGTGTCCAACTGGTTACGGGACAGTCTTTGACTTCACCCCAGGACCCTCATACGCCATCGTCGAATTGTCGTGGGACCGATCTGCGACTCCGAATTCTTATTCCGGTGGCGTGGAGTTACCGTCGGGCTCTTGGGTCTCGGAATTTCAGAGCACTGGACCCACGGCGGTCCAGGGCTCAATCGCCGAGAACGATCCATGGGTCATTGCGACGGCAGTCCCCGAACCCGGAACGCTTACGCTCCTGGTCTCGGTACTTCTGGGTATCGGCGGGGCTTTGCTTTTTCGGCGATGGTCCTTTTCTCACAGGAGCTAGGGAAAAAGTGCTCCCAACCGTGTCAGACTCCGTCTCTTCGTTGCTCTCCGCTGAGAGCCAGCCTGAAAGCCGTGCGTTCGGCCCCCCCCCGCCCGGCTTTCGCCGTTGGCGATCGGTCGCCGCGCTTGCCGGTTTCATGCTCTTGGTCGGTGGGCTAGGCTTCGGGGCTACGACGCGAGTTGCCGCCCAGGCCGACGAGCCCGATCAGCCCGCCGCGCCGTCCGGCCGGGAGAGTGAGCGGGCGGTGAGCCGAGCGACCAGCGGTCCCTTCGTCGGCCTCTTGCCGCAAGGCATGGTGCAACTGGTGGGCCTTACCGAGTACCCACTCACCAAACAGTCCCGCTGGTTTCAGCCGGACGGTTCGGCCGCAGAGCTGGAGCCGATGCTGGTCCGAAGAAATCACCTGCGGAATCGCGGGCACCAGAGGGCCCTGTCATTTCTGGTCCGGATTCAGAGCTTGCCCCCGGACGCTTCTCCCTGGCCGGCCTGGAAGCTCCCTCCCGCGCCCGAATGGTCCGCCGAGTCCGTCGTGGACGCTTCCGGAAGAACCATCCCCGACTGCCACATTCTCGCGGCGGTGCTTCCGGCATCGCTCGCCACGGCTACCTTGCGGGTCGGCTTCGGCATGGGCCCATGGGAAACGGTGCTAAAGTTGAATCCCGAAAACGGCAGCACCGGCAGCTTTAGCCGTGACGATAAGCAACGGACAGTGACGTTGCAGCAAGCGGAAGAGGTAGGACAGCCCGCGTGCGCTTCGACGCGGGTTACCCTCCGGCATACGGTGCGTTATCCTGCGTGGGAGCTGCGGCTGGCGGCAATCGACCATTATGGGAAGGAGCATGTCTCTTCGCTGGGTGGCCACGGGGGTGATGTCTCCATCGACATGGCCTACTTCGACAAGCTCCCCTTGTCCTCGATCAAGGAGTTTCATTTTCAACTGCGTCCTTATTCGTGGGTCGAGTTCAAGAATGTCTCGCTTCGGGCCGGGCAGAAGACGAAAGTCGAGGTTGTTCCGCCGGCCTTCGGGCCGTAAAACCATCTACCAGGGCGCTAAGCCGCCCGCAACATTTTTGGGAGGCAGCGGATGAAATCGCAGAAACTAGTGTTGGTGGTTACTATCGTTTTAGCGGTCGGGCCGGTGCGGGCCGACGTGTTCAACATGCCCGCGGACCAGACAAGTCTTGCCTTCGTCACCGTGGGCGATCCGGGCAATGCCGGCGAACAAAGCAGGCTCGCCAGCGGCGACACAACGTACTATGGGTCGGTGGCCTACACCTATCAGATCGGCAAATACGACGTGACCACCGCTCAATACTGCCAATTCCTCAACGCCGTGGCGAAAACCGACACCTACGGCCTCTACACCGCGGACATGGCCACGGATTATCCGACGATTGCCATCAGCCAAAGCGGTGCTCCGGGCAACTATAGCTACGCGGTCACGGGCAGTTACAGCGCGGCAGCGAATTGCCCGATGTTCGCCGTCACCTGGGGCGACGCGGCGCGTTTCTGCAACTGGCTGCAGAATGGCCAGCCCACGGCGGCCCAGGGGCCGGGCACGACCGAAACCGGGGCCTACACGCTCAACGGGGCGACCAGCAACAGCGCCCTGATGGCTGTCGCACGCAACACGGGGGCCATGTACTTTATTCCCTCGGAAGACGAATGGTACAAGGCGGCGTATTACAAGGGCGGTGGCACAAACGCCGGTTATTGGGCCTATCCCACCCGCAGCAACACCGCGCCGAGCAACGTGCTCTCGGCGACCGGCACGAACAACGCCAACTATTACATCGGCGGCTACACCGACCCGGCGAATTACCTGACGCCGGTCGGGGCGTTTGCCGGCTCGCCCGGCCCCTATGGCACGTATGACATGGGAGGCGATCTCTGGCAGTGGAACGAGGGGCTCATTAGCACGAGTGCACGTGGTTTGCGTGGCGGCGACTGTAACCTCGGCTCCGACGACTTGACCTCTTCATACCGTGACTACAATGCCGCGCCGGCGAGTGACTGGACTACCATCACCTTCCGCGTGGGAAGCATGGCCGATGTTCCCGAACCCGGTAGCTTGGTTCTGTTGTTCGCCGGCGCGCTTTGCCTGCTGGCCTACGCTGGGCGGCGGTTCTTGACTCGCTAGAGGTTGGGAACAACCGCTCCAAGGCGTGTCAGGCTCGCGCATTGTACAATAGGGGGCGAGATGGACTCACTTTGACAATGCGCTGAACGACGAGTGGCAGGAAGACACGTTCCATGACGGCAAGCACCGTGCAGGTTCGCTGGACACGGCCAACGTTTGCGACCTTCGGGCAGATCTCCGTGCTCTGCGGCTTCTGCGCCGGCATTCCGGTGGGGATCGAAGGCTTCGTGGAAAGTCTATTTGGCGTAGAGACTGAAGCCGTTTTTGTGATTTGGCAGTTTCAAGGCATTCGGGCGGGCGTGCTGGGCATCGTGCTTGCTCCCGCGATCTTTTCGATGCTTGGCGGCTTCGCGGCCCTCCTCTTTCCGCTCTTTCGGTTGGGCGTGATGGCATGGAAAGGTCCCAAACTCTATTTTCGAGCGGAAAGCGACCAGGCCTTGTATCTTTCGCGCCTGCGGCTCCGTTCCTACGTGAAGCTATCCGCGATGGTTGGGTTCCTGGCGGCACTGTTCTGTGGCATTCTGCTTATCGTCGTTATGGCGACGAGCAAAGTTGACGACTATAGCGTTGTCGCGGTTCCCCTGCTGTTTCACGGCGCGGCAAGACTAGCCTGGGTCGTGCTGGCCACTCCGCTGCTGTACGGCCTCTACTCGGCCCTGCTGGGAATCTTTGCATTTGTTCCGTTTCGCCTGTTCACACGAATGATGGGCGGCGCTGCGATTCCGTCGAGGGAGGCCCTCAGTTGCCAATAGGAATACGTCGTCCGCCGGTAAGAGCACACCCGTCGCAGCGCCGACGGCGGACCGGGGCCGTTTGTTTGCCGTTGGCCTCGTCGGAGAATTGTGACAGTGTTTACTAAACTGTTAAGCCTCCTTCGCAAACCGCTTGATAACAACGAATATCGAGTCCTGCTGGTGATCGGAGTGAGCGGTGTGTTTCTAATGGCCACCGCGGGGTTCATAGCCATTCCCGCGCGCCGATGGGAAGCCGCGTTGATCTTCGGAGTCCTTGCCGTACCAGGCAGCCTCGTGGGCGCGGTGATGTGTATCCTGCTGGACCGGTGGCGCGGCAGAGCGATGGGGGCGCAGCCAGTAGCGACACTATGCTCAGAAAACTCTTGGCTCTAACGGCAATGTTCGTGCTGGTGGGGCTGTTGATGGGATTGCGGTACGCGATGCGATACCTTGTGCATTAGAGAGAATCGCTATTATCGCCGCGACCGGCGGTGTTATGGAATGCATCCTCATATATCTGCGAACGGTCAGGACCAGAGCAAGATAGGGGCCGACGTCTTGGCGGCCCAAGTATGTGAAACGTCTAGCTCAGTAACGGCTGGTCAGGCTGCCATCCTCGTTGTTACACACAAGTGCCGTGCGGTTCTGCGTCCCGGAGGGACGTTTGAAAGTAGCCCAGCACTCTTTAGTGCTGGGAAGACCGCAAAAACAGGAAAAGTTTAGTCCCGGAGGGACGATTGAAACCCGATTGCGCCGTCGTTCAGTTGTCCCTCCGGGACAGATTGGTCTTTCTCGGCCTCCGGACCCAGCGATAAATCGCTGGGCTATTGTCAAAGGCCCCTCCGGGGCCCATACGCGACTAGTTTAACAACGAGTCCCTCGCCCCTTGTGGCAGCCGCAACACGTTGTACCACGCACACACCATCCTACAAAGGAGAGAGGACGATGAGAGCTAATTGGTTTTTGGCCGTGCTGTTCGCACTCGTTCCCGCCGGCTTGGCGCACGGTCAGGAATGCCCGGCAAAGACGCTCGATGCCGGACCTTTGAAGTTGGAGGTTCACGTTTCGGGCCGGACGGCCACGCTCTTCCACGTGGTCGATCAAGTGTCTGGGTGGAGCGAGTTCTGTCACCGCCAATACGCTGAGGATTTTGAGAGCCGCGACGGTGGTTTTTCGCCCCGGGACCGCGAGCTGCTGGCCCGGCACGCGACTGTTCGCCAGGCACATGGTTGGGGAGCCGGGCTGGAGCAGACGTTCTACACGCCTTCGGATCTGGAGACGGCGCTGAAGAGCGGCGTCGCGGCCGGCTCTCTGACCGCGGAAGAGGCGGCCGTTGAGCGGGAAGTGCTCCTGCACTTTGCCCCGCGGGTCGACGCCTTGCGGGAGCGCCAGGCCGCCGTCGTCAGGGCGTTTGCCGAGCGGCTGGTTGCCGAGCGGGCGAATCTGCGGGAGTTTGCCCAAAAGGTTTCCCGATTTTGCGGCGGCAGCACGGTCACGGTGCCCGTCTACCTGCTGGCGGACCCCTCGCAGCACGGTTGCGGCGGCGGCTTCAACGGCGGCCGCCTGACCTGGGAGGTCCCCGGCCAGAGCGACGTCTATTACACCTTCCTGCACGAAGTGTTTCACGCCTTTCTCGAACCGCACCGTGCCCAGTTCGACGAGGCCGCCGGGCGCGTGCCGGGTCTGGACTTCATGACCCTGAACGAAGGCATGGCCTACGCCCTGTCGCCTGGTCTGCTGCACGCGAGCGCGGGCAGCGATCCGCTCTTGAACGAGGTCCTCCGTGATCTCTCGCGGAACAAGCCACTGACCGATAACTACACGCGTTTCCACCGCCTCGGCCTGGCCCTGCGGCCTCTCCTTCGCGACGCGCTGGATGACAAGCAGCAGACGCTCACCACCTTTCTTCCCCGCGCGGCGGATGCCTGGCGCGTGGCGGTGGAACTCGATCGTACGAACGCCCGGGCAGCGGAGAGCAGGAAGGCGGAGCCGGGAAGTTGGTTCAGCGCCGGTCCGGCGTGGAGAAAACTGACTCAGGTCGCCGCGTCGCGCGGGCATGGCCTTAGTTCGTTCAATCACAGCGCGGACCACTATCGGATAATCCTGGCGAGGTCGCAGCCGGGCTCGATGGTGGTGTTGCTCTTCGCTCTCGATCATCCGGACAAGAACGTCCCCGAGGAGTATCAGGACCTGCTGCCCATGCCTTGGTCGCAAATCGAGGCGGCGCTGCAGAGAGGCGAGACGCTCGAAATCGTCGGAGAGGCTCGTCAACGGCGCATCGTGCTCCTGGCGGCACCGACGGAATCGCAGCTCAACGAATTGATTCCCAAGACCAAGCTTCTGTCGCCAAAGGACGTCGAGGCGAAGCCGAAGGCCGGCAAGAGGCCCCCGGCCGGAGCAAAGCAGATGATCGCCGACTCCAAGTATCCCGCCGTGTTCATCTTTTATTCGAGAGACGTGCGTCACTCCAGCGGCATACTGGCCAAGACGCTCTATCCGCAACTGACGCACCATCTCACGGGCCGGCATCATTCGCTCAAGGATTATGAAGAGCAATTCACGCAACGGGCAAAACCTGGGGATACGATCGTCCTGCTGCTGTTGGTGAACGAGAAGGATCTGATCCCCGCGGAGTTCCAGGACCTCTTGCCGAAGTCCTGGCCGGAGTTGGTAGCGGAGGCCGGTCGCCAGGGAGCGGTGCGACACGACGGCGAAAGCCGCCAGATGCACGTGGTTCTGTTGCTGGGGAAAACCCGGGGGACTTGACAAGTCTCGTCCAAAAGACGCCATGGTAGTTGGAATTCCCCGTCCCAACACGTGATGCGTTTGCCGCGCCGGGACCGCTAGATTCCGGCCAGAAACTCACGGGTGGCCCCGCTCACGGCCACCGGGTTCTCCATCGGCGCCATGTGACCGGCGGCGGGAATCTCGGCCAGTTTCGCCCCCGAAATTGCCGCGGCAAGCCTGCGCATCTCCGCCGGCGGCGAAATGGCGTCGTGCTGGCCCACGACCACGAGCGTGGGGCAGCGAATCTGTCCCAGTGCGGCCGTCATGTCGGGCCGCTCGGCCATTCCGCGAGCGGCCGCGGCGATGCCCTGCGGATTGCCGGCCGCGATCGTGCGCCGCAGCCGTTCGACCAGTTCGGGCCGCTGCCGCACCGTGCTCTCGGCCAACAGTTTCGGCAGCATGCCTTCTATCAGCGGCGCCGTTCCCTCGCGGAGCACGCGTTCGGCCGTGTCGCGGCGGGCCGCGGCGCCTTCGGGCGTGTCGGCCGTCGCCTTGGTGTCGCAGAGGATCAGTCCCCGTAGACGGGCCGCATATTTGCGGCAGAACTGGAAGGCGATGTAGCCTCCCATTGAAAGCCCGCAAAACACTACCGGTTCACGAATCGCCAGCGCATCGAGCCAGGCGGCCAGATCGTCGGCAAACTGGTCCATGGTGAACTTGGCGTCGCCGATTGTCCCCAGCGGGCTGCGGCCAAAGCCGCGCAGATCGGGGGCCAGAATCCGCGTCGCCGGGCCTGCCAGGGCGTCGATCAACTCGGCCCACATCGTGTGGTCGAGCGGAAACCCGTGGACCAGCACGACCGGCTGCTCCGTCCCACGATCGGCGTACCAAATCTCGGTTCCGTGGACGGTCAGCGAGTTCATGATTTCTTTTGCTCCGCCTGCTTGTTGCGGAAGAACTCGAGCTGGCGGCGGATCAAGCCGGAGTGCGGATCCAGCTCCGCGGCCTTGGTCTGCTGCTTGATGGCCGTGGCGAGATCGCCTTTGGCGAAGTAGACGCGGGCCAGCGTGTCGTAGAAACCGCCCAAGGTGGGCATTAACTCCACCGATTTCTTGGAGTATTTTAGCGCCTCGTCGAGGTCTCCCTCGGTGTTGCCCACGAGCCAGGCGAATTCGTTGTAGAGCGACGCCAGCTCCGACTCCTCGGTGGGCTGTTCGTGATTGGCCGTCTCGGCGATCTGCTCGCGGCTGGAGGCCGCCTCTTTCTTGATGAGCGATACGATCCGGGCGTGGTACTCGGGCGGCTGCTCTGGGAGGCGATAACAGGCGATCAGCACGTCGACGTCGCTCGGGTCGGCCGCCAACGCCTTGTCCAGACACTCGCGTTGTTTGGCCTTGTCGCCCTTGGATTGCCAGTGGCAGGCGAAGAAGTAGTTCATACGGGCGCGGATTTCGCTCCCTTTGCGGCGGCCCAATTTGGCCTCGGGCATCTTGCCGGCGTCGAGAACCTCGACCAGTTTCTGCAACGCGCTGCCGGCGTCGAGGTCTTGCCCCTGGTCGTGAAGCATCTCGGCCAACCGTTCCTGGGCGTCGGCGCGAAGATCGTCGCTCTCGGCGCTGCTGCCTTGCTTGATGACGTATTCGAATTCTCGCCGCGCCCAGAGGAATTGCCCGCGCTGGCGGAGCCGCTGGGCCACCATCCAGTGGTGCAGCAAGTCGTCTTTTTGCTTGCCGGGGTAGAGCAGGTAGGCGCGGTTGGCAGTCTCCTCGGACCGCGCTTTCTGCCCTTGCACGGCTTGGGCCTGGGCGAGCATGTAGAGCAGGCCGGGCTCGATGGCAAAGCGGCTCCAAAACTTCACTGCCAGGTCGTCCACCGCCTGCCAGGCCTTCTGCTCGATCAGCCAATCGAGCAATTCGGCCAGCGATTCGGGATTGCCGCGCTCGAGCTCCACCAGCCGGCGGATGGCGGCCAGCGCCTCTTTGTCCTTGCCGAGCTTCTTCAACTGGGCAATCTGGAAGCGGGTCAAGCCGGCGACGATCTCCTGGCTGGTTTCCAGGGACGACCGGCCCAACAGCTCGCGTTCGTTGTCGGCCAATTTGCTCCACTCCGACATGACCGCGTCGGGTTCGGCCGCCAGGCGGGCCCAGGCCAGCAGCCAGACGGCGCCCGGCCGCCGGCAGCCGTTGAGCGTCTTGCGCACGATGGCCGCCAGTGGGGCCTTAGGTGGCTCGGCGAGCGGTTGGATGCCCAGCATCGCGATGGCCGCGGCCTTCGAAAGCCGCGCCGAGTTTTCGAACCGCACCAGGCGGCACAGGGCATTGGCCCCCTGCCCATCGGGCAAGGCGGCCAGCGCCGTCATCTTACCCTCCCGCGAGCGCTCGTCCTCGAACTCGTAGCCGTGCAGCAGCGTTTTGACTTCGGGCGGGTCGTTCTCGGCCGTCCATTCCACCCGCATCAGGCGGAGCAAGTATTTCGCCCGCGAGGCAATCTCCAGGTCGTCGTGGGTGGCCGCCGCGGTGAGCGCGTCGAAGGCCCCGAAACCCAGGCGTGCCAGCTCCTCCTGCGCCCGCTGACGGACATAATAGTCCTTGTCGCCGAGTTGTTTCACCAGCCGGTCGATCTGCTCGGGAGGAACCGGTATCTTGGCGGCCGGCGGAGGGCCGGGCTTGGGGGCCTCGGCGGCCGTGGCCCCGCCCCCAACAATTGCGATTAGTGTGAACGCGGCAATCAGCCGCACGACGTTGTGGCAAACCATGTGGCTCATACAAGAAGGATAGCAAGAAACGGCGAGCGAATGAAGTGCAGCGTCGCCCCCTTCGGATTTACAGTCACCCCGCCCAATGGTTACAATCGGGCGATGATCGACTCCGCGTCCCAGGAAACGCCGCCCCTTTTTCCGCGATTCTTGGCCGGCGGCCCCGCACAACTCCGGCTCGGCCCGGCCTCCGTCGCGGTGTTGCTGGGCGGCGGGGCAGCGGCCCAGGCCGCCACCGGCATTCTGGGCCGGCAACCCCAAGGCGGCTGGCTGATCTGGGGTGAGTCGGCGGAGGGAACCATTCTGGGCGCACTGTTGACAGCGATGCTGGCAGCCCGATGGCTGGGAAGGCCCGTGGGACTGGCCGCCGGACTGCTGCAATTGACTTGTCTATATTGCCTCGGGCTGGTAGCTCCCCTGGGGCCGCTTGACTCGCTGGTCACCGTGCTCGTAGCGGCAGCACTGGGCATCTTCGCCCTGGCCAACGTGCCCGGCCGGCTGGCCGTCGACGAGCGGCTGCGGATGCCGGTGATTTTCTACGCCGCCGCCGCGGGGTTATTGTGCCTTGGCCATGGCGTCGGCCTGTTTGCTGAGGTGCTTCTGCCTTGCCTGGTTTATGTGCTGCTCAATCAGGACGGCCGCGCATTTCGCTTCTTGATCCATCCGCTCGGGCTGGGCGTGGCCGCGATCCTGGCGGCATGTGCCATCCAGCTAGGGTGCGCCACGACGACCGGGCCAGCGGCCGCGGTGGGATGGGGATGGCCGGTCGCCCTGGCCGTGGGAATGCTTCCCTGGTGGCCGCTCTCGCTCATGGCCGTCGCGGCCGGATGTCGCCGGGGCGATTACGCCACGTCCTTTTGGCGGCTGGCGGCATGCGGGGCGCTGTCGCCCATGGTGCTGGCGGCGGCGGGGCTCCTCGACGGTCGGTCGGCATTGGCGGCAAGTTGCGGGCCGGTTTCCATTTTTTCGGCCGCCGGGCTGCACGAGGCGATTCGCTGGTGGCGGGCGAAGATGCGGGCCAGCGCGCATGACGCATGAGAATGGCCGTTCAGCCATTTTCGTTGACGAGCACGCCCGTGCCGCTGATGCGGTCGCCCTTAAGATCCATGAGCGCCCGGTTCGCCTCGGCCAGCGGATAGACGGTCGTGTGCGGCCGAATGGGAATGGCGGCGGCCTCGGCCAGCAGCTCGCGGCCGTCCTCCCGCGTGTTGCAGGTGACCGAGTGAAGATCGCGCTCGTGGAAGAGATACCGCATATAGTCCATCTGCGGCAGCGGCGTCATGTAAATGCCGGCCAACGAGAGCGTGCCGCCCTTGTTGAGGGCTTCGAGCGCGGGCGGGACCAACTCGCCCGCCGGCGCAAACATGATCGCGCTATCGACTTTGACCGGCAGCTCGCGGGCGTCCTCGCCCACCCAAACCGCGCCCATCTGGCGGGCCAACTGGCGGTGCTTTTCGCCGCGCGTGACCACGTAGACCCGGCAACCGCGGTGCAGGGCGATCTGGATCACCACGTGGGCCGACGAGCCGAATCCATAGAGGGCCAACGTTCCGCCCGGCCGCGGATTGCAGCGGCGCAACGCCCGATAGCCGATAATGCCCGAACACAACAGCGGAGCCGCGTCGACGTCGCTGAACGCCTCGGGCAGCGGGTAGACGAAATCGGCCGGCGCCACGGCATATTCGGCGTAGCCGCCGTCGGCGTGATAGCCGGTGAAGCGGGCCGAGTCGCAGAGGTTCTCCTGTCCCCGGGTGCAGTAGCCGCATTGGCCGCAGGTGTGCCGCAGCCAGGCCACGCCCACGCGTTGGCCCAAACGAATGGCGTCCCCCCGCCCGGCTCGACTGACTTCGGCGAGCTCAGTCGAGTCGAGCTCGCCGAAGTCGCCTTCCGCCTGCGGTTCAATCTTGTCCACCACCCCGACGATTTGATGGCCGGGGATGACGGGCATTTTCTGCTGCGGCAGGTCGCCTTCGATGACGTGCAGGTCGGTGCGGCAGACGGCGCAGCAACGGACCCGAAGCCGCACTTCGCCCGGCCCCGGCTCGGGGATCGGCATGTCCGTCCACCGCAGCGGGGCGGAATCGATCGGGGCGATCCGGCTGAGGAGCATCGCTTTCATAATGTTTAGCCGCCGCGTCCACGCGGCGTGAATCGCCAAATGGCGCCTTTTTCTGTGGGGCGACAGTACAACTGCCGCCCCAACCCGTGCGTGGCGGCCGTGAACCATTGTTACGACGACGCGAACAATGGGCAACCATGGGCCCCGGCCGCCTGGCGGTCTCGCCATACGCCGTAACTTGACGTATGCTTGTCCATTGGGGGTTTCCCGCGTCTCAGATCGGCACTGGCAGCCATGGCTCACCGTTCCTCCGTTCTGCGGTTCGCCCACCCGCTTCCTTACGGGGCCATCGTTCACGATGGGGGGGTGCAGTTCGTCGTTTTCAGCCGCAGCGCCAGGGCGATGCGGGTCCTGCTGTACCGCGACGTCGCCGCCCGCGAACCGAGCGATAGCATCGAGTTCGACCCCGATTTGAACCGCTGGGGGGACATTTGGAGCGTTTTTGTGCCCGGCGCCGGGCCTGGGCAGCTCTATCACTTCCAGGCTGAGGGACCGTTCGACCCGGCCCACGGAATGCGTTTCGACGGCCGCGCCCGGCTGATCGATCCCTATGCCAAGGCCCTGGCCGGCGATTTCCAGCCGATCGAAGACAACATCATCCGGCCGCCCAAGTGCGTGGTGGTCGACGACGAGTTCGATTGGCAGGGCGATCGCCACCTGCGCCGCAGCCTGGACGAGACGGTCATCTACGAATTGCACGTTCGCGGCTTCACCTGCGCGAAGTCGAGCGGGGTGGCCCATCCGGGCAGCTACCTGGGGCTGATCGAGAAGATTCCCTACTTGCAGTCGCTGGGCATTACGGCGGTCGAACTGATGCCGGTGTTCGAGTTTTCCGGCTACGATGCTTTCGGCGAGACGCCGGCGCACCCGAACTATTGGGGCTACGACCCGCTGGCTTTTTTCGCCCCGCACCGCGGCTATGCCGTGGGCGACGAGCCGGGCGTGCAGGTCCGCGAGTTCAAGGAAATGGTGCGGGCGCTGCACCGGGCGGGCATCGAGGTCATCCTTGACGTCGTGTTCAACCACACGGCCGAAGGGAACGAGCAGGGCCCCACGCTCAGTTTCAAGGGCCTGGAGAACCGCGTCTACTACATGCTCGAAAACGGCGGCCGCACCTATCGCAACTACTCCGGCTGCGGCAACACCTTCAACGGCAACCACCCGATCGTCCGCGAGATGATCTTCCATTGTCTCCGCTATTGGGTACACAACTATCACGTGGACGGCTTCCGCTTCGACTTGGCCTCGATCCTGAGCCGCAACCGCGACGGCGAGCTGGTGCCCAATCCGCCGCTGATCGAGTCGATCGGCGAAGACCCACTGCTGGCCGACACCAAAATCATCGCCGAGGCCTGGGACGCCGCGGGCGGATACCAGGTGGGCGGTTTCGGCGGCAACTGGCGGTGGGCCGAATGGAACGGCCGCTATCGCGACGACTTGCGGCGTTTCTGGCGGGGCGACCCCAACATGGTCGGCCTGCTGGCCACGCGGCTGGCCGGATCGAGCGACCTCTATCAGGCCAGCGGCCGGAAGCCCTATCACAGCATCAACTTCATCACCTCGCACGACGGCTTCACGCTGAACGACCTGGTTTCCTACAGCGAAAAGCACAACGAGGCCAACGGCGAGAACAATCGCGACGGCGAGTCGAGCAACTTCAGCTACAACTACGGCGTCGAGGGTCCCACCCGCCGTACGGCCGTCGAGACGGTCCGCCTGCGGCAAATCAAGAACCTGATGGCCTCGCTGCTGCTGAGCCAGGGCGTGCCGATGGTGTCGGCGGGCGACGAGTGCCGCCGCACGCAGTCGGGCAACAACAACCCCTACTGCCAGGACAACGAGATCACCTGGTTCAATTGGAAACTGGTCGAGAAGCACCAGTGCCTGGAGCGGTTTTGCGCGGCCCTGGTGGCCTTTCGCCGGGCCGAGCCCACCGTGCGGCAGGCCGACTTCCTGCTCGGGCAGCCGGTCGAGCCCGGCGGACTGCCCGACGTAAGCTGGTACACGGCCAGCGGCGGACAAGTGGACTGGTCGGGCGATTCGCGGAGCCTGGTGTGCCTGTTGGCGGCGGCGCCGGCCGCGGATCCCCAGTCCCCCCATCATCACTTGCTCATGCTTTTCCACGCCGGCGCCGATGCCCGGCACTTCACCTTGCCGCCATTGGCCCGCGGCCTTGGCTGGCGACTGTTCGTGGACACGGCGGCGGAAAGTCCGGCCGACATCTATCCGGCGTTGGACGGCCCGTCGCCGCCGTTTAACGACATCATCACGGTTCCGGCCCGGTCGTTGATGGTGTTCGTGGCGCGCGGCACGGGAGCTTCGCGGACAAGCGATGCCGTCGTAGCCGGGAGTTAGCGGCTCTTGCAGTGTATGCGGAAGGTCTGTCCGACGTCCGGGGGGCGTTTTGCAACGCCGAGTTTCGCACCGCATGTTTCACTGATGATTTAAGTTGTACCGATGCGCGGTGGCGGAAGTGCCTTTTTTTCATGGATATCCGACAACGTCAATTCTCCTAACTGATCTACTCCGTTGGTTGGGTCTGTTGCAAAAGCCCTACCTGCCGAGGGGTTCGTCCGGCGCGACGGACGTCTCCTCTCCCTCCGGGAGAGGGTTAGGGTGAGGGCCGCGTTCCCAATCGCCTTATGTTGCTTTTCCGCCGTCCCCCTCTTCATACTCATCGTACGGCCCGATTTCAAGTCCGCGTTTCGGCCGGGCATTGTGTGGCGGGGGCGCGGACGAACGGACTGAGATCGTGTTATTCGTCTCGCCGTATGTCGGCCATGATTTGCTGACACCATGGGGCGGCCGATGTTACCGACGCAGGTAGCGGCGGGGGTGCTCGGGCACGGACTCTGTCAAGTGTAGAGTACATGAGGGTCATGCGAGGAAGCTCTTCTTCGATAATCATAGTTCTTGTTCCCCCTATGTCCAAGCGACTTGGTTGCCTACGCCCGGCGATACTATCCTTCGCCAAACCTCATCCGCGGGCTCATCCTGAATTGCCCATGTCGATGTGCGTCCCCTTGCTGCAAGAGCGGAATCTCGACGGTGACATTCGTCCCTTTCCCGGGTTCATTGTCGATCGTCGCTGTGCCTCCGAGCAGCTTGAATCGTCGACAAGTTCTGTCCAGTCCGCAGCGTCCGGACGCGGTCCTGTCGGGTTTGAAGCCGGCTCCCCAATCCCGGGTGTGAATGCGGAGTACGTTTCCATCCAGGGCCAACTCCAGGAATAACCGTTTGTTCTTGCTGTGGCGGCAGGCGTTGGCGAGCGATTCTTGAGTAATGCGGATGGCCGCTCGTTTCCACTTCGGAGGGACATCTCTCTCGATGGCGTGTTGGCAGAACTCCATGTCGTCTCCGTCCGCGGCTTGGATTTCCTCAATCAAGCACGCCATCGCCGCCGGAAAACCGCCCGCCGCAAGCAGGGTGGGCTCAAGGCCGCGGACCGGCCGCCGCAGTTCCTCGATCGTCTGGTCGAAAAGTCCCACTGCCGTGTCGAAGCTGCTCCAATCCAAGCCCGCTTCCGGTTGCTGGTGCCGAAAGGCCTCCAGAGCTGTTCGAGCCGCAATCGCGTGCTGACATGCGACGTTTTGAGTTGGGTGAGTCATATACATCTCCTTTTCCCGCTCTTGGCCGACTTCGCAATTGGTTTATCGTGGCTTGAGGCCGGCGATTGCCCGAACAACCGTGTTTTGCTTCCCAGATCGGATTGGTTTCTCACTCGCGCGCCGATTCCACACCTCCTCGCGATCCACGCGGATCTCCCTAGGAGCCTCGACTTTCAGTCGCACCACTCGTCCCCGGATGCGATCGACAGTGACGCGGATGTTCCCGTCGATCACCAGCGACTGGCCGGCTTTCCTCGCTAGAAGCAACATGGCTTCCTCCTTTCATTCGCGAACGGTCTAATGCGCCGAGACGTGCTCGCCCTTCTCGGCCACCGAGCGCTTCATCAGGAGTACCAGAACGACCAGCGCCGCCGACAGGACGGCGCACACCCAGAAAATATCGAAGAACGCGAGCGACGCGGCCTGCTGCTGGTGGAGGTTGTCGAGCGACTGGACTGCCAACTGCTGCGACCGGGCCGAGTCGCCGGTCCACTGCATGAAGAACTCGCGGGTCTGCTCCAGAAACGACTGGACATGGTGATTTAGCGGGCCCAGGTTCTCGCCCAGGCGGGACAGGTGGAATTGCTGGCGCGGTTCCTGAATGGTCTGGGATAGCGAGGTGCCGACGCTGCCCCCCTCGGTACGAAGCAGGCTCAAGAGTCCGACCGCCGCCCCGCGCAGATGCAGCGGGACGTACTTGTAGGCGGCCACGCTGGCCGGGGCGAAGAGCAGCCCCAGGCCCAAGGTCAGCACCATCCGCGGCCAAATCACCTGCCCCATGCCGATCTGGAGGTTCATCCGCGCCATCCAGTAGTTGCCGGCGGCCATGACGACCAGGCCAGCCGCGATCATCCAGCGGGCGTCAAACTGCCGGCCCAGCAGGATGCCGGCGACCACCATCGCGGCCATCGAGGAGACGCCCGACGGGGACATCGCCAGCCCGGAGCGAAGGGCATCGTAGCCGAACAGCCCCTGGAGCAGCGACGGCAGCGCGATGCTGGCGCAGTACACTACGGCGAAGGCGAAGAACATGATGACGCAGCAGACGGCGAAATTCCGCTCGTCGAGAACCCGGAAGTCGATGATCGGGTGGGCGGTCCGCATCTCCCGGAAGATCAGCAAGCCCAGCCCCAGCACGAACAGGATCATGAGCGTTTGCACCCGCCCGAACGGGTCGCTCAGCCAATCCCATTCCCGCCCCTTGCTGAGCATGATTTCCCAGCAGCACATGGCCAGCACCAGCAGACTCAGGCCGATGCTGTCGAAGTTCAACGGCTTGCCGCGGAACCCGGCCCGCTCCTGCTTGAGATAGTCGGGGTCGTCGACCACGGCGTACGCACCGACCAGTGCCACCAGCCCCATCGGAACGTTAACCAGGAAGATCCACCGCCAGTTGTAATCGACGCAGAGCCAGCCGCCCAGCGTCGGCCCGACGACCGGCGCGATGATGGCAGCAAGCCCGAACAGGGTCATGGCCGTGCCCTGCTTCTCGGGCGGGAAGGAGTCCATCAGGATGCCCTGGCTGCACGGCTGGAGCCCGCCGCCGGAGAGCCCCTGGATTACCCGGAACAGGATCATCTGCGGCAGGCTGGTGGCAAAGCCGCACATTACTGAGTCGAGGGTGAAGACGGCGACCGACAGCAGGAAGTAGTTGCGGCGGCCAAGATGGGCCGACAGCCAGCCGGTGATCGGCAGGACGATGGCGTTGGCGGCCAGGTAGCTGGTGATGATCCACTCGGCGTCGCTGTGCGCAGAGGACAGGCCGCCGGCCATGTACCGCAGGGCCACGTTGGCCACCGTGGTGTCCAGGATCTCCATGAACGTGGGCACAACGACGATGCCGGCGACGATCCAGGGGTTGACCAGCGGTCGACTGACCGCGATGGGGCTCAATGCAATGCTACTCATGATCTGTCCTCCTACGCCCGTTCTCCTTCGGGGAGAGGGCAATTCTTCGGGTCATGGTCGGGCGTCCGTGGCTCTTGTCGGAGGGGCAGCCAACGGTTGCAGGATCTCCCCCGCGTGTGGCCCAGTGGGCGGTTCCTTGTAATACACGTAGGGCGTCACCGACAGGCCGACGAACAGAGGCGCCTTGCCCGGGTCGTAATCGTTCAGCTCGATCCGGACCGGCAGCCGCTGGACGATCTTGACGTAGTTGCCGGTGGCGTTCTGCGCCGGCAGCAGGGAGAGCGTTTGACCGGTCCCCATGGTGAACCCGGTGATCCGGCCCTCGAACTCCCGGCGGCTGCCGTACATGTCCACCTCGCACCGCACCCGCTGACCGATCCGCAGGTCGGCCAGTTGCGTCTCCTTGAAATTGGCGTCGATCCAGATCTCCGTGAGCGAGCGGACGCCCATCAGGGCTTGCCCCGCCTGGACCGTATTGCCGGGGTTCACGTTCCGGCCAACCACCACGCCATCGATCTCGCTCCGGATGTCGCAATAACGGAGGTTCAACTCGGCCAACTCCAGATCGTGCCGCGCCTCTTCCAGTGTGACCTTGGCCTGGAGCACGAAAGGCACCTTGGGGACGAGATCCTTCGCAATCTGCCCAAGGTCCCCCTTCTTGTCGAGCTGGCAAAATTCTTCGAGGGCCTTGTTGGGTGTCAGGTCGTAGGATCCCAGCGGCAGACCGAGCTGGGTCATCGTCTGCATGCAGTCGGCCAAGCCCATGCGGACCGCAGAGAAAGTCTGGTTCAGATCCGGCGGCACGTCGGCAAGTTCCTTACCCTTTTTCGGCTGGGGCGCCAGTCCAAGGGCCACTCGGAGTTGGGCGATTGCCTCCTGCGCCTGGGCGAGGGAGGCTGCCGCGACCCGCAACTGCTGCTGATACAGGTCGTAATCCGAACGGCTCATGGCATGCTGCGGTAACAACGCTTCGGCGCGCTTGAAATCGGCCCGGGCTCGGTCGAGAGTGGCCTCCTGACTCCGCAGGGCAGCCACCTGGGATCGCAAGAGGGCAACCTGAGCATCGACCTGTTCGGAGGCGTTCTGGAGTTTCCAGCGTTGGGCGCCGAGTTGGGCCTCCAGGCCGCGGGCCTTCGATTCGGCCGCCGCCAGGTTCACTTTCGCCGCGCGGACGGCGGTGCGCTTCAATGCCATCTGCACCTGGTAGGGTTCCTTGTCGAGTTGGACGAGCAAGTCTCCCTTTTTCACGCGTTGGTTGTCATCGACCAACACCTTCATCACCTGGCCGGATACGCGCGGGGCCACAAAGGTCGCGTGACCGTTGACGTAAGCGTCCTCGGTGCTCACCGTGTTCAGTGCCGTATCTACCCACGGGACCAGGAAGTAACCGCCCGCCGCCAGCGCGGCCACGGTTCCGGCCAGCAGCAGCCACTTTCGGTAGCGACGCACAGGCGGCGCGGTGACAGGCGGCTGGGGCTGGGCAATGTGAGGCGAACCGGCGGGCGGCGTGGCAGACGCGTCGGGGTGCGGGGGCGGATCGGCCGCCGCAGCGGACGTACCGTTCGGCACTCCCGTAACCGCCTCGCCGGGAGGGGCTGGCGTGGCTCCGGTCGAAACATTAGAGTCTTGAAGATCCTTACTGGCTATTGACTTCATGGCTAAACTCCTGTGTAAGGCAGCACGCAGGAATTGGTCTACCCGCGCCACAGTGCCAACCCCTTGATGATGCGGTGGGACTGGGATCGGGTGGGTATTTCGTTTCCTGCGTGCTGCCTAAGATCGTAGAATTGTGAGGGCAAACAATTATATGTGGTCGCGTCACCGGCGGCGGCTTCGGGAAATAGCAGAGCCGTCTCGCGGTTCAGACCCGTCTCGACGAATCTCGGCCACGATGTCTCTTGTCAGGCAGTCGGCGGCAACCAGCTCGGCCCCTTGACGGTACATGGCCGCCAGGCAGGCCTTGCCTGCGTCGTCGATGAACGTCACCCCCGTAAGGTCAACACGGAGGATTGATTTACGCTGATGGGCCAGGGTGCTCTGCCAGCACGCCTCCAGCTCCCGCAGCCACGGCCCCGTCAACCTCCCTTCGAGCTGAAACGTGAAAGCCTGTGGCTTGTCATGAACCGTGATTCGCAACATTGCTCACCCCTCGTTGGGCACTTGTTCTAGTTAAGGATGCAGCTCACTTCGCTCTCGGCGGCGGCCATGGTCGGGGCAGTGCCGCAGCGGAGTAGCGCGCCACCACACCGAAGTTCCCATCGCCACAGTTTGGGTGTAATGGAATAGACAGAAATCTGGTACATGGTCGTAACCCTCCATTTCAAGCCGGAAGGTCAGGGGCTGGTTCTCGGGGGTGGCCCTCGCCACCCTTGCTCCTAACCTTACCGGCTTGCACCTAAAGCAGAGGCCATGCCGGCGAGGCGAACATTCTCAATTCACTTCGTAAAGTGAATCCCAAAAATGACTTGCGAGTCAGACGGGACGAGACGGCCGGTAGGACGGAGGGGAAGTGTCAACGGTGGCGCGCCAGCCGGCGCGCGCGTGCGCCAGCGGGCGTGCGCTACTCGTGTCGAGAGATGCCGAGCTTCTTCATCTTCCAGTACAACATCGAACGCTTCATCCCCAGGCGGGCCGCGGCCCCCTTAGGCCCGCCCACCACCCAGCCGGTCTCGCGGAGGGCGCCGAGGATGTGCTCCCGCTCGGCGTCGGCCAGCGTGACCGCGTCGGCAGCTGGCGCCGGGGTCGGCGTCGCCGCAGGCTGCAAGTCGCTGAGGGGGACCTGAAGCGACGTGCCGTGGGAGAGAATGACCGCGCGTTCGATGACGTTTTGTAGCTCCCGGATATTGCCCGGCCAGGGGTAGCGAACCAGGGCCTCCATGACCGCGGACGGGATCGTCTCGATCCGCCGGCCCATGCGCCGGGCGAACCGCTGGGTAAAATGGCGGACCAGCGGCGGGATGTCGTCAGAGCGATCACGAAGCGGCGGTAGCACGAGCGGGAACACGTTCAGGCGGTAGTAGAGGTCATTGCGGAAGCGGCCGTCGGCGACCATCGCAGCCAGGTCGCGGTTTGTGGCCGCTACCAGGCGCACGTCCACGTTGATCGTCTTTGTGCTGCCCAGCCGCTCGAACTCCTGTTCCTGCAACACGCGGAGCAGCTTGGGCTGCAGCTCTGGGGGGATGTCGCCGACCTCGTCGAGGAATAGCGTCCCGCGGTGCGCCAACTCGAAACGGCCGACCTTCTGGCTGATGGCGCCGGTGAAGGCGCCCTTCTCATGGCCGAACAACTCGCTCTCCAAGAGCCCTGTGGGGATGGCCGCGCAGTTGAGCTTGACGAAGGTGCGCTCGCGGCGCGGGCTCAGGTCGTGAAGGGCACGGGCGATGAGTTCCTTGCCCGTGCCCGTTTCGCCACGAATGAGCACCGTGGAGCCGGTGGGAGCGACGGTCTCGACCTGCTTGAGGACCTGGCGCAGGGCGGCGCTCCGCCCGACGATATCCTCGAAGTTGTGCTCGGTGCGAGCCTCCTCCTCGAGGTAGGCCTTCTCCTTGGAGAGCTGGTCCTTCAGAGCCGTGATTTCCTGGAAGGCCAAGGCGTTGTCTATGGCCACGGCCACCTGATTGGCAACAAGCTGCAGAAAGCCCACGTCCGCCGTATCGTAGGCGGACGGCTGCTTGCTCGTGAACACCAGCGTGCCCAGCCGCCGCCGGGCGGTGGTCAGCGGAAGCCAGCAGTAGCTTTGGGCTCCGTAGGGCTGCACTCGGTCCAGAAAGCCCGGCCAGCGCCCTAGCTCGGTCACGTCGGAGGTGATAAGCGGTTGCTGGTTCTGCCACACCAATCCTCCCGGGTCGTCTTCAACAGGAAGAACTATCACGAGTCGGTCCGGGATAGATTCGGAGGTCTCCAGCACGTGCAGGCGCATGGTATTGGTCGCTGCCTCGTGCAGGACCAGGGAGAGGGCATCGAACTGCACCACCTGATGGAGCCGGCTGGCCAGTTCATGGAACAGCGTGGACAAATCGCGGTGCGCGACGATCGCCTCCGAAACGGCCAGCAATGCTCGATACGCGTCGGAAGCGGCAATTGCCTGCCCGTCGAAGCGATCGCTTGTCATGGCGAAAACCCTGGTCAGTCACTAATCCGGAACCATCAGGTGGGCACCCCCCTCCGGGTGTCGAAGTCGCCTGCACAACGCGCATTCTATCACTTTTCAGGATAGCGAACATCACGTAGGGCAATCCGGTTGGGGGCTTGCGCGTCGGTAGCGAAACACCGACGTGCCTCGACCGTCGACAATGACTGTCAAACCATCTTGCGAGTCGTTCTTTGAGATGCCGGGACGCCGGCCTTCACTTTGGCCAGTCGCCGCCGTTTGCCAAGAATCGTTCATTTACCGTAATAGCGTATCGGCCGGATGCGCCCGTGTCGCGATGAAGATACAGCTTCGATTGTTGGGGCGGCAATTGTACGGCCGCCCCCGGGATTGCGGCACAAACAGGGGCGGCAGTCCAACTGCCGCCCCAGCAGCAGCGCAAACCGCCGCTAACCGTCCCCGATGGGGAATTGTAGCTTCGGCCACTTTCCGTCTTTGCGGCCGGCACCGGCTTGCCGCCGCCCCTGCCGCACCTGTTCGACCATGGCTCGCAGGTGCCGGAGCATGTCGGTACTCAGAAAGCCCAACAACTGCTCGCCAGTCAGCTCGAAATCATCGGCCAGCGCGGCCCGCATGTCGGCCACGTTGCGGCGGTCGACGTCGCCGATCCCCAACGAATCGACGATCCAGCAGAGGTCGTCACGGTCCAGGATGGAAAGAATCGCCGACTTGATCGCCACGAGCGTTCCGCCTCATGATTCAGGACAATTGACTCACCATTATCGATTATATCGCACGGAATCAAGACGTGCCAGTCCTTTCGGGGCGGTAAGATAAGGCTCTTGCCTCGCACGACTGCCGCAACAGACGCCGGCGGTTGCCTGCCCGTCGGCCAAAACGGGCTTTCGCTTGCCGTCCCAACGTCAATCGCGATCGGCACCGGCGAGGGCTCTATGTTCTGACCACACGGGTCAGTGCTTGTCGCCTGCACGAATGCCCCCACGGCCGGCAACATCCTGATAAACATCGAGCCACAAAGGGTGCGATGCATCATAGGGGCTCCACAACAATGGGGAAGGAAAAGAGGGGCGTGAAGGCGGCAAGGAGTCGCCACTCTAGCCGTTGGCAGTTGCGGAGGCAAGTATTTTCCGGCGTGCAGGCACGCCGGCTAAACAACGATGTCAGACAACATAGCGCAGTGGCGTTATTTAATCACACGGGCTTCGATGCTGCCGACCTCGCGGTTGACGAAATCGTCGGTTAAGAACCACTCTTGATAGAGGTTTTCGATCTCTCGCAAATACCACTCGACCGACGACCTGGTCAACGTGGGCGTCACACCCTTCGGTCGATCCTCGTCACGGATCGGCGGGCGAATGCGATCGGCGGGTGCTTGGTAGGCCGGATCGAAGACCAGGGCGGGCAGGGTGTCCGCAGGCAAGAGATGACGCCAGAGGAAGGCCTGCATTTTGTCTTCGGCCGGCACGGCCTCGTGGACGACTTCCCCGGCGCCGGTTTTCGCCGTGCCCACAACGGTGAGATTGACCGGCTTTTCCTGCGCCGTCAGGCTGGTTTTCACGGCCAGCCCGACGACCTCTTGTTTGGCCCCCAGCGTGGCGCCGGGCGACTCGAACCCTTTCGGCAAGTCTTTGAAGCTCAGTTGGATCGGCCCGTCGAAGCCGTCCTTGCGGATGGCGAAGACGGTCACGGCGGCAGACCCCTTGTTGGGGATACCGATTCGGGAAGGGATCAAACGCAAGGCGAAATCGGGTTGCGGCTTGCTGATCCGCAGCCGGTAGGCGTATTCCTTTCCGCCGTGCCGCGTCGTGTCGCCGAGGTGGATGAAGTATTTTCCGTCGGCGGGCAGCTTCACCATGAGGTAGGAATCGGCGTGGCTGGTGTTCAGCCCCGATCCCGCGTCGTAGTGATCGTCGTTCATGGCGATGATCTTGCCATCCGCGCCGGTGACCTTGAGGAACGAATCCAGCGGGGAACCGAGCCGGCGGGCGCACACTTCCGCGACGATGGTCTCGCCGGCTTTTCCTTCCACCGCGAAGACATCCCAGTCGCCCGGGCGATCGATGCGTCCGTTGACGATGATGGGAAGCGTCACTTTCTGTGCCTTGGACGGCTCGTCGTTGGGTTCCTGTTCCAGACACTCGGGCAGCGTGTCCAGGGCGAAGGGCACATAGTTGGAGACGAGTGTGCCATCGGTGGCGGCAAGCAGATGGCACCCCGGTTTGGCGTCTTTGGGGGGCGGGGCCAACGTGGTCTTTTCCAGATTCCAGCCGGTCATCTCGATCTTGACCGGCTCGCCCACGCGGCCGCCCAAGGGGAAAATGCTGGTCACGAAGGGCAGCTCACCGACGGTAATGCGATACACAAAGCTCTCGCGGCCGCGAAAGAGCGCCTCGTTGATGGCGAGCACGTACTCGCCGTCGTCGGGGATCTCAAAATAGATCAGCGGGTCGGGGTTGAAACGGAAATCGTCGTTGTAGGCCAACTCCTTGCCGTTGGCGTCGGAGAGCTTCAGCACGGCTTGGCACCAGCCGGGAACGCCGTCGGGGACGTAGGGCACCAACTCGCGAGCCTTGGCGGAGATGACCAGACGCTGCCCCTTGGTCGCCGGAAAGCGATAGCGGTTCACTTCGCCCGCGGCGATTTGGCCGTTCATCGTGCACGGCACGGTGACGCGCAGCTCCTCTTCTTCCGGCGGCCGGTGGCGCTGGGCCAGATACTCCTTGCCGAGCACTGGCTTCTGCATGGTCTTCATCGGCTTGCGGGCGACTTCGGGCACCTGGCCCACATAGAAGGGCAACGGGTTGGAGACGCCCAGTTTGGTGATCACTCGGATCTCGCGGCGGCCCGGCTTTGCGTCGGGCGCCACCGTGACCTCGGCATAGACGAGCTCGGTTTGGGACCAAACGGCCGGGTCGCGCTCGTCGTCGGCGAACCGCTTTTGGATCCGTTCGATGAGCTTCAGCTTGGCGATTTCCTTCTCGGCCTTGGAAGGTCCGCCCTTGGGGTCCTTTCCGCCCACCTCGATTGCCTTGTCCAGCTTCGCATTGCATTTGATGCAGAATTTGGTGCCGGGCGGATTGGCCGTGCCGCAGATCGGGCAAATCAGCGAACGGGCCGGGTCTCCTGCGGGAGCCGGGCCGATGGCCGCGGGAAACTCGTACGAGGCCATCTTGGAGGCCAGCACGTCGTCCACCACCGTTTCCTTTTTCTGCAACTCGCTCAGTTGCCGGCTGAGCAATCCGATCTCCTCGTTGCTCATCACCCGGTAGTAATCGACGATCCGCACGGAAACCCCTTCGCCGGTCACGAGCACATCGGAAGTATGGATGAGCCCCTGTCCACCCAACCTGATCGGGAAGGTGGCGCCCTGCTGGCCGCCGGCGGGAAAGACGTAACCGATGTACTGGTTCTGTGCCCTGGCTGAGGATGCAGCGGCCAGAAGGACGACCAGCCCGAGAATGGCAAATCGAAGCTTGTTCATTGTGCGCTCCCTTAGTAGGGGATTGGAGATTGGTGAGAAGGGATTAGAAGATTGCCGAGACGCGGGGTTGGCGTGAACGCGGACCCCAATCTGCGATCTCTAACCCCCCACCTCCAATCCGTAATCCCTAATCTCTAATCTCTAATCCCTTCTTCACATGATCTCTTCCAGAAGTCCGGCCGCCGTCATGCCTTCGTTTTCGGTGTCCAACACGCGGGCATCCAGTCCCCAGGGATGGGGCAGCTTGGCCGTGGCGTCGATGCCCGCCAACAAATACATGCTTCCCAGCAGGTCCGCCGGATAGACGGGCCGTTCCTTGACTTTTTCACCTTTTTCATCGGACGAGCCGACGATGCGGCCGCCCTTGAATCCGCCGCCGGCGACCAGCACGGTAAAGACATCGCCATGGTGATGGCGCCCACCGTTCCAAGGCGGCTCCCAGGAGATCTTGGGCGTTCTGCCAAACTCGCCGGTGCACCAAACCAGGGTACTGTCGAGCAAGCCGCGCTCGCTCAGATCCGCGAGCAGCGTTGCCAGTCCTTGGTCCAAACTGGGACACTGCGCCTTCATGGTGGCGAAGTGGTTCCCGTGCGTGTCCCAGCCGCCGGGGAAGCTGATCGTGACATAGGGCACACCCGCCTCGACCATGCGGCGGGCCGCCAGGCATTCCTGTCCGAACGTGTTCCGGCCGTAGCGATCGCGGAGTGCCGTGGGTTCGTTGTCGAGATTGAATACTTCTCGCCCGCGGCCCAAGATCAACCCGTAGGCTTTCTGCTTGGCCGTCTCGGCGGCAGCCATCTCGGGGACATCCGCCAGGCCGTAGCCCATGAGATTGATCTTATCGACCAATTCGCGGCGGGCGTGTTGCCGCCCGTCGTTGATTCCCTGGTTGACGATTCCCTGCACTTCGAAGCGGGCCGCGTTGGGATCGCCGCCCGTGGCGAAAGGTTTATACGCCGGGCCCAGGAAGCCCTCCTCGGAAAACCGGCCGGCCGCCTCGAGCATCACGACGTAAGGCGGAAGCAGTCCTTTGTACTGGTCTCTCTTGAAGAAGGTAAAGATGGCGCCGATACTGGGGTAGGCCAGGCGCCCGCCGGGCTGATGGCCGGTTTGCATGAGGTAGGCCGCCGTCTCGTGGCCGTTGTTGCCATGGGTCATGCTGCGGATCAAGGAGTACTTGTCGGCCTGCTTGGCCAACTGGGGGAACAGCGTACTGATTTGAATTCCGGGCACGTTGGTGGGCATGTATTTATCGAACTCACCCAGGTAGTCGTAGCCCGTGCCCGGCTTCGGATCCCAGGTGTCGGTGTGCGACATGCCGCCCCACAAGAAGATTTGGATGACCGATTTGGCCTGGACTTTCTTGGTCTTGGCCTTGGCTTTGGCCGCCGCGTCTTTGGTCGCCTTCAGTTGGGCGGCTTTCTGCTGGGGCGTTTCGACCGCGGCGGCAAAGACGCGGGAGCTTAGACTGCCGGCCGCAACCATACCCGCCGCGCCGCAAAGGGCGCTGCGCAGGGCCTCGCGCCGGGTAACTTCCTGTTGGTGGTCCGGATTTTGGTTTCTGCTCATGATTTCAGTCTCCCTCATGTTTCGTGCGACAAACAAGTTCCAGACTTCCGCAGCCTCCAAGACTTCGGAAGTCCTCCCATCGATTCTCCAGAATCAATGGCGGAGAAGAAACTCGGGGCTATTGATCAACGCCCAGGCAAGATCGACCCACACGTCGCGCCCGTTCGTCACTCCGGTCTTGGCATATTCCTCGATGGCCTTTACGTCGGCATCGGTGGGAAACCGCGAAAGGATGGTCAGGTAGAGTCTCTCGGCGATCTCATTCGTTTTTCCGCCCGCGGCGAGCATCGCTGCGAGCTTTGGGCCGCTCTGAAGCTTGGCCTGTATCTGGCCCGAATTCAGCATGTACAGCCACTGGGTCGAGGCAAGCTCGTTGACGCGCTCGCCTTCCATCCCCGTGGACCGCGAGGAACGTCCGAACAACGCCAGGAAGGAACTGGTGATGCTGCCGTCGGCCAGCGCCACCGCGGACATGTCGCTGGGAATATACGAGAAAGGCTCGGGAACGGCGCTGGTGTAAAGGTCCGAACTGCCGGTAATGTTGTTCAGCGCATCGATCAACACCTCGGCCTCCACACGCCGCAACAGATAGCTGGCGAAGTTGGCTCTCGCTTCCGGCCCCTTGAACCTCGGTATCGAAGAGAACTGGTACGCACTCGAGGTGAAGATCAACCGCTTCAGATGCTTCAGATCGTAGCGGCTCGAAACCAGCTCCTGCTGCAAGTAGGCCAGGAGTTCGGGGTTGCTAGGCGGGTTGTCGTCCCGAACATCGTCCGGCTCGTAGATAATGCCGCGCCCCATCGCCCACGCCCAGGTACGGTTGACGATGGCTCTGGCAAACCAGGGATTCTCCGGCCGAATCAGCCAATCGGCAAACACCTCACGCGGATCGCGGTCCGGCGGAATCGTGATCTTGGTGCCGTCCGGAAAGACGGCCGCCAGCGGCCCGTTTTCGCTCACGGGTTTGCTGAGCGCCTGCGGAATCTGGTTGGTGACCGTCACCGACTTGGCGACGGCATCGATTCCCGGCGCGGTGCTGCCGGGCAGGGTGACCGAATGGAGGGGATCCCAGAAGACGATTTCCTCCTTCCACTCGCTGGTGGGCTTGTAGCCAACCTGCGAGAAGAATGCGGCCATGCCGGCCCGCCGGCCTGCCGGCCAGAGGTGGACCCGCGTGCTCATCAACGTCACTCCCACGGCCGCGGTGATGCCCTCCGGAGTCTTCTCCTGGATGGCGCGGTAGAAGTTGACCGGGCCGACGCGGAAATTGCTCCCACTCGAGGTGAGCAGTTCCCGGGCGAATTGGTCGTACGGCTTATTTTGGGCGATCGATTCCCACACCCAGCGGTAATAGGCCTGCGCCGCGTTGGGCCAAACCTTGACGGGGAACTCCGCCTTGACCCGCAGGATATCACTCCATCTCATGGCCCAGTAATCGACGTGCGCCGACTGGTCGAGGAGACGGTCGATCAGGGCCACGCGTTTGTTCTTGTCGGGGCTTCGAATGAACGCTTTGGCCTCTTCCGCGGACGGCAGCTTGCCGGTGAGGTCCAAATAGGCGCGACGGATAAACACCGCGTCGGAGCAGAGCGCCGGTTTGATACCCAACGCCTTCAACTTCGCAAACACGATTTCATCGATCCGGTTTGCCGGCTGCGGCGGATCGGAACTCTCCATCAGGCTCGTCACCTGCCTGGCGGCGACCAGCCGGTACAGGTCGGCCTTGGCCTGCTCGGCCAGGCCGCGCTTGTCGTCGGCAACCTTCATGGCGGCCGTATACGCCGCCCGGGTTCTGTCCGCTTCCGCCTTCAACGGCACGGCCGCGGCTTCCGCCGCCTTGGCTGCTTGTTCGTCGGCCACGTGTGTCTGTTTGGCGGCGGCAATCCGCTTTTTGAGGTCCACCAGCCCCTCCTCGGCCCCTTTCTTCCTCGCTTCGGCTTGGGCCAACTGCTGCGCGGCGGCGTTGGCCTGAATCGCCGTTTGCTCCAGCTTCTGCGCCGCCGGGGCCAGAGTGGCCTTGGCCGCGTCGGCCGCTTTGCGCTTGGCGGCCGCATCGGCGGCAGTCTGCGTCCTTGTCGCATCGAGTTGGATGACTTCCTTGGCCACTTCCTGGGCCACCTGGTTCACGGCCGTGGCGGCGGCTGTTAGGTTCTTGGCGCTGGCCAGGGCCGCGTTGGCGGCCTTGATCGCGTCGGCCGCTTTGCCCTTGGCGGCCGCATCGGCCTGGGCCTGCGCTTGTTGCCCGGCTTGCTGCGCTTGGGCCAGTGCGGCCGCGGCATCGGCCGCCACCTTGCGTTTGGCGGCCGCTTGGGTTGCCGCCAGAGTTTTTCCCTCCGCGGCCTTCGCGGAATCCTGAGCTGCCGTCTCGGCTGCTGCGGCAGCCGTGGTGGCGGTGGCTACCTGGTTCTTGACGTTCGCCAAGGCCGTGTCGGCCAGTTTCTTCTGGGCCGTCGCCCGGGCCAGCTTCTGCGCCGCGGCGTTGGCCAGCTTCTGCGGATTTTGCTGGGCTGCCTGTGCTTTGGCCAAAGCCGCCTTGGCCGCGTCGGCCGCCTTGCGCTTGGCGGCGGCTTCGTCGGCCGTCTGCTTCTTTTCCGTGGCTGGCTTGCCGGCATCCTGGGCGACTTGCTTGGCCTTGGCTGCGGCGTCCTGAGCCGCCTTCTCGGCTGCCGCGGAAGCCGCGGTGGCGGCGGCCACCTGGTTCTGGACGCCGGCCAAGACCGCGTCGGCCGCTTTCTTCTGCATCTCGGCTTCGGCCATCATCTGCGGCGCGGTGTTGGCCTTGACCGTTGCCTGCTGCTCGTTTTGCTGTGCTCGGGCCAGGGCGGCCTTGGCAGCGTCAGCCGCTCGGCGCTTGGCAACCGCTTCGGCCGTGGCCTTCTTGACTTCCTCGTCGAGCTTGTTGGCCGCGTCAAGGGCGACCTTCGCCGCGGCCTCGGCCTCCTTGGCCACCTTCTCGGCCGCATCGTAAGCTTGCTGCAATGGCGTGGCGACGACCTTGGCGTCGGCCAACGCCTTGTCCGCCGGGGGCTTGGCGGCCGTCGCGTCGGCCAGGGCCTTGACGGCGGCGGGCAAGTTGGCCTCGGCCTGCTTCAACTCGGCGGCGCCGGGCTCGCCCGCCAAATTCGTCGCATCCGTGGCCTGCTGTCGCTTCGCGGTGGCCGTTTTGCTCGCGTTGGCGTAGGCCGTGTCGGCCTGTTGCATGGCGGTCTTCAGGGGGGCGACCGCGGCCTCCGCCGCCTTGGCTGCCTTCTCGGCCGCATCGTAGGCGGCCGTCGCCGTGGCCTCCGCGCCTGTCACAGCCTGAGCGTTGGCCGGCTTCGGTGCTTCCGCGGCGTGAACCGAGGGCCAAATGGAAATCGCGAGGGTAACCACAAATAGCAAAATGGTGTTGATTCTCATCGCAAATCCCTTTGAAGATGAACTGTGAAGGTGCTTGTCACTACCCGTCGAGCCCTTCGTCATGGAGGAAGCGGTCTCCGCGGTTGCGGATCATAGTATCTCGATATCGAGAACCGAATCGTTATGGCAGGGCCTTCGTCAGACCTTGCCGGGTGGGTCAGGCGAAGCGAGCGTGCGGGGTCAATCCTTGTCGCATTGAGCTTCCGGTACTCGCGCTCGATATCTTTCAGCCGGCAGACGCATCACGGGGATGCGACTCTGACGGCCGAGTTTCAATCGAGGCCTGTTTAGTGGGCTGGATTGAATGTGGGCTACCACCATCTAGCGTACTCGGCAGATCGCCCTCTTGCAACACCCCAGGTCACGCTACCGGTCAACTTTCTCAACTATACCGCCTATATTTGGCTGTTGGGGTTTGCCCATCGCGTCCTGTTCGGGGTAGCGAGGTAGAAATTGACCGGGCCAACGCGGAAATTCCCCCCCCGCTGGACCATCTCACGGGCGAACTCGCCGTACGTCTGCTTCCCAAGAATTCCCGAAAGTCGGCTACAGGTATATACTTAGCGCTCCTCCCGATGGGCCAGATGGCCTTCGAGACGTGGCGTCTCCTTGCACGCATCAATGACGCACACCGTCGCGAGCAGACTTCGGGTGGAAGGTGACTCCAGCGGGGACGACCGACGCGCCTTGGCGGCTCGCGTTTAGACACCTCGGACGAGGTGATTGCGCCAAGTAAGCTTGGGAAAGGACATAATGAAGCGGCTTTGAGACCTTTCCTAGGAACCCTGCCGGTGGAAAGCGCGTCCGGTAGCGCCTGACCAGCGGCCCGAAGCGAGTCTTGCGTGGTGGCGGGGTAACCCGCTGCTGCGAAGCGTAGACAGCCAGTCCGAATCGCTGGCGGGCGGAATGACGTCGCACCGGCGCGCGACTGGAACCCCTTTTCTTTCGGCGCCGCCCTAAGAACGATCCGCGGCGCCATGCCGACTTTCGGGATCGCGGCGGACTAGGAAAACAGCTCAACGCGTCCGTGCGCAGCGACGAGCGCCACACTTCGCGCATCACCGTCGTTATTTACTCAATGCAATAACGAAGTCAATCTGGTGATCGTGCCCGAAGTTGCCATCCAGGATCCCTTTGTCTCCGTACAGGTACTCAATGCCGGCACTGAATTGTTGAGGATGATCCTTGGTCGGGCTGCTAGACGAGGTGCTAGGCACCGTCGGCACCGTCAGATCAATGTGATACACCAAGTTAACGCCCACGTATTCTCCAGAATGATAGGCCAAGGGGTTGGCGATCGGGTTGATGGTGTCCAGCGTAACGTGGCTATAGGTGACGTTCGACCGCCAATGGTCGCCCCAATTGTGCTGGTAGCTTGCGTACCAAGCCAGCAATGGGATAGGAACAAGATCACCGCCGTTTAACATCGCGTCATATCCGACGTTCTTCAAGCTCGTGGAAGGAGTCGACGTGTCAACGATATAGTGCGCGATCCCCTCGCCATAGGTAACGCAGAAGAAGACGCCGTCGCGCGGCTTGATATTTGGGTTGAGGGCGAACCGGTAGGCACCCGAAAGCGATTCGCCCCAGCCGAACTTGTTCCTTACCACGGAGTTCGTATCATTTTCGTAGCCCAGATCCCGAAATAATGAGGCAAATTGTAGATCCCAGGTATCGAGGTACTTCGTGGTCGAATCCGCAGTCTGCAAGCAGCCGTCGCTGTAGTGAAAAGAGGTGATAATATCAGGAATGTTTGCATAGGTTGCGGTATTCGCCCCCGTGGGCGGGCCAAAATTTGTGGCCGATGCTTGAATCTCCGGGATCGGGTTTTCGACGCTCACTAACCAAGCCAGACCCGCACCATATTCGTCCGGCGGCAGGATGGTATAACTAGCGCGCGCCTGTCCCGTGCCGAAGCCTTGCGCTAGGGCCGTCACACGCGCGTTCGGCCCAACGATGTCCAAGGTATCGGGTAACGCCGATGGATTGGCGAAGGCGGTTTCGGTTATACCAAACGCCCAGTGATTGTACTGGGCGTACGCCTGCTGAATAAACGCGGAGGCAATGGGGGTGCTTCCGTCCTGCGAGACACCTCCTGTCGCGGCGCCGATGACGCGAGCACTGATGTGGCTGTTAACGTTGACAGGCGTTGCCGCAGAAAGATCGACAAGCGCGGAACCAGTCGAGACGCCAATTTGGTTCTGGGCCCCAAAGAACTGTTGTCCTAATGCGGGAATCGTCGATGGAAGAAAACCAACGTTCTGGTTCAATAGTCTTGTGCTGTTCCACGCAACTTCAGCCCGGCCCAGATAATTAGCATTGACCGCCAGCTCTCCTGACGGCACCGTTGACTGGGCCGCGGCTGCCGCGGCGTCCATGGCGGCTCGTGTACTAACAACGGCGGCCGTCGCGGTCCGAACGGCCTCTTCCGTTTTGGAAACGGCTTCATCGGCGGTTCTAAGACTTTCGTTGGGGGCTCCGCGGCTCTTAAGTACGTTGAACTGATCTTGTGCTTGCTTGAGCCTTGTCTCGGCGTCCGTTTGACGACTTATCGCATCATTATAGGCCGCCTGGATGGCGTTTTTTTGCGCCTCCCAGTAGAGCCTGACCTGGGCCTGCGCTGCACGGGCCTCTTCTGTAGCTCGAGCCGGGATTCGCGCCGTGGCAGCTGGGGCCGTCCAGGCCGGACTATTTACAGATCCCTCTTGCGCTCCGACGGGTTTGGGGACCAGCGATAGCCCTGTCATGACGAATATGACGAGCGACACTTGCTGCCATTGGTTGCGCAAGCATCTATTTGCGAGCGAATGTCCGGATAACCGGCTGCGGCAACGGTGGATCGTAGCAAATGGGAAGCATGGGGACATGTCGATTCCTTTCGCTAAACGGGTTGTTGCGACGCGATTTGTGTGAGCCGTGTCCGGGTACTCACGTAGAGATTGGCCACTTCCACCGTTGAATGGGGCCGCCTACAACAGTTTGATCGGTAATGATGCGTAAAACAGACACACGCGCGACGGCAGTTATCCGCGATTTAACGAGAATTGTTGGCCGGTCATGCAGAATATGCCAATTCTGCGGATCAGTACGCGTTACGAGGAGAACCAGAATAGCGACTTGTTCCCCGAGGCGCACCACTCAGGGGGTGACAGCTGGGGTAGATTGAGCGGTAGCGACGCCACAATTCGGCCGCAGCCGCGTTGAGGAGGCGACTGCCGGGTGGAGCTACCCAGGACCTTCGTCGCGGTTGTTGCGAACTCCCGGCTGCCAAAGTCGTTGGGCAGCGGACAGGCGGCGATCCAGGCAGAAAAGATGGTGAATCGTGGAAGCGGCTGCCGCCACTCCCTTATAGTGATCCCCGAAATCGTTTCACGGCCACAAGGGTCTTTCCTTCAAAACCCCGCAGCTCAAGCCAGGAATCAACGCTGCCTTCGACCTTGATTTCGCACTTATTTTCTGTGACATCCACAGAGGCCCGCGGTCGCCCGTCGACGGTCACGTCAATGCGGTCTATGCCGAGCGTATCGAGAGCGATGGTAATGATGCCCTCCCCCGCCGACTGGACTCGTGACTGCAGACGGTGGATGCGGAGCAGCTTGACGAGGTCGGCGGCCTGCTTCAGCAGGTCATAATTATGGTCGCGGACGTCCCTCTGAGTCATCAAATGAACCTGCTGGGGCATCAAACCGCGTTCCTCCACAGGCATGCCCCATTGCTTCCGGACACGGTGGCTCTGCCGCGTAGCGATGGAAAGATCCACGCCTTTCGGCAGCGGCCCGGCGGGCGATCCGGGGCCGGGATTATAGGACTCGATCTCCTCGTAATACCAGTTGTTGGCCCCGCCCGCCCCCATGTTGCCGCTGGTGCCGAGGATGGTCCCGATTTCATGATCTTGGAACCCCGCCGCGAAAATGTCCGAAGTGCTGTAGCTGAGGGCATCGACCACCAGGACCACCGGTCCGTAGTACCGCTGCCCTACCGTATTGTAGTCGCTCTCCCAGCGTTGCCGCGGGAACCCCGCCGACAGCGGCTCGCCCGTTCGATTGGACCAGGCAATCGAGTCACACCATCGCCAAAAGTCGTCCACGGCGGCGTTGCTTTCGCAGATCTTATGCGTGAACGGGGAGTTTAGGAAATGAAACCTCTCGGGAGTAATCCATCGGGGCGTCAGCGTCTGAAGCAGGTATTCGCCGGCCAGGATTTTTCCTCCGGGGTTGCCCCGAATGTCGATGACCAACCCCGTCTCGGGAAGGATGCCCAGGGTATTGATGAACTCGACAAGGAATTCCTCCGGCCCCTGTGGGATATGCCCAATCTCGGTGCTGAAATCGAAGATGCGAATCAGGCCGAATGCACGCTCACCGTCAGACAATGCCGCGCACTTCATGTCGGGAAATTTGGTATCATAAAGCTGGCTAGACTCTTCAAACTTACAGAATTCCTCCAGGGAAACGGGTTCCAGCTTCTCTGTGCTCCGGGGCTGAGTCTCGCGTCCGAACAGAGCGCGATGCGTTCGCTGTACGAGCCACAGACTTCGGTCCACGTTTTGAGGAAAGAAAGGGCGGCGGACGATCCGCTCCTCGATGACCTCCCGGAGCGGTGGGAACCACAACCAGGGAAGAACGATCGTTTGCCGAGGATTGCCGTCCGTCTGGTACCTGATCTCGACGGATTTTTGATCTGGCGGAAGACAGGCCGAAAGTGGACGAGCCGTCATGTACTCGACGGCCAGCGCATGGCAGGCCTCAGGGTTGCTTCCTGGCTGCCACTGCTCGTGAGCCTTGATCGCTTGCGCGATGGGGATGCGGTTCCAATGGGTCACTAGCACGCCGTCGGCAAATCCGTTGCGTTCGGCCGATGCGTTCACTCGCGAAGCGATGTAGTGAGGCTGCTGGTTCTCATCAAAGTACTCCTCAAGGCGGAAGCCGAGCGTCGCCACCAAGGAACTGTCGTCCCCGAAAGTATGGTACGCAGCAGGGAGGTAATAGCAGATGTGACGGTCGCGTAAGTTCAAGAAAATAGATAGCAATTCCGCGTGAAAATCCCGTACCTCAACCTGCCCGACGCGACAGCGGAGAGCACGCAATCGCGGTAGGGGGTGAAACCCCTGGGAAGCGACTTTCATCGGTAGGTGAACGTAAAGCTGGTCCAGGAGGAAAATAACTTGATCGACGACGGCACGCTGTTCGTGTTCCGTCAAGTCTTGGTCCGGGGTTATGTTGGGCCAGTCGGGTGGCGGCGGCAATGGCGCGCTCGCGGCGGGATCGCAGTCCATGGTCCAAGTCCTTAATAGAGGCTTTCCTCGGCCGCAACGCCGATAAGGCGGCGGGCCCGGTGAAACGGCAGCTACTGCCGGGGTTTAGCGTTGCAGTTGAACCCCGTAGTTTTTCCCAGCTTGCCAGCCGCCGAGGGCGCACAAATTCGGCGGCCCCAGACTCGCAATACCGGGGAAGTTAAGGGGTTACGGCGAATGAGTTTCAGGACACCCTCAATTAGTTATGACGGCTATTCCGGCAACGTAACGCGCATCGCAACGATCGCCATTCTCGCCGTAACATGGCGGTCCGTCAACGGTTTGCGGGATCTCCCCAAAATGGGTCAACGTGTTGTGCGGACCGCATAACACGCGGGCCCCAACGACGCCCACACCCCTCATGGGGATATCTCCGCCGCGTCACGCATAACGCCGCACACCGCGGCGGGAGAACACGCCCCAGCGCACAGGGAAATCGCGGACCTAAGCAATTGCCGGCCAGAGTGTTCCAGCAGGCAAACGTCTCGGGTCACCGCATGTTATGCCAGATTGTGCATTCGCGCAGCGCGCGTCGGTGGCGCAAACCGAGGCAAGCTGGCAACCCGTGTTGACAAACCGTCCCCGTGAATCCTTCGCCGTCCGCTATTGCCGAGCCGGGGAAAGACTGACGCGTTTCAGTCCAATGACTTTCCAACTCGATTCGGCACAAGGCTTGACGGCGAGAACATACGTGCCGGGCTTCGGGAACGATACTTTGCCGAGCGAATCGGCGCGATAGGTGGACCAGGATTGCGTCGGCTTGGAAGTGCCCACGAGTTGTTGATCCGCCACGTCGACCGTGAAGCGGCTCCCCTCGGCGCCGGGCTGGCAGGAGTAGGTCACCGCGACGTCGTACGGCCCGGCCTTGTCGGCCTTGAATCGCCAAGAGACGTAATCGTTGGGATCGTCCCAGGTGCCAATCTGGTCCTTGCCGCCGCCCTGTTCGTACAGGGGGGAAGTGCCATGAATCTCGGCGTCGGCCGCCTTGAGCGTCAATCGGCCGTCCGCCGCCGGGGCAATGATGGAACTGGCGTCGACGACCGGGACCGGCCGCAAATCCTGGCCCAGAACCTTGAACACGAACGCGTGTTCGCACGGCTTCTTCCGCGGCAGGGTGACGACAAGGCCCTCCGCGGTTTGCGACCAGGCGAGCTTCTGCGGATGGCCTAAGAGCGTAACGTCGGTCACTTGGCCGGCGGGGGCCGCCAGCGAGCGAATCAGCAGCTTGCCATCCGCGGGCCAACCCAGCGCGATGGCGTAAAGCACGGGGCCCTTCGTCGTAAAGCGAATGTCCTTGGCTGTGTAACGCAGGCTGTCCTCGTTGAACAGTCCGCTGCGAATCTTGCGGGCGCCCTCGCCGTAAACCTTCCACGGCCGAGTGCCGAAGATCGCCTCGCCGTTGACGGGCATCCAGGCGGCCATCCCGGCGAGGATCTTCAACTCGTCGTCGTCGAGCGTTCCGTCGGGACGCGGCGGGAAGTTCAACAGCAGGTTGCCATTCTTGCTCACGATGTCGCAGAGCATCTGGATCACCGTGGTGGTCGACTTGTAGCCGTGTCTCTGGGCCAGGTTCACGTCGTAGTACCACCCGCCCACGCAGGTATCGGTCTGCCAGGGCGTCGGGCAGATCTTTTCCATCACGCCCCGTTCGAGATCCTGAACCCACTTGCCCTGGGAGTTCTGTTTGCAGTTATAAACGGCCTCGACGCGACCGGCGTGCCGCCGGGCACTGTCGTTGTAGTAGTGGGCCAGAAGCTTGCGTCCGAACTCGTCCGGATAGGGCAACGGGCTGTCGGAGTACAGCAGGTCGGGGTGATAGCGGTCGATCATGTCCGTGATGCGATCGAACCATATCTGCTTGGCGGTGGTCGGGGCGTGGGGGCAATAGTACTGCTCCTTGGGCTGTTCGTTGCCGACCCAGTACAGATCCGCATAGCGCGGGTCGGCGCCATCGTAGGGGACGCCGGCCAGGGGCCCCGTCTTGTCCGCCCCCTTGGCCACGCTGTAGAACCACCAACTCGCGGCCAGGTGTTCGGTCATGCCGAAGCGCAGCCCGAGTTTGCGGGCGGCCTTCTGCCACTCGCCGGCAATGTCCCGGTGGGGCCCCATGTTGACCGAGTTCCATTTCTGGTGTTTCGAGTTCCAGCAATCGAAGTTGTCGTGATGCTCGGCGATCATGCAGAAGTACTTGGCGCCGGCCTTCTGGTAGAGTCCCATCAGGCGATCGGGATCCCAGTTCTCGGCCTTCCAGAGCGGGATGATATCCTTGAAGCCGAACTTCGAGGGATGACCGTAGTGCGCGAGATGGTACTTGTACGCGCTATCTTTGGGGTCGTAGAGCCGGTGGGCGTACCAATCGCCCTGCTGGGGCACCGCCTCCGGTCCCCACACGGCCCAAATGCCCAACTTGGCATCGCGAAACCAGTCCGGATATTTGTACTGCTTGAGCGAAGCGTCGTCGGGCTTGAACGGCCCCTCAGGAACGGCAAGTTGCCGGTCGGCGGCGGGGAGCTTTGCAGTCCCCATCGCAAGTAGTTGCAATAACGCCAGGGTCACAATTCCCGCGATGGAAAGCAAACGAGCGTGTGGTTTCATTTTTTCGCCTTTCATGGGTCGGTGGTTGTGGTTGGCTCCTTACCGGGTTGAAACATCATAGCACGTTTTCAGCATTTTCACACTTTGGCAAGGGGAAGGCGCAAAGGGGAGGCGAAAGAGGGAACTCGCGCCACAGATAAATTAGCGAGGGGGGACCAACGCATGGTGGCGTGACGCAGGGACCAATTCTAACCACCCTCACCCCCGCCCCCTCTCCCGAAAAGCGGGCGAGGGGACACGCTCGCGCTCAGGGCTGACGAACGGGAACCGCCGTGGGCCGCTGGCGAAAATCGACCACCCAGTCGCCGCGCTTCGTCGGCGAGGCGAAGACGTCATCGGCGACCCGATTGACGTTGCACCTGGTCACCCTGATCCGCGTGGACAAGGTGAGCTTGCCGCGGTACTGCTCGGGATACGCGATGCCGGCGATCGGTGCAAAGGACTGGAGTTCAATTTCGCGGGGGAGCCAAAGGCCAGGCTCGGCCTGCTCGAAATGCGAGTTCACGACGCGAAGCAGTCCCGTTCCTGGCCCGCGATGCTCTTCCCATTGTCGCAAGGCCAAGCCGCGATCGATGTCGAGCCAGCATTTCACTTGCCTGACGACTTCTTTCTCTTCGCCGGTCTTCGACTTGTACGCCATCCGGATCGTGCCTTCGAGAACCGCGCATTTTACGCCCTCCAGTTCGGCGAGCTTGTCAGCGGCCGCCAGGGGCCAGCATTCTTGTTCCCCGCCACCGAAGTCAAAGTAGAAGAGGTCCTGCCACGGCCGCGTGGCCGACGGGTTCGGACCGACGATGGCCTCGCCCACCACGAGCGCGAGCCAGGGATTCGGATAGATAAACCGCAGGTGCCCCGACGCCGAAGGCGGCAATAAGGTGACCTGCACGTCGCCCTTGGAGTTGGGATACGCGAACCGATCCCAAAGGTATTTGCCGTTGTCGCCCCGGGCATGATCCCAAAGGCCGTCGTCCTTGCCGTTTTCCAACACGCGGGAGAAACGGCTGTCGCCTTTGGCCGCGTAATGGTACTCGACTTTGCGGCCGGCGAATATTTTCTCGACGCAGTCCTTGGGCAGGCGGCCGATTTCCTCTTTCGTCAGCGGACTCGACGTTTCGCCGACGGTCTCCAAGTACAGGCTCTCGATTTTTTCGCGGCGTTGCTTCAAGCCGGCCTTGATCTCGTCCAGACTGGGCGCGCCGGCGGCCCCCGCCGGCTTGAGCGGCAACAGGGCGACTGCCAGGGCCAGGAGCACGAGGCGACCCCGAACGGAAACGACTCTGGGAAGGTTACCCTCGATCACCATGACAAGTCTCCTTTTCAAAAAAGCGACTCGGCCAAAGCCGCTGGCCATGGGGCCGGATGAAGCCCACGGCCTGGACAGGAAATCCACCGTTTGCAGCAATGCCCGAGCGTAGCTCTCGCGCACGTGGGGCGAGGCCCATAAGACCCAGGCGTCACAGGCTTGTTCCTCGGTTCGCTCCAACTCGCGCCGCGACCACCAGACGACCGGGTGCCACCAGTAGGAGCAGGGGGAGCGTGGCAAGATTTTCGGGCAACGATGGATGACGCACAACGACACGAGAACGGCTGCGTTCCGACGGGCTGAAGGCCCAGCCGTCCCCGAAAGAGGATTGGCTGTCAAGGGTCGCCCCCGGGGATTTTTTTGGTGCGTGACGTTTTACGCGCATAGCATGGTCCCTGAAGCCTGACAGGGCTTCGTTCGGTCGCCGTTCGTATTCCCAAGAAGTAGGGCGGACGGTCGGGTCGTCGCGGTCTTTGTTGCGAGGTTGTCGAGCCGTTTTTTTCGCGTGCGGCTGCACCCCATATCCATTCCTTCGTGATGCCGTCGGCTGCTATCCAGCCGCCGTTCAGGACCCGCAGATCCTGACACCGAGTGTTCTGGTTCGACCGTCTCGCGGACGCAGGCCGCCTCAATCAGGGCAACGCCGGCGGAATCCGCCGGTCCACAGGGCTGGTCAGGCTGGCCTTGCGCCGCGAGGGCCTCCTCTTCCAACGAAGAAGGGCCGAAGCAACCGTATCCGTCGTTCTCCTCTCCTCGTGCTATAATAATCTTCGTCTGGTGAAACGGAGTCGGGCTCTGCTGGCGAGCAACCCGACGAGGGATAACCAGGTCAAGGGCGCGTCAAGGACGCCCGGCTGCCTCGGTTGTTGAACTTGGGCAGCCTTTTTCTTTTCCTCCCCTTGAACGTCCTTGCCATGCCTCAAAAAAGGCTTTTCGATCCGAGGGCATACACCCGAACTCGTTGCTGCCTCCCTCTTGGATCCCGCCGTTCGATCGGTAGGGTTGTTCGTGCTTGAGCATGTGCCAGAGGATCGTCGCCAAGCGACGCATCGCCGCGACCCGTGCGATCTTGGCCCCGCGCCGTCGCTTGATCCGTCGGTACCACTCCTTCATGCGGGCGTCGCGACGCAAGACATGCAGCACCATCTGCCCGAGGATAAATCGGGCAAGGGCGCTGCCCTGCTTGGTAATCGAGCCTAGGCGTCGTGTGGCGTCTCCCGAGTTCCGGCATCCCGGCGTCAAGCCCCAATAGTGGGGCAGACTCCGGGCATGGGGAAAGCGATCGATCGAGCCGATCCGCGAGGCCAAGGCGAGGCTGCCGTAGGCCCCGGCGCCGGGAATGGTGGCAAGAATCGCGGCCGTCTTGTTTTCCCTCTGGCGTTCGCGGATCTTCGCTTCGAGTTCGTCCAACTGCTGGTCGAACAACTCCCATTGAGCAAGGAGCTCGTCCAGTTCAAGGCGGTCGATGGTACTCAGCGGCAATGTCGCCAGCCAGTTCCTCGCTGCCTGGGACCGTACGCCCTTCGTCGGACACTCCTGCTGCAAGTTGTGCTTCAACAGCAAGTGCTGTACCCGGTTGATGGTGCGGGTCCTCAGTCGCCCCATCCGCTGTCGCTGGGCGGTCAACTGGCGGTCTTCCGCATCGCGATCCGAGGGCGGAACGACCCGTCGCACGTTCTGGACCTTCTTGCCCGCCAACACGCGGTGGCGGTTTGTCCATAACAGTTCCCCCAGGGCGTTGGCGTCGCGGCGGTCGGTCTTGTTCTTGGTTCGTTTTTCCGGCTGCACGAGCACGATCTCCTGGCAACCATACTCGCCCAAGAGTTTCATGAACCAGTCATTGAACCCGCAAACTTCCACGATCGTTACAAACCCTCTCTCCGGCACGCTCCGACTTCGCACCTCCTCCATGAATTCCCGCACGCGCTTCCATTCCGTACTCACCTGACGTTTCAGGATCACATCTCCGCTCTCGTTACGAAGATTGACAGTCAACTGCTTGCGGTGTTGGTCGATTGCAAGGTACAACATACTCGGTCCTCCTGTTTGTGCTTTTGGTGAGTGAAAACAGTCGCTACACCGTGTATAGCACCAGGAGGACCGCTCTTTCATGGAATCAGGGCAGCGCCCTGGGGAAGTGTCGGCGCACGCGCCGGTATGTCGGCCCAACGGGCCAATCGTTCCCCCGCAACGCGTCAAAATGCGAACTCTTGGCCCGTTGGGCCGTAGGAATTTGGGCTCGCTGCTCGCGTCCCCAGGGCGGCGCCCTGGGCTGGAAGAACGGTGGGCCTTCGGCCCAGCGGCGGCACTGGTTTTCGGTGAATAAAATGACAGCCAGACGATACTCCTCTTTGCTATGATTTCAGACCCGTATTGCGCAGCCCACTGAGTGTGCCGGCTACAATACGGCGGCCGCCGGGAAATCTTGCCGCACCCCACGGCTCTGGTGATTTGCACGGGCCATTGATACTTGCTATCATTTCCTCCTTAGCCTACCAACGCGCCGATCTGGGCCATCGCAGCCAGCAAACCTTGCAGACGAGAAGCCCTGTCCAGCGATAGCCGGTCGGGCTCGCGCGGCATGATTGGCCCTCGCCGCCGAGCTGGCCAATCGTGCGGGACTTGCTGCAAAGAAGAGACACGCATGCACGTACCCCTGCGAACTATTTTGCTGATCGTCACTGTCATCGTTGCCGAGCGGGCCGTTTTCGGCGCCCCTCGGGCGGTGCTGGAGCCGCAGCGACTGGTCGTCACCGCGCCCAGCTACCGTGCGTCGTTCCACCGTTGGAAGTGCGAGTTGCAAATCGAGCTGCGCGACGGACAGGGACGTTGGCGGCCGATCACCAAGAGAAACACGCGCCCGGAGTTCGCCGTGGTGGATGCGCGAGGAGTCCACAGCAGTTTCGAGGCGCCTGCCCGGCTTTGCCATTCGAGCGTCAGGGATACGGTCGTCGTTGGCCTCAGGCAGCCCGCGGGAAATAATCTACCAGGGCTTGGGATGGATCACGAGGCTCCATTTGGGGAGGAGTTTCGAGCGTTCGAGACGCGTTGCAATGGGACGGAACTCGCGGGATGAGAGACG
>Ga0181520_10000523_pt1 | contig 84174 bp, 69 predicted proteins | sample PEATcosm2014_Bin_29_FD_132451 | JGI IMG/M metagenome (GOLD analysis project Ga0181520, IMG submission 132451) | Peatland microbial communities from MTU Mesocosm Facility, Houghton, MI, USA - PEATcosm2014_Bin02_30_metaG | ecosystem: Environmental > Terrestrial > Soil > Wetlands > Peat | place... | reverse complement strand
CCGTCAATTCTGTCGCCATAGTCTCGTCCCTGAGACACAAAACCCACGATTCCTCCACCAAAAAGACGCCTTCTACCAAAATCGCTCATTCTACGGTAGATCATTTCCCGCGGGCTGCCTTACGCCGCGTGGAAACCTTGGGTCGATGACGTGCCGGTCGTGTGGGACGACGACTTGAAGCAGTTCGTGGTTCCCTACACGAACTACTGGCACAATGATACCGACTGGCCGGTGGGCTGGTACTCGCTGCTAAGCCTAAAGAACGGGACGAACGGGCCCGTCACCTACACTCTCCGACACGTTCCCTCCTACGCGATGCAGTTCGATCCGCGGCACAGCCACCTTACACGTTACCACGAGCAGGTCGTGCGGGTGGTGTTGCAGAGCGGAGAGGAGAAGAAAATTACCCTTCAAGACCTGTTCGGCTGGGCGGCCGATCAGATGATGGCCATGGAAGGACACCTGTTCATCCTTCCCAATCGTGATGCCAAGACGGACACCGTCGTCCGCTTTTCCGTAATCCCCAACGCCTCGGGCGAGCGGCTGCACATGCCGGGACGGCCGGAATGCATACCAGCCTGTGGCAATAAAGCATGGCAGACCATGATCGAAAGTGGGACGATCAAGGTATCTGACGTCAGCACTGGGGAGGACAAGCCCGCGGACAGCGAGAAAGCCAAACCGTAATGGCGGGCATCTAATTTTGGCGTTATATTCCGCCGCGAAGCGAGCCTTCATCCGTAGCGAGAGCATGAATCATGCTCCGCGGCCATCCTCCGTGTCTCACGGGCAAACGGATCGAAAGGATATTGCCATGCTTCTGGGCGAAGGGTCCCGCCGGGCGCTAAACGACATTCGTCTTCTGAGCGTCAATAAGCATTGCCCGCTGGCGGCACTTTTCGGGCTCGCGGGCGTCGCTTTCGCGTTGTTAACGCTTGGGCCGAGCCGTTCCGCGGGCCAGAGCGCGACGGACTTTGAAGACATGGTGCACCGTTGCACACCAGTTTGGATTCCAAACACGACGTCCTCCCGGGATGGCATCAAGGCTGGCGGAAGGAAAGACCTGGCCTTTGCGCGGCAAGCCATTGGCCTGCTGAACGATCCCCTGGTTCGCCGACGGATCGGCTTTGCTCCGCAGCAAGAGGAAACGTTCTGCCGCCTTCGCCGGGAGCGATTTCGCCGGGTTCAACTGGCAATTCTCGATTCGACCGACAAGTGGTGGGCGACGTTGACTCCCGAACAGCAGGCGAAGCTTCACGAGCCCGGCATGCACGCCGGACCGTTAAGTGGACTCGCTTACGCCTCTGAAGTTGGATTCGACACGAGCGAATCCGTGCCCGGTTATCCTTTTCTTGCCGAGGCGGGCGTACGCGATCGCCTGGGGCTCACGGCCGAGCAGGAAAAGCAGTTGCAGGCGATTGCCAGGGCCTATCAGGAAGAACGAAACCCGTCGAGAGATTACAAGAAGCCTACCAAGCCCGTCACGCCGGGGGAGTTCCATCGCCTTCAGGAGCCCCGCCCCACGAAGGAAAAGGTAGAGGCACTGTTGACGCCGCGGCAGTTGACAATGCTCAAGGAAATCAGCTTCCGGAAGAACCGCTCGTGGGCGATCGACGTGCCGCGGATCAGCCGGGCGGTCGGCGTCACCGAAAAGCAAAAGGCCGAATGTCAGCGGCTCCGCGACGAAGAAAACGATCATCTCTGTCGCATCGATAGTGAAGCCGTTGCCGAGGTGATGAAACTCCTTACGCCGGCACAATGCAAGAAGCTTCGTTTGGAGATCGAGCAACGACGGCAATGATCTTCACGGGGCTTGCCAGGAAGCAGTCTGAAACCGTGTGCAAGCCACAGCTTAATTCGTCACATCCGGGGCGTGCTTGATGAACTTCTGCACACGTCGGCCGATGATGTCGGCCGCGTACAGGTTGCCGTGCGAGTCCAACGCGATGCCGTGAAGCCAGTTGACCTCGCCGGCTTGCTCTTTGCCGTCTTTGCCTTTCGGCAGCATCCAAAGAGCCAGCACTCTGCCCTGCGGATTCAGTCGCATCACGAGTTGATCCTTTGGCGGGCAGCCCAGGTAGAGTTGGTCGGCGGTCCAGGTCATCGGCGACGAACCGCACACCCAAACGTCGCCGTCGGCGCCGAGGCACAACCCCCAGGGCACGAACAGGTTGCACCACTGGTCGAGAAACTTGCCGTCCTGGTCGAACACCTGGACCCGGCAGCTGCTGCGATCGGCCACGTAGAGCCGTCCCTTCGCGTCGCGCACGATATTGTGCGGCACGCTGAACTCGCCGGGCCCGACCCCGAGCTTTCCCCACTCCTTGACAAACCTGCCGTTGCGGTCGAACCGCACGATGCGGTTATTTCCGTAGCCGTCGCTGACGAACACGTCGCCGGTGGGCGTCGGCGCCACGTCGGTCGGCATGTTGAAGTGGGTGCGATCGTTGCCGTGCACGCCACGCGTCCCCAGCGTCTTGAGCACTTTGCCCTGCGGCGTGAACTGGACCACGATGTGCAGTCTGGCGTCGGTAACCCAGATGTTGCCCTCTGGATCCAAGCGCATACCGTGGGGCAAAACCAAAACGTCGTCCCCCCATCCGCGCACGAACCGGCCGTCAGCGTCGTAGAGCTGGACGAAGGGCTTCACCCGGCTGCAGACCCAAACCCGGTCGCCTTTGTCGATGGCGACGCTAGGCATCTCTCCCCAGACGATCTGTTTCGGCCGCTTTGGCCACGTCGGATCGACACAATACGACGTCGCCAGGTTGATGTGGGGAGCTTTTGCCGCGGGCGCCGGTTCGCCGGCAACCAAGAGTCCCCCGCCGATCGCGAGCCAAGATGCCGTCGCCGAAACGATCCGCAGGTAGTTCATGGCAAGTCTCTCTGAAATCCTTGTCCAACAGGTCTGTTTGGCCTTTTATCTTAACATAGCGCGCGCGCCAAGTGTCTAGTCTCCGCAGATTTCTGTCGTTTAGCAGCGATGCCCGTTTAGAGTCCGGCCGCCTGCCAAAACGCGGATCTTCTCTTTTTCAGCACGCTCATCGGCGTCACGCTGACTCGTCTTCTTCCAGCAGATCCTCGCCGTATCCAGGCGGGAAGGGATTGTCGGCGGGGCTTTCGGGCTCGGGCGGTTTGGCTGCGGGAGTGGATGTTTTGCGACGGGCCGGGGGCGGGGCTTCGCTCTCCCGCGCCGCGAATTCCGTCAGGGCCGATTCGCCGCCGAACTGCCGCAGCCAATAGTTCACGTCCTCTTCCAAAAGTGGCACCGCCGGATGGGCCGGGACATCGGCCGAAACGTCTTCCCGTTCACGCCGAGAGCGGATCAGCTCGGCATACCAGACGTCGCTGTCGGCCGCTTTGGCCCTGCGCCGCCGAGCGGCACGCTGGATGCGGTGATCGCTCGAGACGACCACCAGCCGCCGCGGGGCCGAGTCGGCCGCGATCAACTCCTCGATCAGGTCGTCGGCCTCCTCGTACTTGGCGGCAAAGCGGACAGTAATGCCGTGATGCTGCAAGCTCCGCGGCAGTCCCCAGGGGGCGTCGTGCGAATCAAAAACTACCGTGGTGCGGGGCACTTCCCGTGGATCGAGCGAGGCGGCCAGGAAGTTGAGCAATGCCAGCCGCGAGCGCTGCAAGCCCCCCGGACCGCGGTCGTGGCCGACAATGCCCGCCACGTACATCAAGTTGTAGCCATCGATCAAGACCGCCATCGCAGAAAGCCGTTCATCTGTTGGGATGGCAGTTGCACTGCCATCCCCTTGCCGCCGCGATTGCAGGGCGGCAGTACAACTGCCGCCCCAACAACCAGATCACCGGAGGAATCATACCGGAAGATGGGGCGGGCGTCACGGCCCGTTGCGCCAGCGGGAAGCAAGGCGGCGAAATGCGCCCATTTTCGAAAGGCTCACGAACAGCCCGAGAAGGAAAAACAGCACGCCCCAGGCGAGGTTATCGAGGCCGCTGATGGTGCGCCGCGCCCGGCAATAGGAGTTCCAGCCGGTTCCCGCCATCCAGGCACAGGCGGTTCCCGCCGCGGCCGCGTAGTACCAACGATTCTTGACCGCCAGCCCGTAGCCGACGGCAACGGCTGCCGCCAGAAACGGATAGCACAGCAGCAACACCGCGGGCGGGTTGCCGAGCGAGGCGGGGCTGGCCTGGGTCGCGACCAGGCACAAGGCAAAGATGGCCCACGCGCCGGCGACCTGGACGAGCTTCGCCAACGGATCGTGAAACAGGGCGCCGACCAGCAGGGCATGCAACAAGAGCAAGTGCAGGGGAATTACTCCTTGCCAAACCGTAAATGAGGTATCGCCCAGGCTGGCCCAGGCGGCCAAAACCACGCACCAGCCGCCCAGCAGCCATCCGCCCGACCGCCGCCGCCAAGCGCCCAGGGCCAAATAGAGGATGCCGGCCAGGAGGATTGGCAGACCACGGGGATACGTCATGCTGTCGGAGTTGAACGTATTGGTTGCACAAAAGGCAAGCGACGCCACGGCCGCCGCCAGGATATCCCAGGCATAGCCGATGCCGCGCAGCGCCGCCAGAGCATAGAACAGCACCGCGCAGCAGACCGCCAGAAACAGCGGCGAGCAGCCGAACGTGCGGAAGAACATTTGCAGGAAGCCGAGGTCTTCGGCGACGACCGGCCGGGCGGTGGCCGAGAGCCACACCAGTCCCACGGGCACCAGGAGCGCCGCCAGAATCACGCCCTTCCGGCCGGCGACGCGGCCCAGCTCCAAGAGCAGGAAACTGACGGCCCACAGGAACGGCACGAGAAAATAGGGTTGAAAGATGGTGGCCGTGCCGCCCACGAAATGAAACGAGATGCACAGGTAATACGCCCGCAAGCACACGCCGAGTCCCAGCATGCCGAACAGGGTCCAGGGATACCACGGCCAGGGCCATGGGCTGCCATGGTCGCCGAGATAGGCGGGCCCCCGCCAGACGGCCGGCAAGAGCGTGAGCGCGACGCCGCCGGCCACGGTGGAAAAGCCGAACAGGCCCCAATAGAGGAGAGCGCCATCCGGGTTGCGCATCGCGCCACTGAGGCCGCTCGGATAAAGAAAGAAGAGCGACAGAGCCGCGTAATAGGGCAAGCGGAAACCGGCCGGCAAACGGAGGCCGATGCCCCGCAGCAACCCTTCGCTCAGGACGAGTGCAAACAGCAGTCCGCCCAGAAATAGCGGAATGCCGAGACGCGAATTGCCGGCCAGCGTGTCGTCGAAGCTGACCGAGATGGCCAACAGCATGAGGACGATGAGCAGGAGCAGGCTCCGTGCGTCCGACCAGAGCTTGCCGAAGCGGATGAGGAACCACGCGGCCCCGGCCAGCAAGAGCGTGTAGCCGACGAGGCCTACCATCAGTCCGCCGACGTCGAACGTCGAGCCGCGGGTGTCGAACGACACGCGGAGGCCGTAGAACACCAAGGCCGCGCTAATAATGTAGAACGGGTTATTCGTGTAGATCCAACGGATCAAGTCGCAAAACTCGTTGGCGGTCAGATCTTGCCGCTTCTGCGGCCGAGCGTCGGGGCGGGATTGGATCTCGCCCAACGAGTTGAGATCGTCCATGGTGTTGCTCCACGGTCACACGGGGCGGCAGACCGTGCCCTAAACGGCTCGCCACACTGGAATGCGGTCCATAGCTAACAGAAGAGAAGCCGAGAACGATGCCCTGCCGCTTTTATACTAGCGGAATTGTGCAATTTTCACAAGCGAAGGACGCTGTGATGAGCGGGAGGAGGGCTTTGCTGCGAAACTGCAAGCGGACAGCGACGGCTTGCGGCGAGTTCCGCGCCCTGAGGATTCTCTGATAAGCCCTGACCACTGAACCCTGAACCCTCGCCCCTCACCCCTCCCGGCGGAACTTCACCCGGCCGCCGACGATCACCACGTCGGCCCGGCCGGTCAACTGCCAGCCGGCAAAAGGCGTGTTGGTGCTCTTCGAGCGGAACTTGGCCGGTTCGACCGTCCAGCGGGCCGTCGGATCGATGATCGTCACATCGGCGTCGGCGCCGATGTGGAGCGTGCCCTTGTCGAGTCCCAGGATGCGGGCCGGATTGAGCGACATCTTGCGGATAGCGCTGGGCCAGTCGAGGTGGCCCGGTTCGATCAGCTTGGTGATCACCAGGCCCAGCGAGGTCTCCAGGCCGACGATGCCAAAGGGGGCCTGGTCGAGCTCCTGCATCTTCTTTTCCTTGGCGTGTGGGGCGTGATCGCTGGCGATGACGTCGATGGTGCCGTCGGCCAGCCCGGCGATCACGGCCTCGACGTGTTCGCGGCCCCGCAACGGCGGATTCATCTTGTAGTTCGAGTCGAAGGTGCGCAGGCACTCGTCGGTGAGGGTGAAGTGGTGCGGGGTGGCCTCGGCCGTCACCCGCACGTTGCGGCTTTTGGCCCGCCGCAGGGCGTCCACGCTGTTGACCGTGGAAACGTGCATGATGTGCAGCCGGCCGCCGGTGGCCTCGGCCAACGCGATGTCTCGGCTGGTCATCACGTCCTCGGCGGCGGCGGGAATGGCCGACAGCCCGAGGATCAGCGAGGTCAGCCCCTCGTGCATCACGCCGTGCAGCGTCAGCTCGCGGATCTCCGCGTGGTTGAGCACCGGCTTGTCGAACATCAAGCAATACTCGAACGCGCGGCGCATCAACTCGGCGTCGCAGACCGGCGCGCCGTCGTCGCTGAAGGCCACGGCCCCCGCTTCGACCAACTGGCCGATTTCGGCCAGCTCCTTGCCTTCGCGGTTCTTGCTCACGCAGCCGATGGGAAAGACGTTGCAGTGGTCGGCCCGGGCGGCCTGGTCGTGGACGAACTCGACGGCGGCCTGGCTGTCGATGGGCGGATCGGTGTTGGGGATGCAGGCGATCGAGGTGAAGCCGCCGGCCAGCGCGGCCGCCGTACCCGTCTTGATCGTTTCGTCCTCCTCGAAACCGGGCTCGCGGAGATGGACGTGCATGTCGATCAGCCCGGGCGAGACGATCTTGCCGGTGGCGTCGATCACGGTTTCCTGCCCACTGGGCGTCGCGTCGTAGGCGGCGATCTGCCCGTCGACAATCAAGAGATTCGTCACGCGATCCACCCCTTCGGATGGATCGATCACGCGGCCGTTTTGGATGAGCAGGTTGGGCATGGGAAGAAGGGAGGGTTCAGGGTTCAGGAAGACCGAGGTTCAGCAGTCGTTCCGCAATTGTATCGAATTTCGGCGCGGCTCCAAGCATGGGCGCCGTGCGTCGTCCCGGCTGCGGCATCGATTCTGGCGACTGGAGATCGGAGCTTGCCCTTCGTTCAGGTAGTGTTGACGGGCAGTGCGGCGCGCCCGTACACTGGCAATGTGCGGATTTTTGACGACTTTAGCGGGCAGACGGACTCCTGCGTTCAGAGCGAGGACCCTATCATGGGTGTTGCTTTTGTTGAGGGCCGGGTAAAAGGACCTTCAAACAAGACGGAAACCGTGAAATTCCTCATCGACAGTGGCGCAACCTACTCGCTTCTGCCCAAAGCCGTGTGGGAAGCAATTGGATTGGAGCCCAAACGCAAGCTGTCCTTTATCCTTGCTGACGGCACCTCACTTGAGCGGTTCGTCTCGGAAGCCTTCGTGGTCCTCCCCGAAGGAGAGGCTCACACGCCGGTGATCTTGGGAGAAGAGGGCGACGAGGCACTGTTGGGTGCCGTCACGCTGGAGATTCTGGGCCTTGTGCTGAACCCTTTTGATCGCACTCTGCACCCGATGCGCATGTTGTTGTGCTGATCCAGACGGGCTGGAAAAAGAGGCCGATCGTCACTTCGGCCGCCAGTGCTCTTCCCAGCGGTCGAACCGGGCCGGCAGGGGGCCGACGCGGAGGAAGCATTGGGCCACCAGGCAGCCGGCGGCGGCGCCAACCAACACGTCGCTCGGATAGTGGGCGCCGCAGACGATCCGCTGGCAACCGACCAGCACGGCCAAGAGCGGAAACAGCAGCCGGCCTTGGGGATAAAGCCAAACTAAGGCGGCTGCGAAACCGACGGCCGTGGCCGTGTGGGCCGAGGGGAAGCTCTGCCCCGGACTGCCGGCACCCCAGGCGGAGAAGCAAGGCCCAAAGGTCGACCAGACGTTCCCCGTCAGGGCACACTCGTAGGGGCGGGTGCGGAGGACGAGCATTTTCAGCACGTCGGCCAATCCGCCCGCCGCCAAGGCACAGGTCAACAGCCGGGGAATTGCCCAGCGATGGGCCCGATCGAGTTGATGGAGCGTCACCAACAGCAGGGCAACCCCCAACCCATGGCCGAACAACTCGAAGGTGTCAAAATAGTCCAGATAGGGGTGGATCGCCGGCGACTCGTTCGCATCGCGGAGCGCCTGGGCGACCGGCATGTCCACGGCCAAAGCCGTCACGGCTGCCACGACGAATGCCGCGGACCAGAGGAATCCGCGGTAAGTCGGGGAAGAGACAGCCATTGGGGAAAAGTGCTGTTGGCTCGTGGCGGTGGATATTTTAGAGTGTGGCAACATGCGTCCTCAATAAATGTTCCGGCCGGTTGTGTCAAGATCGGTCCCCCGTTTAGCCGGCTGGCCCGCCGTGTGAAACGGCAGGGTAGGCCATTTTCGGCGGCGGGCCAGCCCGCCGGCTAAACAGAAGGCACGAAATGGGCGAGCAGGTGCGGTACCAGTTCTGGATTGTGGCAGCGGCGGTGGTGATTTACTTCACCCATCTGGGCGGGACGGCGCTGTGGGACATGGACGAAGCGCTGTATGCCTCCTGCGCCCGGGAGATGTTCCAGCGGGGCGATTGGGTGGTGCCCTGGTTCAACGGCCACATGTTCCCGGAAAAGCCGGTGCTCATGTTTTGGACCATGATGGGCGGCTTCGAGCTGTTCGGCGTCAACGAGTTTGGGGCCCGTTTCTTCTCCGCCGTGCTGGGCATCGGGACCGCCCTGTGCGCCTTCCACTTGGGCCGCATCGTAGCCAACGCCCGGGTGGGATTCTGGACCGGATTGATTACCGCGTCGACGCTCATTTTCACGGTCTCGGCCCGGGCGGCTACGGTGGATTCGGCGCTGACGTTCGTCACCACGGCGGCGTTCTTGCTGCTGGCCATCGCCCGCCGCGGCGGCTTGCGGCGAGCTCAGCCGAGCCGGCCCGAGCGGGCGTCGTGGCCGCTGCTGGCGTTGATGTACGCCTGCGTGGGCGTGGCCGTGCTGGCCAAGGGGCCGGTGGGCATGGTGCTGCCGCTGGCGGCGATGGGCTGCTACCTGCTGTGGACCGAGGGCTGGCGGAACGCGCTTCGCTCGGCGTGGTGGATGCGGCCCTGTACGGGACTGTTGGTGATCGCGGCCGTGGCCCTGCCGTGGTACGCGTGGGTGGGCCTGCGGACCGATGGTACCTGGTTGCGGCAGTTCTTTCTGGAGTTCAATCTGCGGCCCTTCCGGCAGCCCATCCTCAGCCATGGCGATACGAGCGTTTTGGGGGATCGCCTGCTGCAAATAGCCCTGTCGATCGTTTACTATTTTTATTATTTTCCCGCCATTCTCGTGGGCTTCTTCCCTTGGGCGGTGTTTTTGGGGCCCGCCACGGTGGAAACGGTGCGACGGCTCCGCCATCGCGACGCCTCGTATGACGGCTGCGTGTTGGCCACCTGCTGGTTCGGCACGTGGTTCGTGCTCTGGTCGCTCGTGAAGACGAAGCTGCCGCATTACCTGCTGCCGGCCTATCCCGCGCTGGCGCTGTTGACGGCCTTCTTCATCGAGCGCTGGCAGGAACTGGGCGTGGGCGGGAGCGGGAAACTAGCTGCGTCCCCGTTTCCACAGCCGTTTCCACAGCGGTGGCTGCAACACGCGTGGCTGTCGCTCGTGCTGGTCGGCATCGGCATGATGATCGCCGTGCCGATTGTGAGCCTGTTCTTTCTGCCGGGGGAAGCCGTGCTGGGCCTGGTGTGCCTGATCCCGGCGCTGGGCGGCGGCTGGTGTTGGTGGCAGACGGCCCACAACCGGCATCAGCAAGCGTTTTTGGCCTTTGCGGTCACGGCGGTCTTGTTTCTGACGGCCATTTTCGGCTTTGCCGCCTTGCGCGTCGATCACCACCAAAACGCCCGGCCAATGATCGCCGCCATCCGCGCCGATTATGAAAGACCGGAGGATGGCCAGCGGGAGAAAGCAAACGATCGAGGTCAGCCAGGTTCGCTGCCGAAAAAGGGCACCAGTTCCCCTACCCCGCCCATTGCCACCTATGGCTTCTTCCGCGAAAGCACCGTGTTCTATGCCGGATATCCGGTCACGACGTGCGACGACAACTTGCGGGCGAATCAGTCGCCCCGGCAGGCGTTGCAGGAATTCCTGGCGCAGGCGAATCGCTCGTACGTCATTACCACGAACGAATACACGGCCGAGATCGACAAGAGTTTTCCCGGTCGCTTTCAGGTGATTTTCCGGCAGCCTTGCTTCCTGCGGCCGATGGAGATGGTGGTGCTGCGGGCGGAAAGAAAGGAGAAAGGACTTGGTGAGCTAGGCCGCCGATAGGCCGGCTCGCGCCCGCGAAACGAGATGGGGCGAAAGTCGGCGTTTCGAGAATGTGTTTTGGAAAGTTATCTTTCCAATCCTGCGTCGCATACCACGGCCGCTTTCCCGTTCCGCAAGGCCTCTCCGATAGGTTCATCGAAATGAATGCCGATACGTGGCGGCGGGCGCTGCGTCGGCCGCATTGCTATCCGGCCTTCATCCGAACGGCGGGATCTTTGACAGGGCATTAACCCGCAAGGGTAAGTTAAATTATCATCCTCAGGTCAAACACTCTGGTGGTTGCAAGTTTATCAGTTTTAGTTATTCTCGAAAGATACGCAAAGGGTCGTGCCACGGCGAGAAGATCAAACCCAAGTTTGGACTTCGGCACGCAGCCTCTCCAGCCGCATCACGCACCGGTCGCACAAAAAGGTACGCTAGATGGCCGAGAAGAAGCGACAACCATCGGAAGGAGAAAAGCACCGTCTCGCTCCTGAGGTTCAGGATGCGCTCGCTCGATTAGCGCAAGCCCAAGATCACGCGCACCGGGTCTTGGAGAGTGTCGGATTGGTGTCCGCACGAACCAGGAACGGCAGTTCCGTCGAGTTTCGGTTGACGGACGGCGATGCCGCAACTCGAAGTGCATCTCTTATCCCGCATTGGGACGCGGCGACTCGCGTGCTCCGAGTTGGCCAGCGCGTCGTCAAGCAGTACCGCGTGCCAGCCGCCGCGCAGGAAGCCATCCTCGCCGCTTTTCAGGAAGAGGGCTGGCCGCCCCACCTGGACGACCCTTTGCCGCCTGTCCGGGACGGATATCCCAAGGATCGCTTGCGTGATGCGATTAGACACCTCAACGCCAATCAGAAGAACCGCCGCCTCCGTTTTCGTGGCGACGGCACTGGGCAGGGCGTACTCTGGGAACTGATTGACGAGCGGCCGTCAAGGGTTCAGTCGCCGGGTCCGTAGCAGTAACGGAGACAGAACAAACTACCCCCCCTCCGGAGTTGCCACAGAGTTGCCACGGACTTTCCATTGCGGATTATCGGCAAACCCTTCAAAATGGGGTGATGCTTACGGTCTTATGCTGTAGGTAGGGCCCAATTCTAGAGGCAGCATTCGCATCCATTGAAAAGACGTTCCGCTCGTGGGGACGTTTTTTGTGGTTTTTGGGTGCGTTCTTTTGGCTCGCACGCCGTGAGCCGATTCCACCGAGCATCTTCAGGCGGTAATCCCTCCTGGCTGTTGTCCTCAGCCGGGGCGGATTCTCGCTTGCAAGAGTTAGGAGCATCACAACTTGTGACGTTTTTTTAGGAGTTAGTTCTATGAGCAGATTGATTTTGGGATTGGCGATGGTTCTTTGTGTCCCCGCGGCATCGCTTGCCGATATGATCACCTACGATTTCACGTTCACCGGCAGTGGCGGCATGGATGCCACGGGAACGATCAGCATCCTAAGCGGAGTCGCTCAGAGCGGCTCAATCAATGTTACGGGGGTCCCAGTCGAAGCAGACCCAAACACGTTGATCAGCGCGGCAGGGTCGTTGCTTCCAGCGAGCGGGCCGACCGACGCCCGGAATCATGATGGCGACGTCATAACTTATGACAATCTCGTTAATGTTGCGAATGATCCCGTTGTCAATGGCAACGGATTGGGGTTTGGCTCCGGCCCATACGACGGTTCGGCTCATTACAACACGCTTATTAATCTGTGGGGTAATGGGCCGGGTTCATACACTTTGTTTATTGGAGAAGCGAACCTGGACGGCAATGGAAATGTGATCGGCGACGCCCAATACGTTTACCATATGGATTCTGGTTCTTTGACTCTCATCACCCCGATTGTCACCGCCGTCCCTGAACCCTCCACCTTTACCGCCCTCGGCATCGGTGCCATCAGCCTGCTGGCCTATGCTTGGCGGCAGAAGAAAGCGACATAAAGCATCCAAGTCAATCTGCGGCAGCGAGAAGACCGATCCGAGCCATCCACTGCACGGATGGCTCGTTTCGTTCGATAGCCCCATTTTTCTCAAGGAACTCATCAGTACGATCGCGTCGTTCAACCTGCTTCCCGACAGCCATCCACCTTTCTCTCCTTCGGATTTCGACACATACGTGCCAGAAATGGTGAAGGTGCTGTCGCCCTAGTTGTTTCGGGCTCCCAGGAGCAACCACAACACGGCCATCCGCACGGCCACGCCGTTGGTGACTTGCTCCAGGATGGCCGAATGCGGCCCGTCGGCCACGTCGGGCGTGACCTCCACGCCGCGATTGATGGGGCCGGGGGCGAGGATCAGAATGTCGGGCTTGGTCCGGGCCAGCCGGTGGCGGTCCATGGCGTACAGGTGGGCGTATTCCCGCACCGAGGGAAACGGCCGCGTATACTGCCGCTCGAATTGGATGCGCAACAGATTCAACACGTCCACCCGCGGCAGAATCTCGTCCAAACTGTACGAGAACTCCACTCCCAGTTCGCTCCAGCGCGGCGAGACCAACGTGGAGGGGCCGCAAACAATCACGTGGGCACCCAGCTTTTTCAGTCCCCAGATGTTGGAGCGGGCCGTGCGGCTGTGGGCGATATCGCCCACCAGGGCGACCGTCAGGCTGGCCACCTGCCCCTTCCGCTGGCGGATCGTGAGGATGTCCAGGAGGCCCTGGGTAGGATGCTCATGCGCGCCGTCGCCGGCATTGATCACGCCGCAGCGGAGGTTCTGCGCCAGCAGGTGGGGCGTGCCCGGCGTGCGATGCCGCACCACCACCAGGTCGACCCCCATCGCTTCGATGTTCTTCGCCGTATCGATGAAAGTTTCGCCCTTCGACAGGCTGCTGGTCGAGGCGGAGAAGTCGAGCGTATCGGCCCCCAACCGGCGGGCGGCCAGGCTGAAGCTGTTCCGCGTGCGGGTGGAGTTCTCGAAGAACAGGTTGACGCAGGTCTTGCCGGTCAGCAGCGGAATCTTCCGCTCGCCGTCAGCCATTGCTCGCCGGAACACCTCGGCCTTGTCAAGGATGAGGGTGATTTCCTCGGCCGACAGGTCCTCCAGACCCAACAGGTGCCGCCGATTCCACGAGGCCGGGATACAGCCCAGCTCGACCATTGCGCTAGCCATTGACCCCTCCAACATCACGACGCTCTTGGGAAGGGACGAATTCCTGTTCCTGGGCCATCGTTGGCGGGCGGAAGATGCCGCCGCCGACAGCGGGAGTCCCTTTCCATAAGCGGCCATAGGATTTGCCTGCGATTGTAGCAGCCGCGGAAGGCATGGCAAGCCGCCGGCTCGAGACCAGGCATGTCGCCAGCGAAGCCGCATACCCAACCACAGTGTAATTATTGTATAGCCAAAAGATTTATTAAGGAGCGTCGCGCGTTCCAGGCTGTGGAGTTATGATTGATGGCACGGAGGACGGGGAGAAATTTTAACACCTAGACGCGCAAATTGCTTGCGTATTTGACGACGTATCACTATATTAACAGCACTCGTTCGGGGCGAGGACTCTCTACTTGTCCGGTGATTGCGTTCGCGTCATCTGTGATTGGCTTCATGGGGCAAGAGGGCTCTCATGAGATTGATGATTCGGGTTCTGGCGGCGGCCTCGCTCATTCTTGCTAGCGTCGGTTCGGCTTCCGGCGTCATCATTGCCGGCGGAGATGGGACGGGAAATACCAGTGCTCCGGCGGATGATCCCGGCTGGGCCAATGTCGGCGAGTTGAACGGCGACTCTTGTGTCTATTTAGGTAACGGTTGGGTCCTTACGGCCTCGCATGTGGGCATGGGCTCGGTGTGGCTCGGCAGTTCCTACTATGCCCCCGTCACCGATTCGTACACCAGGCTGTACGAGCCAAGTAATCCGGCCCAACTCGTCGATCTCGCCATGTTTCAGTTGCAGACGATGCCCACCGGTCTTTCCGCAGTCACCGTGAGCAGCACTGAGCCGGATACCAACGCGAACTCGCAGATTGTTGCCATCGGTAATGGGCGCGATCGGGCTGCCAGCGAGACCTTTTGGGACAGTAGCTGGAACGTGGTGAGCGGACCAGTGCTTGGTGGTTACGCAGGCTATTACTGGGCCAGCAGCAGCTCGAAGCGATGGGGAACCAATAATCTTCTCCGCGAGGTGTCGGTGAACGACGGCAGCGGGATTACCGACGCTTGGAAGACGCTGTTCAATTCCAATGCGGGCGACAGCGAGATGCAGGCCGCTCCGGGGGATTCGGGCGGAGGGGTCTTCTACAAGCGCGGCGATACCTGGGAACTGACGGGTATTATGTTGGCCATTGACATGTTTGACGGCCAGCCGGGGAACACGCCCGCGACGAGCGCCGCGGGCATCGGCACGGCGGTCTTTGGCAATCCCACGTATTTCGCCGACCTGAGCGTGTACTCCGGCGAAATTACCACGATCATGGGGGCGCTCGCGGGAGTTCCCGAACCCAGTAGCCTGGTGCTGCTCTTGACGGCTAGCATTGCCGGCTGGGTCTTTTGGCATCGGCGCGCAGCGGCTCGGTAGCCGCTGCCGGACAATCTGAGCCGCGCTAGCCCCCCCGCAAGGCGGTTCGATTGCCATTCCCCGCAGTTCCAGGCGTGGTATACTTAGGCGTGCTCTGGGAGCATGGTGGCGTTGCTGCTTGGGAGCACGGTGACAGCTGTTCCGCCGGCGCAGCTTGACCGTCTTGTGGGAGTGGAAGGGAATGTGCGGGATTGTGGGATACATTGGCGGGCGCGAGGCGGCAGAGTTTCTCGTGAGTGGTCTGCGGCGGCTGGAATACCGCGGCTACGACAGTTCGGGCGTGGCCACGGTCACGCCCGAAGGAAAGTTCGCCTTGGTCAAGACGGCCGGCCGCATCGAGCGACTCGAGGCCCTGTTGGCCCACACTGCGGCGGCGGGGCGGATCGGCATCGGGCATACGCGCTGGGCCACTCACGGTGTGCCGAGCGACGTAAATGCCCATCCTCACCTGGGCGGCAATGGTGCCTTGGCGGTGGTGCACAACGGCGTGATTGAGAACTTTCAGGTCCTCAAACAGCGTCTGCAGACCGAGGGATACCAGTTCCGGTCGGCCACCGACAGCGAAGTGATCGCCCATCTGATCGACAGTTGTCTCCGGCGTCAAACGGCGGTGGACGACATGGCGGCAGTCAATTATCAGCCGCTGGTCGCCGCGGTGCAGGCGGCGCTGGCGCAGCTCCAGGGCACGTACGGGCTGGCGATCGTCTTCCGCGCGTGGCCCGAGGTGCTGATCGCGGCGCGGTTGGGCAGCCCGCTGGTCGTCGGGGTGGGCACGAACGAACATTTCGTCGCCAGCGATGCCTCGCCCCTGGCCGGCTATACGGACAAGATCGTTTACTTGGCCGACCATGAACTGGCGGTGATGACGGCCGACAGCTTGCGGGTGATTCACCGCGACCAAGGGCACATCAACCACAGCGTTCACGTGCTGGATTTTCACGCCAGCGACGTCGCCAAGGGCGGCTTCGCGCATTTCATGCTCAAGGAGATCTTCGAGCAGCCGGAATCGATCGAGAATGCCATGCGTGGCCGGCTCGACCGGGACTCCGCCACGTCGGTCTTCGGCGGCTTCAGCCTCACGCCGCAACAGCTCCGCGCCGTCAATCGCATCATCATGACCGCCTGCGGCACGAGTTGGCACGCGGGCCTGGTCGGCGAGTATCAGATCGAGGCCCTGGCCCGCTTGCCGGTGGAAGTGGAATATGCCAGCGAACTGCGCTACCGCAACCCTCCCCTGGACAACAACACGCTGGTGTTTGCCATTACGCAGAGCGGCGAGACGGCCGACACGCTGGCCGCCTTGCGGGAGATGAAGCGCAAAGGCTGTCCCACCCTCGGCATCTGCAACGTGGTGGGCAGCACGATCGCCCAGGAGACCGACGGCGGCTTTTACCTGCGTGCCGGCCCGGAGATCGGCGTGGCGTCGACCAAGGCCTTCACGTCGCAGTGTACGGTGCTGGCGATGTTGGCCTTGTATTTCGGCCGCTTGCGGCATCTGAGTTTCTCGGCCGGCATGCAGATCATCGACCAGCTTCAAGAGTTGCCCGGCAAGGTGCGCCAGGCGCTGGGGTGCAACGACCACGTGCGGGAGATTGCCCAGAAGTACGCCCACTGCAACAACTTCCTGTACCTGGGGCGGCAGTTCAATTTCCCCACGGCCCTGGAGGGCGCGTTGAAGCTGAAAGAGATCAGCTACATTCACGCCGAGGGCTATCCGGCGGCCGAGATGAAGCATGGTCCGATTGCCCTGGTCGACGAGAACACGCCCAGCGTGTTCTTGCTGCCGCACGGCCGGGTGTACGAGAAGGTGATGTCGAATCTGCAAGAGATCAAGGCCCGCGGCGGCCCGGTGATCGCCGTGGTGGGCGAGGGCGACACCGAGGCCGGCGAATTGGCCGACGACATCATCGAGATTCCCGCCGTGGAGGAATTGTTGCAGCCGATGGTGACCGTGATTCCGTTGCAACTGCTGGCGTACCACATCGCGGTGGCGCGGGGCTGCGACGTGGATAAGCCGCGCAATCTGGCCAAGAGCGTGACGGTGGAATAGACGGCTGCCCACGCGGTTTTCGTCGCCGGCCGGCAATGGCTGAGAAAGAAGCACCCCCCCCCTCTCTGGGGAATTTATGGTGCGGTCCGGCGATGGCGGACGCTTGACAATTCCCCTCGCTTCGGTCAAAGTGACAGGAGCGTGAGGGGACTATATCTTCTGGCAGCGCTTATCGCTTGTATCTGAGCGGTGATTGTGGCGGCCGGCCATCGAGCGGCGGGGCCGCGCTGTCAGCTTACAAAGACGGTAGGGATAGCGGACGTCACGCATGATGGCTTGGCTTTTCGGCGCGGCTGGGAATGATGAGCGAGCGTGGACGACCGGCAGAACGGCCGGATGGCCGGAGGGGAACCATGGCTCGCCGGAGGCCCGGCCGGTTCTCGGCCGTCCGTGGAAATCATGGTGTTTTTTGGCAACGTGCACGTTGAAAAAAAGCTGGCTGGGCTCTTCGGCGCATGCCGCCGCGTGCCGAAAAACACGAAACGGCGGGCCCATCCGCCGGCCAAAGGACGAAACCCGCGTTTTGGCATGCTCTTTGCTTTTTCTTCCCGGCACTGGTGGTCATAACCGTTTGGGACGATGACTCTATGGAAACAGCGACCCCGCGCACGACTTCTCTGAGCGACGAACTGAAACGCTTGATGCCCCAGCCGAAGGTGTTAGCGGCGTGGCTGGTATTGGCGATCGCCTTCAGTTGGTTTCATTGGGCGTCCGTCCGCTATCTGATGTACACCTGGTGGAATCAAGAGGACTATCAACACGGCTTTTTCGTGCCCCTCTTCTCGCTGTACTTGTTATGGCTGCGGCGGGACATGATGCCGCAGTCGCCGGGCCGAGGGATCTGGTGGGCGTTGCCGCTGTTCGGGCTGTGGGCGGTGATGCGCTGGGCGGCGATTTTCTTCAACTACGATTGCATTCCCGAACTGGCCCTGCTTCCCTTCATGGCGGGCATGACGCTTTTCGTGGGCGGATGGCAGGGGCTGCTGTGGGCTTGGCCCTCGCTCACCTTCTTGATTTTCATGACGCCTTTGCCGGCGTTTGTTCAGGGGATGGCCAGCGAGCAGTTGCAGCGGCTGGCGACTTTCTGCAGTTGTTGGATGATTCAAACGCTGGGCATTCCCGCCATGGCCCAAGGGAATGTGATTCAACTGAGCGAGAAACCGTTGGAAGTCGCCCGGGCCTGCAGCGGGCTGCGGATGATGATGCTGTTCTTCGCGATCTGCGTGGGAGCGGCGTTCCTGATGCGCAAGCCGTTGTGGGAAAGACTTCTCATCGTCGCCAGCGCGCCGCCGATTGCCGTGATCGCCAACCTGTTCCGTATCGTCATGACGGGAGTGATTTACGAAGTGGTCGGCCGCTGGTCCTCGGCCATCGACGTGGATCAGGTGGAGCATATTATTCATGACTGGGCGGGTTTCCTCATGATGCCCGTCGGCTTGGCATTGCTGCTGGCCGAGACGTGGCTCTTGTCGAAGCTGTTGGTTGCTCCCCCACCCGACCGTCCGTTGATGGTCGGCGACATGTTAAGCCGGCAAGCAACGGATTAGGTGGCACGGCCGGGCAGGTAGCAAGGGAAGTCCACAAGTAAGGTAGCGGCAGGTAAACGTGACATCGCTTTAGGGACAGGGAAGAGGATCATCATCACGATGCGAAACGACGACACACCGCTGGTGAACGAGGAAACCGCTGCACCGCCGATGGCATTGCTGCCGCTCGCCGAGCGGCGTAACGGCGATTGGAGCAACACTCCCGCCTTAATGCAGCCGGCCGCACAGGGCGAGCCCGACTTTATGGTGTATGTGCACGCCATCCGCCGATGCTGGCTGATGGCGGCGGGCATCGGGCTCCTCTGCGCGGCGGTCGCCGGGCCGGCCGCCTGGTTCGGCATCGGCCCCAAGTACACGGCGTCGGCCCTCTTGAGTGTGGCGATGGTAGAAAAACCGATCGCCTTTCAGATGGAGCAGGGCGCCGACAAGGACCGTTTTGAAATCTACAAGAGCACGCAAACGCAGTTGCTCACCAGCCGCTTTGTGCTCACCGCTGCCCTGCGGAATCCGCAAGTGGCCAAGCTTCCGGTCATCCGCCGCGAGCAGGAAAAACGCGATCCGATCGTGTGGCTGCAGAAACACATCAACGTGGGCTTTCCGGGGAAGGCGGAACTCATGGAGGTGAGCATGTCCCGAGAGGACCCGGATGAGGCCGCCATTCTCGTGCGCGAGGTGGTCCAAGCCTACTTGAACGAGGTGGTCAACACCGAAGGCGACAAGAAACGGATACGCTTGAGCGAGGTGGACAAGGCGTGCAGCGAGAAGGAGCAAGAGGTCCGCGCGGCCCGTGAATCGCTCAAGAAGTTGGCCTCCGAGTTGGGGACGTCGGCGACCGAGAACCTCACCCTCAAACAAAAGCTCTCGCTGGAGGAGCTTGCCGGGTACCGGTCGGAACTCATGCGGATGCAAAGCGAGTCGCGGCGCTTCAAGGCCGAATTGGCCGCCATGCAAGCCGCGCTCAAGAGCGTCGAGAACATCGGCATCACCGATTCCGAGGTCGACGCCATGGTGCAGATGGATCCGATCGGCCGGGAACTATTCACGGAACTGGGCTGGAAAAAGCTCGACCAGCTTTACATGGATACGGCGGTCGTCAAAGGCGCCAGCTCGCTTTACATCGATCGCTATCAACAAGCTCTCAAGACGTTGCAGGAAAGTTACAACGCCCGGAAGATCGAATTGCTGGAGACGGTCCGGCAAAAGAGACGTTCGCTCTTCGGGGCGGAAGTGCGAAAGCTGGAAAGTTCCGTGGCCGTCCTGGGTGAACAAGAACATACGCTGCAAACGCTGGTGGATGCGAAACATGCGGAGGCCACCAAGTTCGGCAACTCGACGGTCGACATGGAAATGCTGTGGTCCGATATCAAGAATGCCGAGATGGTGTTCAACCAGTTGGCTGGGGAACGAGACAAGTTGCGGGTGGAGAACCGTTCCCAGGCCCGCATTCAGATGCTCGTTCAGGCGACAAAACCGGAAATGCCTTCGAACACCAACACGCGGATCGCACTGACGTTCGTCGCCATGCTGGCGGGAATGTGCGTGCCCGGCGCCATCATTGCCGTGTGGGACGCCAGTGCGAAGCGGATCAACACCTGCGCCGACGTGTCCAAGGGATTGCGATTGCCGGTCCTGGGGTCCGTGCCGCTCATCCCCGCCAAGGTGATTCGCCGGCTGGGATCGCCGACGAAACGGTGTCAAACGTGGCAAGTGCGGTTGACGGAGTCGGTCGACGGCATTGCCGCCCGCGTGCTCCGCAAAGCGGATTTGGAGCAATGCCGCGTGATCATGGTCTCCAGCGCTGCCGGCGGTGAAGGCAAGACTACGCTGGCCACGCAGTTGGCCTTGAGCTTGTCGCGGGCGGGCCGGCGCACGGTGCTGGTCGACTTCGATCTGCGGCGCCCGGCCTTCGACGAGGTGTTCGGCTTGCCGTTGGCGCCGGGGGTGTGCGAAGCGCTGCGGCGTGAAAACGAGATTTCCGCCCTGGTCCATGAGGTTGCCACGAAGAATCTGGCGGTGGTCACAGCCGGGCGTTGGGATCGCGAAGCGTTGGCGTCGCTTTCCAACGGTTCGGCGGCAGGCCTCTTCAAGAAACTCCGCGAAACCTACGATTTCGTGGTGGTCGACGCCAGTCCCGTGCTGCCGGTGGCCGATGCCCGCTTCGTTAGCCAGCACGTCGACGCGGTGGTCCTTTCCATCTTCCGCGACGTAAGTAAGGCCCCGAAAATCCAAGCCGCCTGTGAGATCCTGGCGGCGTTCGGCGTGCACGCGGTGGAGGCCGTGGTCACCGGTCCCAGCGACACCTACTACGGCGCCGACATGCAATATGAGTCCACCGTTTCTGCTTAAGGATGCGCAAGAGCTATGAATACTACGACCCGACGTTTGTACGCTGTGGCGCTGATTATTGTGGCAACCTACGGGGGGAGCCGCCTGGTCAGTGCGCAAACCGAGCCGCCGGAAGTGGAAATGCCCTCCTGGACAGTCCAGGAGATTCCCCAGCAATTAGGTAATTGGCGCGGCGAGGAAGCACGACTCGACCCTGAAATCGCCGTGGCGACCGGAGCGGAGATCATTGCCAATCGTAACTATCGAGATCCGCGGGGACACGCGGTTGTGTTGCACACCGCCATGTTCAAGAATCCGGCCGCCGGCATCGCGCATACCCCGTCGATCTGTTACCGGACGAGCGGGTGGAAACTGCTCAATCAGAGTTTCGAGAACATTCAGGTCTCCAATGATTTGGCGATCCCGGTGAAGTTGATGCTTTGGGAGCGGGAGGGGGAGTCGATCTTGGTCGTTTGCTGGTATCAGTTGGGCAGCCTCGTGCTCTATGAGCGGTTGGACATGGCGGAGGTGCGATGGCAGTTGCGCGGCCAACGCAAGTGGCCCATGCTTACGAAAGTCATGCTCCAGATTCCGGCCGCTGACCTCGATGACGCAAGAACGACCCTCATGGGATTTACGGAGCAAGTCGTGAAATGGCTGAACCAGCCCGAGCATCGGAAGTACTTGGACCGCTGGCCGGGTGCTTGACGAAACGCGCCGCCGTGGTTAAGATGAGCGTTCCGGGGATGAATGCGGTGTGCTCCTTGTTGATTCTCTTCTCACACGGGTAATCACAGCATCATGGGAGAAACAGCGCAAGGCAGGGGGGCTGCCGTACACCACGACGTGGGGGTAGGAGGCGGTGCGTTGGCGTCGTCGGGGGATGTGCCGATCAGTGGCGCGCGCGACAACCTGGTCACGGTGTTCCACAGCCGCCTCCAGTACATCGTGCGGCAGTTCGTGACTCCGCGGGCGTGGCTGCTGGCGCTCATGCACGCGGCGATTTTCAGCGTTGCTTATTGGCTGGCCTATCTGCTCCGCTTTGATTTCGCCATACCGCCCGATTTCGTGGGCGTGTTTGGGACCACGCTGGGCTGGTTCATCGGGCTGAAGCTATTGATTTTCTGTTTTTCCGGGCAATTCCGCGGTTGGTGGCGGTACGTGACGTTTGCCGACCTGACGGCGTTGTTTCGCGTCTCCGCGTTGTCGCTGTTAGTCTTGGCGACGGCGAACTTCTTCTTTGTGACGCAAAGCCCCATCCCCAAGTCCGTGATCATTTTGGATTGCATCATGACGGTCGCCCTGCTGGGCATGGTGCGGGCGAGCTGGCGGATGTTTCGCGAGGTCTGCCGGCCGATGCTCGACGCCAAAGATGCCCGCTGGGCACTGCTGGTGGGCACGGACCTCTCCAACGGCATTCTGGCGCATCAGATTCAATCCTATTATCATCTTCCCTATCGCGTGCGAGGTTTGTTGGCTACGGAAGACGTCGCCAACGGCGCGCGCCTGGGCCAAATGCCCATCCTCGGCAAATTGGAAGACGTTTGCAGCATTGCCGCCCGTTCGCGGACGACCGACGTGTTGGTCGTCGCCGGCACCTTGCCCGGCCGCCGGCTGCGCAGCCTCATGGAGGCTTGCCGCCAGGGTAACCTGAACCTGAAAATCATTCGTTCCCTGGAAGACCGCCTGGAAGGCGACAACCACGTTCCCATCCGCGGCATCGAGATCAACGACCTGTTGGGACGCGACCCGATCGTGCTCGACACCGAGAATATCGGAAAACTGCTGGAGGGGCGCCGCGTCATGGTTACCGGGGCGGGCGGCAGTATCGGCTCGGAGATTTGCCGGCAGATCGTCAAGTTCCATCCCGAATGCCTGGTGCTGGTGGGCCGGGGCGAGAACCGCATCTTCACCATCGAACGGGAGCTGCGCGAGTTCCATGCGCCCGCCGTGCTGCATCCCTGCATCGGCGACATCACCAACCGCCAGCGGATGGAACAGATTTTCAAGGAATTCTCGCCCGAGGTGGTGTTCCACGCGGCCGCCCACAAGCACGTGCCGCTGATGGAAGCCAACGTGGGCGAGGCAATCCGGAACAACGTCTTTGGCACGAAGTGCCTGGCCGACCTGGCCGACCAGCACGGTGTGATGAGTTTCGTGATGATCTCCACCGACAAGGCGGTTCGCCCCACGAGCGTGATGGGCGTCACCAAGCAGATCGCCGAGCGCTATGTGCACACGCTGTCCCAGGAATCGAACACGCGTTTTACCGTGGTCCGCTTCGGCAACGTGCTGGGCTCGGCGGGAAGCGTGGTGCCGATCTTTCAGGAGCAGATCCGGCGGGGGGGGCCGATTACGGTGACCGACCCCCGCATGACGCGCTTCTTCATGACCATTCCCGAAGCGTCGCAACTGGTGCTCCAGGCGGCCACGATGGGGGCCGGCGGAGAGATTTTCGTGCTGGAGATGGGCGAACCGGTGAAGATCGTGGATCTCGCCCGCGATCTGATCCGCTTGTCCGGCTTGCCGGAGCAGGCGATCGAAATCGCCTTTACCGGCATCCGCCGCGGTGAGAAGCTGTACGAGGAACTGTACTTTGAAGATGAACAGACCCTGCCCACCTCGCACCGAAAGCTGCGCGCCGCCTATCACCGCCCGTATGCTTTAATCGAGGTCCGCCGCGCCATTGCGCAGCTTGAACATTTGCTGGGCGAGCCGGAAGAGATTCTCCGCCGTAAGCTGCATCAGATCGTTCCGGAGTTCCATTCGTCGCTGGACGGGATCGGTCCGCAAACGGCCCCTTTGTGCTTGGAGGAAAATAGCGTGAAGGCGAGCGCGTGATGGCGGCGCCGGTGAACTCGAGCGCCGTCCCCAGCCAGGGCGGTTTTTCCGTCGCAACCGCTGCAATCGCGAGAATCCTCCTCCTCCGACGTGCCTTTCTCGGCTGACGCGGGAAAGGCCTTTCCCGCCAGCGGCAATTGCTATCCTGGCTCCCCGGGTGGGACTATACTACAATGAATAATCTTGGTCACGGTAGAGAACGGTTCCGGTAGGGCGCCGTGTCTTTCCGCTCGTTGACGTCGGGGGTTCCGGGGAAACGAGCGCTACGCGCAATGAGGCGCATGATGTTCCTTGATGGAGTACATCATGGGGACGGATGTCACCCACGGGGACGGAGTCTGGACGGCCCCCGCCCGAGATGAAGGATCGCACTGATGAGCACCCCCACAAACGTTCCGCTGCTTGACCTCAGGGCCCAGTACGCGACGATCCGCGAGGAAATCCGGGCCGCCGTCGACGCCGTGCTGGAGAGTCAGCAGTGTATTCTTGGCCCCGCGGTCGCCGAGTGTGAAGCCAAGCTGGCCGAGTACTGCCGCTCGGCTCACGCCGTCACGGTTTCCTCCGGCAGCGACGCCCTGCTCGTGAGCCTGATGGCCGAAAACGTAGGACCCGGCGACGAAGTGATTACGACGCCGTACACTTTTTTTGCCACGGCCGGCGCCATCGCGCGTACGGGCGCCCGTCCGGTCTTTGTCGATATCGACCCGCAGACCTACAACATCGATCCCGCCCAAATTGAAGCCCGCATCAGCAAGAAGACCAAGACGCTGCTGCCGGTTCATCTTTACGGCCAGTGTGCCGAGATGGACCCGATCCTGGCGATTGCCGAGCGGCGGGAGATTCCCCTGATCGAGGACGCCGCCCAGGCCATCGGCGCCGAGTACCGGGGGCGACGGGCCGGCACGATGGGCCGCTACGGCTGCTTCAGCTTCTTCCCCTCGAAGAACCTCGGCGCGGCCGGCGACGGCGGCTTGGTGACCGCGCAGGATGCCGCGGTGGCCGAGCAGTTGCGTGTCCTTCGCGTACACGGCTCGAACCCCAAAGCCAATTACTACCATTCCCGAATCGGCGGCAATTTCCGCTTCGATGCCCTGCAAGCCGCCGTCGTCACCGTCAAGCTGCGTTACCTGGACCGCTGGACGGCGGACCGGCAAGCCAATGCCGCTCGCTATCGTCGCCTCTTCGAGGCCGCCGGCCTGACCGGCGCCGGGCGGGTGCGACCGCCGTATGAGATGCCCGGCAATCGCCACATTTACAATCAGTTCGTCATCCGCGCCGAGCGGCGGGACCAGTTGTTCGAGCATCTAAAGGCCGAAGGTGTGGGCGTGGCAATTTACTATCCCGTCCCCTTGCACCTGCAGCAGTGCTTCGCCTATCTCGGCCACCGCGCCGGCGATTTTCCCGCCAGCGAGGCGGCCGCGCAAGAGACGCTGGCCTTGCCGATTTATCCCGAACTTTCGGATGCGCAAGCCGAGTACGTCGTGGACTGTATCGCCCGGTTCTATCGCTAAGATGAGTTCCTTACCGACACCATCGGCGACCGACGCCAAGCAGCGGCCGCTGATTTCCTTGGTTGTGCCCTGCTACAACGAAAGCGAGGTGTTTCCCTACCTCCGCGACGCTCTCCGTTCGCTGGCCGACACGATCGAGAAGGAGTTCCGCGTCGAGATCGTTTTGGTGGACGACGGCAGCCGGGACAACACCTGGGAACAGGTCCGCGCCTTCGCGGCGGAGGATGTGCGGGTGCGGGGCGTGGCCCTTTCCCGCAACTTCGGCCACCAGATGGCCCTGACCTGCGCCTACGATTGCGCTCGGGGCGACGCCATCGTGTGCATGGACGCCGACCTGCAGGATCCGCCCGAGGTGGTCCTGCAAATGATCGACAAGTGGCAGGAGGGTTACGACCTCGTTCCCGCCATTCGCAGCCAGCGCGAAGGAGAAACGCGGTTCAAGCTCTGGACGGCAACCGCCTTTTATCGCCTGATGCGTCTCATGGGGGCCACGCACGTGCGGGCCGATACCGGCGATTTCCGCCTCATGAGCCGCCGGGCCTTGGATGCGCTGCGGCAAATGCACGAACATCACCGTTTCATCCGCGGCATGGTCGGCTGGGTTGGCTTTCGCACGGCGGAAGTGTACTACCATCGTCGGGCGCGCAAGGCGGGAGAAACGAAATACCCCTTCCGGAAGATGCTCCGTTTTGCGATGGACGCCATCGTTTCCTTCTCCATCATTCCCTTGCGCATCTCCTTCGTGGCGGCGGTGGTTTTGGCGGTCATCAATCTGGGATACCTGGCCGTTTCAGCGTTCCGCTATTTCTGCTTTGGCACGCCGCTGGTGCCCGGCTGGGCCAGTCTGATTGTGGCCATTGTCGCTCTGGGAGCGATGAACCTGATCTGCGTGGGGATTTTGGGAGAATATGTGGGGCGCATCTACGAGCAGGTGAAGCAGCGTCCCCTGTACGTGGTTCAAGAGGTTACCGAGGCCCGGGCGGAGACCAAGCCCGACGTTTCCCCGCTGGCGGTGCAAGGGGCACCCCTGCCGACCATTTCGTGGCTGCCAGTAGACCAAACATGGACCGTCTCTTAGAACGTCCGCCTGCCGAATTCGACGACTACGCGGCCGACTATGATGGCGGCATCGGCCAACCGCTCAAGAAATGCCTGGGGGGAGACGCCGTTTCGTTCGTCGCGGTGAAAGCAGAATGGCTGCTGGGGAGCATGCGGCGGCGTTGGGGGCTGGACCCCGCGCGGAAGGACATTCAACTCCTCGATTATGGCTGCGGTGTCGGCACGCTGCTCGGCGTGTTGCGAAGGCAAGGTTATGCGGGGGGACTGGCCGGCTGCGACGTCTCGACGGCGATGCTGGCCGAGGCCCAGCGGCGCTGGTCGTCGGGGCCGCCGCCACAGTTGTCCGTGATTGAAGACGGACGGGTACCGTGGGGGTCGCAGTTCGATCTGGTGGTGGCAAGTGCCGTGTTGCACCATGTGGAGCCATCGTTGCGGCCGGCAGTGTACCGGGACCTTTTGCGTCTTGTGAAGCGGGGGGGATGCGTCTGCGTTTTCGAGCACAATCCTTTGAACCTGGTAACCGGCTGGGTGGTGCGGCATACGGCGATCGACAAGAACGCGATTCTGCTGCGGCCGGCCGAGGTTCGCGCGAGTCTGGCGGAGGCGGGGGCAACTCGATTGGGCACCGAGTACCTAATTTTCTTTCCGCCCCGATGGCGATTCTTTCGTACGTTGGAGCGCGGGCTTTCATGGTCGCCCTTGGGGGCGCAATACGTGGTTTGCGCCACGCGATGATGTACACCAGGGTCGCGTAAAGTCCCGCAGCGAATTTTGAGGGAAAAGATCGGCGATGGGAATGGTGGCTCCCCGGCGTGCGCGATGGTTTGAACGGCTACTGTCTGGGAAATCGCGGGCACAACACAGGTTGCTAGTGTCCCTATGAACAAGAACACCCGCCCCTTTAAGGTTTCTGTAGTCGTTCCCGCCTTCAACGAAGAAGGGAATATCCCTTTGGTCTGCTCGCGGCTGCGAGCCATTTTATCGCAATATCCAGAATATGAGGTCCTTTTTGTCGATGACGGAAGCTCGGATGCGACGCTGCAAAAGCTCCGGGATGTGCATGCGGCCGATCCCAACGTCAGCTATCTTTCCTTTTCACGGAATTTCGGTCACCAGCAGGCACTGAAGGCCGGCCTGGACCATGCCGATGGGGATTGCATCATCTCGTTGGACTGTGATCTACAGCACCCTCCGGAACTGATTCCGCAATTGATAGATAAATGGCTGGAGGGTTATGACATCGTCTATACGCAGCGGCAGGATGATCCTAAGTTGTCGCTGTTTAAGAGGATGTCGTCACGAGCCTTCTATACACTGATCAACCACTTGTCGGACGTGCAAATCGATCCGGGTGCGGCCGACTTCAGACTGTTGGACCGGAAGGTGGTGGCCCTCATCAAGCCGCTTTCCGATCATTTTCTGTTCATGCGCGGTCTGATCGCGTGGCTTGGGTTCCGACAATATGCTATTTCGTACGTGCCCGACGAGCGCGCATGGGGAGATTCCAAATACTCGCTGGGGCGAATGATCCGCTTCGCGATCAACGGCGTCACATCCTTCAGCGTAAAGCCCCTGCAACTCTCCACTGCGTTCGGCGCGCTCATATCCCTCTTGGCATTTCTTTACGCCTGCTACGCGATTGTAATCCATTTCGTCACCAACCGAACCGTGGAAGGGTGGACATCCGTTCTGGTCAGCGTACTTTTCCTTAGCGGGATCCAGTTGTTGATGATCGGCATTCTTGGCTCTTATCTGGGGCGGCTCTTTGTCACGAGCAAGTCCCGACCGGCCTACGTTATTAAGGAGACGAGTCGTGAGCACGCCGAGACAACTTGATGAAGATCAACACGGTAGAGGGCCGCCCTCGGATCGAGTGTCGAATACGTGCGTACTCTGTGGCAGACGTGATGTTGAGACGCATCTCGTCGGACTGCTGCGGTGCGTCCAGTGCGGGCATGTGTGGGCCGACATGCGGTTGTCCGGGAAAGAACTTTCACGACTGTACTCTCAGACCTACTTTCAGGGAGGCGAGTATCTCGACTACGCACGGGAATCGCCGGCGTTGCGCCGCAACTTTCGACCGCGTGTTCGAGAACTGGCCAAACGGTATCCGAAGGGAGCACGCTTGTATGAAGTGGGCGTGGCCTATGGCTATTTTCTGAAGGAAGCGGGGGCACACTTCCGTGCGGCAGGATGCGACATCTCGGCCGACGCGATCCGCCACGCTCGTGAAGTGCTCGGGGTTCAGGCGGAATGCACCGATTTCCTGTCGCGCGCGGCGGATGAACCTTTTGACCTTATCTGTATGTGGGATACGGTGGAACATTTGCAGGAACCCAGTCGGTACATCAAAAAAGCGGCCGCGGAATTGCGGTCGGGAGGACTCTTGGCCCTCACCACGGGCGACATTGGTTCTGCACACGCAATACGTCGCGGCGCGAAATGGCGGCTCATACATCCACCCACACACCTCCATTACTTCACCGCCCATTCCATGCGGACCCTATTGGAGGCCGTTGGTTTTGTGGACATTCAAATTCGCCACCTCCCTTTTTGGCGTACTTCCGATAGCGTCGCATATCACGTTCTGTCCGCGGGTAAGCCAGGAATCGGCGCCCTGGTGTATGCCATTTTGAACAGGACTTATCTGCTTCGCTGGTCGTTTCCGCTGAACCTTCATGATTTGATGACCGTTTATGCTGTCAAACCTTGAAACCGCCGGGTGCTCTGCTGCCAGTGGCGATCGCGCCGATCAACAAAAGGAAATGGTCTGGTGATTAATGAGGTATTTTCGCGATAGTTTTTGGCCCTGGTTATTCGTTACACTGATCGCGATTGGTGCCTGGATGGCCTATGTGTACCATGGCGGCGAACAGTCGCATATCCGGATCCACGACTGCCTCGACAGCAATCTTCCCACGTACTCGGTATTCGCCCAAAGCGAGGTGTTCTTTTCCTGGTCAGATGCCGTGTTCCAGCCCTTGCTCGGCGGCATTCCGCGCGGCTGCCTGCCGAGCGAGACCAACCTTTACGTTCTCCCCTATCGGTTCATGAGCCCGTTCGGCGCATTCGTGTTTTGTGAGTTGTTCGGAAAGATCGTTGCGTTGGTGGGCATGGTGTTGCTGTTGCGGCGGCATTTGACGCCCAATGCTCCCAACATCATTATTTTCGGTGTCGCGCTCTCTTTTGCGTTGCTTCCGTTTTATCCTTGCATGGGTCTTAACGTTGCCGGGCAGCCGCTATTATTCTATGCCCTTCTGAATTTGCGCGATCGCGATAGTGCTGTTCATAACTGGCTGATTGTGGGACTGTTCCCTTTTCTTTCGTCCTTGGTCCTTGTCGGTTTTTTCCTAATCCCCGGCTTGGCAGCATGCCTCATTTATGAGAGGTTGATCCGCCGCAAAGTAGTCATGGCGCTCTTGCTTGCGTGGCTCTTGTTGACTTTGGGTTATGCGATTGCCGAGTATCGCCTGATATATCAACTCTTTGGCGCGAGGAATTTCGTTTCCAACCGGGTGGAGTTCACCTGGGAAGGTTCGACGCTGATCAACACCATCAAATATACGGTGCTGCATTTTGCCTACGGCGAACGTCAAACCGTGTCCGCTCAATTCCCCGTGATTCTCCTGGCCTGTTTCCTGACAACGTCGCTAGGGTTGATCCTCCGCAATCGCAACTCGCATCGGCCGACCTTTGAGGGCGATCAATGCGGGGCAGTTCCTGGTGTGCTGCCACGCGAAGTAATTGCTGTAATGACGCTGGTTCTTTGCTGTGGAATGCTGGCGATGTGCTTTGCGCTATACGACTTCTCAACCGTTCGCCGCATGATAGAAGCCACGGGGATTCCGACGTTACGCATGCTCCAATGGAAACGAGTGTTCTGGCTGGAACCGCTTTGCTGGAGCATGGCGTTTGCATTTGCGATGGCTTTTTTGGCCCGGCAGTCTCGGGTCGGTCTTGGGGGTTCGGTACTTCTGATCCTGTGCCAGATCTTCGTAGTGCTGCAGACAGATTGGTCATTGAATTACGATCAGGAGGAGTCGGCCTCCCAGACGTCCGGTTTTCGGCTTTCTTGCAGTGAAATGTTTTCACCGCCGTTGTTCAACGAAATCCGCGATTATATTGGAAAGCCTCAGAGTGAATACCGCGTGGTGAGCCTTGGCATGTATCCCTCCATCGCGCTGTATAATGGCTTCTATACGGCCGACGGCACGATGCAAAACTACCCGTTGGAATACAAACACGCCTTTCGCAAGGTCATTGCGAAAGAACTGGAAAAGGCTCCGCTCCTGCAAAAGTACTTCGACACCTATGGAGCTCGCTGCTATCTTTTTGTTCAGGAATTAGGCAAAAATTACCTTTACACCAAGAAACATTCGAAACGCAGCATCAAACATCTTGACATCGACCCGGTCGCTCTCCAACGGTTGGGCGTCAGGTATATATTCAGTGCGGTCAAGATCGGCAACAACGAACAAATGGGCTTGAAACTCGAAAGAGTGTTTGAGCGAGATGATTCTCCTTGGCAGATCTTTCTGTACTCGTTGGAGGCGGTGAAAACCCCCGGCGCTAAAAGCTGATGACGATCACGGGCGTTTGCCTCTCCGAAAGTGGTTCGCAAGCACGAATGGTCCCGCCAAACGGCCTCCGCGCGGCGGTGATTATCCCGGCGCGCGGCGGGAGCAAGGGAATTCCCCGGAAAAATATCCAGCCGGTGTGCGGCAAGCCGCTGATCGGCTGGAGTTTGGAGGCGGCACACCGGGCGAAAACGATCGAGCGGGTTTTCGTGTCGACCGACGACGCCGAAATTGCCGCCGTCGCCCGCCAGTTTTCCGCCGAGGTGATTCCGCGTCCGGCGGAGATAAGCGGCGACACGGTCTCGTCGGAATCAGCCCTGCTCCATGGCCTGGAGTTCCTGGAGAAACAAGAGGGATACGTACCGGACTTGCTGGTCTTTCTGCAGTGCACTTCCCCACTAATGCTACCCGAAGACATCGACGGTACGGTGGCGAAATTGGTAGCCGAGAAGGCGGACACGGCTATGACCGTGGCCCCCTTCTGCTTTTTTCTTTGGCAGTTGGACGCGGCGGGCGAGGCGGCGGAAATCAACCACGACAAGCGGGTTCGGCCCCGGCGGCAGGACCGTGCGGCGCAGTATCGTGAAACGGGTGCGGTGTACGTGATGCGCACCAGCGGCTTTAAAGAGCACAAGCATCGTTTTTTTGGCAAGACCGTGATGCACGTGGTGCCGGAAATGCGGTCCGCCGAGATCGACGATCCGATGGATCTGCGGGTGATCGAAACCTTGTTGCAGGTATCACAGCATGCGTGACCGATCGAAACACGTCATAGCCGTAATTCCCGCCCGCAGCGGATCGAAAGGCATTCCGAAGAAGAACATCGTGCCGGTGGGCGGGAAGCCGCTCGTCGCGTGGTCGATCGAGGCCGCCTTGCAAGCGCAATTGGTCGACGCTGTCGTGGTTTCCACGGACTCCGAAGAAATCGCAGCCGTTTCGCGACGATACGGCGCCCGCGCCGTCATGCGGCCCGCGGAACTGGCGAGCGATCAGGCGCCGTCGGAAGCCGCCTTGCTTCACGCCATCGACCAGATCGAGCGCGAGGACGGACGCGCAATCGATCTCGTCGTGTTTCTGCAAGCCACGTCGCCGGTCCGCAGCGCAAGCGACATCGACGGCGCGATCGAACAACTGGTGAAGAGCAACGCCGACAGTTGTTTTTCCGCGTGCGCGGAACATTTTACGGGCCGATGGCGGCTATCGCCGGAAGGCGCCGCACGGCCAGTCAATTTCTCGCCGGAAAAACGGCCCCGGCGGCAAGAGTACCCCGTCGAATACTTGGAAAACGGCAACATTTACGTGTTTAAGCCGTGCCTTCTTCGCGAAACCGGTTCGCGGATGGGCGGCAAAATCGTCATCTATCCCATGGGTGCGCTCGATTCCATCCAAATCGACTGCCTCGAAGACTTGCTTTTGGCCGAGGATGTCTTGGATGTCCGCCGACGGCGACGGCAAAACGATCTTGATCTGTCGATCTTGAAAAACATCCGGCTTCTGGTGCTCGACTTCGACGGCGTCATGACCGACAACCGCGTGATCGTCGACCAAAACGGTAACGAAGCGGTGGCATGCAACCGGGGAGACGGCTGGGGGCTGGCGCGGCTTCGCCGACACGGACTGGAAATCATGGCGCTCTCGACCGAGGCCAATCCGGTCGTTGCGGCTCGGTGCAACAAACTCGGCATTCCCTGCCTCCAAGGCAGGGCGGACAAGCTGCCGGCGCTCAAGGCCGAAGTCCAACGGCGCTCGCTGACGGCAGCCGACGTGGCGTACGTGGGCAACGACGTGAACGATTTGGAGTGCCTAGAGTGGGTCGGCGCGGCGATTGCCCCGTCCGATGCCCGGCCGGAGGTCTTGGCCGTTGCCCGCCTCGTGACGCCGCAACGAGGCGGTGACGGCGCGGTCCGCCAGGTGACCGATTGGATAATCGCCGCCCAAAAAACTTCTTCTTGAACAGTGATGGAGAGTTTGTCGAATGCCTGATGAACCTGCCAACGCCGTGGTAGAAAGCCTGCTCGAAGCGGGACAACTAGCGACGACGCTTGCCCGCACGATCGCCGCGGATTTGCAGGCGGCGGTGACGCTGATCGCCGATTCCATCTTGGCCGGCGGCAAAACGCTGGCCTGCGGCAACGGCGGAAGCGCAGCCGAAGCTCAGCATTTCGCCGGCGAGATGGTGGGCCGTTTCCTCTTCAATCGCCCGGCCGTCGCGGGCATCGCCTTGAACACGGACACCTCCATTCTCACGGCAATCGGCAACGACTACGGCTATGAAAAGGTGTTCTCCCGGCAAGTCGAAGCGCTGGGGCGCGCTGGTGACGTGTTGCTGGGATTTTCGACGAGCGGCACCTCTGCGAACGTGATCTTGGCCTTTGAAACCGCACGGGGCAGAGGGCTGAAGACGATCGCCATGATCGGCGCCGCGAAACCGCCGGCCTTGGAAATGTGCGACGTTTGTTTTTGCATTCCCAGTGAAGCGACGCCGCGCATTCAAGAAATGCACATGGCGATCATGCATGCGATTTGTGAACGCGTCGAGACGCGGCTATTTGCCCGGGGGGGCGAATAATCATCACAAGGCTTTCAATACTCTTTTCTATCTAGGAGGTCAGTGGCATCATGGTGAAGAACGTGAAGATCGGCAATCGTCTGCTGGGCGACGGCAAGCCTTGTTTCGTCGTGGCGGAAATCGGCATCAACCACAACGGCGACGTGGATTTGGCGAAGAAACTGATTTCGGCCGCGATGGTCGCCGGGTGCGACGCGGTCAAGTTCCAAAAGCGCACGGTGGAGGTCGTTTACTCGGCCGCGGAGTTGGCCAAGCCGCGGGAAAACCCCTTTGGGCCGACCAACGGCGATCTGAAACGTGGCTTGGAGTTCGGCCTCGATGCCTATCGAGAAATCGACGCCTTTTGCCGCGCCCAAAAGATCCTCTGGTTCGCCTCCTGCTGGGACGAAGGGGCCTTGGATTTCATGGAACAGTTCAAGCCGCCTTGTTACAAGATCGCCTCGGCGTCGCTGACGGATGATAATCTGCTCCGCCATCATCGCAAGACGGGGCGTCCGATTATCATTTCGACGGGCATGAGCTCGCTGGAAGAAATCGACCACGCCCTGGAAGTGCTGGGCAAGGAGGACTTGATCGTTCTGCATTGCACGAGCACGTATCCCTCGAAGCCCGAGGAGTTGAATCTGGCGGCGATTCCGGTCCTGAAAGAGCGTTACGGCGTTCCGGTGGGCTATTCGGGGCATGAGGTCGGCTTGCAAACCACCGAGGCCGCCGTGGCCCTGGGCGCTTGTTGCGTCGAACGCCATATTACGCTCGACCGGGCCATGTGGGGCAGCGATCAAGCGGCCTCCGTGGAACCGCAGGGAATGATGCGCTTGGTGCGCGACATCCGGGCCATCGAGCAGGCCATGGGTGACGGGCAAAAACGCGTTTACGACAGCGAACTGCCCGTGCGCAAGAAGCTTCGTGCCCGACCCTAGAGGCAACGTGTTGTATCCACAGTTCCCCATTGAGTTCCGTTGCGGGCGCGCAGGCGCAGCAGGCCGAATCACAGTAGCGCGGCGGCCAGTCACAAATTATGGCGTCCATGGATTTGCCGCCGATATCTGAACTCGATGCGTCGAGCCAACTTGCGCCTGCGGTGGACGCAGCCCCTGCGCCGCCGCATCCGCTGCCGTCGATGGTCTACCTGGCGGGAGCGCTGGCCACTGGCAACGTGCTCTCCTCGGTGCTGCGCACGGTGGGCGGGGTGCTGCAAGCCAGATTTGTGACGGTCCCCATGATGGGACTCTTCTGCACCTTGAACTTGGTGCTGGAATACGGCCTGATGGCGCAGCTTGGCGTCTTCAACGGCTTGAACCGTGAGTTGCCCTATTTCAGCGGCAAGGGCGATCACCGGCGGATCAATGAATTGGCCGCCACGGCCCAGGCCTGGGGCATCGTGGTCAGTTCGCTGGTGGCCCTGGGCATGTTGCCGCTGGCGGTGTGGTATGCCGTTTGCGGCGACATGTGGCGCACGGTGGGCTGGACGTTCAACGTCCTCTTCACGTTTTTTTGCTTCTATTCCTCCCAGCCGATATCCTATTTGCAAGTGACGTATCGTACCGGCCATGACTTTGCCCACTTGGCGTTCGTGGGCGTGGTGCAAAACGCCCTGGGGTTGGTGCTGGTGCTGCTCGTAGTCTGGTTCAATTTCTATGGCATGTGCCTGCGATCGCTGATCACCGCCGCTGTCGCCGCCTACCTCCTGCATCATTGGCGGCCGGTCCGCGTGGGGCCGAAGTGGAATACCGCGCATTTGAAGCACCTGATGATCATCGGCCTTCCCATCTACGGCGTGGGATTGCTCTATTACTGGTGGACGCTGTTGCTCAGCAAGACGCTGGTCGTGGCCTACCTGGGGGAAAGCGGCTTGGGATTGTATTATGTGGTGATTACCGCGGTCGGGATGATCGAACTTCTGCCGGCGGCCGTTTCTCAGGTGGTCTACCCGCGGATGGCCGAGCACTATGGCCGCACCGGCACGCTCCGCGCCATCGTGCGGATGGCCGTCAAGCCGATCTTGCTGACTGCCGTGGGGATGATCCCCATCATCGCCACGGCATGGTGGCTCGTGGAACCCGCGATGCGTTGGGTCCTGCCCCAATACGTCGACGCCGTGCCGGCCATTCGGTGGGGTCTGCTGGTCCCCTTCGTCAGCAGTTTCGCTCCCGTGAATCTCATGTTCAACGTGGTGCGGCGCCAGGAGTTGTACGCGGCGGCAATTCTCATCGGCATGGCAGCATACGGGGGATGCTTGTGGTGGCTGCTGCGCGGGGGCGTGACACTGGTTAGGTTTCCTCAGGCCATGCTCATCGGACAGGTGGTCTTCATGCTCTGTAGCTACGCATTCGTGGCATATCTCGTGCGACGGGAGGTCGACGCAACGTGAGCGAAGGAGCCAAATTCCCGGTGGAAGTGCTCCGCGACATCGAGGCCCAACTCTCGCTGCCGCTGTTTCGCGGCGTACCGATCGGGCCGACGCTGGGCAACATCTGCGCCATCGAATTGTATGAGGGGCACGGGAAGTGGAATCTGGCCGCCCGCTGGAAAGACCGCGCACGCCGGGTCAAGCATTTCCTTCGTCCCGCGGCCAGCGGCAGGGACGTGTCGGCACTTCCCCAGGGGCGCATCCTCGTCACCTGGATGTACAACAGTTCCCGCATCAATCAGTTGCTGCTTCCCACCCTTCGCGCGCTGGGTCCCCAGCAGTGTGTCGTGATCGGCGGTGCAGCCGACGTGTTTTCCCAGGTTCCGGCTGGCGCAGCAACCATTTCCTGGGATCAGGCGTTGCATTTCGACACGGCGGCGTGGCGGGCGGATTACCGGAAGTGCCGCCCCGCCTGGCAACGATGTATCCGCGCCTTGTGTCGGAAGCATGCGCTGCCGCGCGGGGCTTACGATCGACTGGCCTTCCACATTTTGGTGGCCAGCCGCAGCCTGGCGGGCTGCCTGGAATTCCTGCGTACCGTCCGACCGCCGGTGGTGGTTACCGAATACGATCGAAATGACATGTGGTCCTGCCTGGTCCTCGCCGCCCGGACGCTGGGCATTCCCACGTTTTCCCTGGTCCACGGCGTCATCAATGATCGGGCGGTTACGTTTGTTCCGGTCCTCGCAGACAAGATCTTCTGCTGGGGTGAAATCCAACGGCGGCAACTGCTGGAGGCGGGGGAAAAGCGGGCGGAGATTCTCATTGGCGGCTGCCCGCGGCTCACGCGCGATCTGTCCGTGACGCCCGCCGAAGCCCGCCGGCGTCTCGGGCTACCGGTGGACAACCCGGTGATCATGTTGGGTACCACCCCCGTGCGCGCCCAAGACTGCCGCGACATGGCCGAGTTGTTTTGCCGTGCCACGCACGCGATCGGTGGCGTCTCGGCGGTGGTACGCCTTCATGCGCAAGAGCACCTCGATACGTATTCGCCCGTGGCGAGCCGCTACCCCGCCGTCCGCTTCCTGATGAACCGCGAGGCGACTCTCGATGAAGCCTTGGCGGCGGCGGACATCGTCGTGGTCCCCAATAGCGGCTTTGGCAGCGACGCGCTGGTAAAGGGTCGCTTGACCATCGTGCTCGACCTGCCCGGCATGCGTTTGGGGCATGGCAGAGAGTTGATCGAGCAAGCCGGTTGTCCGCGCGCCGCGAATGCGGAGGAACTGGCCGCGGCGATCAAGAAACTCGTCACGGACGCGTCGGAGCGCGCGCGGCATCTGGCCCTGGCCGCCCGATATGTCACGGAGTTTTGCGCCTATTTCGGCCAGGATTCCGCCCAGCGCATCGCCGCCATCGTCCGCGAAAGCTTGCCGGCCGGCAACGGGTTGCCCCCGGCGTGTAAAGAATACCGGCCTGAGACCTGTTCCCCTGCCCCGCGTCGAGTGAGCAACGGTGGCTGATACCGAACATTCCGTCGCTCCCGCGGCAGCGATTCCCGACGTGTCGGTGGTGATCGTCAGTTGGAATGTCGCCAATTTGCTGGTGGGCTGCCTGGATTCCTTGGTGCGTTGTGCCGACGGCTTGGCGCTCGAGGTGTGGGTGGTGGATAATGCCTCCTCCGATAACTCGGTCGAGCTGGTGCGCAGCCGTTACCCGTGGGTGCATCTCATTGCCAACGAAGACAACCGCGGTTTTGCCCGCGCCAACAATCAGGCGATCCGACAGGCGCGTGGGCGATTCGTCTTGATTCTCAATCCCGACACGGTGGTGCAAGCGGGAGCCCTCGGCGGCCTGTACCGTTTTCTTGCGGAGCACGGCGAAGTGGGCATGGTGGGACCGCGCCTGGTCGACGGCAACGGCGAGATCTGGGAGATGTGTGCCCGCCGGCTGTTTACGATGAGCACGGCTTTTTGGTTCGAAGGGCTGTGTGTTCACGGCGTTCCGCGGCTGGGACGATGGGCGCTTCGCCGGTTGTGGACGCCGTACGACTTCGAGGTAACGCAGGAAGTGGAATGCCTGAGCGGAGCCGCGATGCTCGTGCGACGCGAACTCTTGCAGGACCTGCAGGGCTTCGGCGAGATGTTTCAACATTGCGGCGAGGATCTGGACTTGTGCTTTCGCACACGTGCGGCGGGCTGGAAGATCTACTACGACGCGAACGCGACGATCGTGCATCTCATCGGCCGCAGCGAGGAGCAGGACGAATCCCGCTGTCACATCGATTCGATCTTGGGCAACGAAGAGTACCTCGTGCGCTGTTATGGCCGGCTGCACGGCCGGCTTTATCGGCTCATGAACCGCTGCGTCTGCTTACCCCGGGTGCTGGTTGTCGGAATAGTCAAGTCCTTGGCGGGGGCGCAGTCGCGGGCGGCATGGCTGGAACGGCTGAAAGTCGCCCGCTTTCTCTGCCGCTGGAAGAAGCCGACATGAGCAGCCAAGATTCACGACGAACGGACGGCGACCGGCCTCCCAAGGTTGCCCTGGCGGTGCCGGATCTGCAACTCGGCGGGGGAGAACGCTTCACGGTGTATTTGGCCAACGGCTTGGCGGCGCGCGGTTGCGCGGTCGACCTGGTGCTGATCACGGCCCTGGGCCCTTGTCTCAGTCACGTCTCGCCGCAGGTCCGCATCGTCACCCTGAACTCGCGGCGGGTGCTGCGGAGTATCCTGCCGCTGGCGCGCTATTTGCGCAAGCAGCGTCCCGACGTGCCGATTTCCAACTTGGAGCACATGAACTTCGGGGCGCTCGCGGCCGGGCGGCTGGCCGGTGTCCGTTTCCTGATGAAGCGCGAGGCGACTCTCGATGAAGCCTTGGCGGCGGCGGACGTCGTCGTGGTTCCCAATAGCGGCTTTGGCAGCGACGCGCTGGTGAAGGGTCGCTTGACGATCGTGCTCGACCTGCCCGGCATGCGTTTGGGGCATGGTAGAGAGTTGATCGAGCAGGCCGGTTGTCCGCGCGCCACCAATGCAGAGGAGTTGGCCGCGGCGATTCGGGAGTTGTCGACCGATGACACCGAGTCCCGTCGGCATTTTGCCGCGGCGGAGCGGTATATCGCCGATTTTTGCGCCTGTTTTGGCCAGGATTCCGCGCGGCGCATCGCCGCTATCGTCCGCGAGAATCTGCGGCAGTCCCCTTCCGCCCTCGTGGCCGTCCCGACGTGAAAGCATTTCTGCTGTTACGACGATTGTGTCTCTTGCCCCGTCTGTTCTGGAGGTGGGGTACTGATCGTGTCTACGCGCCCCTGCTGGTACGCGCCAGGGGAGTGACCTGCGGCAATGGCTTGCGGTTGTACGGGGTTCCCGCTGTAAACTGCCTTCCACAGGCGTCAATCAGTCTTGGCAATCAGGTTACCCTGCGTTCCCGCAATTCGGAAAATGTACTTTGGCTCGCCCGTCCCTGCCTCCTGGCAGCCATCGGGCCGGGAGCAACCATTAGAATCGGCGACAATGCGGGCTTATCCGGCGCGACTCTTGTTGCTGCAAGTCAAATCGAGGTCGGCGCGCGTTCCCTGATTGGCGCAGAGACCCTGATTGTGGATACCGATCTTCATCCGCTGGATCCCGCCAAACGGGCGCTGCACCCGACCGCCGGAGCGGCCTCTCGGCGCATCCTCATCGGCAAAGATGTTTTCATCGGCACCCGTGCTATGATTCTGAAGGGCGTGTCGATTGGGGATGGCGCCGTTGTCGGAGCGGGAGCCGTGGTGACCAAGGATGTGGCGGCCGGAGATATCGTGGCCGGCAATCCGGCCCGCGTCGTAGGCTCAGTACTTCGGGAACAGAGATCCAATGGGTAACAAGATTTTGTTGTTGAGCTGGGGCGTGCCGCCGGCCGTGACCGGGGCGGCGACGGTCGTCGCCAACTTGGCGCAGCAATTCCGTCGTGAGGACATGATCGTAGCCGGGGAAAAACCCCACAATCCCCCGCCATTCTCCTGGAGTAACGACTGGCCGGAGTTGGTCTATGTCCGCTATGTATGGCCCTTCGGGTGGCGGGGGTACCACAGGTGGCGTATCATCCAATGGCCTTACCTGTTTTGTCGCTGTCTGTGGCTGGTGCGCCGTCACCAGATTGATTCCATCGTGGTGGTGTTTCCCGACACGCACTTCCTTCTGGCCGGCTATCTGTCTGCACGGTTGCTGCGGCGCCGGCTGTTTCCTTATTTCCACAACACCTACCTGGAAAACCGTCAGGGATTGCGTCGGCTGTTTGCCCGCTGGCTGCAAGCACGCGTATTTGCCTACGCGGAGCACGTCTTCGTCATGAGCGACGGGATGTCCGAGCTGTACCGAGAGCGATATCCCCAAGTCCGCAAGCAGAGCCCGCTCCTCCATTCGTTCAGCGAAACGCTGCCACGGCTTGACGTGCCGCCTACGGTCGGTTCGCCCATGCGCATCGCCGTCTGTGGCAACATCAATGCCACCTGCGATGAGGCTGCCACTCGGCTGGGAGAAGCGATCGCGACGTGTCCGGATACCCGTTTGTCCGTTTATGGCGGAACGACCGCCCATCATCTGCGGGCCATTGGTCTGTTGCGAGAGGGCGGCGAATGCGGCGCGGTCTCGCGCGAAGAGCTGCTTCGCCGTCTGGCCGGGGCCGACGTGCTGGTACTTCCCCATGGCTTCACTGGCTCGATGTCGGCGGAAGAATACCAGACCATTTTTCCCACCAAGACGATCGAATATCTGATGTCGGGGCGGCCCATCTTGGCGCACACGCCGCCGGGGTGTTTTTTGACGCGTTTTCTCCGGGAAAACGACTGCGCGCTGATTGTAGATCGGCCGGATGTGGATGCCTTACGCGAGGCGCTGGAGCGGCTACGGACCGACTTCTCTTTGCGTTCGCGCTTGGCTGCCAACGCGCGACGAACGGCGGAGCGTTTCCGCGCCCCCCGGGTGGCAGCCGAGTTTCGCAGGGTGCTTGGTTTGCCGGTCGGTGCCAAGGATTAGCGAATGTGTGCAATATGCGGCATATTCCCGACGGACGATACGCCAGTGGAACCGGATCGCGTGGCGAGGATGCACGATACCATGACGCCGCGCGGACGTTGTGGTAGGCTCTATAGTTGGCTGTATCGCTTCGGCTACTGTTGCGTTCGCCTGGCAGGGGGCCTGGTCATCGGCATGCTTCAGCACTTGGCAGGGGGACACGCGGCATTGAGGGAACGGCTGGAATTCGCCCGCTTTCTCTGCCGCTGGAAAAAGCCGACATGAGCAGCCAAGATTCACGACGAAGCGACGGCGACCGGCCTCCCAAGGTTGCCCTGGCGGTGCCGGATCTGCAACTCGGCGGGGGAGAACGTTTCACGGTGTATTTGGCCAACGGCTTGGCGGCGCGCGGTTGCGCGGTCGACCTGGTGCTGATCACGGCCCTGGGCCCTTGCCTCAGTCACGTCTCGCCGCAGGTCCGCATCGTCACCCTGAACTCGCGGCGGGTGCTGCGGAGTATCCTGCCGCTGGCGCGATATCTGCGCAAGCAGCGTCCCGACGTGCTGATTTCCAACTTGGAGCACATGAACTTCGGGGCGCTCGCGGCCGGGCGGCTGGCCGGTGTTCGCACGCGCGTCATTCCCGTCGTTCACACGACGCTCTCGCAAACCACGGTGCGGAACAGGGACGTGCGCAACCGAATTCTCAACGGCATGTTGCGAAGAATCTATCGCCTGTCCGATGCCATCGTGGTTGTCTCCCGCGAGGCCGCCGACGATCTGGTGCGGATCACGAGAGTGCCACCCGGCATCGTCCACGTGATTTATCCGATTCTCACGGCCGGAATCGCGGAACTGAAAACGGCGCCGCTCGACGATCCGTGGTTTGCTCCCGGCCAGCCTGGCGTGCTGCTGGGCGTCGGTCGCCTGACACCGCAGAAAGATTTTGCCACTTTGATCCGGGCGTTTGCCGCGGTGCGCCGGCAGCGCGATCTCCGCCTGGTGATCCTGGGCGAAGGCGAAAGTCGCGGTCCCCTGCTGGATTTGGTCAAGGAACTCGGACTCACCGACTGCGTGGCCCTGCCAGGTCGCGCGAAAAACGTCTTCGCCTACATGTCGCGCTGCGCTTTGTTCGTCCTCTCCTCCACCTATGAGGCCATGCCCATGGTGCTCGTCGAGGCCCTCGCGGCGGGCGCGCCGGTGGTATCGACGAACTGCATGAGCGGTCCGCGGGAGCTCCTCCACGACGGTCAGTTTGGCCGCCTGGTTCCGGTGGGCGACGTGCCGGCCTTGGCCAGCGCGATCCAAGCGTCGTTGTTGGAACCGCGCCGGCCGCCGGCCGATGAAGCCCTGCGGCCCTTCGCCGGCGATGCGGTCATCAATCAGTACATGAAGCTCATCAGCGAGATCGTCCGTGAATAAAATCACATTTGTTTTCGTGTTGCTGATGGTTTTCGTTGTGCCGTTTGAAGAGCAAATGGCGATCGAGAGTTTCCAGAGTGTCACGCGGTTGTTCGGTTTTATGGCGATTATTACCGGCTTTTTCGCGGTGGCGATCCAGGGACGTATACGCCGTCCGCCGCTGACCATTATTTTCCTGTGGCTGTTCTGGGCGTGGAGCGTGTTATCGATGGGATGGACCATCAGCAGCGATCATTCGCTGGTACGCATCCCGACATATACGGCCTTGGCGATCTTCGTCTGGCTCGTTTGGGAGTTTGCATCGACGTTCCCCCGTCAAGTTCTCTTGATCTGGGCTTACATATTTGGCTATTGCATCAGTCTGGCTGACCAGATTTTCTCATTCCACGGCGCCTCCCTCGTTCAGGTGGGAGAAGAGGAATCCCGGTTCGCGGGAGGCGGGTTGAACGCAAATGACTTGGCCTACGTCGGCGCAGTCACGATTCCCTTGACCCTTTTCTTGGCCCTTCGCGTGGTGAAGAACCCCATTCTCCGCCTCTGCTGTTGGCCGCTCGTCCCCTTGGCCACCTTGGGCATCGTCTTGACCGGCTCCCGCGGCGGAACCATCGCCCTGGTCACGGCGGTGTCCGTCTTGGTTTTCTCCCTGCGACGAGCCACGTGGGCATTTCGCATCATGTTTGTCGCGGCAGGGCTGTTGGGCGCCGCACTGGTCACGCGCCTGGCGCCGGAAAAGACTATCGAACGGGTGACCGAAGGGACCGAATCACACACCTTTCAGTTACGCCAGCTAATCTGGGCTGCCGCACTGGAACGCTGGGGAGAGTCTCCCATCACCGGCTGGGGTACGGGCACCTTCCGCGTTGCCGTCTGGGGGGCCGGCGGCGGCTACATCGCCCACAATGCGTTCCTTACGATCCTCGTGGAAACCGGCCTCGTCGGCCTGGGATTTTTCCTGGGGGCTGCGCTGATGACTTTCTACTGTGTGTGCCGTGCCCCACCGGAAGACAGGCCATTTTTCTGGGCCATTTTGGCCGTGTGGTTTCTTGCTTCGATGGTAAGCCCGTGGGAGTACAGTAAATCGGGTTGGCTGATGTTCTCTCTCGTGACCAACATTTGCATGACCTTGCGCGCCACGGAAGGCAACCGGCAAGCGCCGCGGTCGCCGCCCATGGCAGTGCTAGTCACACCTTATGGCAACTCCCGCTTGAGACACGCCTGAGACCGATGGCCCTCATTCACCGCCCTGGACAAGCCCTCGGAGTACGTTTCCCTGATGAAAGCCATGGTGTTAGCCGCAGGCGAGGGGACGCGATTGCGTCCTTTCACCCTGCAGGTGCCCAAAGCGATGCTCGCCGTTTCCGGACGCCCCACCCTGGAATGGATCCTGTTATGGCTCCGCTTCTACGGCATTACGGAGATCGTCGTCAACTTGCACCATCGGCCGCAGACGGTCCTGGACTATTTCGGCGACGGCAGCAGGTGGGGCGTGCGGTTGACCTATTCCCTGGAACCGGTGCTTCTGGGCACGGCCGCCGGCCTGAAGCGGATGGAACGATGCTTCACCGAGCCTTTTGTGGTCGTCTATGGCGACGTGCTCACCGACATGGACCTCGGCCAGTTCCTTCGCTTTCATCGTTCGCGCGACGACCAGCCCCATGCCACCTTGAGCGTCTATCGTGCGCCCAACCCGCAGGAATGCGGCGTGGTCGAGGTCACCTCGCTCGATCGCGTGACGCGTTTCGTGGAGAAGCCGCCGGCGGACCAGATCTTCTCGGAGTTCGCCAACATGGGGGTGTTGATCTTCGATCCGCCGCTGTTGGCGTGTGTGCCGTCCGCCGGTTTTTTCGACCTCTCGCGCGACCTGTTGCCCCTGTTGCTGCGGCAGGGGGTTCCCGTCTATGCCCAACTGGTGGACGAGAGCGTCTACGTGATTGATATTGGCACGCCGGAGAAATATGAGCGCGTGCAGCACGAATGGCCGACACCCCCGGCAACTCGCTATTTGCGGAACCAAGACTAAACGCCATGCGTAGCGCCGTATTCCTCGACCGCGACGGAGTGATCATCGAAAACCGCCCTGACCATGTGAAGTCCTGGTCGGACGTGCGCTTCCTCGATGGATCGCTGGCGGCGATGCGGCGGCTGGCCGCTGCGCCGCTGGCCATCGTGATCGTTTCCAATCAGGCGGTGGTGGGCCGCGGACTACTCGACGAGGAAGTGGCCTGGCAATTGCAACGACAAGTCGTGGCCGAGATCGCCGCCGGTGGCGGGCGGATCGATGCCAGCTACCTCTGTCCGCACCATCCCCAGGCGGGCTGCCCGTGCCGCAAGCCGGCCCCCGGCATGCTGCTGCAGGCCGCCCAAGACCTCGATCTCGATCTGCGCCGGTCGTGGCTGGTCGGCGATGCCGTGAGCGATTTGGAGGCCGCCCGCGCCGCCGGTGTCCGTGGCATCCTGGTGCGCACGGGGCGCGGGGCAGAGCAGCAAAACCTCCTTTCCGGTCCGATTGCGTCGTGCCTGGTGGTCGCCGACCTGGCAGCCGCGGTGGAAAAAATCCTGACTTCGGTGGAAGAAGACGCTGCATGATCGAGTCCTCGGTTGCCGACACGATGCCTCGGGCCCTGCTCTGGGGGATCCGGGAAGATCGCCCGGACCGATCATGCCGTAAAGAACCTCTTCACCGTCCCGCTTGTTAATGCAGAAAGACGCCAGCATGGATCCTCAAGATACGGCTGCTCCGTTCGACTACAACACCATTCCCGAAGGCTTTTATCAGCAGGTATTGGAGACGGGCAATCCCATCCGACGCGCCTGGCACTTGCAGAAGTTCGAACGCGTTGTCGAATGCCTGCCCACGGGTCGCGATCGATCGATCCTGGACATTGGCTGTTTCGCGGGAAGCTTCCTTTCGCTCTTATCCGAGGAGCGTTTTGGCAGGCAATTGGGCGTTGATATTCTGGAAAAACAGGTCGAGTATGCCAACCGTCGCTTTGCTACTCACTACCGCTCGTTCCGTTACATCCGCGCGATCTCCGAGCTTATCGACATCGACGAGACGTTCGACTGTATTACGCTGATTGAGGTCATCGAACATCTGACGGAGCGGGAGATTCGCGAGCTGTTTCAGCAGGCAAGCGGCAAACTCAAGCCGGGCGGGCTGCTGGTGGTGTCTACCCCGAATTACACGAGCCTGTGGCCGTTGCTGGAGATCGTCGTCAACCGGTTGTCTGACGTGTCGTACGAGGAGCAACACATTACCAAGTTCAACTATTTCAATTGCATGTCGAAGCTTCGGCGAATTTCCCCGTCGGTGGCCGAAGATTTCCGGTTGTTCCTCAGGACGACCACTCACCTCATCGCGCCGTTCTGCGCCGCTTTGTCCTTTCACGGCTCGATGAAGTTGTCGAAGCTTTTCCCGCACCACGTGTGGAAGAGCCCCTTTGGGAGCCTGATCCTGCTGTGTTTCCAGAAGAAGTGATTGCCTGCGATCCGGCCGGTAGGCGTTCTGCACGCGTGGGAGTCGTTTCCCGCAGGAAAACAGAAGGTATTTTGACTCGTGAGGTGAACGTACCATGATTTGGAAGGAAACCGCGAGCTTCGCTGACGAGAGGGAGCCGCCAGAGCGGCTGGCGACTTGGTTTGGCCTGACTCTATGGGTGGCGGCACTGGCATCCGTGGCGTTCTTGGTGTTGTGGCCGGTTGTGGCGGGAATCGTCTCGTGCGGTGACGACCCCCTCGAGTCCCGCGTCAGCCAGATGAGGGGGACGCTGTGGATCAATCTGGTGTATTGGTGGGGCGCCGCGATGTTTCGTCCCGTCGATATACTTGGCGGCTGGCTGGTGAACATGGACACCTTGGACGCGCGGGTTGCGGAACTGTTCCACTTGCCGGCGCTGGCGGCGATACTGGGGGCGCTGTGGGTAGCGATGAAACGTTTGACGCCGCGCTACCGGCTCTACTTTCCCCTGGCTGTGCTCTTCTGGTGCCTCCATCTGGCCACCAACGGGACTTTCTGGCAGCACGACACCATCGCGCAGACGTGGGCTGCGGCTTGCGGCCTGTGGCTGGGACTCGTGGCCTGGAAAGGTATCGAGCGTGCCTGGGCCGGGACAGCCATCGGGTCTCAAGCCGTGGGCCTCCTGCTGCTGACCGTACTGGGCGTTTTGACCAAGGAAATCTTCTACGGCTGGGTTGCCGGCGTAGGGATGCTGCTGTTGGCCGCGGGCGCCGTCGCGTGGCGACAGCGCCGCAAACGGGCAGTCTTCGCCCTGGGTATCCTCCTTCTGGCCGCCACGCTCATCCCCCTCGGTTTTTTCTCGCTGCGTTGCATTGCTGGCGGGGCAAGCGAATTATGGATGGGCCACCATCAGACGCAAACCGCCGCCGGGCAGTCTGGCGCCGACCTCTCCCGCTTCTACACCACAGGGTCAGGCCGCTATAAGGCACACTTCGGCTTGAACATGATCCGCAATACCGCCTTGGCCACCGCCGGCTTCTTCACCCTGGCTCCCATCCACGTGCTACGTGACCCCGATGCCCCCTTGGCCCTAAGAATCGTTCCTGTGTTGGCGATCGGACTGAGCATTTTGCTTTGCCTGGGGCCTTGGCTGGTCGTGTGGCGCAGCCCTCAAGACTGGCCCGCTCGGCCTTGCGGCAAGACGGTTGCCGCCATCGTTTTCGTCACGTTCTTAGGCCTCTCACCGACCCTTCCCATGGGGCAAATCACCGAACTGTACTTGCTCGGACCGAATGTAGGGGCGGCCCTTCTGCTGACGATCGGTGTGGTCGGCTGGTGGCAGTTGCTCCGCACAGGCCCGGCGGAACGGGCGTCCCGGAGTGGGAAAATCGGCAGAGCGGCAGTCGTCGTGGCTGCCGTGATGCTGATCGCCTGTGGCGCCTATGGCGTGGCAAGCCGAGCGTACCATTTCGGCGTGACTTGGACGTACGCGGCAGAACTCAATCGCCGGCTGCTCAACCATCAACGATCATTGCCGTCGGACAAGGATCGAGTGGCCACTGTCTTCCTGCCGTCGGCTTGCACAGAAGGTCGGTCGCACTGCCAATACGTGAATCCGCCCGCAGAGGCCCTAGGGTATGTAGGCATGACCGAAACATGGCTCAATTTCCACGACCCGCTGAGACGGATGAGATTGGTCCGCGGTATGCCAACCGCTCCCCTCGCGCCGGGAGATATGGTCTTGGACTGCGCCGGCTTGCCTCGTCGGCAACACTGGTGAAGGAGAAGCCGGCTAGGCCAGCTTCTACGGCTGGTGGAAGCCGCGCGGCGTGCAACGATCTCAATGATCACGGAAAGCAACTTGTTTGGTGCTGCTCGGGCAGGAAGACGGAGTTCCAGGGCAGATTTCGTGAACCGCATTTCGCAGCCTGAGCGACAGGAGGATTTGCCATGATTGACCGCGGAAGCAACAACCACGGCCAGGAGGGGAAAAGGCAAGAGCGTGCGCCGATTGGGTTGGGCCTGACTCTGTGGGCGGCGGCGTTGGCGGTCGTGGCCTTTCTGGTGATTTGGCCGCTCGTGGCCGGGATGGTCTCCTGTTGCGACGATGTCAACTATTCCCGCGTGGCCCAGGTGCGAGGCACGTTGGGGGACAATTTTTCCTATTGGTGGCACGCCCACGTGTTTCGGCCGGCGGACCTGTTCAGCATTTGCCTGGTCAACACGGAGACGTTGGACGCGCGGCCGGCGCTGCTGTTGCACTTGCCGGCCCTGGTGGCGATTCTGGGGGCAATGTGGGTGGCGCTAAAACGCCTCACGCCACACCACCGGCTGTACTTCCCCCTGGCCGTGCTCCTCTGGTGCCTCCACTTGGCCACCAATGTGGCCTTCTGGCAGCACGACACCATAGCCCAGACGTGGGTGGCCGCCTGCGGCTTGTGGCTGGGGCTCTTGGTCTGGGAGGCCATCGAACGAGCCTGGGCCGGGAAATCCCTGGGCCGCCAACTGGTAACTATCTTGTTGATATGCGTGCTGGGCGTCCTGTCCAAGGAAATCTTCTATAGCTGGATTGCCACCATGGGGGCGCTGCTTTTAGTGACGGGCATGGTTGCCCTGCGGCGCGGTCAGAAGCAGGTGTTGGTTCCCCTGGGGTGCATCCTCCTGGTGGTGATAGTCGTCCCGCTGTGTTTCGTGGCGGTGCGTTGGTTTGCCGGCGGTATGAGCATGGTCACCTCAGAGCGGATGGGCCGCTATCACATGCAGTTTGGCCTGAACGTGATCCGTAATGCAGTTATGGCCGCATTGGGCTACTTTGCGCTGGCGCCCATCCACGTGCTGCGCGACCCCCGCGCCCCACTGGTGCTAAAACTCGTTCCCCTGTTGGCGATCGGACTGAACTTTCTGCTCTGCGCGGGGCCTTGGTTCATCTTGTGGCGCCGCCATCGGAACTGGCCCGCTCGGCCGAGCGGCACGACGATGGCCGCCATTGTGCTGGTCACCTTCTTCTCCGTCTCGGCTACCCTTCCCATGGGACAAATCTCGGAGTTGTACCTGCTGGGACCGAACGTGGGAGCGGTCATCCTGCTGACAATCAGTTTGGCCGGCTGGTGGCATTTGCTCGGTGCCGGCTCCACGGAACGGGTATCCGGGAGGTGGAACGCGGGGCGATTGGTCTTGGTGGGAGCTGCGCTGGTGCTGATCGCCTGTGGCGTCTATGGCGTGGCCAGCCGCTCGTACCATTTCCGGGTGACTTGGACGTATGCGGCGGAACTCAATCGCGTGCTGCTCGACCATCAACGGTCGTTGCCGGCGGACAAGAATCGGGTAATCAACGTGTATCTGCCACCTGCCTGCACAGAAGGTCTGGTACACAGCCAGTACGTGGAAACACCCCTGGACGCCTTGTGCGCGGGAAAGTTGTACCTGAAGCCTATCGAAACCTGGTTTAATCGCCACGATCCGCTGAGACGAATGAGACTGGTCTGGGGGGCGCCGACGGCTCCCCTCGCGCCGGGGGATCTCGTGTTGGACTGTGCCGGCTTGCCTCATCGGCAGCACTGGTAAGCGAGATGGTGCCGATGCCCAAGGTAGTGGACTCCCATGTTACATGACAAACAAGTCGTCGTCGTCATGCCGGCCTACAAGGCGGAACAGACGCTGGAAGAAACCGTTCGCGCGCTCCCTCGCGACATCGTGGACCACGTGATCCTGGTGGACGACGCCAGCAACGACCAGACCGCGGCGCTGGCGGAAAAGCTGCATCTGAAAGTCTTCGTGCACCACGAGAACCTGGGCTACGGCGCGAATCAGAAGACCTGTTATCGCGAGGCGCTGCGGCTGGGAGCGGACATCGCGGTCATGCTCCATCCCGACTATCAATATGAGCCGCGGCTCGTGACCGCCATGGCGGCGATGGTCTCCTCGGGCGTCTACGACGTGGCCATCGCCTCGCGCATTCTCGGCAACGATACGCTCAAGGGAGGCATGCCGCTGTACAAGTACATCAGCAACCGGTTGCTGACTTTCTTGCAGAACCTGCTGCTGGGCGCCAAACTTTCCGAATATCACACCGGCTACCGGGCATTTTCCCGCAAGGTGCTCGAGGAACTGCCCTTGCTGGCCAATTCCGACGACTTTGTGTTCGATAACCAGATGCTCACCCAAGCGATCGCCTTCGGCTATCGCGTGGGAGAAATCAGTTGCCCGACGCGGTACTTTGCCGAAGCCAGCTCGATCAGTTTTCGGCGTTCGGTCGTGTACGGGCTAGGCGTGCTGGTCACAAGCATCAAGTACCGTCTCTGGAAGTGGCGTCTGCTCAAGAGCCGCCTCTTTCGCGCCGCCCCCACCTTGCAGCTCCTGCCCTCCTATTACGCGTCTTCGTCCTCCCAGCAAGAGGTGCAGCAACCATGAGTTGGAAAATTCTCGTAACCGGCGGAGCGGGCTTCATCGGCAGCGTGGTGACCGAGCAGTTGGTGGTCGAAGGTCACGACGTAGTGGTGCTCGATACGCTGAAATACGGTTTTCGCGCGGCGGTCACGCCGCCCGCCCGGCTGGTCTGCGGCGACATCTTGGACGAAGCGCTGCTGGATCAACTTTTCCGCCAGGAGCGGTTTGACGCCGTGGCCCACCTGGCGGCCGAGGCCTCGATCGACGACTCGATCCGCGACCCGGGTTTGTACTATCGGGTGAACCTGAGCGGCGGGTTGAGTCTGCTCAGCGCCATGGTCCGTTGGGGTGTGAAACGAACCGTGTTTTCCTCGACGGCCGCGGTCTACGGTCAGCCGGAAGCCGTTCCCATCGTGGAAGACGCGCCGACCGTTCCCTGCAATCCGTACGGCGATTCGAAGCTGGCCTTCGAGCACGTGTTGGCCTGGTTCCGCCGGGCGCACGGTTTGAAATACGTCAGTCTCCGTTACTTTAACGCCTGCGGGGCCACCGCGCGCTGCGGCGAATCGCGAAAACACGAGACGCATCTGATTCCCATCGCTCTGGCGGCGGCCCTGGGCCAGCGCGAAAGCCTGAGCCTGTTCGGGACCGATTACGATACGCCCGATGGAACGTGCATTCGCGATTACGTCCACGTGGCCGACATCGCCCGCGCGCACGTGCTGGCCCTGGCGGCGATGGACCGCATCGAGGCCCGCACGTACAACCTTGGCAGCGGCGCCGGTTACTCGAACCTGGAGGTGATCGAGACGGTCAAGGAAGTAACCGGGCGACAGTTCCCGGTGATCCATGCCGGCCGCCGTCCCGGCGATCCGGCCCGCTTGGTCGCCGATGCCAGTCGGATTCGCGGGGAACTGGGGTGGGAGCCGGCCCTGCCCGAGTTGCGCAGCATGGTGCAAACCGCGTGGCAGTGGCGGCTGCAACATCCGCACGGCTATTCACCCACAGTTTAGGGCTTTTTCTCATGATCATTTCCCGTACCCCCTTGCGAGTGAGCTTCATGGGCGGCGGCAGCGATCTGCCCAGCTTCTACCAGCAAGAACCGGGCGCCGTCGTCAGCACGGCCATCAACAAGTACATTTACCTCACCGTCAACCGGAAGTTCGACCGCGGCATCCGCGCCAGTTACTCCGTCACCGAGATCGTGGACCGGCTGGGTGAGTTGAAGCACGAGTTGATCCGCGAGAGCCTGCGAACCACCGGCGTTCACGAAGGCATCGAGATCACCTCGATTTCCGATATTCCCTCGTCGGGAACCGGGATGGGTTCCTCCAGCACCTATACGGTTGGGCTGCTGAACGCGCTGCACGCCTATCAAGGGCGGCACGCGGGGGCGGAACGCCTTGCCCGCGAGGCCTGCCAGATCGAAATCGACATCTGCCGCAAGCCTATCGGCAAGCAGGACCAGTATATCGCCGCCTACGGGGGCCTGCAGTTCATTCGCTTCAATCCCGATGGCACGACGTTCGTGGATCCGATCGTCTGTTCGCCGGAGACGAAAGCCGCCTTGCAACGGAGGCTGCTGCTGTTCTACACCGGCATCACGCGCTCGGCCGATCCGATTCTCGGCGAGCAACAGACGAATATCGCTGCCAAGCGGGACGTGCGCAACTCCCTGCGGCGAATGGTCCAGATGGCCGAGCAGATGCGCGACAGCTTATGCGGCAATGGCCTGGACAGCTTCGGAGAAATGTTGCACGAGAGCTGGATGCTAAAGAGGAGCCTGGCCGGGGGCATCAGCAATCCGCGCATCGACGAATGTTATGAACGCGCGCGCCGCTACGGGGCCCTGGGGGGAAAAATCCTCGGCGCCGGCGGCGGCGGCTTCCTCCTGGTGTACGCTCACGAGGAGTACCACGCCTCGATCGTCTCGGCCCTATCCGGGCTGTCGCTCACGCCCTTCGGCTTGGAACCCCAGGGAAGCAAGATCATTTATGTCGAGGAAGGACAATGCACCCCTTCCGGCTGCTGAGCCCCACGAATCCGCAAGGCCGGCGGCGCCACCGATGAAGCTGCTTTATATCACCGTCACGATGCCGTTCGGTTCGCTCGAGCCGTTTTTCATCCCCGAAGTTCAGGAGATGGTGCGGCAGGGTTGCCAGCTCCGGCTCGTGCCGCGCTCACCCGAGGCGAAGGTAAACAACCGGGACTCCCAGGGACTTGCGGAGCTGGCCCTAGCGCGGCCGCTCGTCTGTGGCGAAATCCTGGCCGCCGCCGTGGGGGAGTTGCTGCGCCACCCGATCCGCGCGCTCACCGGGCTGGCTTGGCTGTTCCGCAGCCGCAACCTGACCACCTTGCTGAAGAATCTGATGGCGTACCCCAAGAGCCTATGGATCGCCCGCCTGGCGCGGCAATGGGGCGCCGAGCACATCCATGCCCAATGGGCGACCGTGACCAGCACCATGGCCATGATCGCCAGTCACGTGAGCGGGATTCCCTGGAGCTGCACCGCCCATCGCGGCGATATCGCCGCCAATAATCTGCTGGCCATGAAAATCCGGCAAGCCACCTTCTTCCGCTTCATCGCCCGGGACGGCGTGGAAACGGCGCGCGCCCTGTGCGGCGGCAAACTCGACGGCAATGTCATCGTGTTGCACTCGTGTGTGGAAATCCCGGAGCGGGTCGAATTTCGCGACACCTTGTCCGATCCACCGCTGCTGCTTTGCGTCGCTTTTTTGAACGAACGAAAAGGCCACAAGTACCTGATCGAAGCGGTTCGCCTGCTGCGCGAGCGCGGCATCACGGTCCGCCTGCAGTTCACAGGGGACGGCGAAACACACGCCATGCTCGAGACACTGGTGGACGAGACGGGCTTGCGCGGCCAAACATCCTTCCTCGGCATGCTCGACCGTGGCGACTTGGCCGCGCTCTATCGTAGCGGGACGGTGGATATGGTCGTGCTGCCGACGCTCCACGAAGGCATCCCCGCCGGCCTCATCGAACCCATGGTACACGGCATACCTGTCATCGCGACGAACGTCGGCGGGATCCCCGAGCTCTTGGAAGGCGGGGCCGGAATCATGGTGCCGCCGCGGGACCCGGTCGCGCTGGCGGATGCCATCCAGCGGGTGCTCGCCGATGCATCGCTCCGGCGGCAGCTTGCCGAGGCGGGCCGGCGCCGCGCCGAAAGCGGCTGGGGCGTGCAGCAGGTGGTCTCCACGTTGCTCGCGCATCTCTCCGGCACCGGCGTGCCGGGCGCAGCGCAGCGGGGAGAGTCCTCTCTCGGTGGCGGCAACTTCGCTTGCCAAGCGGGCATCGCCGGCGCCCCGAATGCCGGAACCGTAGCCCTCGGCGGAGAGTCCACTCCAAGACCTTGACCAACCAGAGAACCTCTTCCTCGGAATGCAGTATCCCATGCCAGCGCCTCTCGTGACCATTATCATTCCCTGCCGCAACGAGGAAGACTCGATTGGCCCCTGTCTGGACTCGATCCTGCAAAACGACTATCCCAAAGATTGTCTCGAGGTATTGGTCGTCGACGGAATGAGCAACGACGACACGCGATCCGTGTTGCAGCCCTTCTTGGAGCGGCATTCCGCGATCCGGCTGTTGCAGAATCCCCGGAAGACGACGCCGGCGGCGTTGAACGTCGGCATTGCGGCGGCCAAAGGGCAGGTCATCATGCGCATGGATGCGCACTATGAGTATCCCAAGAACTACATCTCGCGGCTCGTGCAATGGTTGCAGGAAAGCGGGGCGGACAACGTGGGGGGCCTGCTGCGCATGGAACCGGCCACGGGCTCGCCGCTGGCCCGGGCCATGGCCGTGGCCGTCACCCATCCCTTCGGGATCGGCAACGCTCACTATCGGCTAGGCGTGTCCAAGCCGCGCTCGGTCGACACCGTTCCCTTCGGCTGCTACCGCAGGGAAGTCTTCGACCGGATCGGCATTTTTGACGAAGACCTGCTGCGCAATCAGGATTTGGAGTTCAACTTGCGGCTGCGGCAGCAGGCGGGCAAGATCCTGCTGGTGCCCGACGTCGTGATCCGCGGTCGTGCGCGCGATTCGCTCGGCAAGCTGATCCGGCTCTATTACCAATACGGTTACTTCAACCCGCTGGTGATGCGGAAACTTTACGGCAAGGCGAACCTGCGACAAATCGTGACGCCCACGTTTGTGCTCAGTTTGGTGGTAACCGCCATCCTCGCGCCGTGGTTTCCCTGGCTGGCCACGCTGTTTGGCGCCGTCCTGGGCTCCTACCTGATCGTCATGGCCGCCTGCTCGATCGCCGCGGTGCGCAAACATGGCGTGACGTGCGCCTTGCGACTGCCGTTGGTCTTTGCGGTCATGCACTTTAGCCACGGCTACGGGTTCCTCCGCGGCTTCCTCGATTTCATCGTGCTCGGGCGCGGCAAGAGCAAGATGACTGATATCCCCCTGTCGCGCGGAAGGATCGTACCCTTGGCGCGTCGGGAAACGGAGCGCGAGGCGAGCGCCCTGCCGCGGCGCGCCTCCGCATCGCGGGCGACGGGACCGGTGTATACCCATTTGCCGACTCCCGCCATCACGTCTCCCGATTTATCCAAGGTGTCGGTCATTATCCCCTGCCGAAATGAGGTGGAATGGATTGCCGAGTGCCTGCAATCCGTGGCCGCCAATGACTATCCCAAGAACCTGCTGGAAGTGCTTGTCGTGGATGGAATGAGTGACGATGGAACGCTCGCCATCTTGGAGCACTTAGTGTCCGTGTATCCCTATATCCGTTTGCTGAAGAACCCGCGAAGGACTACACCGGCCGGGATGAACATCGGCATCGCTGCGGCGCAGGGTGATGTGATCGTTCGCATGGATGCGCATAGCGAATACCCGGCCAACTACATCACGAAGTTGGTCTATTGGCTAGACAAGAGCGGAGCGGACGACGTCGGCGGGTTGTGGATCATGTGTCCCTCGGCTGACACGCCCACCGCGCGGGCGATTACCTTGGGGATCTCCACGCGGTTTGGCGCGGGCAATGCCCACTATCGCCTGGGCTCCGCCGAGCCCTCCTGGGTGGATACGGTGCCGTACGGCTGTTACCGCCGCGAAGTATTCGACCGCATCGGCAGATTCGATGAAGAGTTGCTGAGGAACCAGGATAACGAATTCAACCTGCGGCTCCACAAAGCCGGTGGTTCGATTCTGCTGGTTCCCGAAATCGTCGCCTATTATCGTCCGCGAGCTTCCCTGAAAAAACTCTGGCGCACGCACTTCCAGTTCGGTTACTTTACCCCGCTGGTGGTGCGGAAGGCCGGTTGGAACACGACGGTGCGGCAGTGGATTCCTCCCGGGTTCGTGCTTACCTTGGTTGTGAGCGGTCTGCTGGCGCCTTGGTTCACGTCGATGGCGATGCTGTTTGCCTCGATTGTGGTGGCCTATACGATTCCCCTGCTCTTGTACACGCTGGCAGCCAGTATCCGCAACGGCCCGCGAATCGGTCTGTTGCTTCCCCTGGTGTTCATCGTGCTCCATTTCTCCCGGGGATGTGGAGTACTGAAAGGCATCTGGGATTTTGTCATCTGCCGCAAGCGTATTACGGTCACAAACGAGCAAGAGATCCCCATTTCCCGCTGAACGGACGCCGCCATGCGTGACACTCCCTCGCCATCGCTTTGCGGCAAGATCGAAGCCTTCTTCGGCGGCGGCCGTTGTTTCTTGCTGGCCAAGGGACGGGTAGGACTTTACGTCGGCCTGCGAGCCCTCGGCTTGCCGCCGGGCTCGACGGTGCTCATGCCCGGCTACACCTGTATGGTCGTCCCTTCGGCCGTGCAGTTCGCCGGCCTCAAGCCGGTCTATCTGGATATCGATCCCGGCACCTACAATCTCGATCCAAAGCAGTTGGAAACCGCCGCCGCGGACGGCGTTGCCGCGATCATCGTGCAGCATACGTATGGCATCCCCTGCGACATGACGGCGGTGGAACGTTGGGCCGGCGCCCGGGGAATCCCCGTCGTCGAGGATTGCTGCCACACCTTCGGAACCTCGGTCGATGGCCGCCTTTGCGGCACCTTCGGCAGCTTCGCCTTCATGTCGGGACAATGGAGCAAGCCTTTCTCCACGGGCCTGGGTGGCATGTTGCTCATGAACGACGCGGCCCTGGCCGCGCGCGCGGAGCGGGTGATCCAGGAGGAAGCCCGCCCGCCGACCCCCTTCAAGAATTTTGTGCTCGGCATGCAGATTCTGGCCTATCGCGGGTTGGTACGGCCCAGTACCGCGGGAACAATTACCGAGTGCTATCGAGCGTTGAACCGGCTGGGTTTGGTGGTCGGCAGCTCCTCGAACCAGGAACTGGCGGGCGTCATGCCGGCCGAGTATTTGACGACCATGGCCCCCTGCCAGATTCGCCGGGGACTATGCGAAATGGCGCGGATCGAGCAGAACATCGGCCACCGCCGGCACATGACGGGATTCTACCACCGCGAGCTGCCTCGAATCGGCTTTGCGCCGTTGGCCTGCGCTGGCGTGGACCAGTGGCCGTTCGTGCGCTATCCCGTCCGCGTAGGGAACAAGGACGAGGTTCTCTCGCGGGCGATCAGGATGGGGCTGGAAATTGGTTCCTGGTTCGAGGTCCCTCTTCATCCGGCGGGGACGCGGATGGAAACTTTCGGCTATCGGGAGGGCATGTGTCCGGAAGCAGAATCCGCTTGCCGGGAGGTAATCAACCTGCCTACCCATTTGAAGGTCAACCAGGCGACGGCGGAGCGAACGTTGGAGTTCTTGCGGAAACACGCCGTGCCGGCCGAGGACAAGGTGATGCGGTCACGATCGGCCGCTCGGTTCACGTCATGACGCGTCAATCGTCCGGGAGTCGCGCGATGGTTTGCCCCGTGTGTCACCGTCGGCGCGCTCGTGTCGCGGTTCACCTGCGGAACGATTTCCTTGTCGCTGGGCCTCATCGTGGTGGCGAAGAAGCGTTTGCCGGGAGAGGGCAATTCCCCGCCAGAGCCGGCATTTCGACCCGGCGCGGCCAACGCTCTCGGGAGTCACAAAGTTTAACCCAACTTCAACGAGGTGCGGCATGCTTTGTCCTGTGCGTGGCAACGATTTGACTCCCTATGCCACGGCCGATTACTACTTGCCCGGTTCTCCGCACGTGATCACGAATATCCTCTGCTGCCAACACTGCGAGGCGCTGGTAAGAGCTATTCCGCCCCAGCAGGTCCACGATCATTGCAGCGTGGCCAGTTATACCAACCTGGCTAACGAGCCTTTGTACCGCCGGCAGCGCGATAAATATTTCATCTTTCTCTTCAACGTGTTTCGAAAGTATTTCACGAAACAAGGACCACGCTACCTCGATTTCGGCTGCTCCTATGGCCACTTCATGGAGGTATTGAGGAGTCGAGGGTGGAACGTGACCGGCGTCGAGTTCGTCGCGCCTCTAAGAGAGTATTGCGCAGCGAAGGGGCTCGTGGTTTTCGAGAGCCTTGAGGCGTTGGAGAACGCCGGCGAAGAAGAACCTTTCGGTCTGATCGCACTCATCGATGTCCTTTACCATCTCTCGGATCCCAATCCCCTCATGGCGTCGCTCCGGAAACTCTTGCGCGACGACGGCGTATTGCTGATTCGCGTGACAAACAGATATGGTCTGACTCGGCTGCTGAAACGCGTCTTTCGGCGCAGCCATTTCCGCTACCAGGTGCTGGGAGACGCTACCGTCACCTATAGCAAGAAGACCATGGACCGGCTGTTGGCCAACCACGGATTCACGGTAGTGGAGCGACGTTACTGGGAAGGCGGAAAACGCGAGGAGTGGAAGTTCACGCTCTTCAGCCTGCTGACGGCGCCCCTGTGCTGGATCACCGGGGGGCGGGTCATGCTGACGCCGGGTCTCACCGTGCTGGCCAAGAAGGTCCGGCCTCAGACCGGTGTGGCATCGCGAGAAAGAACCGCTTCGGCCGGGGAAGGCACGAGCGCTAGAGAACATCCATGAAACGCTGCTTGGATATGGTGTCGGCCGGTCTGGGGCTGCTCCTGCTTTCCCCGCTGTTGGCCATCGTCGCCTTGCTGGTTCGATGGGGCTCTCCGGGGCCGGCCTTGTTCCGCCAGGAACGCATCGGCAGAAATTTTCGTCTCTTTCGGATCTTGAAGTTCCGCACGATGGTGCGGGATGCCCCGCAGCGCGGCGGGCCCATCACCTTTGGCGCCGACCCGCGTATCACGCCCCTGGGAAGCCTCCTGCGGAAGACGAAGCTCGATGAATTGCCGCAACTGATCAACGTGCTGAAAGGGGACATGAGCCTGGTCGGCCCGCGGCCGGAAGTACCGCAGTACGTCGAGATGTTCCGGACCGACTATGCGGAGATTCTACGGGTGCGGCCGGGAATCACCGACCTGGCTTCGATTCGCTACCGCGACGAAGCGGCCCTGCTGGGCGCGGCGACCGACCCCGAAGAGGAGTACGTTCGCCGCGTCCTGCCCGAGAAAATCCGCTTGGCCAAGGAGTACGTGAAACGCCAATCGCTCGCCTTGGACCTGGCGATCATTTTTGGAACGCTATTTCGTCTGGCGGGGGACCGGGCGCCGCGACGGCCGGATCATGCCGCACATGAGGAACCGCATCCACAATGACGATGACCGGCCCAACAGCCGTTGATCTTCCGGAGGAGCTTCGTGAGAGCAGAAGATAGCCGAAACGCGCCCGTTCAGGTCCCCTTCTTCCGCCCCTCGATCAGCGAGGCGGAAATTGCGGAAGTCGTGGCCTGCCTCCGCTCGGGTTGGCTGACCACTGGCCCACGCACCAAACAGTTCGAGACGGCGTTTGCCGGCCAGGTAGGGGGCAAACATGCCCTGGCCCTAAACTCCTGCACGGCGGCGCTGCATCTGGCGGTCGAGGCCCTCGGCTTGGGGCCCGGCCAGGCGGTGCTCGTGCCCACCATGACGTTTGCCGCCACCGCCGAGGTGCTGCGCTATCAAGGGGCGGCCCCCTTGCTGGTCGATTGCGATCCCGTCACCCTCCACCTGAACCTGGAAGACGCGGAGCGGAAAATTGGGCAACTCCGCGACGGGCAAACGCCGCTCGATCCGCAGCTTCGGCCCGTCGGCATCATTCCCGTGCACGTGGGCGGGCTGATGATGGACATGGACGCGGTGCAGGCCTTTGCCGAGCGGCATGGGCTGTGGGTCGTCGAAGACGCCGCGCACAGTTTTCCCGCCGCCTATCGTTCTCGTCGCGGCTCGTCTTCGCCGCCCGCGGAGGGGGCGTCGGGGTGGCGGCGCTGTGGCGAAAACACGGCCGCGGTCTCCTGCTTCTCCTTCTACGCCAACAAGACCATGACCACCGGCGAGGGCGGCATGGCCGTCAGCGACGATCCGCAACTGACCGACCGTATGCGGCAGATGTCGCTGCACGGCCTCTCCCATGACGCCTGGAAGCGCTATGCCGGCAATCATGCCTGGGACTATCGCATTGTTGCCCCCGGCTACAAGTACAACTTTACCGACGTGGCCGCCGCCATCGGCATCCACCAGCTCGCCCGCTCGGAAGCGATGCGCTGCGAGCGGGAGCAAATCGCCCGCCTTTTCCGGGCCTCCTTGGCCGACGTGGAGCAACTCGATCTGCCGCCCGATCCGGCCGACCGTCTGCACGCCTGGCACTTGTTCCCCATTCGCTTGCGACTGGACCGGCTCACCATCGATCGCAATCGCTTCATCACGGAGCTGCGCGAACGGGGGGTCGGCTGCTCGGTGCACTGGCGGCCGCTGCATCTGCACCCCTATTACCAGGAGCAGTTTGCCTGGCGGCCGGAGCATCTGCCAGTAGCGTCGGCCCAGTGGCCGAAGCTCATCACGCTCCCCTTGTTCCCCGGCATGCACACCGATGAGCGCGAGCAAGTGATCACCGTTGTCCGCCAGTTGTGCACCCAGTACGCGAAGTAAACGGCAACATGGCTCAGCCTAACACCTGGCCGGAAGGCAAGCGGTTTGCCTTCACGGTATTTGACGACACGGATTTCGCCACGCGGGAGAACGTGCAAGGCGTGTATGCATTCCTGGCGGATTGCGGCTTTCGCACGACCAAGTCGGTGTGGGTCGTCAGGGGCGATCCGCAGCGCGGGCAGTGCGTCGGGCAAACTTGCGAAGACCCCGAATACTTGCAATGGGTCCTGGAACTGCAAGCCCGGCAGTTCGAAATCGGTTTTCACAACGCCACCTGGCACGGCCTGCCGCGTCGCGAGATCCAAGCGGCCTTGGAGAAGTTCGCCGCGCTGTTCGGCCACGACCCGCTGACGGCCGCCAATCACACGGGCGTGGAGGACTCGATTTATTGGGCAAATGCTCGCCTGACGGGCTGGCGCGCCCATTTGTACGATGCGGTGACTTCGTTTCGCAACCGGGGAAAATACCGGGGCCACGTCGAGGGCGACCGGTATTTCTGGGGCGATCTCTGCCAACGGCACGTCAAGTACTTCCGCAACTTCGTCTTCCGCGACATCAACACGCTGAAAATGTGCCCCGACATGCCCTACTACGATCCCCTCAAGCCTTATGTCAAAGGTTGGTTTGCCTCCGCCGACGGCCACGACCTGGGCGCTTTCAATCAGTGCCTCCACGAAGCCAACCAGGACCGCTTGGAGCAAGAAGGGGGGGCATGCATCATGTATACGCACTTTGCCAGGGGCTTCAGCGAGGGGGGGAAACTCGACCCGCGGTTCCGCGAGCTCATGACGCGGCTGGCCAGGAAGAACGGCTGGTTTGTCCCCGTGGCCACCCTGCTCGATCATCTGGCGGTCCCGCACGGTCCCCGGGAAATCACCAATGCAGAGCGGCGGCGCCTGGAATGGCGCTGGCTGCGCGAGAAACTTTTCATCGGCAGCAACTGATCGGCCGCGGGCTGGACCCCGGTCGCCTTTTTCAAAGAGCCCACCAACGTGGAGGCATGCATGGCGCCCCGATTGACGCGGTGTGAAATGGCGGTAATCGGCCTTAGCATCGTTTGCTACGGCCTGTTGGTGGCGTATGTCCACGTGACGGGATTCAACGTGGTGACGTCCGATTTCATGATGTATTATCGTTGGAGCAATGCCTGGTGGAATTTCTCTCTCCGCACGCCCTCCCACGTGCCCCTGTATTCCATCCTGTTGTGGGCCTTCCGGTCCTTGACGTTCCATCTGCTGGATGCCGCGACCGTCATGCACGCGGTGGCGCTTCCCTTCGTGGCGGGGGCCTATTTTTACGTCCACCGGATTCTGCGCTTCCACTTTCCCGCGGCTCGCAATGTCGGCTTTGCCGTGTTTGGGCTGTATCCCTTCGTCGGGTACTGTTTTGCCTTCGCTCCGGCCGATCCGCTGGCGATTTTCTTCCTCGTGGCCGCAGCCTACTATAGCCTGGAACGAAAATGGCGGTGCTTTGCCCTGTGTCTTGCCGCGGGTCTGATCAGCCACAAAGCCACCTGGCCCTTCATCGCGCTGCTGGCCGCGGACGCGCTATGGCGCAAGAAGTGCCCGCTCTTCTGGCCGCTGCTCGCTGGCCTGCCGCTGCTGGCGTTCTGGGGATGGGGACTCTACGAGGAGCACGATGCGTTGTGGATCCTGCGAGACAACATCAAGAGCGAGTTTACCGCGATATCGACGTTGCCCATCATGGATGGGCTGTTGGGCCCCCTGTTGCATCCTACCGCCATGGCAAAGCTAGTCCGAACCTGCGTGCTATTGGCCCTCGTCCTGGTCACGGTCTCCTTGTTCGCCTGGAATCTTTGCCGCCTGCGCCAGCCGGACGCCTTGTTCAACATCGCATTGCTTCTTCCCATCATTCTCTTGGCGGTCTTGCTGAATCAATACGAGGTGTGGGCGGTGCTCCGTTTCGGCCGGGTAATCGCCATTCCCTTAGCAGCTTTTCTCGTGGAAAAGGAGAGGATACGAAGATTTCTGGAACGGCCCGCTTGGTTCTACGGCGTCGCCGTGACCTTCCTGATTACGAACTTCTTTTACGCCTATTACTTCATGTGGATGTACTTCCAAGACTCCGCGGGCGCGTAATTCCACCTAAACTAGCATAAGAAACCCATTGCCATGAAAACCATCCTGGTCACCGGCGGCGCCGGCTTCATCGGCGGCTGCTTCGTGCGCCAATGTGTCGCCGAGCGCGCGGCACGGGTCGTGAATTTCGACAAGCTGACCTACGCCGGCAATCTCGACTCGCTGGAACCGGTGATGCGCGACTCCCAGCACGTCTTCCTGCAGGGCGACATCGTCGACCGGGCCGCCGTCGACCACGCGCTGGAAGCCTATCAGCCCGAGGCGATCGTGCACTTTGCGGCGGAATCCCACGTCGATCGCTCCATCGACGGCCCCGCTGAATTCGTGCGCACCAACGTGCAGGGCACGTTCCAATTGCTGGATTCGGCCCGGCAATACTGGCAAAAGCTGGCGGGGCCCGCCCGCGATGCGTTCCGCTTTCTCCAGGTCTCCACCGACGAGGTCTACGGATCGCTGGGCGCCAGCGGCAAGTTCCTGGAAACGACCTCCTACGATCCCAGCTCGCCCTACTCGGCGTCGAAGGCGGCCGCCGACCATCTGGTCCGCGCCTACTTTCGCACCTACGGCATGCCCACGCTGGTAACGAATTGCTCGAACAACTATGGCCCCTACCAGTTCCCGGAAAAGCTCATCCCGCTGATAATCCTCAACGCCCTGGAGGGGAAACCGCTGCCGGTCTATGGCGACGGGCGGAACGTCCGCGACTGGTTGTACGTGGAGGATCACTGCCGGGCCTTGCGGCGGGTACTGGCCGACGGCCGGCCGGGCGAAACCTACAACGTGGGCGGCAACTGCGAACGGGCGAACCTCGAGGTGGTCTCCTCGATCTGCCGCATCGTCGATGAGTTGCGCCCCGCCCTGCCGCACGCGCCGTGTTCTTCCCTCATCCGCTTCGTCACCGATCGCCCCGGACACGACCGCCGTTACGCCATCGACGCCGCCAAAATCCAACGCGAGTTGGGCTGGCAGCCGCAGCATGACTTCGATTCCGGCCTGCGCTGCACCGTGCAATGGTATTTGGACAATCCCGGCTGGGTCCAACGCGTCAGCAGCGGCGACTATCGCCGCCAGCGACTCGGCCTGCAAAACGAACCAACCTGCGGAGACCAGCCATCGTGACTCCTTCCTCCTGTTTTGCCAAAGGCATCATTCTGGCCGGCGGCTCGGGGACCAGGCTCCATCCCATCACCCGCGCCGTCAGCAAGCAACTGCTGCCGATCTACGACAAGCCGATGATCTACTATCCGCTGTCGGTGTTGATGCTGGCCGGCATCCGCGAGGTCTTGCTGATCTCGACCCCGGAAGACATCGGCGGCTTCGAGCGGCTGCTGGGCGACGGCAGCCAGATCGGTATCGCCATCCACTATGCGGTCCAGCCGCAGCCCAAGGGGCTCGCCCAGGCCTTTCTCATCGGCGGCGAGTTCATCGGCTCCGATCACGTGGTCTTGATCCTGGGGGACAACATTTTCTACGGGCAAGGATTCGCCGACAAGTTGGGGCACGCGGCCTCGCGCCGCGAGGGGGCCACGAATTTTGCCTACGTGGTAAGGGATCCCCAGCGTTACGGCGTCGTCGAACTGGACGACGACGGCCGGCCGCGATCGATCGAAGAAAAGCCCGCCGCGCCCCGCTCGAACCTGGCGGTCACGGGCCTCTACTTTTACGACAACCAGGTGGTCGACATGGCCGCCAACCTGCGGCCCTCCGCCCGCGGCGAGTTGGAGATTACCGACATCAACCGCCTCTACCTGGAGCGAGGAGAGCTGCACATCGAGATCTTCGGCCGCGGCTTCGCCTGGCTCGATACGGGCACGGAGGTCTCGCTCTTGCAGGCCGGCGAGTTCGTGCGGACCATCGAAGAGCGCGAGGGCCTGCAAATCGCCTGCCTGGAAGAAATCGCCTATCTGAAGGGATTCATCTCCGCTGCCCAGTTGGGGACTCTGGCGGCCGGCTACAAGAATAGCTACGGCCAATACCTCAACAGCCTGATCGGCGCGGTGCCGAAGTGGCAGCGCGGAGAGTGGCAGCAACTGTAGCCTTGACCGGCCCGGCGGCCGGGCCGCCCTCGGCTGGGAAAATCGCTCGGCACAGCCGGGGGCGGCTGTGCTGCTTCTTAGCGGCCACAGCGCAGGAAGCGGAGCAGGCCGTGCAGCGCTAAGCCGCCGCCCAGCCCGACCATGTGCCGCGGCGGCCGATCGGGTTGCGCCTGGGCGTATCCGGCCAGCGCCTCTTGCGTCTCTTTCAGCAATTCCTCGCACACCGGCCGCAGCACTTCAAACAGGTCGCTCAGCCGCCCCATCGCTTCCGGCGCCCGCTTGCGTTGCTCGGCCTGGGCCAGGCTCAGGTTGAATTCCCTGACCAGGGCGCGGGTGAAGGTCTGGCCAGCCACCCCGCAGACGTGATGCCAGAGCGAGTAGGGCGAACTGACGACGATGTTCGTCACGTCGCCGCCCACGTCGAGCGCCGCCACGGCCGCCGGCGCGGCGGCGGGCGCCGCGGCAGGCTTCTCGCCGCCGAAATGCTCGAAGACGAGCAGGTTGTGCAGGCCCACAAAATCCGTCTGCAGCGCATCCACCCGCAAGCCCAGCCGCTGAAAGCTCTCCAAAAAGTGCTGGGTGGCGGTGCGTTTCACCCCGATCAACAACGCCCGCCGGCTCTCTTTGTCCGCCGGGCCGGCCTCGCCGTTGGGGCCCGGCGGCAGGCTGTCGAAAAGTTGGAAATCCCAGGACAATTGTTCCGGGGGAAAGGGGAATTGATAACGCGCCTCGAACTCCACAAATTTCGGCACCTTGGCCGCGTCGATCGGCGGCAGCTCCAGCGGGCGACTGAGCGCCAGCCGCCCCGGCATGCCCACGCACACCTGGGCCGACTTGGTCTCTTGGCTATCGAGAAATGCCTTGAGCGTGTCCCCGACCAGCCTTCGTTCTTCGGCTTCGTTGGCCGCGTGGCTGAGTAGTTTAGCGTGCTCGATCAAGGCGGCGGCTTCGATGACCGCCTGTTGCTTCTCCTCGTCCCAGGCCAGCTTGACCGCCTTCAATCCGCTGGGGCCAAGGTCGATCCCCCAGGCCGACCGTTCGCCCCGCGAGCGCACCATCTGGCCAACCCGGCTCAAGACGCCGCGCTGGTCGGCCGCCAACAGGTTCATGGGCAGCGCCGCCTGCTTGAGTCCCGTTAGCGCCAAGCCGCAGGCGACGGCAAAGCGGCCCGCCGCGCGCACCAGTTCGGGCTGTTCGAGACTCTCGGCGCGGCGGATGCGGCGGAAGCCCGTGAGCCATTCGACGGGAACGCCCAGCGGCGTCTGCCGCGGGGGGCGAGCCCACGGCAGCGGTGTCCCTTGGCTGGCGGTCAGCCGGGCACGGCGTTGCAACTCGGCGCAGAGCTTTCCCGCCCGCTCGTCGCGGGGCGCCAAACGCCGCAGCCGTTCGGCCACCGCCAGCAAGGTGGCGTCCACCACCGGAGCGTTGCGCAGGTCCCAAGCCAGCCACGCCAGTTCCTCCACCTGGCGATGTAGTCGTTCCGCCCGTTGCGTCCGCACGTGGGGGGCGATCTGTTCCAATAAGCGGAGCGCCTGGTCGTACTGATGTTCGGCCAACTGTTTTTCGGCCGCTTCGACCACGCGCTGCTGTACCTTCTCGGCCACCTCCCGGCCATAGACATGGTCGGGCTTGAGGACCAGGAGCCGCTCGATCTTGGATGGCAGATCGAGGAGACGATTCTGGCGGACTGCCGAGCGCAGTTCCTCGTGAAGCGTGGTAATCTCCTCGAGGCGCGTCATGACTTCGGCCCGAAACTCCTCCATTTTGCGTCCCCGCAAGGCCGGCGGCACGTTTTCCAAGAGTTCGGCCGCGCCGCCGACGTCGAAGGCGGCCATGCGTTCCCGGGCGAGTTCATAATTCTCTTCGGCCTCGGCGCGCCGCCGATCCCGCTCGGCCCCCACCTCCAGGATGAGTTGTTTCGCCCGAGCGATATACTCGGCCAGACCGGGATGCTCGCTCTTCGTCATCCGCACCAGCCTGGCCATGGCCTCCTCGAAACGGCAGGCGGAGCGCAGCTCCCCGACGCAACGGAACTCGGACTCCACTTGCTCCACCTGGTTGGCGGCGGTCTCTTCCAGATTCGCCCCGCAGGAGCCGCAATAGTGTTCGCCGACCGCGCACAGCGAACCGCACTGCAAACAAGACTGCCACAGCGGCGCGCCGCACTTGACGCAGAAATTCCGTTGCCGCAGGTTGGGCGCGGAACATTCCCGGCAGCGCAGGACGGTTTGCGGCGCGTCTTCCATATCTTCGATCATGGACATCGAACCGCTCCGCAGGGACTTTTCAGCCAGGCACTTCTCGGGGACGTACGCATTACTGACCGCCTGCCGCCGGCCCCTTGGCGGTAACCCCCCCGCACTCGATGGCCAGGACCTCAATGATCAGGCGTTGTTCCTGGTCGGCCAGCACGGGAAGGTTCGAGTGGGCCTTGGTGACGACCACGTCGATCGAACGCACGTTGCCCCCCTCGCCGACCGCGCTGAGCGAGTCGAGCCAAATGGCGTCCTGCTCGACGGGATGCTCTTCGCAATCGGGCAACTGCCGCCGATAATAGGCCCGCACGCGGAGCGGCCGGCCCTGTTGCTCGATCCGCACGTAACGAATGCGCAACGGCGACACGGTCAGCGCGGCCGGTTTGCCGCTCAATCCCGCCGGCCAATCGACGCGGTAGGCCGCGACGACGTCGGCCGGGGCATGCAGCTTCACAGACACGTCTTTGACGTCGGCAGCAGCGCTGGCGCCCTCCTGGCCCGGCGGCTTGGCAACCGCCCGGAACTGCTGTCCCATCGCCCGCAGCAAGTTCTCGGCAAACTTGGACCATTGCTGCGTAATTCGTTCTCGTTGTTGCTTGGCTTCCCGGACCGCCGTGCCCTGCGCCGACTTGGGCCCCTTACCGACAGGAGCGCGGGGGGCACCGCCCTTGGAAATCCCGAAAGTGGCGGCGTCCTTGCGCGGCATGATTTTGGCCAGCAGGAGAAAGCCGGGCTCAGGGAGCATGTTCTGGGCGGCCCGGGCCGCCGCCAATGGCTTGGGATCCTCTTCCCAGTGCATTCTGAAAGTTCGCAGGATCGCCGCCCGCAGCCCCTCGTCGGGGATCGTGCTGGCCAGCAGCAGCAGGTTCGCGCCCTGCTCCAGGCTCTCGATCGTCGCCAAGCGGCGTTCGATCGTCGAGACCATGCCGGCGTTCCAAACCGGTTCGGCGGCCGCATAGGCGTCCGCGGCAGCCGCCGCTACGCCGACCGGCTGCGCTTCCGGAGACGGAATCGTGCCCAGCAGCCGGCCTACGGCCCTGTTGCTCCCGGCGATCAAACGCTGTTCCAACAACCGTCTGACCGCCGGGTCGGGGCGGTCGCTCCGGTAGAAGACGCTTTGCGCGGCCAGGTTCTCCGGTCGCGGATCCTGGAGGCAAGTCCACAGTTCGTCAGACCAACTTCGCGGTGTCTCCGGCGCGATCATGTAGTTCACCAGCCGCAGACGTAGCGACGCCGATGCCGAAGACTTGAGTTGCTCAAGCAGGAGGCGGTGCTGGCCCGCGACGTCCGCTGCGCGACTGGCCGGCAACTGACCGGCCAAGGCGACGATTCGCAGGAGCGAATCTTCATTCTCTTGGCCCGGCCGGCGGAGCAGTGCGCTCAAGGCGGCGGTAGCCGCGACCTGATTGTCGGAAGTCCTCAGATTCCCGCACGCCAGTTGGTCGATGGTCTGCCAGGCCAAGGGAGTGCCATTGACGGCCAGCGCCGCGACGATGCCTTCGAGGACGCGGGCATCCGCTTCTCGTTTTGCCGGCGGCGTGGCCGGCGGTTCCAACAGTCGGATCAACAGTTCGGCGGCCCTTGGCTCTCTGGGAAAACGTTCGCCCAAATAGGCCATCGCCGCCAACAACTGCGGATCGGCATCCCGCCGAGCACTATAGTAGTCGTCCCGTCGCCACTCCTTGATGTCGGGAGGCCGGATCGGCTTTGGGGGTAGTGGCAGCGCGGCGGGTGCAGCAGCCGGCGCTCGCGTCGGAGCAGGTCCTGCCGCCACGTGGGGCACTGGCGGCGCATTGCCCTTGCTGGGCCGCGGCGCATCCGGCGCACCATCGTTAAACGACGCGTCCAGAACAACCGGCTTTTTTCGGTCCACTAACGCCCCTTTGTCTCCGCCTTTCCCACAACCGCAGCCCGTGGTTGTCGCCAGCCCCAACGCCAACAAGAATTGGGCGACCGCGACCCAAACCAATCGGTTGTACTCTCGGCACGTCACCAGGCCACCTCCCAGCAGAACACTTCCTTATAATCCCCCTGTGTTAGATGCAGGTTAGGCCAGCGTTAGAAACGTGCGAAAGTGCCGTGTGGGTTGCGTTATTAAACACGAAAAGGCAGGCGCCGGGGTCGCCGGCGCCTGCCCGTCATGCACGCACGGGTGCCTGTTTCTCTAAAGACGTTACTCAGCGTCGTGCTAACAACTATCCGCCACCGCTACCAGTCGACTTCCGTCGACGTGCCGTCGCCGTCGGCGCGGGTCACGAGTTGCCGCATGGTGAGGGGGCTGACGCGGTCGCTCAGGAAGCGGGCGCTGCCGTCAACCATCACCGCGTTGCAGCCGCCGCGATGGAACGAGAAGGGCTCGTCGTTCAGACCGCAGTTCTGCACGACCCAGGGGCAGTCGGTGCTGGTCATGGTACCATTGATTGGGCCGCCGCTGCTGCCGACGTCCGCAGAAGTTTCAGTACCAACGCCGCCGACGGGGCCGGCGTTCTGGTTGATCACGTTGCCGTAGTAACTGCCCCCAGTACCCAAGCTGAGAGCATTGGGCGGACCGGAGATGCCACTACCGCACGCGTCCGCATCGGCCCAACGCCACACGCCCTTGCGTTGTCCGGTCGTGGCGCCAATCCCATCAGTATAGTCGCCTGTCGCCAGGGTGCCCTGGTACCAATCATTGTAGCCGGACAGGGTGTAGTACAGGTTGGACATGTTGCTCAGCGGGGAAATGCGGCCAGCGTCTTCGATCACTGCAATCGTATAGCTGGTACCATCAGCGATCGCCGAAACCGGCACGCTCGTGTCCGTCGCGAAAATGTCGGCGTTGCTCTTGGGACCAGTGCTGGTGTACATCACCCAGCCTCTGGTCGTGTCAACTGTCAAAGCGCCTTGGCTGCGGACCTGGCGGTTGCGGATGCCCGTGCTGGGATCGATGTCCGTGTACACCGTGGCGAAATAGTCCGTGCCGCCGAAACCGGCGGGATCGCGCAAATCGTTTGCGCTGTAGGGGTTGCTCGGGCAGACATACGTCGGGACGTTGTGCATCGCCGCCCAAACGTTGCCATGGTAGTTGCCCGTGACGGTGGTGTTGGCGGGCAGGTTTCCGCCGGTAACATCGCGATAGCTCTTCGTCAAATCCATCGCCGTGTAAACGACTGTTTGCTCGATATACGGCAGCAGGTACGTCATTAGCGACTGGGTGGCAAAGGCGTTACCGGTGCCGCAACCGGGGGTGCCGCCTGAGGTGGCTGATCCAACAGTCGAGCCGCCTGTTCCAGTACTCGAAGAAGTGCCGGTCCACGGAGTCAACGCCACCGACTGATTCGGGTTCGCCAACGTGGTGGCGCTGGTGTTCGTAACCGTTCCTTCACCGCCGGTGGGCAGCTTCTTGTGGGCCGATTCGAAGTTCAAAATCGCCAAACCGATTTGCCGCATGTTGTTGGTGCACGAGTTGCGGCGGGCGGCCTCGCGAGCAGCCTGCACGGCGGGAAGCAACATCGAGACCAAAATGCCGATGATGGTAATGACCACCAACAACTCGACCAGCGTGAAGCCGCGTCGAGGCCAGGCACGCGCCTGTGCTTTCTTGCTCACTTGCATCTGAAATCTCCTTGAACTGACCAAAATGGTATAAGCTTGACCCTAGGCGAACGCTAAATCCTTCAACAGGACTCGCGTGCCGTTGAGCGATGTCTCTCCCGCCCACGCGTGGGACGCGGAGCAGCGTGTCGTCTCAACGGCGCGAGGTAGCGGGCCACGATGCAGGGGGCTTGGGGGTTCCGCGCGGCGTCCCGGCCGGATGACGGCGGCGTCCTTCCTCCTCCTGCGGTTGCCTCGTGGGCTTCCACCCCGTGCGAGACTGCCCGATCATTCGCCTGTGACAAACGCCTGGGAGCCGGGCCGATCTCCAAGACGCTCGAATTATCGGAAACGCCCGTCAGGAGATGATGTGCGGCGGAAGAATGTTCGGTCAGTTTTCCGTTAGGAACGCGCTAACGAGAGGCCACTCAGGGGAAAGGAAAAATCGGGCCACGGGCGTCTTCCCAGCGATTATTCGGGCCCTCATCAAATCTAAAAGGAAGTTTCACGCGATTCTAGCCATCCTCTAACACGGAGGCCCGACAATGCCGCTCACGTCGGAAGCATTCCTCGTCGATCTTGGTGGCGGGACTGATTGCACCCCTTGGTTAGCGGCAAGTGCCGTTACAGACAACATGTCACTCACGAATCACCCGATAGACCGTTGCGAGGCGGTCCCTCCGCCGGCAAGAGAGAATTCATCGGAGCCACGCCGCAACCCTTCACTAGATGATTCCGGCGTGCCACCCCGCAGGCAAACGCTCGCCGTTTGCACCCTGTTGTTGCTGGCTGTTGGGCTCGTTTTCGGCCAAAGCATCGACTTCGGTTTCGTCACCGAAGATGACCCCTCCCACGTGTGGCAAAATCCCTTGGTGGTCCCCGGTTTCCGCGTGCAGGGGATCATCGGCGCGTTCACTCGAAGCCAGGCCAACAACTGGATCCCCTTGACGTGGATATCGTTCATGGCAGACGTGGAACTCTACGGGCTCCAGCCGTGGGGATACCATGTGACCAACGTGCTGTTGCACGCCGAGTCAGCGGTATTCTTGTTCTTGGTCTTCCGCCACATGACCGGTCGATTCTGGCCCAGTGCGGTCGTTGCCGCGGCGTTCGCGGTGCATCCCTTGCGGGCGGAATCGGTGGCGTGGATTACCGAACGGAAAGACGTTCTCAGCGGCCTGTTCTTCACGTTGACGCTGGCGGCATACGCGGAGTACGTGCGTCGCGGGCCCTCGCTGGCGCGATACCTGCTAGTGATGGTTTTCTTTGCCCTGGGACTCATGGCGAAGGCAATGTTGGTCACTTTGCCGGCGGTGCTCTTCTTGCTGGACTATTGGCCGCTGGGACGATACTCTTCTGCGGCGGGGACGACCGGCCAACCGCCCGGCCGCCTTTCGCTGGGCATGCGGCTGGCGGCCGAAAAATTGCCGCTCTTGGCTCTGGCGGCCGTCTGCTGCGTGGTGACGCCCTTGGCCCAGGGGCAGGCCGTTCAGTCCTTGGAGTTCATACCGTTTTCGGCGCGACTTACCAACGCCGTGGTCTCCTACGCCGTTTATCTCGGTCACTTGTTCTGTCCACTGGGGTTGGCCGCCTATTATCCCCATCCAGGAATCACGATTCCCCTATGGCAGGTCGCGGGGGCGTCCCTGCTGCTGGCGGGGATTTCCATGGCCGTCCTGTTCTGGCGGCGGGAGTGCCCCTTTCTGCTGGTCGGCTGGTTGTGGTACGTGGGAATGCTCGTGCCGGTGATCGGGGTCGTTCAGGTGGGCCAGCAAGCGCGGGCGGACCGGTACACGTACCTGCCCCACATCGGGTTGTACCTCGCACTGGCTTGGGTGACCGCCGACGCGCGACGATTCTGGGGGAGGCGGCGTGCGGCGTGCGCCGTGGCGACGTCAGTTGTATTGGCCATTCTCATCGGCGGCGCCTGGCGACAAACCTCCTTTTGGCGGAACAGTGAATCGCTTTGGAGACATACCCTCGACTGCACATCAAACAACAGTTTCGCGCACGAGTCGCTGGGGGTCGTTCTGGATAGGCAGTGCCATTTTGGGGAAGCGGCGAAACAGTATCGGGCCATTCTCAAGTTCCGGCCCGATAATCCGCGAGCTTTGACGCGATTGGCGTGGCTGCGGGCGACCTGTCCCGATCCCGCGCTACGAAATGCTGGCGAGGCTATCGCGCTGGCCCAACGAGCCGACAAAGCGCACGGCGGCAAGGAGCCGGGCGCCCTCGACGTATTGGCGGCGGCCTACGCGGAGGCCGGCCGCTTCACGGACGCCCTGGCGACCGCGCGCAGGGCGCTGGAACTTTCCTCCCGCCTCGATGAACCGGGTTTCACCCGTGCCCTCCGTGCCCGCATCGCCCTTTACGCGGCCCGCCGGCCTTATCATCGGTTAGGTCCAATGGCCCCCGAACCCTAGCACGCCGAACAGCTTCTCTGTCAGAGGGGGCGTTGCTGCTGCATTATTCGGTAAGATGGAAGGCACAATTGGTTTGGGCGAAACGTTTTCCGGCACGGCGCGTGGTCCACCGGATTTTGATTACCGCGCCGCCACTGGCGCGGCTCCTTCGCCGTCCGTCAACACGAAATCCACCTGCAACTCGATCGTCCGCAGCCGCGGGTGATCGGTTCGCAGCCGAACCTGGCCGCGATGCGGCCCCGTACATGCGCACGCGGGGGCATCGCCGGGAATCTCCACTTCCAACCGATACAGCCCGGCACCGTTCGGGCCGCTCGCATAGGGGACCAGCCGGGCATGCAGAAACGCCGGTTCCGTCTCGATCTGCCGGATCCTGAGCCAGCGGCGGTCGTCGCTCACTTTCATGACCAACGTCTCGCGGACGCGCTCTCCCCGGGGCCGCGTTCCCAACTGCAAGACGTTGTGATCGACGATTTTGGGGCTGTAGAACGTCAGCCGCCCGTTGACCCGGCCGCCAATTTCCAGCCGGCAAGTGGTGGCGCCGGGAGTCTGCCCCGCGGACGACCCCAAAGAACGGTTCCTGACACCTTTTTCGCGGGCAACGAACTCGATCCATTCGGCAAAACGGCCTTCGGCCATGTCCGGCGGCAACGTGACGGCGACCCGATAGCCACAGCGGGCGTGGCGTTCTTTCAGCTTCGCGGCCGCCGCCGGCTCGATGCGACATTCGATGTGCGTCTGCGACAGCTTGGCCACCGATAGGTCGAATTGCTCCCAGCGCTCCGAGTAGACCCACGCCTCGAACGATCGTTCCTGCGCCGACAATGCTTTCGAGGAATCGAGCGAGAGCGTCACCCTCGATGGCGCGACGGTCGCCCGACGGCTCACCGTGGCCGTGACCTTCAGCACGAGATCGCGGCGGTGGGGATCGTTGGTAAACACATGGATGTCGCGCGCGCAGGGTCCCGCCTTGAGATCGTCGTTTTTCGCCGCCTCGCTGATGCTCAATTTGACTTTCGCCTCCCCTCCTGGCGGAACGGGCTCTCTCGGCAGCTCGGCGACCGTGCAGGCGCACTCGCTCGGTCCGGGGGTGAGCCGTAGCGGCGTCTGCCCTTCATTGCGGATCACGAAGGTGTGCTCCAACTCCGCCGCCAATTCAATGATGCCGAGTTCGTACGTGGCATGGTCCACTACGGCTTTCGGTCCGGCGGCTGCCGCCTGACTCGGCCCGCTGGCGGCCAAGGACTTCCGGCCCTCGGGGCGGAAGATGGCCGCGACCGCGACGGCGATGATCGCCGCACCGGCCAAGACCAGCCCGGTCCCCGCCAAGACCCCTCGTGAAACAGCCATTCCATCGCCCCGCGTCGAGAATTAGCGCCGCCCCACTGCGATTGTCGGCGGTTATTGTGAGGTTTTGATGTGGGGGCGGTGAGCTTTTGATGAGTTCCGCGTTAGAAAAGCGTCGGGACATGGGCGGTCGGCAGAATAGTGCCGTTGATTGGGGATCGTTGAATTCATGTCGTTTAGCGGCCGGCGGCACGCCGGCCAAACCCGCTGCCCGCGCCGCGTGGACGCGGCGGCTAAACGTGGATGCGGCGGCTAAACACGGCACTGCTTTTCCGACCGCAGTCAACACGGCATTGCCACCGCTAGCCGAAACGCCCGGTGATGTAGTCCTCGGTCTCGCGCTTCTCCGGCCGGGTAAACAGCCGCTTCGTGGTGCCAAACTCTACCAGCGCTCCCTCGTAGAGGAAGGCCGTGTAGTCCGACACCCGCGCCGCTTGCTGCATGTTGTGGGTCACGATGATGATCGTATATTCGCCCCGCAGTTCGCCAATCAGGTCCTCGATGCGGGTGGTGGAACGGGGATCCAATGCCGAACAAGGCTCGTCCATCAGGATGATCTCCGGATCGACGGCGATGGCCCGGGCGATGCAGAGCCGCTGATGCTGCCCGCCGGAAAACCCCAGCGCCGAATCGTGCAGGCGGTCTTTCACCTCGTCCCAGAGGGCCGAACGGCGGAGGCTTTTCTCCACCGCCTCGTCCAGCACGCGGCGATCGCCGACGCCGGCGATGCGCAGCCCGTAGGCGACGTTCTCGTAGATCGACTTGGGAAAGGGGACCGCCCGCTGAAACACCATGCCGACCCGCCGCCGCAATTCAATCACATCCAGGGCCGGATCGTTGATTTCCTGCCCATCCAGGAGAATGTTGCCGGTGATGGCGACGTTGTCGATCAGGTCGTTCATGCGGTTGAGGCAGCGCAACAGCGTCGACTTGCCGCAGCCCGAAGGACCGATCAGCGCGGTGACCTGCTTGGAAGGGAAGTCCATCGAAATGCCGAAAAGGGCTTCGCTCGTGCCATAATACAGGTGCAGGTCCCGCGTCTGGACGATCGCCTCGGCCGCCGCGCCGGCGGGCTTTTCGGGAGGAACGATTCGAGGCAGCGATTCTACGGTGCCGCTCAAGTTGGGTTCCTTAGGTTGTTCCACCGGCAGTCTCATTCCTGTAGCACAGCCGAGAGCGACTGGGCTGGCATAGGGCTCGTAAAACAACAAAGTGTTCAGTTCATGTGACAGTCATTCTGAGCGTAGCGAAGAATCTCCGCCTGATTTCCGGCGAGATCCTTCGCTGCGCTCAGGATGACTGGCGTTGACTCGGTCAAACTACTATTGGACGGCCCCTTCAGTCGTCAAATGGTCCGCAACTGGTAACGCCGCCGCATCCGGTTTCGCAAGCCGATGGCCACGCTGGTCATGGCCAGCACGATCAGCAACAGCAACAACGTCGTGACGTATACCATGGGCTTCGACGCCTCGACGTTCGGCGACTGGAAGCCGACGTCATAGATGTGAAAACCCAGGTGCATGAATTTCCGATCCAGGTGGAAGAACGGGAAGCTGCCATCGACGGGCAACTGCGGGGCGATCTTCATAACGCCGGTGATCATCAGCGGCGCCACTTCGCCCGCGGCGCGGGCCATGGCCAGGATGAAGCCGGTCATCATGCCCGGCGAAGCCATCGGCACCAGCACGCGGACCAGCGTCTGGAACTTGGTGGCGCCCAGGGCCAGCGAGCCCTCGCGGATGCCGCGGGGAATCGCCCGCAACGCCTCTTCCGTCGAAACGATGACTACCGGGACGGTCAACAGTCCCAGGGTCAGGCTGGCCCACAGGATACCGCCGGTGCCGAAGGTGGGCGTGCCGGCTGCGACCCGCTCGGGAAACAGCCACTCGTCCACCAGCGCGCCGACGCCGTAGACGAAGAAGCCGAGGCCGAAAATGCCGTAGACGATCGAGGGGATGCCGGCCAGGTTGTTCACCCCGACCCGCACGATGCGGACCAGCAAGCCCTCTTTGGCATATTCGCCCAGGTAGATGCCGGCCAACACGCCCAGCGGGAAGCAGGTCACCGCCATCAGGAAGATCAGCATCACGGTGCCAAAAATGGCGGGAAACAGCCCGCCTTCGGTGTTCGACTGGCGGGGATTGTCCCACAGCAACTCGCCCACCTTGGCCAGATATTGCCGGCACTTGGCCGGCCATCCCATGGCGTTGGGGCGATAAAAACGCACGATGTCCACCAGTGCGATCGGCACGTCCCGGCCGGCCGCGGTGCGGAAGACGGCCACGTCCTGCCGCAGTTGGGCGATCCGCTGTTGTTGCTGGGCGACCAAGCGGTCCGATCGCTCCTTGATCTGCTGGGCACGGGTCTGGAGTTCGGCAATCCGCCCCTCCGAGTCTTTCGACCGGCGGTAGCGTAAACGAAGCAACTCATCCTGCGTGTACTCATCTTCTCTGCTGACCGCCAGCAGTTCGGCAGCCAAGGGGGCCACTGCCGTGGCCGATTTCCGCTGCACGGCATCCATGGCCGCCGCAAGCTGCTCCGGCAGCGGGGCCTCCGATGGCCCGGCCACGTCGGGACCCCCGACGCGTTTCAGATAGCCGTAAAAATTCCCGTTCTCGCTCCGCTCCAGCACGCACGCGTCCGGCGGCCAGGTGATGGCGCGGATGGTCTCGTCGGGCAGCCAACAAAAGTCCTGGCGGGCGGGGTCCAATTCTCGATTGCCGGTCTTGAACTGCGTGCTGCGCTGGCCGGTATCGGGATTCGTCTGGCTCATGATCCGCTCGCCGAGCAAGCTGCGACCGTCGGCGAGGGTTACCTCGGCCACGGCGGACGGCCAAAACACCCCTAAGCCGTTCCACAGCACCACGGCCAGCAAGAGAAAGACCAGCGACAGCATCCCGGCCAGCGCCGCGGCGGTTGCCCAAACCTGTGGCTCGCCCCGCCGCCAAAAACGGCGGGCGGCGGATACATGGTTTAGAACTGGCCGAAGCGTTTTCGCAGGTGCTGGCGGACCAATTCCGCCGCCGTGTTCACCGTGAACGTCAATAGAAACAGTAGGACCGCGCATAAAAACAACACTCGGTAAAGCGTTCCGCCCACCGGCGCTTCGGGAATTTCCACGGCGATGTTCGCCGAGAGGGTACGCATGCCGTTCAGGGGACTCCAATCCAAAATCGGCGTGTTGCCGGTGGCCATCAGCACGATCATCGTTTCGCCCACCGCGCGGCCGAAGCCGATCATGATGGCCGCAAAGATGCCGGGGCTGGCCGAGGGCAACACCACGCGCCAAAAGGTTTGCCAGCGGCTCGCGCCCAGCGCCATCGAGGCGGCCGCCATGCTGTAAGGGACGTTGGAAAGCGAATCTTCCGCAATCGAGAAAATGATGGGGATCACCGTAAAGCCCAAGCCGAAGGCGATGATGATGTTGTTGCGCTGGTCGTAACGCATGCCGAGCGGGCCCTGAAAAAGCCACTGCCGGAAGTTGCCGGCGAAGAGCCGGGCCTCCAGGGGGCCCGCCAGCCAGACGGCCAGCGCGGCGCCGGCCAGAAGAACCGGCACGAGCACCAGGAACTCGTAGCCGCTTTCCACCCGCTTGGTCCAATCCATCCGCCGCAGATACTGCCAGAGACACAGAAACGCCACGAACACCAGCGGCAGCGTCAGCAGGCTGATAAGGAAGGCGAAAATCCAGCGCTCGATGATGGGGGCCAGCCACAGCGCGACCAAGAATCCGATGACCACCGAGGGTACCGAGGCCATGATCTCGACCACGGGCTTGATCGTCTGCCGCAGCGTCGGCGTGGTAAAGTAGCTGGCATACGCCGCGCCGAACAAGCTGAGCGGCACCGCAAACAGCATGGCGTAAAAGGTGCCCTTCAGCGTGCCAAACACGAGCGGCACGAGGCTCAGCTTGGGCTCGAAATCTTCCCCACCCGTCGTCTGCCATACGTAGGCCGGCGCGTCGTAGCCCTCGTAGAGGACTTTGCCGAAGAGCGTGTGGAAGCTGACTTCGGGATAGCCGCCGTCAATGCGCCACACCCTCAGCGCGCCGGCAGCGTCTACGGCCAACAGGGCGTCGCCCCGTTGCCCCAGGGCCACGTGACGCCACGGATGGTCCGGCTCGGCGGGCAGCGAAAGCAGGCTGCGCTCGCTGGTCACGTAGTCCCAGTGCAGGGTCCCCTCGTCGTCCAGGCTCAAGAGCGACTTATTGCGGCCGGAAGCGACGATCTGCCGCACCGCGCTCCGATGCGGGCGCAGTTGGTGAGCGAGGCGAAGCCGGCGTCCGGTTTCGGCCTTGACGGGAAACCAGGTGGAAAGCCCACCCTGCGCATCGCCCACCGCCAAGGAAACGTCGCCGAGCAACAGCGCCAGCGCCGTGATCGCCCGCCGGTCGGGAAACGCCCGCGCAATCTCGCGCGGGCCGACCTCGCCGTTTTCCTTCAGTTGCCAGCGGGCCAAAACGCCGTCTTTCGTGCCGGCATAGAGCGTGTTGCCGTCCCGATCCATCGAGAGCACGCGGATGTCGGGGCCACAATCTTCGCGCAGTACGCTTTCGCTGCTGCGCACTTCCTGGTCGCCGGCCATGTTTTCGGCGGCAACCTGGCGGAGGATGGAAATGGTTCCGTCGGGCAACAGGGCAGCACGGGTCGTGGCCCCGGCCTCCGACCGCCGCAACACGGCCGCCCGCGGCAGGGGACCTTTCATCGCCGGCGTGACGGCCAGGGTGCGGAGCGAAGGAGGCGAGGCCTTGGCCGCTGGTGCGCCCGGCTTTCCGGCCACGACTTCGACCAACGACATCGCGCCGTCGGACCAGAGGAGCGAATATTTTCCCCCGCTCAGCGATTCGACCTGCCGCAGGCCGGGGCCGCCGGCTTTGCCCGGGGGTGCGAGCTGCTGCCGCCCTCGCACTTTGCCCGTGCACAGGTCCACGACGACGAGTTGGCCGCCCTTGGTCCACAAGAGCCCCGTGGCGTTGTCGGCGGAGATGCCCAGATCAATCCCGCAGCAGAGAACGTCGTTGCCGGTCAGGCTTTTGGGCAGGTGCGCGCTGCCGACCAGCGCGGCCCGCGGCGGGCGAAACAGCGGCACGGTCACGCCCACGATCAGGGCGACGATCGCCACCACGCTGGCAATCACCGTGGCTCCACCCAACGTGATGACCCACCGAGCGAGCTTGTCACGCCGCCAGGCTTTTCGGCTGGAAACGGTCTTCAGCGTCAGGATGGGCACAAGAGCAGTCGTCCGTCGGATTACTTGAGCAATTCAAGCTGTTGTTGAATGACCTTGGCGGGCAGCGGGCCATAGCCGTCTTTGACGACGATGTCCTGCCCTTCCCGCGCCAGCACGAACCGCAGGAATTCCTCGACCAGCTTCGGCAACGGCTCGCCGGGCTTCTTGGCCACGTAAATGTACAGGGTGCGGCCGAGCGGATACGTGCCCCGCAGGGCGTTGGCAAACGTGGGCTCGGTGAGCGGCGACTTGTCGTCCTTGGCCAGGGGAATGGCCCGGACCTCCGAGGTGCGATAGCCGATGCCCGAGTAGCCGATGCCGGCGCGGTCGGCCGCCACGCCGTTGACGACCGCGGCCGAGCCGGGCTGCTCCTTGACCGTGTCCTTATAATCGCCCTTCAGCAACGCATGCTCCTGGAAATAGGTGTAGGTTCCGCTGGCCGAATTACGCCCGTACAGGCTGATCGGCAGCGTGGCCCAGGCGCCGGTCAGCCCGGCGTCGCCCCACGTGGTCAGCTCGCGATAGCCGCTCTTGCAAGTCTTCGAGAAAATGCAGTCGACTTGCGGCAGCGTCAGGCCGCGGATGGGGTTGTCCTTGTGGACGTAGACGGCCAAACAGTCCAAGGCGACGCTAATCCGCGTCGGCCGGAAACCGTGCTTTTTCTCGAAGGCGTCCTCTTCGTCAGGCTTCATCCTCCGCGACATCGGCCCCAGTTGGGCCGTGCCCGCAATCAGCGCCGGCGGGGCGGTGGCGGAACCCTTCCCCTCGACTTGAATCCGCACGTTGGGATACAGCTTGTTAAAGGCCTCGGCCCAATAGGTCATCAGGTTGATGAGCGTGTCCGAGCCGATGCTGTTGAGGTTCCCATCGACCCCGGAGACCTTTTCGTAAGTCTTACTGGCCGAGCTAGCCGCGTCGTCGGCACGAGTCTGTTGGGCTGGCAAGGCTAGGAAGCATAGGAAACCAGCTACTCCCAAAACGACGGCCTCTCGCCTGCTCCATAACGTGCGCATTATCCGCTCTCCCTCGATTTGCGTGGTTAAAAAGGTAGTACCACGCCCATTCTAGAGGTCGAATGTTAGGTAATTGTGGTAAACCGGTTAGAGTTTGGTTAGGACCGGTAAACGATGGTGAAATTAAACCGAGTGTGGCACGCCCTGAGCGCCGCGAAGGGCGTGATTCGTTCGCCGAGCACGCCCTTCGCTGCGCAGGGCGTGCCACCCACACGCGTCACTGTTCCCGCAACCCCACCCCGCAGCCGTTTTCGTCGGGGAACACGAAGCTGCCGCGCTCGATTCTGACACCCGTGGCCACGTCGCGGGCCAAAAGCAGCGGGCCATCGAGGTCGGCGTAATCCAAGAGCGGAAGGAACTGTGCGGCGGCCGAAATGCCAACCGTCGATTCGGTCATGCATCCCATCATCACGCGGAGCCCCAATTGGCGGGCCCGGGCGACCATCCGCCGCGCCGGCGTCATGCCGCCGCACTTGACGAGCTTGATGTTGACGCCGTGAAAGCAGCCGGCACACCGATCCACGTCGGATTCGATCTGGCAGCTCTCGTCGGCGATGATCGGCAAGCCCGCTTGGCGAAAAACCTCGGCCATCCCCGGCCAATCATCCGCCGGGAGCGGCTGTTCGATCAGTTCCACGCCCAACGGCCGCAGGGCCACCGAGTTGGCGATCGTCTGGGCGACGTTCCAGCCGCAATTGGCATCTACCCGGAACACGGCGTCGGTATGGCGGCGCAAGGCGCGGACGATTTCCAGGTCGTCCGCAGTGCCCAGCTTGATCTTGTAGACCGGCCAGCCGGCGAACTCCTGGAGCTTGGCCACCATGCGGTCGACGGTATCGATGCCAATCGTGTAGTCGCTGGGCGGCAGCCGGTCCAGCGAGAGCCCCCACAGTTTCCAAACCGGTGCGCCCCGGACTTTCCCCCAAAGATCATGCCAGGCCGTGTCGAGCGCGCACTGGGCGAACCGGCAGCAGTCGAGTCGGGGGCGAAACTCCTCCCACAGAATCAGCGGATCATCGATCGAGCGGGCCTCGACCGCCGCGCGGCACTGATCGAGCACGGCGACCATCTGCGGGACGCTCGTTTGGTAGTAGGCGTTGGCGCCGGCTTCGCCGAATCCGCGAAGGCCATTTCCTTCCAGTTCTACAATGAGCGCCTGATGGACGGCGATTGAGCCGCGGGAGATGGCGAACGGATGCCGCAACGGCAAGTCGTACGGATGCAGTGTGAGCTTCACGAAAGTGCCCTCCCATAGTGGCTTCGCGTTTTTCCGGACTCCCGATCAGGCGGCCGGGGGCGCCGGGCGGGTCATCCTGAGCGTAGCGAAGGATCTCGCCGGACCGACCAGGAGATTCTTCGCTGCGCTCAGAATGACCGGAGACGCTCGGAATGACTGCCATCCCTTAGTAGTCAAAGGACGGCGATCCCGCAAGCTCACCTATCCCTTCGGGTGGTGTCCTAAAACACCTAACTGTCCAATTGGCAAAACAGGGGAGTTTTTCGCATTTAAATCAATTATACTTGCTGGAATTGGCAAATTACCGTAAGATCTATGATGAGGTGGGAGTTCCCCAGGTCTTATAGGTGCGAGGTAGATTGCATGAGTACCCAAACCCCAACATCAGATGCCGGCCTTCTGGATCTGTTGCGGATCACCGGGCCACTGAGTGTGTCCGAGTTATCCGATGCCATGGAGGTCACGGCGACGGCAGTGCGACAACGTTTAGTGCGACTGTTGGGCCAGAACGCCATTCAGCGGGAAGCGACCCGTCACGGTCGCGGTCGGCCCAGGCATCGCTATTGGCTCACCGAAAAGGGCCTGCGGCTGACAGGCTCGAACTTCACGGATCTGGCGGTAACGCTATGGCAGGAAATTCGCCAAACGAACGATCCGGAATTGCGGCGAGAGACGCTGCGGCGGATCGCCCGGGCGTTGGCCTCCGGCTACGCCGACCAGATTCAGGGCGATACGCCCGCCGAGCGGATGGAGTCGTTGGCCCGCCTGTTGGCGCAGCGGCAGATCCCGGTGTCCGTCGAGGGCCACCCCGACAACCCCGTTTTGACGGAGCACGCGTGCCCTTACCCTAAGCTTGCCGAGCAGGACCAAGGTATCTGCAACATGGAGCAAATGATGTTTTCGGAACTGCTCGGCCAGAACATCGAGTTGACCCAGTGCCGCCTGCAGGGGGGGAGTGAGTGCCGGTTCCAAGCCACCTGAGCGATAGTTATACTGAAAAGTTTACGGCAGCTTGCCTCAGGGAATGGAACTATCCCCATGACGCGACCTTGGATTGAAGGGCGATTTGAAGACGGCGTATTGCTGACCACCTTGGAACAGTCGATCAATTGGGCCCGCCAGGGAAGCCTGTGGCCCATGACGTTCGGCATCGCCTGCTGTGCGATCGAGATGATGTCGGCCGGGGCCGGCCGTTTCGATCTGGATCGGTTCGGGGCCGGGGCGTTTCGCCCCAGTCCGCGGCAGTCCGACCTGATGATCGTGGCCGGCACGGTGACCTATAAGATGGCCAGCCGGGTGCGCCGTCTGTACGAGCAGATGGCCGAGCCGAAATACGTGATCGCCATGGGGGCCTGCACCATCGCCGGCGGGCCCTACTTTACCTATGGCTACCACGTGGTCCGGGGGGTCGATCTGGTGATCCCCGTCGACGTGTATATCCCCGGCTGTCCGCCGCGGCCCGAGTCGATGATCGAGGGCCTCATGCGATTGCAGGAGAAGATTCGCGGCGGGCGGCTGGCCCGGCAGCGGGGCGGCGACGATGGCGGCTGGGTAAGCCACTTAATGCGGGCGGGCAACAAGGTCGAGGACGACTTGCCGGTGCCGCAGCAAACCGGTTTCGGGAACGTCGACCCGGTCCAGCCCGTATTCGAGCACCAGAAGGTAAAACGAGCATGAGTGATACGCTTTCGATTGTCGATCTTCACGTCAGCGTCGGCGAGAAGCCAATCCTCAAAGGGGTCAGTCTGGAAATCCGCCGGGGCGAAGTCCATGCCTTGATGGGGCCGAACGGCTCGGGTAAGAGCACGCTCGGCTTCGCCATCATGGGCCACCCCGGTTACCAGGTTACGGCGGGCCGCGTGGATCTCAACGGGCGCGACGTGCTGGCCATGGAGCCGCACGAGCGGGCCCGGGCGGGGTTGTTTCTGGCCTTTCAGCGGCCGGTTTCCATTCCCGGCGTGAAGATGGCCGACTTCCTTCGCCACGCTGCCACCAACGTCCGCCAGCCCGATCGCAAGGAGGGCGAGGAACTGATTCCCATGCGCCAGTTCCGCAAGGAATTGAACGAGAAGATGCGGCAGTTGAAGATCGATCCGGAGTTCGCTCGGCGTTACGTCAACGAAGGGTTTTCGGGCGGCGAGATGAAGCGGGCGGAAATCCTGCAAATGGCCATGTTGCGGCCCAAGTTCGCCATCCTCGACGAGACCGACAGCGGGCTGGACGTGGACGCCGTGCGGCTGGCAAGCCAGAGCATCGCCGAAATTGGCGGGCATGAGATGGGCATCCTCATCATTACGCACCACGAGCAACTGCTGGAATACAATCGGCCCGATTTTACCCACGTGATCCTGGGGGGCCGCATTGTCGAAACCGGCGGGCCGGAACTGGCCCTCGAATTGCACAAGCAAGGCTACGACCGCATTCGGGCCTCCCATCCCGACGCGGCCGCCGAGGAAGCGGCCATGGCGGCGATGGCCGCCGCAAAGAGTGACGGCGAGATGCCGCGGGAGCGCAGTCCCGCGCCGTTCGCCGCCGAACATAAATCCAATAAATCCAACCATGAGCCGATGACGAGCAGTCATTAACCACGATCATGGCTACCGATATACGAGTTGACCCCGTCGGCGAAATCAACAAATACGATTTTCGCAACGAAGAGAAGTACGTGTTCAAGGCCCGCAAAGGCCTGGACCGGGAGATCGTTGCCGAAATCTCGGAAATGAAGCACGAGCCCGCCTGGATGCGGGACTTTCGCCTGAAGAGCCTGGAGATTTTCTATTCCAAGCCGGTGCCCCGCTGGGGCGGCGATATCCCCATCAAGTTCGAGGATATCTACTATTACCTGAAGCCGACCGACCGCCAGGTAAAGACGTGGGATGAAGTGCCGGCGGAGATTAAGAACACCTTCGATCGGCTGGGCATTCCCGAGGCCGAGAAGAAGTTCCTCGCCGGCGTGAAGGCCCAGTACGAGAGCGAGGTGGTCTACGG
>Ga0181520_10000518_pt1 | contig 84457 bp, 73 predicted proteins | sample PEATcosm2014_Bin_29_FD_132451 | JGI IMG/M metagenome (GOLD analysis project Ga0181520, IMG submission 132451) | Peatland microbial communities from MTU Mesocosm Facility, Houghton, MI, USA - PEATcosm2014_Bin02_30_metaG | ecosystem: Environmental > Terrestrial > Soil > Wetlands > Peat | place... | reverse complement strand
GCGCGCAAGCTGATGCGCTACATCCGCGCTTATTCAAAGACGGCACGCCCGTTCAATTGGAAATACGCCGATGCCCGTCGTCGGGTGCGGCCATGCTAACGAATTCACCGCGACAGGCCACTAATGTGAACGACTTGGAACTGGTGGTGGGGGTTCGGTTCTAGGCGGGGGCCACCGCTCTCTTACGTTCGCGGCTCGGTTTGAGGTGAGGCGATCGGTTTGAGGTGAGGGCGGGGGATCGGTTGATTTGGGGGCGCGGCGGGCGGGAGGGCAAGAAAGGCAAGAAGACAAGAAAACAAGAAGGCAGACGGGCCCACAAAGGCAGTGGGCGCCCCGGCCCGCCCCACCGGGATACCCACAAATGGGGGATTCCCCTGCTTCCCCACAAAAGAGCGCCGAGAAATTCTACATTGTTGCGCCTCATGGATGTACTATGACATTTAAGGTATCTGTGCCTTAAATTCGCAAAACGATCCTACTTCTTGTGAGGCAAGCATGAGAGCGCAAACGGTTGACGTGAAATCCTCAACTGGACGGGTCCTGTGTTGCACGGTATTCCGTCCCGGAGGGAAGAAGCTGCTGGCGAAGGGCCATGTCATCAGCGATGAAGATGTTCGGGTACTGGAATCCGAAGGCATGGAGTCCATTTGGGTTACGGAGTTGGAAGAGGGCGAGGTTGGCGAGGACGACGCGGTTTGCGCGGTAGCCAGCGAGATGGGCTGCGGGAGCCTTGAGATCCGCGTGGCGGCGGGGGGCAGGGCCAATCTGCTGGCGACGGAAAACTGCAGCGTGCTGGTGGACGATGAACTGTTGAAGCAGATCAACTGCACGGCGAGCGTGGTGATCGCGACGGCGCTGAATTTCAGCTACGCCATTGCGGGGCAACGGATCGCGACGGTGAAGAGCGCGCCTTTCGCGGTGTCCAAAGACCATCTGGAAGCTCTGGTCAACATCGTGAAGGAGCGGGGTCCGATACTCCAGGCGCGGCCGATACGGACGCCGTCGATTGGAGTGCTTTACACCGATCCGATCAGCGGAGAGCGGGCGCGGCAGTTGTTCGAGAACATCATGCGCCAGCGGCTGGAGCGGTTCGGGGTATCGACCAACTTCGTGCTGGCGTGCACGGAAGACGAGAACTCGGTGAGCCGGTGTTTGCAGCATTTGCTGCGTTCGAAGCCGTCGGTGATCCTGGTGGCCTCGACCACGGCGCCGGCGGGTCCGGAAGACGTGATCGGGCAATCCATTTTGAAGACGGATGGCCTGGTAGAGCGATTCCTGGCGCCGGTGGAACCCGGGAATCTGCTGTTACTGGCTTACAAGGACGATATTCCGATTATCTCGGCGCCGGGCTGCTTCCGGTCGGCCAAGCCTAACGTGGTGGACCTGATTCTGCCGCCGCTGCTGGCGCGTTACCGGGTGAACGGCTGGGAAATCGCCTGCCTGGGCCACGGCGGGCTGCTATCGTCGTAAACGGTTTTCCTCCATCCTGGAATCCCCAACCTCCAAGGGGTCCAGGCGCTCCTCAGAACCGGGCATCCCCGTGATGCCCGGTTTTTTTGCGTCCGGCGAAGGCGGTACACTGGCTCTTTGTCCGGCCAGACTGAACCGAATCTCCCGAGGGTCGCGTCGAGCGAGATTGTACGCGACATTAACCGGCGCGCCGTCCTGAACCTGATCCGGACGCGGCAGCCGATATCGCGCGCGGACCTGGCACGCGCCTCGGGCTTGCAGCGCAGCACGATTTCGGTGATTGTGGAGCAACTGATCGGGGAGAGTTGGGTGCTGGAAGGGCCGACGGAACGGCTGCCGCGCGGCCGCCACCCGACGCACCTGCGGCTGAACCACGAGCGAGGCATCATCGGCGTGGACATACGGCCGGCCGAGACCACGGTGGCGCTGGCCGACATCAACGGGAAGTTCAGCGAACGGGAAGTCCTGGCGACATCGCCCGACCCGAAGGCGGCGATCGGGGAGTTGCGGGAAGCCATCGGGCGAATGGTTCATGGGAGCACGGGAAAGAAGATCGAGGGGGTGGGGATCAGCCTGCCAGGGCGGTTCGATGAGGGATCTGGGCGGCTGGTTTTCGCGCCGAACCTGAGATGGGGCGGGGTTGACATTCGCAATCCCCTGGCGGCGGCTACGGGGCTTGAGGTGGAGATTGAAAACGCGGCGAATGCGTGCGTGCTGGCGGCGGTGTGGTTCGACCGTGCGCCGGAGAGCAATCTGGTGGCGCTTACGATCTCAGAAGGGATCGGTACGGGGATCCTGGCGAACGGACGGCTGGTGCGGGGGCTGGGCGGAATGGCAGGGGAGTTCGGGCACGTGCCGGTGGACCCGGAGGGCCCGCTGTGCGGGTGCGGGAAACGCGGTTGCTGGGAGGTTTTCGCCTCGAACCGGGCGGCGCTGCGGTACTACCTGGAATCCGGCGGGGACGCGGGCGTGGTGCGGTTCGGGGAACTGCTCGACCGGGCGGATGGCGGAGATGGGCGCGCGGCCGGCGCGCTGGAGGCCATGGCGCATCGCCTGGGGCGAGGCATGGGCATGGTAGTGGCCGGATTGGCGCCGGAGCGGATTGTGGTGGTTGGGGACCTTACGAGGGCGTGGGGCAGGTTCGGGCCGATTGTGGAAGCCGAGTTGGGAGCGCAGACCTTGGCGGGCGGACGCGCTCCGCGGGTGACGCCGGCGGGGGAGGATGGCATGGCCCGCCTGCGCGGCGCGGTGGCGCTGGTGCTGCGGAAGCGCTTCAGCGATGTGTGAGCGAACAAAAGAGAGAGCGCAGCGCTAAAGCGCCGGCCGGAATTGCCGATATACAACATGGATGACGAGCGCGACGGAAGAGGAGTTGGCGCGGGAATCGGAGCGACGGGCGATGGAACGGGATTTGGAGGCGATTCACCGGAGACTCGATGAATACGAGAGAGAGGTGGAGGCGGGTTACGCGGCGGTAGCGGGCAATGGGAGGCTGGAGGGCAAAGAAGGCGCGATTGAAAACGTCAGATGACGCCATCAGGGGCTAAAGCCCTGCGTGAGCGGGCACAATGGGTCTAAAAGACAAGAAGGCAGGCCAGGAGGCCCGCCCCACTGCTAGAAGACGAAGTTGAGACCTGCGCGGAGGCTTCTGGGGGTTTCGACGAGGAGAACCTTCTGGCCATTCGCCGCATCGAGCGGCAGGTAGCCCTCCGCCAGCAGGTTGCGAAAGTCGGCTGTGGCCTCGACGCGGCACTGGCGTCTGGAGATGAAGGGAACCGGCTGACGGAAGTAGACGTTAAGGCCGGGGCGGGGCTGAACGGATTCGGTGTTGTAGAGGTGACCCGGCATAGCCCAGCGGTTGTCCACCAGCTCATAGCTGGCAATGACGCGGGTTCCGGTGCGGGACGCCTTGGCGACAACGCGCGCGGCTACGGTCTGCTTTTGGCCTGGCCGGATCATGGCGCGCAGTTGGTTTATATTGTTGCCCGAAATCTCGCGATTGTCGACGGTGAGGGCGCCGATGGAACCGTAGGTCAGGGTGGCGCTCAAGTGGCTGTTCAGATCCTGCGTTACGCCGGCGGAATACCCCATGCTCTGATAGGAGCCGGCGTTGAAAATGGAATCGCCTCCGAAGAGGTCTGGGAGCAAGTCCGCGCCGGAATACATGCCATTGGGCGCGACCAAGGTGAGGGCCGCATTGGTGACCGATTCGGCGTAGGCCGAGGCTTGGTATTTCCGGTCTCCGGCTTTATGCGTATAGTTGACTTCGTAATCGGAGCCGCGCTGAATGGTGGACCGTCCGTCGCGGACCGAGACGCGGGGGAAGAGGCCCAGCGTGTTCAAATCGGACTGCAGTACGCCATCGCCCGATGCCTGTCCGTCCAAATCTGGCCGGGCATTGCCTGAGGTATATACAAAGGCCAGGTCGTCGCCCTGGCCCATCGAGTAGGTCAAGCGCGCGTAGGGGCTGAAATTATTGGTGCGGTCGAGGAAGGAGACGGAATCCATGGTGAAGCCGTACTGAACGCTCACGCTATCGGTCAGGCGGGTGCGGTCGTCGTAGCTTGCGGACAGGGAGCGCATCAGCGGGGCGCCGGGCACCGGACCGGTGGACGCGCCGCCCAACCTTCCCGGCAGGTAGATTTGTCTCACGGTAAGCGAAAAGGACGGACCGTAGCCGGAGGCGTTGCGCCGGTAGCCGGTGCGGAACGCGGTAACAGGCATCGCAGCAGTGGGCCCGCCGCCCAGGTTGCCGCTCACCTCAAACATGTTGTTGCCGTCGCCAAAGGCCGAAGTGGCGAGCGCGAATGTGGCGCCCAAGTCGGCCTCATTGGCGTTGCCGGTTGAGGGCGGATCCCCGGCGGAAACGCTCAGCATGGCCTGCGTGTCGGGCAAAACGGGAATCGGGGTCTGGGCCGGGGAAGGCTGCGGCGGAGGATCGTTGCCCAGGAAGCGAAGCACCGGACGAGTGGAGGAACTGCCGCGGAGAACCCACTTCCAGTCGTCGGACATGAGGCCGGCGCTGTCGGTGGGCGGGTAGGACAATTGGATGGAGCTGAAGAGCGCGCTCAAATCGACGGCGAGCAGACTGCGCATTCCGGGCTGCACCAGGATGCCGCTACGCAAGGCGGGGAAAAAAGTGGCCAGCGTGACCCGAACGGAGTAGACATCGGGGAAAAGGCCGAGGAAGCGAAACTCGCCGCGATTGTCGGTCAGGGTGCGTTTGAAGACGTGCTCCTGGCGGTCGTAGAGCTGGACGGTGGCGCCCATGCGGGGCGTTCCGGCGGAATCGGCCACCCGTCCCGCGATCGTCCCGGAAAGCTGAACCTTCGGGGCGGCGCGTACTATGGACGGGGCGGTCAGAACCGCCATCCCCAGCATCAGGGAGACGACCGTCTTGTGGTTCCTCTCAAACATTCACGACATCCGGGAGGCGCGCCGCCGCGCCCGTTCCCGCCTTAGGTTATCGTAAATTGGGCAGTTGGCGTAACCACCTGGTTCCGAACCTTGTCGGTAATCTTCAACTTGATTGTATACTTACCCGGCTCCAAAGTCTTCAGGGGCAGAAGTTCCTCGATGGTGACCTGTTGGGTAGAGGCGTTGGGTATCTCGGAAACTTCCTGGGTGTAGTCGAAGATATTCTCGTTGGTCCCGTTTTTCGAGACGATGTACTCGACGCTGCCACTCGGCTTCCGCGTGGCTTCGTCCGGACCGAAATTGTAAGCCTTGAGGTAGATGCCCAACTTTTCGCCGCGGTTGAATGTAGCGTCGAGGCGCGGGCGCACCTTGGTGTCGCCGATCACGAACGGCCCGGTTCCGATGGTCTTCTTGGAAACCCCTTCCAGCAGGTCGGCGATCACCATGCTGCTGGTGGTGAGCTTGTCGGGATCCAGGCGGGGCACGACGAGCGACTGCTCATAAGTGGTTTGCGTCCCGGCCACCAAGTCCTTGGCAACCACATCCAGGCGGTAGGTTCCCGGCGGCAGCGGAACGGCGGTTTGGTACACGCGCCGCTGCTTGGCGTACTCCTGCAGCATCTCCGGCGGGCTGTCGACCTGGACGGTATCCTCGAATACGTTGACCCGGCGGCGCGTGATGGTGGTGACGCGGCCGTAAATATCCACGGTGGCCCGCTGCATGCCGTCCTGGGACTTGAATTGCAGATCCTTGTTGGCGAACTCGAGAGTGACATAGGCCATCACGGAGGCGTCGGTGACCGGGAAGTAATCGACGAGCGCTTTCATGGGCAGGATGTTATAGCTGATCTTCGAATCGACGACCGCCTCCAGATCCTTGAACTTCACCACGGGCGGTTTCCAGAGGTTGGTGTATTGCTCGAGGCGGACGAACTCGTCCTGGCTGGTCATCAGCTCGTCGGCAGGAATGCCGAGGTGCGTTCCATCGCTGCGATTGAAGCGGTCGGTCTTGGTGGTGACGCCGAGCTGCTCGTACATGGTGAGACCGGCGCCGGGGACGTAAAGCAGGGCGTCCTTCTCGGTGGGATCCATGGTCATGTGGAACTCGCCCGACATGGAGGGATCGACGAACTCGATGGTGATGCCATTGCCGACGCCTTCGATGTAGCGGTAGAACCACTGCTGGAACGGATACGTGGAGGTATCGCCGCCACCTTCCTCGCGAGGCCTGGTGTAGGTGCCGCCGGAGGAATGGTCCTCAATGCTGTCCGGCGGACCATACATGATGTAGATTCTGCCGCGGTCGGTCTTCCAACCGGGGATGCCCGACGCAAAATGCTCGTCGGCGTACGCGATGCGGCGGTAGTGTTCTTCCTTGAATTCGTTTTCGTCGGTATCCGGAGTGGGATCGCGCCGCAGCCAGAACTGCTCGATGAACTGCTCGCGCTCATCATCGGTCTGGAGGCGCTTGAAGGCGTCCTTCTCCTCCTCGGTGATGATATATGCAACATCTTCGTTCAGCCATTTCCGGTAGGGCGATTCGAGCTCTTTGCGGAGCTTCTCCTCGTTTTTCTTTTTTTCCCTCTCGGAAAGAGGCCTGGCGACGGTGTCCCGCTGGGCTGGCTGCGCGGAAGGATTGCTTGGGGGGGTGGTTTGAGGCGCCGCGAGCAGGAACAGCGCCGCGGACAATAATACGCAAATAGCAGAAAGGCGTAGAACTTTCATACGGCAGGCCGCTCCCCAGTCCAGATCTGGATCGGCTGTTATCCATTTTAGATCGCATCCGCCACGCGGTCAATCCGTGAAAGAGGACCACAGGTGTGCCGCGGAGAGGCAAAAGGCGCGCGGAGCCATGTTTTGAGCGACTTAGAGAGACGGCGGCGGCGGGCAGGGCTTTGGCTAAGGAGATTGCGGCCGGTCGATGCGTTTTCAGGAGGGCTGTCATGGCGCGGGCGCCGTTAGAGCAATTGCAAACGGCAACCGCTCTCTTACGTTCGCGGCTCGGTTGAGGCACGAATCGAGTGGGTACGCGGCGTGCTCCAAACCCGTGCATTCGCGGACCTAATCGTCCATAATAAAGCGGAGGATCAATCATGAGCTGCAAAGCCGCCGTGCGTCACGCGGGCAACGTCGCGATCATAGACTTATCTGGCCGCGTTACTTTGGGAGAAGGTTGCGCCCTGGTCCGCGCCACCGTCAAGGACCTGGTGCAGGAAGGGCAGATCAACCTGCTGCTGAACCTGGCGGAGGTTACCTATATGGATAGCGCCGGGCTGGGCGAACTGGTGGGGTCTTATGCCAGCATCACTAACAAAGGCGGGAAAATCAAGCTGCTGAACCCTCAGGGCAAGGTTGCCGAAGTGCTCAACGTGACGAAGCTGTATACCGTTTTCGATACTTTCACGGAAGAAGCGGCGGCATTGCGGAGTTTCGCGGTTTAGGGGAGCGGGGGCGGCGGGCGTAGGAGTAAGAGGACCCGGGGCGGGTAAGACACCGCTCTCTTACGTTCGCGGCTCGGATGGCGCTCGCAGCCGGGGGATTAGGCGTTTTCGAGGCGCTCGGCGTGGTGGCGGACGTCTACTCCTTTTACCAGGAAGACTACGTCCTCGGCGATGTTGGTGGCGTGGTCGCCGATTCGTTCGAGGTGGCGAGCCACGAAGATCAGATCGACGGCCGGCGGGACCAGCGACGGATCGCTCTGCATGACGGACAAGAGGCGCTCGTAGATGGAGTCGCGCAGGGCATCCACTTCGTCGTCGAGAGGGAGGATGGAGCGGGCCAGTTGGTCGTCGCCCTCGACAAACGCGGTGAGGCATTTCAGGACCATGGATTCTACCAGCGAACCCAGGTGAGGAATATCGACCAGCGCCTTGCCTAGCGGATGGCCCAGGAGGGAAATCGCGCGCTGGGCGATGTGGCGGGCCAGGTCGCCCATGCGTTCCAGGTCGGTGTTGATTTTGAGCACGGACGTGAGGAAACGCAGATCGCGCGCCACCGGCTGGCGACGGGCGAGCAGACCGGTGACCAGATCGTCGATCTCGATCTGCCGCCTGTTAATGCGCGGTTCGTCGCGGATCACCTGTTCGGCGATCTCCGGGCTCTGGTCGATGAGGGCCTGGACGCTGCGGTGGATGGCGGTCTCCACGAGTCCGCCCATTTCCAGCAGCTTCTGGTTCAGTTCTTCCAATTCGACGGTAAATTGACGCACGGTTTCTTCCTCTCGCCTAACCGAACCTGCCGGTGATGTAATCCTCGGTTTCCTTGCGCGCGGGATTCTTGAAAATGGCGTCGGTGCTGTCGTACTCGATGAGACGGCCGAGGAGGAAAAAGCCAGTGTTGTCCGCGACGCGGGCGGCCTGTTGCATGTTGTGGGTGACGATGACCATGGTGCACTGGTCTTTGAGAGAGAACATCAACTCTTCGATCTTGGCGGTGGCGATGGGATCGAGCGCCGAGCAAGGCTCATCGAGCAGGAGGACTTCGGGATTCACGGCAAGGGCGCGGGCAATGCAGAGGCGCTGCTGCTGACCGCCGGAGAGCGCGTAGGCGGATTGGTGAAGCTTATCCTTGACCTCATCCCACAGGGCGGCCCGGCGCAGGCTCTGTTCGACCTTGTCCGGCATTTCCTTGTGCGTGGCCATGCCGTTGATGCGGAGGCCATAGGCGATGTTATCGGCGATGGACTTGGGGAAGGGATTGGGGCGTTGGAAGACCATGCCGACGCGGCGGCGCAGGCTGGTGACGTCTACGCTGAGGACGTCCTCGCCGTCGAGGAGAATGCTGCCCTCGAGACGGTGGTTGTGGATGGTTTCGTTGATGCGGTTGAGGATGCGCAGGAAAGTGGACTTGCCGCAGCCGGAGGGACCGATCAGGGCGGTGATCCGGTTGGCGCGCATATCGAGCGAGATATCGTACAGGGCCTGGAACGATCCGTAGAAGAAGTTGACGTTGCTGGCCTGCAGCTTGGGACCGGCGTTGGGCGTCGGGTCAGGCGAGGCCTTCCCAACTTCCGGCTGCGATAGTCTACGTTGCTGACTGGGTTCGCGTGCGGGGCTCATAAGCATCGTTCACCTATCCGCGCGGAACGGAAATCCCCCGCGCGAGGACGTAACGGGCCGAAATATTGGCGACCAGGACGAGAGCGATCAGCACCAGACCAGCGGCCCAGGCCTGCCGGTGCCAGTCGTCAAAGGCGGAGATGGCGTGCGTGTAAATCATGACGGGCAAGGAGGCCGTTGGCTGGGTAATGCCACCGCCCCAAAACTGATTGTTGAGGCTGGTAAAAAGCAGCGGGGCGGATTCCCCGGAGATGCGCGCGATACCCAGAATCATGCCGGTCATTATTCCCTTGCTGCCGGCAGGCACGACCACCGTCACGATGGTTTTCCATTTGCTTGCGCCGAGAGCCAGCGCGCCTTCCCGCAAGGATTGAGGTACTTCCCTAAGAAACTGCTCGGTCTGCCGGGTGACGATGGGGATCAGCATGACGCTGAGGGCGACGGACCCGGCGATGGCGGAAAAGCCCTTCATGGAGACCACCAGGAGGGACCAGGCTAGCAGGCCGACCACGATGGACGGAATCCCATTCAACAGGTCGGCCACGAAGCGGACGAGCGAAGCGAAATAGCGGTCGTCGAACTCGGAGAGATAAATGCCGGCGACAAACCCGATTGGGAGACCGATTAGCGCCGCGATTCCGACGATTTCGAAGCTGCCGACGATGGCGTTGGCCATGCCGCCGCCCAGTTCTCCGGGAGAAAGCGGCAGCTTGGTGAAGAAATTCCAATCGAGCGCGGCGGCTCCGTTGTAGACGAGGCAGCCGAGGATGAGGAACAGCACGGAAACCGTGAGAGCCGTAAAGACGCCGGTCAGCGTGAGCATGACAGCATTGACGGATTTGCGCCAGATCAGCCGCTTATTCATGCCCTTTTAGAACCCTTTCCGGTGGTTGCGACGATCATGAGGCGCGCCATGGCGTTGATGACGATGGTGAGGCAGAACAGAACCAGGCCGAGCTCAACCAGGGATCCGGTATAGACGGCGCCGGTGGCCTCGGTGAACTCATTCGCGATGATGGCGGCAATGGTGTAGCCAGGAGCGAGCAAGGAAGCATGAATGGACGGATCGTTTCCAATGACCATGGTGACCGCCATGGTTTCGCCTAAAGCGCGGGCAAGGCTCAGGAACACCGATCCGAGGATGCCGAGTTTGGCATACGGTACGACCACTTGCCAAGTGCTTTCCCAACGGGTCGCGCCGAGTGCGAGGGCCGCCTCACGCTGCTCGCGCGGCACGGCCAGCAGCGACTCGCGCGAGACGGAGATGACGAACGGAATGGTCATGACCGAGAGAACCAAGGACGCCGTGAGGTAATCCAAGCCGAACACCACTCCCTTGAAGAGCGGCAGGTATCCGAAGTAGCCCTTGAGAAAGGGCTCGATGGTGGTGCGCATGAGCGGAACCAGCGTGAAGATGGCGAGGACGCCGTAGATGACGCTGGGGATGGCGGCGAGAAGCTCGATCAGGAATGTGAGGGCGCTCGAAAGGCGGGCCGGCGCCAGTTCGGCAAGAAAGATGGCGGCGCCGAGTCCTAAGGGAGTGGAAATGAGTAGGGCCAGAAACGACGTGACCACGGTTCCGTAAAGGAACGGCAGGGCCCCAAATTCCTGCGTGACCGGGTTCCACTTGGAGGAGGTAAGAAATCCCCAGCCGAACTTGTGGCGGGCCCCAGCGGAGCCCGCCCAAAGCTGGTATACCAGGAGCACAGCCAGAAGCAGGATGCTCGCGGCGAAGGCGAACGCGACCCAACGGGCGATCACGTCGCCCGTTTGAGTGCGCTTACCGATCGTCGAAGCTGGCGCCGCCGCTACCGTGCTCATGTGAACCGGCTATTTCACTAAGGAAAGCTGCTTCAACTCCATGTCCACCACATTCTTCGGCAGAGGTGCGTAGTACATGGCGGCGGCTTCTTTCTGGCCGTCGGTGAGCATCCACTTGATAAAGCCCGTGATCGCCTTGGACTTGTTGGCATCCGGGATCTTGGCTGGCACCAGAAGCCAGGTGAAGCTGGAGATGGGATAGGCGCCTTTCCCCGGAGCGTTGGTTATGGAAACGCGGAAATCCGCGGGCATGGACTTGGCAGCGCCCGCCGCGGCTTCGCTCACCGATTCGGTGCTGGCTGTGACGAAGGCCCCGGCCGCATTCTTGACCGACCCGTAGGCCATCTTGTTGTTGGCGGCGTAAATCAGTTCGACATATCCGATGGAATTGGGGGTCTGTTTCACGGTGCCCGATACGCCCTCGTTCCCTTTTCCGCCCAGGCCCGTCGGCCAAGACACCTGCGAAAGCGCGCCTACCTTGCTCTTCCACTCCGGGCTGATCTTGGAGAGGTAGTCGGTCCAAACGAATGAAGTCCCGCTGGCATCGGAGCGGTGCACGACGACGATATCCGCGTTAGGGAGTTTCACGCCGGCGTTGTCTTTCACCAGCTTCGGATCGTTCCATTTGGTGATGGTCCCGAGGTAAATGCCGGAGAGGGTTTCCGGGCTGAACTTGAGGGTCTGTGTCACGCCCGGGAGGTTGTAGGTGGGCACGACGGCGCCCATGACAGTCGGAAAGTGGAATGCTTTCCCGGGCAGCTTCGAGATTTGTTCGTCCGTCATCGGCATGTCCGAGGCGCCGAAATCCACCGTTCCCGCAGTGAGCTGCTGGACACCCGCCCCGGAGCCGAGGGACTGGTAGTTAATGGCGACAGTGGGGTGGGCGGTGTGGTATTCGCCGAACCACTTCTGGTAGATCGGCGCGGGAAAGGTGGCGCCGGCCCCGTTGATATTCTGGGCGGCGGCGAGGGTTGCGCCGGCAAGCAACAGCGCAAGAATGGCCGCCGATGATTTCATCATGGGTAGTCTCATAGATTTTCTCACTCGATTGTTACAGTTCCGTTAATAGGGCCTGGATTACCTCATAGTGGGCGCGGTACCGGGGAGGGTATAGCGCAAATCCAGGAAAACAGTGCTGTTATGCGCGTCTTTGGGCGCGTTGGTGGCAACGTACCAGGGATCGCGATTGAGATACTCGTACTGGAAGATGAGCGAGAGGGCGCCGTACTTGGCGTCCTTCCAGAATGTCTGGGTAAAGCCGACGGTGCCTTCCTGGATATTGCGGTTCTGGCTGTTCGGAGAGCCCGTATAGCCGTAGCCGACCAGCTTCCCGGCGGTATCGATGGCCACGTTCTTTTGGAAGTAGGCGTCGCCGTAATAGGCAAACAGCGCCGTGTTGGGAGTGGCGGCGACTTCAAAGCCGGTCACGGTGGATGCGTCACGGATGGGAGAGAGGCTGCCATCGCCGCGCACGATGAAGTCGGGACCGGTGCCGAAGAGGTAGCGGCCGCCGCCATCGCCATAGAAGTTGTTGGTGAGGAAGTGAATGCTCTTGGTGAGCGCGAAGTTCATGTTCAACGAGACGCCCGCTCCCTCTTTAGAGAAGCTCTCTCCAAGATTGGTGTTGGCGACCGGGTTGAAGACCTTGAAATCGCGCAGCAGACCCACCAGTTCGATATGCTGCGTGGTGCTGCCGGTCTTGGGGTCGAAGGCGAGTTTGCCGATGACGTCGGGCATCACGTTTGGCGTGCTCGTCGCGCCGAGCGCGCCGTTGTCCAATTGGCTGGCATAGTTGGTAGAGATGCTTCCGGTGGTGGGATAGGTGATGACACCGCCGCCGCCGGAACCACCGATATACTGATCGGGTTCTTCGAAGGAGACAGCCGCGGCCACCGTATCGGAGGCGTGATAAACGAAGCGGAACTGGGGAAGCCGGCCCCAAGTCAGGCCCACGGTATAATTCGTGTCCATGACTTGCGAATAGAAGATGTCGCCCGGCAATGGGGAGATGCCCTTGCGGCCGGGAGTCATCAAACTCCAGGATTGCCCGCCGAGGACTTCGAACTTGCCCTTTGTCAGGTCGACCCAATACAGGCGCATACGGAAGGTGTTGCTGTTGCTGCTGACGGAGACATTGTTCCCGTTATTGCCCAGAAAGTCACCCTCGAAATAGCCGATCACGTGGGCCCCATGCACCATGGCGTCCGCGCGGAAGCCGATGCGCGAGTTCTGCGGATTCAGGCGGAACTCGGTGAGTTTGGCGGCGCCGGTGTTGAACGGGATGGATCCGAAGTTGGTTCCGATACCGGAGCCGGCGGAAGCGCTACGGAAGACGGCCGTCATATCCATGAAGCCGATGGGAGTGATGGTTGCATCGCCGATGTGAAACTGCAAGGGCGAGGGGGCGGGGACGGAGGTGTCCGGCGTCGAGGCCTGGGGAGCCGGGGCGGGAGCGGGAGCGGGATCGGGATCCGTGGCCCAAGCCGCAGTGCTCAAGGCGAACACTAACGCGGAGAGTGCGATACCTGCTCTTCTCGATTGGATCATAAGTTACGCTTATCCTCTTTCTAAGAGTGTTGAGTGGGTTGACATATCGGACATTCAAGCCCGAACTTGCAGGTTAGAGAAGTCGTGTGACGATGGGATGACTAGCGCGTTAAATCTGGTACCGCAGTACCAAGGACAGACGGATCTGTCCACGCGGCGGAAAAACCGCGCCTTGGGATAGATTCGTCTGTCCCTGGCGCCGCGCGGGAAAAGTACCAATGTCGATTGATTTACTTGACAAACGGCCGCGCCGCATATACCATATTCTCTATCGGGATTGTAGAAATGTATCCTACAACAAGGAAACCGGGGCAACGCCAGGACAAGCCTCCCGTGCCGGAGGCGGCGATCCTGGAAGCGGTTCGGAGTTTGCGGTACGGCTCCGTGGAGATCACGGTACACGACTCACGCGTTGTCCAGATTGAGTGTAGAAACAAGATCCGATTTCAAGATGGGGACTCCGCGGAGTCCTAAGCTTGCCCGCCTTTTGGGCCAAGCCGACCAGAACCCTGGAGGCCATGACCAACCACTTGACACGATGCCCCGCCGGACGAACTGGAGGGCCTCGACTTCGCACAAAGGAGCGGGTTTCCAGATGTCTCAAGGGAAGCTGTGGATGGGTTTCGCGGTGATTATGGGTATCTCCATGAGCGCGGCGCGGGCACAGACGGCGGACCAGCAGTCCGCGGACCAGAAGATTCAGCAATTGGAGCAGAAGGTGGACGCTCTCGACCAGCAGATCAAGATCGATGAGCGCAAGAAGGAACTGGAGGCCGAGGACGCCGCCAGCAAAGCGCAGAACGCCGCAACGGCGACCGCCGATACCAGCGGGTTCACGATCAAATCCAACGATGGCAATTTCCTGCTGAAGATTGGGGCGGACCTGCAGGTGGACAATCGCGCCTTCCTTGGCCAAGGCGCCGGAGCCGGGACCGATGGCATACTGCTGCGCCGCGTCCGGCCGACCATCTCGGGAACGGTCTACAAGTATGTGGACTACTTCTTCAGGCCGGATTTCGGCCAGGGGACCACCATTATCTACGATGCCTACATCGAGTTGAAGTACTTTTCCAAGGCCAAGGTTCGCGTGGGCAAGTTCAAGCCTCCCGTGGGGCTGGAACGGCTGCAATCGGACGACGACACCAGCTTCGTGGAGCGCGGCCTGCCCACGCTGCTGGTCCCCAGCCGCGACATTGGCTACCAGATTTCGGGCGATCTGCTCCCCAACCAGTTGAACTACGCCGTGGGCGTGTTCAATGGCGTGCCCGACAACGGCCTGAGCGATGCGGCCGTGAGCGGCCACCGCGATTACGACGCCCGCCTGTTCCTGACGCCGTTCAACGGTACGTCCGTAAAGGCGCTGAGCGGCCTGGGTTTCGGATCGGGCGTCGATGGCGGCGGCGTGGACGGCGAACCGCTGCCGTCTTACAAGACTTTCGGCCAAACCACCTTCTTCACCTTCGCTTCGGGAGTGACCGAAGCCGGACACCGCACGCGGCTGACGCCGCAGGGCTACTATTACGCCGGACCGTTCGGAATCCTGTCGGAATACACGCTCACCGAGGAGGGTCTTAAGAAGGGGTTGGTGCAGCGGGACGTCGCGTACCGGGCGTGGCAGGTTGCGGTCAGTTGCATTCTCACGGGTGAGAAGAAGAGCTTCCTCAGCCCGACGCCGAAGAAATCGTTCGATCCGCTCCACGGCGGCTGGGGAGCGGTGGAACTGGCCGCACGGACTGGGGAATTCAGCGCCGAGCACGGGGTCTTCAACTACGGTTTTGCGAGCACGCTGACCTCACCGCGCACCGCCCGTGAGTGGGTGGGAGGGGTCAATTGGTTCCTCAACCGCCTAGTGAGGGTATCTTTGGATTACGGGCTTACGAACTTCGGAGGAGGGGCTGCGGCGTCCCTGGGTGGGAACCGCGCGCCGGAAAGGGCGTTGATTGGGCGGTTTCAGATCAACTTCATTTAAGACTTATTGGCCACAGATGAACACAGATGAACACAGATAAGAAAAAACCATGAGATTTGGCGCGATACTGCTGGCGGTTTCGGTTGCGTTTGCGGGGGGCACGGTTCGGCTGCTGAACGTGTCCTACGACCCCACGCGGGAGCTGTATCAGAACATCAACGCGGCGTTCGCGAAGCAGTGGAAGGCCAAGACCGGCGCGGATGTGGTGATCAACCAGTCGCACGGGGGATCGGGGAGCCAGGCGCGGGCCGTGATCGACGGCTTGCAGGCGGATGTCGTGACACTGGCTCTGAGCTACGACATCGACGCGATCGCCGAAAAGACGGGGCTGCTGCCGAAGAACTGGCAGAGCCGGTTGCCGGACAACAGCGCGCCTTACACGTCGACCATTGTTTTTCTGGTGCGCAAGGGCAATCCCAAGCGCATCAGGGATTGGAACGACCTGGTGCGGCCGGGAATCTCGGTGATTACGCCGAACCCCAAGACTTCCGGCGGGGCGCGGTGGAATTATCTGGCTGCGTGGGGTTACGCGCTGCGCCAGAACAACAACGACCAAAACAAGGCAAAGGATTTTGTGGGGCGGGTCTACAAGAACGTCCCGGTGCTCGATTCGGGGGCGCGCGGCGCGACCACGACGTTCGTGCAGCGGGGGATTGGCGACGTCTTGTTGGCCTGGGAGAACGAGGCCTACCTGGCCCTCAACGAACTGGGCAAAGACAAGGTGGAGATCGTCACGCCCTCGGTGAGCATACTGGCCGAGCCGCCGGTGGCCGTGGTGGACAAGACGGCCGCGCGCCACGGCACGGCGGCCGTGGCGAAGGCCTACGTGGACTTTCTGTATTCGCCCGAAGGCCAGGAGATTGAGGCGCGCAGCTATTACCGGCCGCGATCGAAGGAGGTTGCGGCTAAGTACGACAAACAATTCCCGCACCTGACGCTCTTTACCGTGGACGAGGTTTTCGGCGGCTGGCAAGACGCGCAGAAGACGCACTTCGCGGAAGGCGGGACGTTCGACAAGATTTATCAGCCGGGAAGGTAATGCGGAGCAACTGGTTCCAGCGCCATAGCATTCTGCCCGGCTTCTGGCCGTCGCTGGGATCGTCGATGCTGTACCTGAGCCTGGTGGTGCTGATCCCGTTGAGCGCCATTTTCCTGAAATCGGCATCGATGACATGGCCGCGATTCCGGAGCGCGGTCACGGCGCCGGACGTGGTTGCCTCTTACAAGCTCACGTTTGGAGCCTCGCTGGGCGCGGCGGTGGTCAACGCGGTTTTCGGTTTCCTGGTGGCCTGGGTTTTGGCGCGGTATCGATTCCCCGGAAAGAAACTGGTTGACGCGCTGGTGGACCTGCCTTTCGCGCTGCCGACGGCGGTGGCGGGGATTGCGCTCACTTCGCTCTACTCGGAAAATGGATGGATCGGCCGCCGCCTGGCGGTGTGGGGAATCCGCGTGGCATTCACTCCGCTGGGAGTGCTGGTGGCGCTGATATTCATAGGGCTTCCGTTCGTGGTGCGGAGCGTCCAGCCGGTGCTGGAAGACGTGGACCGCGAGCTTGAGGACGCCGCCGCCAGCCTGGGCGCGAACCGCTGGCAAGTATTCAGCCGCGTGATATTCCCGCTGGTCCGTCCGGCGCTGCTGACGGGTTTCGCGATGGCGTTCGCGCGGGCGCTGGGCGAATACGGCTCGGTGGTTTTCATTTCGGGCAATATGCCGATGAGAACCCAGATCACTCCGCTGCTGATTGTTGCGAAGCTGGAGCAATACGATTACGCCGGCGCTGCCGCATTGGCGGTGGTGATGCTGCTGGCGTCCTTCGTGCTGCTGCTGTTCATCAACATTCTCGGCGCCCATGGCCGCAAGTATATGGAGGCGCGTTGAACGGCGGCCGCAGCTACGCAACCGATCCCGCGCCGCTGCGCTGGGCGCTGACCGCGGCCGCATTGGGATTCCTGGGGCTGTTCGTGGCGATGCCTCTGGCCGAGGTCTTCGGACAGGCGCTCGAAAAAGGCTGGCAGGCGTACTGGGCGGCCATCGATGAACCGGATGCGCTCTCCGCGATACGCCTGACGCTGCTGGCATCGGGGATCGCCGTGATTTCCAACCTGACGTTTGGCGTCGCGGCGGCGTGGGCCATCGCCAAATTCCAATTCCGTGGGAAGAACGTACTGGTGACGCTGATCGACCTGCCGTTCGCCGTCTCCCCCGTCATCGCCGGACTGATCTACGTGCTGGTGTTCGGTTCTCAGGGATGGTTTGGCGGCTGGCTGGACGCTCACGACATCCGCATTATCTTCGCGGTTCCGGGCATCGTACTGGCGACCGTGTTTGTGACGTTTCCCTTCGTGGCGCGCGAGCTGATCCCACTGATGCAGAGCCAGGGGAACGACGAGGAGGAGGCCGGATTGTCGCTGGGCGCGGGCGGCTGGCAGGTGCTCTTCCGCATCACGCTGCCCAACATCAAATGGAGCCTGCTTTACGGCGTGATTCTGTGTACGGCGCGGGCCATGGGCGAGTTCGGCGCGGTTTCGGTGGTCTCCGGGCATATACGCGGCCTCACCAACACGATGCCGCTTCAAGTGGAGGTGCTCTACAACGAATACAACTTCACGGCCGCGTTCGCCGTGGCGAGCCTGCTGGCGCTGCTTGCGCTGGTGACGCTGGCGGCGAAGAGCTTCCTGGAATGGAAAGTGCGCCGCGTCCATTCCGAGCTTGAGGCGAACCCGGAGGCATGAGGTGTCGATAGAGGCCCGGCACATCACCAAGACGTTCGGCCAATTCACGGCCCTGCGTGACGTGAGCCTGACGGTGAACGATGGGGAACTGCTGGCGCTGCTGGGGCCATCGGGATCTGGCAAGACGACGCTGCTGAGGATTATTGCGGGCCTGGAGACGCCGGACCCCGACCCCGCGAGCGCGCTGGTATTCGCGGGCCGCGATGTGACGCGGGAGGGCGTGGGCGAGCGGCGCGTGGGGTTCGTATTCCAGCACTACGCGTTGTTCCGCAACATGACGGTGTTCGAGAATATCGCCTTCGGGCTGCAGGTGCGCCCGCGCAAGCTGCGTCCGGCGGCGAAGGACGTTCGCGAGAAGGTGCGGGAGTTGCTGGCGCTGATTCAACTGGAAAGCCTGGCGGACCGCTATCCGACGCAGCTTTCCGGCGGCCAGCGGCAGAGGGTGGCATTGGCGCGGGCGCTGGCCATCGAACCCAAAGTGCTGCTGCTTGACGAACCTTTTGGCGCGCTCGACGCGAAGGTCCGGCAGGGGCTGCGGCGCTGGCTGCGGAGGCTGCACGACACCGTCCACGTGACGAGCCTGCTGGTGACGCACGACCAGGAGGAGGCGCTCGAAGTGGCCGACCGGGTGGTGGTGATGAACCAGGCGCGCATCGAGCAGACGGGGACGCCGGAGGAGGTGTTCCACCATCCCGCGTCGGAATTCGTGATGGACTTTATGGGCAGCGTGAACCTGTTTCACGGGCGGATTGAGAGCGGCAAGGCAGTGTTCGGACCGCTGGTGCTGGACCATTCGGCGAGGGGCGCGGTGGAAGGGCAGACGGCGCGGTTGTTCGTGCGGCCTTACGACCTGCATATCGACCGCCTGCAGACCGGGAACCCGAGCCTGCGCGCGCGGGTGCTGCGGATTCAGGCGGCCGGCCCGCAAGTGAGGGTGGAGCTACAGGCCGAAACGGGCGAGGCGGTGGTGGTGGAGATGCCGCACGCGCAATTCCGTGAGAGCGGGATTGCGCCGGGAGACGATGTGTTCGTGGGGCTGAGAGATGCGCGGGTGTTCACGGAAGATTGGTCGATTTGAGGGAGGGGGCACAGAGTCCGGTACATTCTACAGATGAAGGTACGCGATATCATCCGGCGGATCGAAAGGGACGGCTGGACGCTTCGGGCCACGCGCGGCAGCCATCGCCAGTATACGCACTCGATCAAACCGGGGCGGGTGACCGTGCCAGGGATCCGTTTGAGGATCTCTCGCCGGGCATGATCGGCAGTATCCTGAAACAAGCGGGGCTCACCCGCAAGGACTTGGAATGAGACGCTACGCCGTGGTGATCGAGAAGACCGGGACGGGGTTCGGCGCTCACGTGCCGGATCTACCGGGTTGCGTTTCTACCGGCCGGACCATCGAGGAAACCGAACGCAACATCCGCGAAGCGATCGAATTCCACCTGGACGGCATGAGGGAAGACGGGTCTCCGATTCCCGAGCCCACGACGGTTACAGCGTACGTGGAATTGCCGGCGGCGTGAGCCTTCGCGGAGGCGGTTTCCCGCCCGTACGCATGTTACTCTGACTTTCAGAGCCTATGCCTCTTACGCGTGAAAAATCCCAGCTCATGAGTGCGTCCGAAATCGACCGGACGCTGGTTCGCCTGGCGCACGAAATTCTCGAAAAGACGAAAGATCCGGCGCAGCTCGCCTTCATCGGCATTCGCCGCCGCGGGGTTCCGCTGGCGCTGCGGCTTTCCGCCAAGATCGAGGCGCTCGAAAAGCTTAAAGTGCCGGTCGGCATCCTGGACATTAACCTTTACAGGGACGATCTCACGACGGTGGATATCAAGCCGGTGGTCAGCGCCACGGAGATCGCATTTTCCGTGCAGGGCAAGGACATTATCCTGATGGACGATGTTTTGTACACCGGGCGCACGATCCGTGCGGCGCTCGACGCGCTGTTCGACCACGGGCGGCCATCGCGCGTTTCGCTGCTGGTGCTGATCGACCGCGGGCATCGCGAGCTGCCCATTGAGGCGCGCTATGTGGGGCGCAAGGTGCAGACCTCCGATGAAGAAATCATCGAAGTGAAATTCAACGAGATCGACGGGATGGAAAAGGTCCTCCTGTGCGAGAGAACCAACGCCGCCGAGGGGTAGGGAAACGACATGCCCGCCGGACTGCTTGGAATCGAAGAGCTGGACCGCGCCGAGATCGAGGCGATTCTGGCGCGCGCCAAGGATTTCCAGCCGCTGCAAAGCCAGTCGCTCAAGAAGTTGGATACGCTGCGCGGGAAGATGATCGTGAACCTGTTTTACGAGGCATCGACGCGCACGCGGACGAGTTTCGAAATTGCCGCGAAGCGCATGGGCGCGGACGCGGTTTCGATCACCGCCTCGGGTTCGAGCGTTTCCAAGGGCGAATCGCTGGTGGACACGCTGAACACGCTGGCGGCGATGCGGCCGGACGCCATCGTGATGCGGCACTCGGCGTCGGGAGCGCCGCATTTCCTGGCGCGCTACCTGGCGACGCCCATCATCAATGCGGGCGACGGCACGCACGAGCACCCCACGCAGGCGCTGCTCGACGCGCGCACGATACTCGACCGGCGGGATTCGCTCGAAGGGCTGAGGGTGGCCATCATCGGCGACATCGCGCACAGCCGGGTGGCGCGCTCAAACGTGCATTTGCTCGCGAAATTCGGGGTAGAGATCGTGCTGTGCGGTCCGGCCTCCCTGCTGCCGCGAGAACTGGCGGAGCTGGCGCCGGGCGTGCGATTGACGACGGATATCCGCGAGGCGATCCGCGATAGCGACGTGATCATGATGCTGCGCGTGCAATTGGAACGGCAGCACGAAGCGTCGTTTCCAGCGAGCGAATACTTCCGGTTTTACGGGCTGCGCCTGGAGCACCTGGACATGGCCAAACCGGACGCCATCGTGATGCACCCCGGCCCCATCAACCGGGGGCGCGAGCTTTCCTCGGAGGTGGCGGACTTCACGCGTTCGGTGATTCTGAATCAAGTGGAGAACGGCATCGCGGTGCGTATGGCGGTGCTCGAGAGGACGATTGGATAGGCATGTCTATCCTGATTATTAAGAACGGCCGCGTGATTGACCCATCGTCCAAGACGGACCGGATGGCCGATGTGCTGATTGTGGGCGGGCGCATCGCCGCTATCGACACGGACCTGCCGCTGACCGCGGATGAGACTATCGACGCGATGGGCATGATCGTGGCGCCGGGATTTATCGACATGCACGTGCACTTGCGGGAGCCGGGCTTCGAGCACGCCGAGACCATAGAGAGCGGTTCGCGCGCGGCGGCGGCGGGGGGATTCACTTCGATCTGCTGCATGCCAAACACCAAGCCGGTGAACGACAACGCCACGGTTACGAGTTACATTGTGGAGCGCGCGCGCAGCATGGCCGTGGTCAACGTATTCCCGATCGGCGCCGTAACCAAGGGCAGTGCGGGCGAGGAACTGGCGGCGATTGGCGGCATGAAGGCAGCCGGAGCGGTCGCGATTTCCGACGATGGCCAGCCGGTGACCAGCTCGCGGGTGATGCGGCGTGCGATGGAGTTCGCGCGCTCTTACGATCTGCCGGTGATCGACCATTGCGAGGATCTTCTTCTGAGCGCGGGCGGCGATATGCACGAAGGCGCGCAATCGGTACGCTGGGGCCTGCGCGGCATTCCGGCCGCGGCGGAGGACGTGATGGTGGCGCGCGACCTGCTGCTAGCGCAGTTGACGGGGGCGCGCTGCCACATTGCCCACATCTCCACGCGGAACTCGGTCGCCATGGTGGACTACGCCCGGCGCCACGGGCTGGCGGTTACCTGCGAAGCTACGCCGCACCACTTCGCGCTTTCGGATCGCGAGATGGCGCCTTACGACAGCAACTACAAGATGAAGCCGCCGCTACGCGAACCGGACGACCGGGCGGCGGTGGTGGAGGGCATCGCATCGGGGGCCATCGACGCCATTGCCACGGACCACGCGCCGCACCCCGGCAGCGAGAAGATGCAGGAGTTCGAGCGCTGTCCGTTCGGCATCATCGGCCTGGAGACGGGCGTGGCGCTGGCGCTCGAAGAACTGGTGCGGCCCGGCAAGATCGGTTTGAACCGAATGGTGGAGTTGTTCACTACCGGACCGGAATCCGTGATGCATTTAGGAAGGGGCACGCTGGCCAACGGCGCGCCCGGCGACGTGACTGTCTTCAGCGCGGATCTGGCGTGGACTTACGATGTGAACCAGTCGTTCTCGCGCAGCCGCAATTCGCCCTTTGACGGCCGCACTTTCCACGGCGGCCCCGTGGCGACGGTTGTGAACGGCCGAATCGCGTGGCGAAGAGACCGGCCGGAAGGTAGCTAACGAGTTGAAAGCGTCTCCGTAGCCACGATCAATGTGCGAGCGGGCCTCTAACTGCATAGTTACGACCGGCAATGCCCGCAGTTACAGCCGCGCCCGCGAAGTTGGCAACGACATAGAGCGCCGTCGATGCGCAAGACTTGTGAACCGCCTTCCATTCGACGAAGGTGGCTGCTCCAGTCATGGCAGCTTTAATCCCGACAGCCCTCCCACCGAATGTGCCGGATGACGAGCGAAGGAGCGGGTTCGACTCGCGGTATCCCCAGGAACTGTCGATGTCCATGATCTGCGCGGCGACGAACGCTACGAGGCTCACCTTCCAGAGGAGCCGCCTCGGTCCGTCGCGGTGGTTTTTCCGGGACGAGAGCGAAAGTTCTTGCAGGTTCACCAAGCCAGAATCGGTCAACGAACCGCCGCTGAAATTGTTCCCATGGACGCTCGAATCCAGCAGATGCCCGTCGAACTCCACGTCACCCAAGTCGCCGACAGCCGCAGGTCGGCCGATTCGGGAACCGATAGGCGGCACGCCAACCGGGCTCATGGCGGTCTCCCCCCTGGCCGCTGTGATGGCATTCGTGCCGTAGCCTTGCATCAGGCGCACCGGACCGAGATTCACGAGAGCATTGGGGACAGTGACCAGCGTCACACCACCGGATGTGACCTGTACCGAGTCTTGCGCCATCAACACCGGGGCAATGACAAAAGGTATCAGACTTATCCGTATCAGAGATGAAAGGTTACGGCGGCTATTACTCTGCATCTTGCTTCCTTCTATTTCTGCTAATGTTTGCGCCGGTCTGGGCGGGCACGGCGCGGCATGTCCGCGGCGGCACCGCGGAATTGCCGTAGCGGCTTCCGCAAGCCGCCGGCATTGCTGTCGCTGGGGATAAGCTCGGCCCCCCAGCGTAACCTCGGTGAACCGCACATCCGACTGCGAGACGCGGTTATTCGCATCGGGCGCATTTTTGCAATAACTTAAAACAGGACCTGAAAATCTTATATACTGTAACGTAACCCGCGTACGGCTCCAGTTCAATGTCCCCTTTGGTTAGGGTCCGGACTGTTGCCAGATAGTCGGATTGAAGGCTGCCGCGAAGGGGATCGGACGGTGAATCGGGCAAAGAGCGCTCAGTGCGCCAACTTCGGACCGGGACTGCGGATGTGAATGTTGACTCGATGTTCACCGTGCGTTACTGTTTCAAGCACGGCCTCAGACTCGCCACATGTTTCCCGATTGCGCTACTCGATGCGTCCGGGCGTGGCGTCAAGCCAGGGAAGGAACACTCTCATCTCACCGCAAAACATAACCGTCGCCGCGGGAAAGCCGACGCGGACACGCTTCACGATCATGGCGTTGCTGTTTGTCTCCGTCGTGATCAACTACCTGGACCGCGCCAACCTGTCGATTGCCGCGCCGCTTCTGACAAAGGACCTGGCCCTCGATACCGGCAAACTGGCATTGGTGTTGTCGGCATTCGGCTGGAGCTATGTGGCCTGCCAGGTCCCGGGCGGATGGCTGGTGGACCGGGTGCATCCGCGCACGCTGTACGCCATACTCATTGCGCTGTGGTCGGTGGCAACGGCGCTGCTCGGATTTTCGAGTGGCCTGGCAATGCTATTTGCGCTCCGGTTGGCCATCGGCGCGCTGGAGGCGCCGTCGTTTCCGATCAATAATCGCGTGGTGACCACGTGGTTTCCGGAGCGCGAACGCGCCACGGCGATCGGGTTTTACACCTCCGGACAGTTTGTCGGCCTCGCCTTTCTGACTCCCGTTCTGGTCTACCTACAACTCCATTTTGGCTGGCGCAGCGTGTTCATTTCGGTGGGGCTGCTGGGCACAGTCTGGGCCGCCGTCTGGTACGCGGTCTATCGCGGCCCGCTCAGCTATAGAGGCGCCAACCCGGCCGAGATCGAACTGATCCGCCATGGAGGCGGGCTGGTGGAACTCAGCGAGCAGGACGCACCCAGAGCCAAAGGGGAGTTCAATGCCGGCGATCTTAGCCTGGTGCTGAGCAAGTCCAAGCTGTGGGGGCTTTACATCGGCCAGTATGCGCTCACTTCGACGCTGTGGTTCTTCCTAACCTGGTTCCCGACTTACCTGGTAAAGTACCGCGGGATGAACTTCGAGCAATTCGGCTTCCTGGCATCGTTACCGTTCCTGGCGGCGTTCTGCGGGGTTCTTTGCTCCGGCGTGGTTTCGGATTTTCTGGTGCGCCGCGGTTGTTCGCTAGGGGTGGCGCGCAAAACACCGATCATTACGGGTCTGCTGCTCTCGACGAGCATCGTCGGCGCCAACTATGTTCACAGGCCGGGATCGATTATCGCCGTGATGGCTTTGGCGTTCTTCGGAAACGGGCTGGCATCCATTACCTGGTCGCTGGTATCCGCGATGGCTCCCAAGCGCCTGATCGGGCTGACTGGCGGAGTATTCAACTTCATCGGGAACATGTCTGCCCCTACGGTGCCCCTCGCGATCGGGTTGCTGGTGCGAGGCAGCGATTTCTCTCTGGCCCTGGTCTTTATCTCGGGGATGGCTTTAATGGGCGCTCTGTCCTACATCCTGGTAGTCGGTAAAATCGAACGCCTTCCGGACGACTGAAAGGTAGTACCATTCTTCCTTAAGAACCGCGGTACGGGAGGTGTGTGTGCGAGCGTCCTTCATGAAACCAATCGCGGCGGCGGCGCTATTGGCGCTTTCAGCCGCAGTCCTTCTGTCTCAGTCCACTGCGAACCCGGCCGTTGTGACCGGGAACGCGAAGGTAGACAAGCTACTCAGCCAGATGACGCTGGAAGAGAAGATCAACCTGCTGCACGGAGGCACGGAGGCATCGCCGAGCGGCGTCGGCCAGGCGGGCACATGGCCCGGCTTGCCGCGGCTGGGGATTCCCTCGCTGCGTTTGAGCGATGGCCCTCCGGGCGTGTCGATTAGCATCTGGTCGACCGGGATGACGTCCACCATGGGGCTGGCGGCCACGTGGAGCCGCGAGGACGCGCGGAAAAACGGCGTGGCGATCGGCCGCGACGCACGCTCGCTGGGGCAGGACGTGGTGCTCGAACCGTTCATCAACATTGTGCGCGACTTCGCATTCGGACGGGCCTATAACACGTTCGGTGAGGACCCGTTCCTGACAGGGCAGATTGCCGCGGCGCAGATCAAGGGCACGCAGGGCGAAGGCGTGATGTCGCAAGCGAAGCACTTCATTGGGTATGACGGCGGCAACGACGTGTGGGTGGATCCGCAGACGCTGCGCGAAATTTACATGGCGCCGTTTGTGGACGCGTCCGAGGCCGGCGTTTCGTCGATCATGTGCTCGTATAACAAGATCAACGGCTTGGCCGCGTGCGACAACAACGAGATTCAGAATGTGATTTTCCGCGGCGAGGAAGGCTTCCGGGGATTCGACACCTCCGACTGGGGCGCGACGCACGGGACGATGAATATCGCCAACGGGCTCGATATGGAGATGCCGGGCGGCAGCTTTTCGGCAGCGGAGCCGGGAGGCCGTGGGATGATGGGCGGGGGCGGACGCGGCGCGGCGGCGGGCGCGACTGGCGCAACTCCGGCGGCTCAAGCCGGGGCCGCTGGACGCGGGGCGCAGGGCGCGGCGGGATTGCCGGGTGGAGCGGCGCAAGCGAATCCCGGCGGCATGGGCGGGCGCGGCGGCGGTGGAATGCCCGAAGAACGCATGCCCGCGGGCGAGGCCGGCCGCGGCGGCGGGGGTGGAGGTGGCGGACGCGGCAACGATCCACCGGCGTACGGGATGCTGAAGGCCGTTCAGGATGGGTTGATCCATGAGCAGCAGATCTCGCTGGCGGTAGGCCGCGTTCTGGCGGTGATGGACAGGTTCGGATTCCTGGACAAGGCGCCGAAGCACACCGTTACCGAAATCGACTATGCATACAACGCTCCGATCCTTCAAAAGACGGCGGAAGACGCCGCCACGCTGCTGAAGAACCAGGACAACGTGTTGCCGATTACCGCCGACGATCTGGGGTCAACGGCCTTTATCGGGCCGAACGGCGGTGTTTTGATTTCGATCGGCATGTCTGGAGAGAAAGCATCGGGGCTGCCGGACCACCAGGTGGGGCCAGTTCCGGCGATGGAGAAGATCAGCGGGAAGAAATTGATCTACGAGCCGGCCAACGACTTCGAAGGCAAGCCGGTTCCGGCCGCGGCGCTCTCGAACCTGGTGCGCACCAACACGGCGACGAGCCAGACGCAGAACGATGCGGACATCAATTTCACCAGCTCGAACAACAGGGCGCTTCCGGCGGGGACATCGTACACGTGGAAGGGAACGCTTACCGTCCCGGCGGATGGCACGTACATGATCGCGCTGCAGAGCAGGGGAACGACGGGGTCGGTGACGATCGATGGCAACCAGGTGGCGGGCGGCGGCGGTGGACGCGGGTTCGGCGGGGCGGCTCCGGGCGGCGCGGTTGGAGTTCCGGCGGCGGGCGCGAACCTACCGGGCGGAGCGGCTCCGGGCGCGGCCATGCCGGCGGCGGGCGCCGGTGGACGCGGACAGGGCGGGCCCGCTCTGGCTTCCCTGCCCGGCTTGAAGGGTCAGCATCCGATTTCCGGGAACGTCACTCCTACCGTTGACCATCTCAATAACGCGCGCAACAAGGTGGAGTTGAAGGCCGGCGCGCATGAGCTGACGGTTACGACAACGGGCGAGCAGTACGGCTTCCCCGTGCAGGTGCGGTTGGCGTGGGTGACGCCGCAGCAGGACAAGGCGAACTACGACGCGGCCATCGCCGCCGCCAAGAAAGCGAAGAAGGCGGTGGTATTCGCATGGGCGCGGTCGACGCCGCTGTTCGGGCTGCCCGGCAATCAGGATAAGCTGATCGCGGACGTGGCCGCGGCGAATCCGAATACGGTGGTGGTGTTGAACACGTCGCTGCCGGTGGCCATGCCGTGGATCGACCGGGTAAAGGGCGTGCTGGAAACGTGGTATCCCGGCGACGAAGGCGGCCCGGCGATCGCGAACGTCCTGTTGGGCAAAGCCAACCCGGCGGGGCGTTTGCCGGTCACCTGGCCGGCAAAGATTTCCGATATGGTGGCGCAGGATCGCACGAATCATCCGGAGCGCACGAACGAGGGAGTGGACGGCAAGACCTATGAAACCGAAGGCCTGTTCATGGGCTACCGGTGGTTCGACAAGCAGGAGATTAAACCGCTATTCCCATTCGGGCACGGCCTTTCTTACACGACGTTCCAATACTCAGGGCTGCGCGCGGTCCGCACGAGCGACGGCGGGCTGAGCGTGAGCTTCACCATCCAGAACACGGGGAAGGTGGCCGGTGACGACGTGCCGCAGGTATATATCGGCGCGCCGAAGACCGCTCCGGCGGGCGCGCAGTTCGCGCTGAAGCAGCTTGTGCAGTTCGACCGGGTGACGATTCCAGCGGGGCAATCGAAGGCCGTCACTCTGAAGGTCGAGCCGAAGAGGTTAGAGTACTGGTCCACGGCAGACAGCCGATGGAAGACGGCGACGGGAGTGCGGACGGTGTACGTGGGCGCTTCTTCGCGCGACCTGAAGTTACAGGCGGATACGACGATAGGGGCTCGGTAGGAGGAGCGGGGTGAGGGCGAAGGGCGCCACACAGAGCCCGCCGCCAGGTTCCGACTTTTGGGTCGCACACCGGCGGGCCGCGCCACTCACTATACTGAAGGGGAATGCGCCATTCCTGGAAGGCTGTCCGGCGGAAGTAATATGGTGGGCAGCCGGGCAAGCACGGTGCGATATGCGGTGCTGCTGGTTGCCGCATTCCTGGTCGCGGTGGCGGGGAGTTACTTTGTAAATCCCTATTTCGACAACTACGCCTACGACTTCATGTTCCGGCTCTACCGCCCGGCGCCCTGGCTGCCGCAATCGGTGGTCCTGGCCATCGACGAGGCTACCCTGCGCAAGTACGGCGGCATGGACTCCATCCGCAGGCCGCTGGCCGACGCCCTCAAGATCATCGCCGGCGCCGCGCCCCACGCCGTAGCGGTGGATGTGACTTTGGCCGACCCGCGGGGCACCGAGGAGGCCAACGCCGATCTGGCGGACGCCTTCCGCAGAACGCCGAACCTGGTGTTGGGCGCCGAGCTTCTTGACGACGGATGGGAGGATCCGCGCCCCGATTTCGCGCGCTGGGCGGCGGCCATCGGTCACGTGCACGCACAGCCGGATGCCGACAACGTAACGCGCGCCATCCTGTTGGAGAAGCACTCCGGCAGGGTACGGCATTGGGCGCTGTCCCTGGAGGCTTTTCGGCTGAGCCGCGGCGGCCCCATGATCGTCGAGTATCCCGAGAAGCTCATGGTGGGCGACGCCGCGATTCCCGTATCCGGCCCCGGCCGGCCGATGCGCGTGCGCTTCATCCCGGATGGGGCCCCGCAGATTCCGCGCGTGTCGCTCGCCGCATTGATCGACGATCCCGCCCGAGTGACTGCGTTCACTGGCAAGACCGTGTTTGTCGGTGTGACAGCCATCACCGGCGAGGTCCGCGACCGCGTCTCCACGCCCTACTCCAACGGACGGCTGATGAGCGGCGTGGAATTGCATGCCAATGCCTTCGAAACCATGGCGCAGGGCCTCTACCTTACGGACGTGGCGGACCTCTGGGTCTTGCTCTTCAGCCTTGGAGTGGCGGCGGGCATCGGATTGTCGTTCCGCTATCTGGCCGGCTGGCAGGCCTATGCGGGAGGCGCGCTGGCGCTAGCCGCGGCGCACGTCGTGCCCTACGCGTTTTTCGCGCACGGACGGGTGTTCTCCTTCGCCACCCCGTTTTCGGTGGCCTGGCTCGGGTTTGTGACGGCGGCCGCCCATTTCCACCTGGTGGTCCGCAGGAACTGGCGCGTGGAGCAGGCCGCACGCGAGCGCTATCAACAGGCCATGCACTTCGTGACCCACGAAATGCGTACGCCGCTTTCGGCCATTCAAGGGTCGAGCGAGCTGATCTCCCGCTATGCCCTCACGGAGCAGAAGCGCCAGCAGATCGCTTTGCTGATCAATTCCGAATCGAAGCGCCTGGCCCGCATGGTGGAGGTGTTTCTGAACGTGGAGCGTCTCTCGGCGGGCGAGATGGAATTGAAGCACGAGCCGATTTCAGTTAAGGAGATGGTGGCTATCTGCGTTGGCCGCGTGGCCCCGCTGGCGGAACGCAAGCGCATTGGCATCGTTTTGCATCCCATTGCCGAGGACGTGCAACTGACCGGCGACCGCGAGCTGATGGAGTACGCTTGCTACAATCTGCTTACTAACGCGGTCAAGTATTCCCCCCAACAGACTGAGATCGCGGTCTCCGGCTGGAAGGAAGAGGGCGAGGTGCGTATCGCCGTGAAGGACCAGGGAATCGGGATGGATCGCAAGGAAGTGAAACGGATTTTTCAGAAGTTCTACCGCACGAAGAAGGCGGAAGAATCCGGCGAGGCCGGCACGGGGATCGGTTTGTCGATCGTGCAGCAGATTGTGGACCAGCATGGCGGGCGTATCGAGGTGTCCAGCCAGCCGGGCTCCGGTTCCTGCTTCACGCTGGCGCTGCCGCAATCCGCCGCCGCGGAACGACGCTAATGCCGAAGCTCCTCCTGGTGGAAGACGATCCGGCGTTGCAGTTCACCATTCAAACGGCCCTGGAGGCGAACGGGTACCAGGTGGACGCAGCCTCCACTACCGGCGAAGCGATCGACCGGCTGAGCGGGCAGGCCTACCCCGTGGTGATCTCCGATATCTACATCGACGAACGCACCGGCCTGGACATCCTGGACGCAGCCAAGCGGAAGGACCCACTCTGCGCCGTCATTCTGATGACCGGGCGCGGCACCATCGAAACCACCGTGGCCGCCACCCGCGGCGGAGCCTTCGACTATATCGCCAAGCCTTTCGATCTGGATGTGATGGTCGACGCGGTGGAGCGCGCCGTCGCCGCCCGCGCCGAGGGGCCGGATGAAGCCGAAGAAGAGGAGATGCCGGAGACGGAGATGATCGGCGCCTCGGCGCCCATCGTCGAGATTTACAAGACCGTGGCCCGCGCAGCGCCCACCGAAGCCACCGTGTTGGTGGAGGGCGAGACCGGGTCCGGCAAGGAATTGGTGGCGCGTATGCTTCACCGCTTCAGCCGGCGCGCTGCCCAACCCTTCGTGCCAGTGGACTGCGGTTCCATCGCGCCCTCGCTGTTAGAAAGCGAGTTGTTCGGCGCGATGCGGGGAGCTTACACGGGCGCCGACCGCGACCGCATCGGCGTGTTCGAAGCCGCCAACCGCGGCACCGTTTTCCTGGACGAGATCGGCGACATTGAGCACAGCTTCCAGTTGGCGCTGCTGCGTTTCATGGAGAGTCGCGAGATCCGTCCGCTGGGGGCGTCGCGCTCCAAGGAAGTCGACGTGCGCGTGATCGCCGCCACCAATAAGGATCTGCAGCGCCTGGTAGACGAGGGGAAATTCCGGTCGGACCTGTGGTACCGCCTGAATACCGTGCGCATCATGTTGCCGCCCTTGCGCGAGCGCCGCACGGACATTCCGCAACTGGCGTGGTTCTTCTCCAACAAGTACAACAGCCGGTATAGCCGCAACGTGAAGCTGATGGATTCGGGGATCAAGGCGTTGCAGGAGTACACCTGGCCCGGCAACGTGCGCCAGTTGCAGCACCTCATCGAACGGCTGACGGTGCTTGCCGCCCGGATCGACGCCGACGCCGTCCACAACGCCCTTACGGCCATGGAGTCCCGCGAGAAGCCCGTGGACACTCTGGCGGACGCAGAAGAGGATCAGATCCGCCGCGTGCTGGCGGCGACCGGCGGCAACAAGAGCAAAGCCGCGCAATTACTGGGGATCGAGCGGAAGACGCTGTACCGCAAGTTGGAGCGGATGAAGCTGTAGGGGGGCTCCGTAGAACGGGCCGCCAACGCAGATTCGCGCTGTAGAAAGAACGGCAATGTACAAAATGATCGATCGTGTTGGCGCGCCGACGCGTCTTGTCGCGGTTGCGGTCTTTCTCTGCTCGTGCTCTGCCGCCAAGGAGATCGCAGCGATACGCTTGCCAGGGGAAATCTCGCGAGATGCACAGGTCGGACTGGCCATTGTCGGCAAAAAAACGATCTATGCAGCGTATTGGGAGGGATCGAAAGCGCGCGAATCAAAGCAGTTAGCTGTGTATGCCGTTGATGTGGCGACGCGGAGACCACTGGACCATCTCGTGCTCACTGAGGACCGGATGGGAGACTTAGCTTCGCGGCGCGTTCGAGTGTTCATTTCGGAAAACGACTCCGTTCTATTGTGCGTCGCTCGCGGGATTACGGCGGAGAAACAGGAATACGCGCAACTTTGGACCCTGAGTGCGCGACCTCTGAAGGTCCTCAGCCGCCGGAATCTCTCGGGGCTGGCCCAGGAAAACCTCCAGTTTTGGGGCATAACGCGCGAGGGAGAGGTCCGGGTTAGCACGACGCCAGACTGGAAGGAGTTTGCCCGAGTCACCATCATCGACTTGGATTCGCACGATCTCGACACCGAAAAGGAGCACCGGACGATTCAATTCCGCTCCCCAGCTTGGATGTATTTGTCCGTCGGGCTGGGAGACGCTTTGTGGATTCTAGAGGGGGATCGACCCGCATCGGGTAAACAGGCGGTTGAGGCGTACGATATGCGGACGGGCCACGCTCTCGGCAGCCACGAAATCCCGGGCGACGATCCCGTCTCCGGCCTTACCGCCGTTGACGGCGGCGTGTTGGTTGACATCTCTCAGCCGCCGAGTGCGGCGAAGGTGTGGTCTCGGCTGCTGCGCGTTGCTCTGGATTCTGCGAAGGTCCAAAGCTCGGAAACGGTGCTTGGGTGCGATGTTGCGGGCGTTCTCGAAGGTTCTCACGAGCAGGTCGCAGTAGCGGGATGCGAATACGTCGAGAGGACAGTTTTCGATCAGTACAGGACGGCGAAGTCGCAGGCCATCGTCATCTCAACAGCGACTGCGTCTATTGTCTCCATACAGCCCCTGAACACGGGTGCGCTTGCGCTGACGCTCGCCCTGGACGATTCCAATCAGAACGTGATGCTGGCGATTTATGACCGTCAAGGCACGGTGCGCGTTTTGGCGCTGTCAGAGCGGCTCCGTTAGTCCCAGGCTCCGCATCGCGTCGCTATGCGGGATGCCTTTTCCACCGCGCCGGGCAATCCAGTCGCGCGCCTCGGCCGCGCCCTGCTTCTCGTCCTCCGTTTCCGGCTCGTCGTCCACGGGCGCATTGCGCAGAGCCGCAGCTACGGGATCGACGATAGCTTCGAGCAGCCCGACCAGCGCCGAGATCTGCGTCTCCGGAAGTTGGTCAATCAACTGGTGAGCCTGCTGGCGGGGGTCAGTCATTGCAAACCTTCGGGAATTGGACTCCCCGGACGACCATCAGGATAGCATGCCCGCGACGTTCGGGGCCGGCGGTCGGGTGAACCGGAGCGCAGCCCCACAGCGAGGAGCGATGAAAGCGGTTTAGAATCGTTATTCCACCGAATGCGCGAAACATCCGCCATCATCCAAGTTGATCGTCTGGTCAAGCAGTTCGGGGATCTCGCCGCGGTCGACGATGTATCGTTCACCGTCGAGGCAGGAGAGATCTTCGCGTTTCCGGGACCCAACGGCGCGGGGAAATCCACCACCATCAAGATGCTCATCACCCTCCTCGCGCCCACCAGCGGCACGGCCACCGTCGACGGGCACGATATCAAACGCCAGGCCGCCGAGGTGCGAAGAGCCATCGGCTACGTGCCGCAGATTATTTCCGTCGACGGGACGCTCACCGCCTACGAGAACCTTATGCTCATGGCGCGGCTCTACGATATCCCAAGGGCCGAACGCAAGGACCGCATCCGTGAGATGCTCCTGTTTCTCAACCTCGAAGGGCACTCGGACGCGCTGGTGCGCACGTTCTCCGGCGGCATGATTCGGAAGATGGAGGTTGGACAGGCCATGTTGCACCGTCCCAAGGCGCTGCTGCTCGACGAGCCGACCACCGGACTCGATCCGGTTGCGCGCCAGAATGTTTGGGAACATCTCTTCGACCTGCGCGGCCGGTTCAACACCACCATCTTCTTCTCCACGCACAACATGGAGGAGGCGGACGAGGTGAGCGACCGCGTGGCCGTGATGAACCGCGGAAAGATCGCCGCCACGGGCACGGCCGAAGAACTGAAAGCGAAAACGGGCAAGCCCGATGCCACGCTAGAAGATGCGTTCATCTTCTTCACCGGCAACCTGCTTCAGGAAACCGGCAATTTTCGCGAAATTCGCAAGGCCAGACAAACCCAACAGCGGTTGGGATAGCCGGCGCTTATGCTGCACTACCTTTCACAGACGTTCACGAAATCATACGTGCTCGCGGAGATGGAAACGCGCAAACTCCTCCACGACCCCACCGAACTCATATCCCGCGCCGTGCAGCCCATCCTGTGGCTGGGCATTTTCGGCGAAGCGCTCAGCAAGGTGCGCGCCATCACCACGCCGGGATTGACCTATCTCCAGTTCATTACGCCGGGCATCCTCACGCAATCCGTGGTCTTCGTTGCCATCTTCTACGGCCTCTACGTCATCATGGACCGCGACACGGGCGTGTTGCAGAAATTGCTGGTCACTCCCACGCCGCGCCTGGCCCTGGTCTGGGGCAAGATGGCAGCCGCCGGCATCCGGGGCCTGAGCCAGGCGCTCATTGTCTTCCTTTTCGCCATGGTCCTCGGCATTCGATTGCACATCACTCTCTGGTCTGTTTTCGGAGTGATCGTCATTGTCATGCTAGGCGCGAGTTTCTTCTCCGGCCTTTCCATGATCGTCGCTTCCATTGTGAAAACCAGGGAGCGGTTCATGGGCATCGGCCAGGTGATCACCCTGCCGCTGTTTTTCGCATCGAGCGCGATTTACCCGATTGCGATCATGCCGGCATGGCTTCAGTCAGTCTCGAACGTGAATCCTTTAAGTTATATGGTCGATGGATTGAGGGCGCTCATGCTCTCCGGCAGCGTCGAGAGAGTCGGCTTCGACATCGGCGTGCTGGCTGTCTCCGCGCTTCTGATTTCCGTTCTCAGCGCGTGGTTTTACCCTAAGGTGGTATTGTAACCGCTATGAGTGACTTACTCATCGATAAATCGAAGACGGCATTGGTCGCGATCGACCTTCAAAAAGGCATCGTGGGACGGCCAACCGTACCCTATACAACCGGGGCAGTGGTCGCAAATGCAGCGGCGCTTGCCGCGGCCTTTCGCGAAAACGCCATGCCGGTATTCCTGGTGCGGGTGAAGCCGTCTGCGGACTGGAAAGACGTGCTCCGTCCCACTGCCGACGCCGGGTGGCCGGCCCACACTCCTCCGCCGGATTGGGCGGAAATCGTTCCCGAGATGGGACCGAAGCCCGGCGATTTCACCATCACCAAGCGCCAGTGGGGCGCGTTCTACGGCACGGACCTCGACCTGCAACTGCGCCGGCGGGGGATTGCGGCCATTGTCCTGTGCGGCATCGCCACTGAGTTCGGAGTCGAGAGCACCGCGCGCGACGCCTACGAGCACGGCTATCAGCAGGTTTTCGCATCCGATGCCATGGCGGGCATGAGCGCGGAGAGCCACGCCAACGCCATCGAGCGCATTTTCCCCCGCATCGGCCTGGTCCGCAGTTCGCAGGAAATTATCGCCGCCCTAGCCCGTTAGCTCCCTTTCGCCCGGGATTTCCATTCGACGCGGAGACGCGGAGACGCAGAGTCCGGCGCGGGGAAGTCTATAGGCATGTACGGTCTCTGCGATCTCCGCTAACTCAGCGTTCGGCCCCGCCGGTGGCGCTTGCCCGGCCTGTTTCTCCGCGTCTCCGCGTCTCCGCGTCAGATTCGCCTCTTGCCAGTTGTTGACAATCGATGTATCATTGTCGATAGTCGAGGCATCTGGGATATGCCCAAACCATCAGATTTGTTGCAAGGGACACTCGATCTCCTGATTCTCAAGACGATCGTCCGTAAGCCCCTTCATGGTTGGGGCATCGCGAAGCGGATCCAGACACTCTCGGGCGACACGCTGTCCGTGGGCCAAGGCTCTCTCTACCCGGCGTTGCACCGGCTTGAAAATCAAGGCTGGATTTGCTCGGAGTGGGAGGAGTCCGACCTCGGACGGCCCGCCAAGGTCTATTCCGTAACGCCGCAGGGGCGGAAACAACTGGAGCGCGAACTCAAGAGCTGGAACCGTCTCTCTTCCGCGGTGCATCTTCTCATCCAAAACGCCTGACGGAGAGGGAAAAGAGGGAAAGAGGGGGAAGAGGAGCATTTATGCGGGCGATTCGAATCCTCAGACGGCGTCTTCATTGCCTGTTCCATGGTTCCCATGCCGACGCGGAACTTCAGCGTGAGATTGAGATTCATATCCAGCAACTCACGAACGAGGCGATAGCAGAGGGTATGACTGAGGCCGAAGCCCGCGCCATGGCATTGCGCGAGTTTGGACCGGTAGACCGAATCAAAGAGAAGTGCCGCGACACTCGCCGCGTGAGCCGGATTCAGGATTTCGTCCAGGACCTGCGCTATGGCGTTCGTATGTTGCGTCAGTCGCCAGCCTTCACCGCCATCGCCGTAATCACACTCGCGTTGGGCATCGGCGCCAACACCGCCATTTTCAGCATTGTCGATGCAGTGCTTCTGCGATCGCTTCCTTATCGGGATCCCAATCAACTTGTCCTGATGTTCAATGTCCCGTTGAACCGGCCGGACGCGCTGTCAGGCATTTCCTACAGGGACTTCACCGAGTGCCTCGCCCAGAACGGTGCGTTTAGCCAGATAGCGGGAAACGCATTTCACGATCTCACATTGACCGGCGCCGGCGAACCAGCCATTGTGAACACCGCCGACGTGACGCCGGAAATATTTCCTCTGCTCGACGCAAAGCCTCTGCTCGGCCGCGCGCTGTTGCCCGAGGACGGCAAGCCGGGCGCGGCTGCCGTGGCTGTTCTGAGCGAGGATCTGTGGCGCAGCCGCTTCGGCTCCAATCCGGGCCTTATTGGCCAATCGATCGCTCTGGACATGCGTTCGTTTACCGTTGCCGGAATCCTGCCGGCAAGCTTTCGCTATCCCGAGGGCGCTCCCCATCAGGACGTGTGGATTTCCATCATGCAGGACCCGCTGTTCGGACCCTTGGCGTCGAAACCCGGCGTGCGCGTGATGGGCCTGATCGGCCGGCTCAACCCGGGCGTATCCCTAGCGAAGGCTCAGGCCGAGATGAACACGCTAGGCGCGCGGTTCGCGAAGGAGTTTCCCGCGGAAGATTCCGGCTTCACCATCCAGGTTCAGCCCTATCGGGAAGCGGTGGTTGGGAACTTGAGACCGGCGCTGCTTATTTTGCTGAGCGCGGTTGGCCTGCTCCTATCGATCGCCTGCGCTAATATCGCAAACCTGCTTCTATCGAAGGCCACCTCTCGCGGGAGAGAGATTGCCGTGCGCATTGCGCTTGGGGCGTCGCGCGCCCGCATTGTCCGCCAATTACTGACCGAGAGCGCTCTGCTGGGGTTGCTCGGCGGAGTTGCCGGTCTGCTTCTTGCCGCGTGGGCTGTTCGGAGCCTGCGGCCTTTCCTGCCGGCCGAAGTGGTCCAGATCGGTTCGATTCATGTGGGAGGGCCGGTCCCGGCCTTCGCGCTGCTGCTGTCTCTTGCCGCCGCGTTGGCGTTTGGACTGGCGCCGGCGCTCCTGGCAACCCCGTCGAATTTGCAGTCGAACCTCAAAGAGGGCGGCGACCGTACGGGCCAGCGCGGCGGCCAGCGGGTGCGAAGCTTCCTGGCGATTGCGGAAATATCGCTGGCCATGGTGCTTCTGGTTGCGGGCGGCCTGCTGATCCGCAGCTTTGCGCTGGTCACGTCGGTCAACCCCGGCTTCGATCCGAACAACGTCACCGAAGCCGAGGTTTCGCTTCCGCAATTTCAATACTCGACGCCACAACAATGGCGGGCTTTCGCGGACGAATTGCTGGAGCGCCTCCATGCGCAGCCCGGTTTGCAGGATTCCGCCCTGGCCGTTCCGCTGCCCATGGACCGCCAGGGCCAACCCGCCTTCGCCTTCACCATTGTGGGAAATCCGCCGCTTCCTCCCGGCAAATCCACGACCGCCGATTACGCCACGGTGAGTCCGGGGTATTTTCACACGATGCGAATTCCGCTGCTGCGAGGCCGTTTTTTCTCCTACCAGGATTCGCCGTCACAGCCCAACGTAGCGATTATCAGCGAGACGCTGGCGCGCCGTTATTTCCCGAACCAGGACCCCATCGGAAAGCAAATGCGATTTGGATTTCCGCCGAACGGCGATACGCCGCGCGAGATCGTCGGCGTCGTGGGCGACGTGCGCGACGCGGCGCTGAGTAAAGAACCAGGGCCCATGATGTATGTGCCCTTCGCGCAAGCGCCTCTCTATGGAGGAGAGGTGGTTGTGAGAAATTCGCTGAGCGCATCGGGCGTGGCCGCCGCCATTCGCCAGGCGGTTCGCTCCATCGACAAGGACCTGCCGGTGACGGGCATTGCGCCGTTCCGGGACTCGCTTGGGCAATCCACCTCGCGGGAACGATTTCGCACGTTCCTTCTGGCGACGTTCAGCGCGATTGCTCTGGCGCTCGCGGCAGTCGGGGTCTTTGGCGTGATTTCGTACTCGGCCTCCGAGCGCACGCATGAGATCGGAATCCGCATGGCCCTCGGGGCGCAGCGGCGCGACGTGTTGCATCTGATTCTGGGACAAGGAGCGAAGCTTGCCCTGCTGGGCCTGGGCATTGGCGCCGTCTTATCGATTCTGCTCACGCGCTTCCTCGCGAGCCTGCTCTACAGCGTGTCCGCGACCGATCCGCTGACGTTCGCCGCCGTCGCCATCGTTCTGTTGGGCGTCGCCGCGGCTGCCTGTTATATCCCGGCTCGCCGCGCCATGAAAGTGGATCCGATGGCCGCCCTGCGATATCAATAGAATGGCCCGCCCCCACCGGTCCAGATGGGGCCGGAAGACCACAACTGGATGCCTGGAGCAACAGTTCCCGGAAGGGCCGGCGCGGCGGCGCTCCCCGGCGGCGGTCGAAAAGCGGCGCGCCGCCGCCCCGCTTTCCTGCGCGCGGATTGAAAACAAGGGCGTTATTCGAGCGGGTGGCGGTAAGGCGGCGGAAGCCAGGGCAACGGTCTGTCGAGTGGTATCATAGCTGCTTAAACCCCGTATTTTTGCGCTATTACGAAGGCGTCCGGCGAACCTTTCGGGAAGCCGGAGTTTGGCTTGCGGGAATCCACTTTCCGGGAATTGGAATTATACACATGTACCAGGCGGTTGGAAGGCTATACCGAAGCGGGCTGGCGTTGTTGGCCTGTTGCGCGGCGGGCATGGCGCAGCAATACGTAATCTCCACCATCGCGGGCGGCGCGCCGCTCTCGCCGCCCAACACGCCGCCGGCGACGAGCGTTTCGGTCGGGCAACCGGCGCGGGTCACCACGGACTCGGCCGGCAACGTCTATTTCAGCAGCTTGAACGCGGTGTTCAAGGTAAATGCGGCCGGCGTGCTCACCTTGATCGCGGGGACCACGCACGCGGGTTTTTCCGGCGACGGCGGACCGGCGGTAAGCGCCCAATTGAACTCGCCTCAGGGATTGGCCGTGGATTCGAATGGCAATCTCTACATCGCCGACTCGGGAAACAACCGAGTGCGGGTGGTTGCCTTGGGTACCGGCATCATCAAGACCTTCGCCGGGAATGGCCAGACCGGCGACGCGCTGCCGGAACAACCGACCAGTCTTCCCTCGCCGATCTACGGTGACGGCGGGCCGCCCACGCAGGCCTACCTGCACTTACCCTCTGGGGTGGCGGTGGACACATTGGGCGACGTCTACATTGCGGACACCAGTCACAACCGCGTGTGCGAAGTATTCATGACCGGATTATTGAGCGGGATCATTACCACCATCGCCGGCGACTCCTACGCGGGCTACGGGGGCGACGTGGGGTACCCCGGCGACCCCGGGTACCCAGGCGTTGCGCCGCCTTACCCTATCAATGCCCAAGCCATCCTGGCGGAGTTCCGAGGTCCCGAGGACGTTGCGGTGGATTCGACGTTCCACATTTATATCGCCGATACGGGCAATAGTTTAATCCGCGAGGTGTGGCCCGGCGGAAGCATCAATTATGTAGTGGGCAACCCGTATCCTCCGAGCAGCGCGACCGGCCCGTACTATGGCGACGGCGGCCTGGCGATCCAGGCGGGACTGGTCAACCCGTTCAGCGTGACGGTGGATTCCGCCGGCAACATCTATGAAGTGGAACCCGATCCGCTGGGCGCGCGCGTCCGGGAGGTCTCCGTTTCGGCGAACGGCACGACGTTGGATGGCAAATTGTTGTGCCCTGCGACGGGTACGTGCATCAACTCGATAGCCGGCAACCGCCCGAACGGCTACGGCGGAGATGGCGGACCAGCCGCGGCCTCGACGCTGAACATGGCCACGGGCGTTGCCGCGGACGCATTCGGCAACCTGTACATCGCGGATTCCGCTAACGCGAGAGTCCGGAAGATCCCCTCGGTAAACGGCGCCAGTCCACAAATCAACACGGTGGCGGGCGACGGCGTGTACAGTTTTTCGGGCGACGGCGGGCCGGCGAACGGCGCGTTGATGAACGTTCCTGAAGGGGTCGCAGTGGGGGTGGACGGGAGCATTTACTTCGCGGATTCGGCCAACAACCGGGTGCGGCGGGTGGCGCCAGGCGGAGCGATCTCCACCATCGCCGGCAACGGTACGGCGGGATTCAGCGGCGACAGCGGCAGCGGTCCGGCGGCGCAACTGAGCACGCCGGAGGGCGTAGCGGCGGATGGGCAGGGGAACGTGTACATCGCCGATAGCGGCAACAACCGCGTGCGGAAGGTGACGCCGACGGGCACGATCACCACCTTGGCCGGGACCGGTACTGCGGGGTCCTCGGGGGATGGCGGGCCGGCCTCCAGCGCGGCATTGAGCACGCCGTTTGGGCTGACTCTGGACGGGGCCGGGAATCTATATATCACGGAGTTCAGCGGCGACCGGGTCCGCAAGATTGCTGCCGTCAATGGCGCGATCTCAGGAAGCAGCACGATTTCCACGGTGGCGGGCAACGGCATCGGGGGGTACAGCGACGACGGTTCGCCGGCGGTGAACGCAGAGTTGAACGGCCCGAAAGCGGTGGCCGTGGATGCCGCGGGGGATATCTACATCGCGGATGCGGCCAATAACGCGGTGCGCCTGGTCACGGCCGCCACCGGCAAGATATCGACCGCGGTTGGCACTGGCGCGGCTGGTTTCACGGGCGATCTGGGGCCGGCGACGGCCGCGCAATTGACCAACCCGACAGGCCTGGGGCTGGACGCGGCGGGCGACCTTTTCATCGCCGACGGAAGCACGCGCGTGCGGAAGGTGTACGCCGACGGGATTATCGTTACCATCGCCGGCAACGGCAGCCGGGGGTTTTCGGGCGACGGCGGCGTTGCGACGAGCGCCGAGTTGAGCGGTCCCAGCGGAATCGCGGTGAACTCCTCCGGCGGCCTCTACGTGACGGACTCCGCGAACAACGCCATCCGCCTGTTGACGCCTCTGACCGCCACTCTCTCCATTGCAGCCGTAACGAACAGCGCCAGTAATCTTATCGGGTCCATCGCGCCGGGCGAAGTAGTGACGATCTACGGTTCCGGCCTGGGACCGGCCCAACTGGCGCAGATGCAGATCGATCCGGTGTACAACCGGGTGAGTGACAGCCTGGCGGGGACCAGCGTGCTGTTCAACGGAATGCCGGCGCCCATGATCTATGCATGGAACACGCAGGTGGCGGCGGTGGTTCCTTATGAGGTCAGCGGGTCATCGGTGCAGGTGTTGGTCGAATACCAGGGCCAGACTACGGCGCCGGTATCGGTCCCGGTGGCGGCCGCGGCGCCGGCGGTGTTCACCTATAACTACTCAGGGATGGGAGAAGCGGTTGCGCTCAACCAGGACGGTACGCTGAACGGGCCCGGGAACGCGGCGCCGACCGGTAGCGACGTCACTTTGTACGAGACTGGCGAGGGTCAGACGAACCCCGCGGGGACGGACGGGCTGCTGGGATCGGCCACGCCGCCGGCGCCGGTGCTGCCGGTGACCGTGACTATCGGCGGGCAGCCGGCCGCGGTGGTATCTTACGGCGGGGTACCGGGCGAAGTGGCTGGCATCATGCGGATCGTCGCGAAGGTTCCGAGCGGGCTTGCGCCTGGGAATGCGGCGGTGGTGGTAACGGTGGGGACCACGCAAACGCAGGCGGGCGTTACTCTGGCAGTCGGAGCCGGCAGATGAACTATCGCAAACTAGGCAGAACGAACTTCCAGGTTTCCGAGATCGGCTACGGGGCCTGGGGCATCGGCGGCATACAGTGGCTCGGCGGGACGGACGACGAGTCGCTCACGGCGCTGCGGCGCGCCATCGAATTGGGCTTGAATTTCATCGATACGGCGCTGGCTTACGGGGACGGACACAGCGAGCGACTGGTAGGGCAGGTGGTCCGCGATGCGGGCCGCAGGATTTACGTCGCTACGAAGGCGCCGCCGAAGAACCAGTTATGGCCCGCGCGCAAGGGCATTGGCATCGAGAGCGTGTTTCCGTACGACTATATTGTCCACTGCGCGGAAGAAAGCCTACGGAACCTGAAGCTGGATGCCATCGACCTGCTGCAATTGCACGTCTGGAACCCGGAGTGGATCGGCCGGGAGGAGTGGCGGCGGGCGTTCGAGGATCTGAAGCGCGGGGGCAAAATCCGCGCCGCCGGACTTTCGCTGAACGACCACGATCCGGATACGGGCATGGACGCCATTCGGACGGGGCTTATCGACAGCGTGCAGGTAATCTACAACGTTTTCGATCAAAGCGCGGCGAAGAATCTGTTTCCGCTGTGCATCGAGAAGGATATCGGGGTGCTGGCCCGGGTGCCGCTGGACGAAGGCGGGCTAACGGGGAAGATCGACGCGGACACGAAGTTCCCGGCGGGGGATTTCCGCGAATTTTATTTCAAGGGCGGGCGCAAGGGGCAGGTGGCGGAGCATGTTGCAGCGTTGCGGCGGGATTTGAAGGATGGCGCGGACGTGGCAGAGACGGCGCTGCGATTCTGCATTTCGCACCCCGCGGTTTCGTCGGTGATACCCGGCATGCGTACGGTGCGGCACGCGGAATCGAACATGGCGCTGTCGGCGCAAGGTCCGCTGCCCGAGGAAACGTTGGCGGTTCTCAAACGTCATGCCTGGGACAGAAACTTCTACGACTAACGGCGCGCGGACTGTGCTGGTGGTGGACGACGATCCTCAGATCCTGAGGCTGCTCGAGACCATGCTCAAGCCGCAGCGCGTCAATGTTTTCGTCACGGCGCGCGCGACGGAAGCGCTGCTCATCTCAGAGCGCGAGGCGGTGCATCTGCTGATCTCGGACGTGGGGATGCCCGAGATGGACGGCAGGAAACTGGCGGAACGCGTGCTCAAACTGCACCCCCAGGCATCCGTGCTGCTGATTTCAGGCCGCCCGCCCGAGGCGCCGGCAGTGGCCGATGCGGCGCGCGTGCGGTTCCTGCGCAAGCCGTTCTTCCCGTCGCAATTGCTGGAGCAATTGAGGGAATTGCTGCCGTAGGAGGGTGCGAGTTTCTGACAATCCCACTTCAAGTCGCTCTATCGAAAACGCTCCGGCCCGAAGGATTGCGCGCGCACCCGAGGGTCTTGCGGGCCGGAGCGTTTCCGATAGAGCCCTAGGACTTTTCATGCCCGATTGGCCGGTTCGGCGCAACAGAGCAAGCCCTTTGGTATATTTTGGTCATGCTAAGGATCGCGGGAGCCACCGGAGGCGACTGGCGCAAAGTCACTTTTCTCGTGCTGGCAGTGGCTCTCTGCTCCGCAGAGCCAGGCCGTTGCCAGCAGACCTCAGCGACCCCGAACAAGTTTGCCGGGCTATTGAGGACACTCTCGTCCGCGCCAGCAGATGCCTGCCATCCGCTAAGTAAGGACTTCAGCGATATCGAATACAGGCTTTTTCAAGCGGCCGAGAAATCGATAACTCAGGAATTGAACAAGATCGAACCGCCCGCTACTGGTGGATCTACCAATTCGTCTCTAGCGGGCCGCTCGGCGGTCGGCCGAGTAACCTTGGAACTTAAGCGCATGGAGAGCCTGAGCGCGGAAATCAATAAGAGGTGGCCGGCGGAGAACAGGTTCCACTTTCAGATACTCGATCTTCCATCAGCCCTTGCGGTGAAGATGACCCTCCGCAACCGGGCGGTGTTCTCATTCTTCGCTGTTCCGGCGCGCGGTTATCCCTATAAGCCCAATACGCAGTGGCTTGCAATAGGCGCGATGGACGATCATCTGGCGAAGCCTGAGGGAGGGTACGATTGGCTCGACCTGTTCCCGCTCGCACGGGGTCCGTCTCAGAAAGCCCGCTTCCTTGCCAAGTTCGGAAGTGCGGGCTGCGGCAGCGGCGTAGGCGTCGGCTACTACGCGTACGGGTGGGATCCTCAATCCGGTATCCTAGATGAATTTGTCAAACTCGAGGGCGCGCAAAGCCAATTCGACGCAGCCGACAAGCTACAAGGTTCAGCGGAAGGGTCGTTCCCGCCAATTGGAAAGCTTCAGACCGAAGGCCCGATAATCACGCTTCCGTTTTGTCAGTTCTCCGCAGTGGACACCTGGGATAATCCAAGCCTCTGTGCCGTTTACTCCTACGATATCTCGGGCGACCGACCCAAGTTCATCGGTAGTGTTTGGAACCGACCGGATCTGTTGCCAATCGCGAAGGCCATCGAACACGCTGCAGCACATGATTACCCGGCGGTGCTCGCCTACTGTGGTTCCCCCGATGTGGCCAGTCGGATTGTGAGAGAGATGCCGCCATCTGTGTTGGGAGTGGCCGGATTTGAAATCAAGCGGATCAGTGAGGTCCTCAAGAGGGTGGAACTCGGCGATGGACCCACTTTTCTGTTTGACGTCGAGAAGCAGGGAGACCGCTGGTTAGTTGTTGGGTTTCAGACGGACTGAGCGGAGTTCCGATGCTCAGCAACTAAAGTAAATCATTTCAATAGCTTAACTGCTTATCGCGACAACGGGCACGGTAAACGGGATTTCATCCAAGTTGGCGTGGATAAGTACATGAAGCGAGCTCGCGGATTCGTTCAACGCCGGGCTGCACTGGGGTCTCCCGTGGGCGCGGGCGCGTGGTCTTCTTTCGCTGGAGGCCCGAGCAACTCGGTGAAAATGGGCTTCAGCGCGTCGGCCCAGACCTGGTAGCCCTTGAGCGTGGGATGGAGCTTGTCGGCGGCGTTCATCATTCCGTCGAACAAGGCGCCGCCGGGGCCGGCTAGTTGGGCGTTCACGTTCAGGAAACGGATCTTTTTGCCATCGGCGAGTTGGGCCAGGTTGGCGTTGACCTTGTCGATTACAAGCATGGCCGCCATGCTATCGTTGCGCGGGAAAATGGCCGTCACAACGATGGTGGAGGCGGGGGCCTTGGCCTGCATGATCTTCACAACGGCCCGGAGGCCCCGGGCGATATCCGCGGCCTTGGCGTCTTCCTGGCCGGCCGGCGCGCCACGGCCCACATTATTGGTCCCGGCGAGCAGCACGATGACCTTGGGGTTGACGCCGTCCAGTTCCCCGTTCTGGAGGCGCCAGAGGATGTTCTGGATGGTGTCGGCGCCCCAGCCGAAATCGGCGGCGTTCCATCCGAAGAAGTTGCGGTTCCAGTTGGCGAGGAGGTCCGGGTAGTCCGTGGCGCCCCAGCGGCGGGTAATAGAGTCGCCCTCGAAATAGATGTCGATGCCGCCCTTCCTGGCCTTCTCGATCAACTGGGCGTGGGCAGTCAGCGAGTTCTGGTCAGTGCGCGCCACGGGTTGGTCGGCGGGGACCGCGGTTGGGGGCGGCCCTTGGCCGGGGCCGCGCGATTGAACGATCAATGCCAGCGGCAGGCAAACGGCCACCCCAAGGAGCGCAGCGGTTCGCACGGCAGACGGCATGGTCAATTGGAGCCTACTTCGTAGCCGGAACCGGCGTGTATGTGCGTCCCCAGAATTTATCGGCCCAGGGGATGAAGTACTTCCAGTTCGGACCGTCAGTGTGGCCGCCGTCATGCTGGCGCCAGGCTAACTGGCCGTTGAGGAGGCCTTGGAGAACCGGCGGCATCTTCTCGGTCTTGTAGTCGTCGGAACGGCCCAGGTCCTTCGCGCCGAGGAGGCGGAATACGGGTTGGGCGGCGATGGCGGCCATGAAACTGCCCTGGTGATCGAGCCATTTGGCATCGCCTTTCTCCGGCACGCCGTAACTGACGAAGGTCAGGCGCGGCGCGCACAGAGCGATGAGTTCATGCGCGTCCACCGGGAGATCTCCGGCGTTCTTGCTGCCGAACGTGGCGTCGGATGCGCCGTATTTCAGAAAATTGCCGGCCATCCAATGGTATTCGCCAGTGCCCGTGAGGTTCTCGACGGCCTCTCCCCAATTGCGCCGGTGCAGCTTGGCGCCGCCCTCACCGGACGAGCCGATGAGCACCACGGCGAAGCGCGTGTCATAAGCCATGGTAATGAGCGCGGCCTTCCCGTAACGCGACACTCCCTCAATGCCGACCTTCTTCGCGTCGACGGCTTTGTCGGTGGCCAGATAATCCAGGCCGCGCGCGGCGCCCCATGCCCAGGCGCGCAACGCTCCCCAATCGTCCGGCTTGCGCGGCATGCCTTTGTTGACGAGTCCGACGATGCCCTTGGTCAAACCCGCGCCGTTATCGGCCTGAATGCTGCCGGGATTGATGCCGGCGAAGCCCCAGCCATCGGCGATCAACTGATCCGTGGATGGCGGATCGCCGCCGTTCATGGCGGCCATGGCGGCAGCCATGTTGACGGGTGCGCGTCCGCCCGCGGGAGGCGTCCCAGACACGCCGGGGCCCGCGCGGCCGGCCGCCGCGGGAGGCGTCAAGCCCGGCAGACCGCGGCCGCCGAACATCATCATCACGGGGACTGGTTTTTTCGCATCGGCCGGCACAACCAGGGTCATCTGAATATCGACATTAATGGCCGGGAACGACGAGTTATCGACGTGGCCGGTCAGCGCCTTGCCGATCACCTGGCGCCCCGCGACTGTTGCGGTGATGGTATTCGTGACGGTCCACGTCACCTTGGGCACGCTGGCGGGAACGCGGCCGAGCACTTCGCGGTCGAAATCCTCGACGATCTCCGGCCGGCGCTCGTTCCACCACATTTTCGCGGTGGTGACCCTCTTGCCGTTCTTCAGCGTCAGGACGTCGGGCAGGTTGGGGAACGGGTTGGCCTTGGATTCGTCGTAGTTGGCGTGATCCGGGGCGGTTTCATTTCCGCTTGGGCCGGGGCGAAGGGCCTTAATGGCGAGCTGGTCCATCATGTTCTGGTGGTCTTGGGCGGCCGTCCAACACATGGATGGAGGCTGAGCAACGCAGGGGGCGGGCGCCGGCTGGGCTGCCTGCTGGCCGAGCAGATTTGCGGCCGGCAGACCCGCCAGCAGCACCGCGACGCAACCCACGAACGCGGCAACCAGGACACGCTGGGTCTTAGTCATAGTCATACTTTAGCCCAGTGTTGCCGCCTCTGCACCGGGCAGCGGGATACCATGGAGCAGATGCAGTTTACGCGAAGAAACTTTCTGGCTACGGGGACAGGGTTGCTCGCGGCGCCGCTGGCCGAGCCTGCAACACCGCGGATCGACCGGCACGCGCTGGTGACGCGGCACAATATTGAGTTGAATACCCTGGCTACCACGCTGCCGCTCGGCAACGGCGAGTTTTGTTTCACAGCCGATGCGACCGGGCTGCAGACGTTCGCCGGAAACTCGATGGCGCACTGGGGCTGGCATTCGTTCCCGCTGCCGCAGGGCTGGACCCCCGAGAAAGTGCCGCCAACCGGCACATTCCAGCGCGGGCGCAACACGGGCGGCGATGTCTTTCCCAAGGACGCCGAACCGATTCGGTCATGGATGTTCGACAATCCACACCGGATGAACCTGGGCCGTCTGCGGCTGCGTCATGGCGACGGACGGGAGTTAGGGAAGGACGAAGTCTCGGGGATCTCGCGGAATTTGGATTTGTGGAGCGGCAAACAGACGTCGCGGTTTTCCATCGGCGGCCGAGAGGTGCGCGTCGAGACGTGCGCGCATCCGACTCTGGACGCGGTGGCAATCCGAGTGGAGTCGGCGGTGCTCCGGAGCGGCGAGCTGGAAATCGCGCTGGATTTCCCGTACCCCTCGGTGCGAAGCGATCCATGGGTGGGCGATTTCCAGCGCGTCGAGGCGCATCGAACGACGCTTACGCGGACGGGCACGAGCAGCGCTAACTTCGCGCGGGCCGTCGACGATACGCGCTACCACGTAGCGCTGGCGTGGGGGACAGGCGGCGAATTGTCCGAGGACCCGGGAAATGCGCACCTGTTCCGCCTCGGTTCGCACGGCGTCGACTCAATCGAGTTGTTCTGCCTGTTTGGCAGCGCACCGTCACCGGCGATTTCGGCGTCGTTCGAGAAGACGGAACGCGCGGCCGCCGCGAGCTGGGAGCATTTTTGGAACACGGGCGGCGCCATCGACCTCTCCGGCAGCAAGGACCCACGCTGGAGCGAATTGGAACGGCGCGTGGTGCTCTCGCAATACCACACCGCCGCCCAGTCTTCGGGAAGCTGGCCGCCGGCGGAAACCGGGCTGCTCGGCATAGACTCCTGGCGGGGCCAGTTTCACATGGAAATGGTGTGGTGGCACCTGGCGCACTTCGCGCTATGGAACAGATTGGCCCGGAGCGATAAGGCGCTCGGCTGCTACCGGCGATTCATGCCGGCGGCGCGTGCGCTGGCCGAACAGTTGGGTTATCGAGGGCTGAAGTGGCCGAAATCGGTTGGCCCGGAAGGCCGCAGCGCGCCATGGGTCGGCAACCAGGTGTTGCTTTGGAAAGAACCGCACCCGATTTTTTTCGCGGAGCTGGAGTACCGGCAGCGGCCGTCGCGCGCGACGCTGGAGAAATGGCGAGAGGTGGTTTTCGGCACGGCGGAACACATGGCGGATTACCCCACGCGCGATGCGGCGAGTGGCGTGTATTCGCTGACGCCGGCGATGCCTCCGAGCGAACAGGGCATCACGCGCGATACGGTATTCGACCTGGCCTACTGGCGCTGGGGACTCGACGCGGCGCAGCGCTGGCGCGAACGGCTGGGTTTTGCTCGCGAGCCTCAGTGGGATGAAGTGCGGCGGCATCTGGCGCCATTGCCGGCGAGCGACGGCGTGTTCGTTCACTCCGCCGAATGGCACGACACTTACACCAAGCGCGCATACGAACATCCCGATCCGGTGGGGGTGTTTGGCATGTTGCCGCCGATTGATGGCGTGGACGCCGAGACCGCGCATCGCACGGTGTTGAAGGTGTGGGAGACGTGGGATTGGAAGCGCACGTGGGGTTGGGACATGCCGTGGGTGGCGATGGCGGCCGCGCGCGTGGGCGAACCGCGCATCGCGGTAGAGGCGCTGCTGAAGGAAAGCGATCGCAACCGCTTCGACGAACGGGGCATCAACTTGGGCGGCCCGTGTCCCTACCTTCCCGGCAATGGCGGCCTGCTCTACGCGGTGGCGATGATGGCCGCCGGTTGGGATGGCGCGCCGCAACAGGAGGCGCCCGGCTTCCCCAGCGACGGGCAGTGGAGCGTGAAGTGGGAGGGGCTGAAAACGGCGCTGTGAAGACGCAGGGGAATGCGGGCGGGGTGGGGCCGACGCAGGGGCAGGATTGTTTCATGGAGGGCCAAATGGCGATAATCGCGGGTGCAAGGGCTTGATCGCGCCATCAGTGGGCGGCGCGGTCCTTTTGGTTATTCTGACGCTTTCCGCCTTCGCCCAGAGCCAGAGGGGCGGCAGTACGGCCGCGTCCAGGCTCGCCACGCCGCCAACGCTGCCGCCGGCCAGCGACCCGGCCGTCAAGGCGAGGCTGGACCACGAGCAGAACATCAAGGATGCGGCGCGTCTGGCGCAATTGGTCGCCGAAGTCAGACGAGATCTTGATACTGGCGCCGATTCCACACTGGCGGTTGCCAGCCTAAAGAGGTTGGAAGAGGTAGCCAAGCTGTCGAAGACCCTGCACGACCGCATGAGGGGCGACAACGCGTCAGCCCCCAAGTGAACTGCCGTTCGCGGTTGGCGGGGCGGCTTTGTCTCGCCAGGCGGCCGCGGGGCCTCCCGCGAATCCGCTCTTCCCCCTTATCCCCGGTATTCCAGCACTAGCAGCGTGATATCGTCGGACTGCTCGGCGCCTTCGGTAAATGCGGATACGGCTTCCTGGATTGCATCGTGGACCGCCTGGCAGGGTTCGGCGGAGCGGGCGGCCACGATCTCCTGGAGGCGCTTCTTGCCGAAGAACTCGCCGGCCGCGTTTTGCGCCTCGGTCACGCCGTCGGTATAGACCACCAGTTTGTCGGCGGGGTTGAGGCGGACCTCTTCGACAGCGTATTCGGCGGTCTCCACCAGGCCGACGGGCATGGCGGTGGCGTCGAGATCCACCTGCGCGCCGCCGCGGCCCACCACTAACGGCGGGCAGTGCGCGGCATTCACGTAACTGAGGAGACCGTCGCGGTGGAGCAGGCAATAAAAGACCGTGGCATATTTCTCGCCGCCGGTGCGCTCGATCAGGAAGCGGTTGATGCCTTCCATGCGCCGGGCAAGCTCCGATGGGCTTTCGGTGGAGGCGATCAACGCGCCTTGCAGGAGCGCGGCCAATAGCGCCGAAGCCGCGCCCTTTCCGGAAACGTCGGCCACCACGGCCGACCAGCAATTCAGGTTCACCTGGGCAACGTCGAAGTAATCTCCGCCTACCATGCGCGAGGCCACGCTGCTGCCGGCGGCGCCCAGCCATCCCCCCTTAGGAAGGGCGCGGGGCAGGAGACTCTGTTGAATCGCGCGGGCGAGGCTAAGTTCTTCGTCCAGCCGGTGTCTGGCCCGCTCTTCCTCGAGCAGGCGCGCGTTTTCGAGCACGGTGGAGGCTTCAATGGCGAGGGTCTGGATCAACTCGCGGTTGCCGCCCGCCAGGTCCGCCGCGGTCACGCGCGAATCCAGGTAGAGTACGCCCACGGTTTCGTTGCCGGCCGAAAGGACGCTGGTGTCATCGCCCTGGCCGGTGCGGATGCGCACCAGCGGAACGCAGATGACGCTGCGCAGTTCCAGGTCCACCACGCTGCGGGACGCTTTCGTCTGCTCGTTGCCGAAGGGGTCGAAATTCATGTGAAACAACTCGCGGCGGCGCTCCAGGGCCTGGCGGAGCACGTCGCGGGGGACTTGCAGGTCGCTGTCTTCCAGACGGCGGCCGTCGCGGCGGCGCGCTACGCGGGTTTCTAGGCGGTCCCCGGCGCGCAGCAGCAGGAAGCCGCGCTCGGCTCCGGTGACGGCCAGGGCGGCGTCCACCACGGAGGCCAGCACGTCGTCTATGGAGAGCGAGCTTTGCATGGTGCGCGCCAGGTCGAGGATGGCGCGCAGTTTGGCCAGGTTGCCGCCAACGCCGGGGAGCGGTGGAACGCCGCGCGGGGTGGCGCCGGCCGCGCCCATCTGGTCGATGAGCCGCTTGAGCTCGGCGCCATCCAGCGCGAAAACCAGGGTGTAGGAATCCTGCGCGCCGAATTCGATTTTGTCGGAGTTGCGGAGCGCGTGGCGCGAGACGCGATTCCCGTTGACGTAAAGGCCGTGGCGGCTCTCACAATCCTGGAGCATGTATTGGCCGCCTTCGTGAACGATGCTCGCGTGCGTGCGCGAAACGCGGCTGTCGCGGAGGATCAGGTGATTCTCGGGATTCCGGCCGATGAAAAAAGGCAGCGGATCGATGGGCACGCGCGTACGCTGGCCGTTGGGATCGATGACCACCAGCGATGCCGGCTCCGGGCGCGGGGACGCAACCGCCGGTTCCATCAGTCGCGCCGTGACGGGCGGGACGCGCGCCGCCGGGGAGCACTCCCGCGGGTCCCGGAAACGTCCTTCGGCAGCTCCGGGGGATGGCTGCGCAGCTCTTCCACTTCGCGCGCGCGCAGCGTCTGGCAGTGGGCGCAATAGCCGCCGACTTCCGTGCGCGCCAGCAGCACCTGAAAACCTAAATGGGTTTCCACCTGTTTCCGCAAGCGTTGCAGCGGCTCGCCGAAGAATTCCTCGACCTTGCCGCAGCGGAGGCAGATGGCGTGGGCGTGCTCCTGCTTGAGGCGCGTCTCATAGAAGTGCTGGTCTCCCCCATAGTGCATGAGGTCCAATTCGTCCACCAGGCCGCCCGTCTTGAGCATCTTGAGGGTGCGGTAGACGGTGACCCGGTTGATCTTGGGGTCGCGTTCCTTGGCCAGGCGATAGAGACCCTCGGCATCCAGGTGGTCGCCTGTCTTATCGATGAGTTCGAGCAGGATTTGGCGCTGGCGCGTCAGGCGTACGCCGCGCTGCTTGAGAGAACCCTGAGTCGAATCGGGGGCCATGGGGACTCTCCAATTCTAACCCACGAGGTCCGGGAAGGAAACGCGCCGTTATGGCGTCTGATACAATTACTTAGACCAAGCGCTGTAGAGGCTGGGCGCGCGCCGGCTGCGCCAGCCCACAGGCTCCCTATGGACTTCGACCAGCTCCATACATTTCTGGAGATCGTGCGGCTGAAGAGTTTTTCCAAAGCCGCCCAGACGTGCTACCGCACGCAGCCCGCGATCAGCGCCCAGGTCCGCCAACTCGAACAGGAGCTGCGGGCCGAACTATTCGAACGCTTTGGCAGCCGCATATCCCTGACCACGGCGGGCCGGCTCTTCGCGCAGTACGCGGAGCAATTGATGGAGATCCGGAAGCAGGCGCAGGACGCCATCGCCGAGCTGGAGCACGATCCGCGCGGAGAGCTTGTGATCGCGGCCAACGAAGCCACCTGCATCTACGTTCTGCCCGAGGTTTTCTCGCAATATCGCGAGCGCTTCCCCGCCGTGCAGCTTCAAGTGGTGCGCTCCTACGGCTCGCGCGTGGTGGAGGCGGTGATGGAGAACTCGGCGGATTTCGGGCTGGTGCAACTCCCGGTGGACGAAAAACGCCTCCAGGTGGTCGACGTGTACCGCGATGAGATCCGCGCGATTGTTCCCGCCCGGCATCCGCTGGCCGGCCGAAAGACGGTGCTGCCTCACGATCTGCTGGATTATTTTCTGATGCTGCCCAAGCAGGGCAAGACGCGCGCGCGCCTGGACGAATGGCTGGAACCGGTGGAGGACGACGTTCGCGTCTCCATGGAGCTCGATTCCACGGAGATGATGAAGCGCTTCGTCATGGCCGGCCTGGGCGTGGCGTTTCTGGCGGTTTCGAACTGCCGCGAGGAAGCCAAGGCCGGCAAGCTGTGCACCATCTCCCTGGCCCCTGAGCCGATGAGCCGGCGCCTGGGCTTGATTTACCGGAAGGACAAGGCGCTTTCGAAGGCGGCCATGGGGTTCATTCAGACCGTGCTCGATAACGTGGAACACGACGCTCCGGTTCCCGCCGGCCGGACGCCCCAGGTGGCTGCGCGATGAAGTGCGGGCGTTGCCATCGGGATTACCGCCGCTCGGAGAGCCGCTGCCCGCATTGCGACGCGCCGAATCCCGCTTCCGGCTTCTTTCAAACGTCCACGGTGATGATCGCCGAGCGGGGACCTCACCGGGTTTTCCACTCGGTGGAGGAGATTCCGGCGCGTCTGCGCACCAGGCTTCGGCAATCCACCAACAGTGAGAACTCCGCGACCATCCTGATCGCCGACCGGCGCGGGCACGCGGAGATCTCCAAGGCGCTGCGAGGCGCGCCGGAGGCTGCTCAACGCCGGCTGGCGCGTGCGATTGTGGGCGAGACGGCCGCCGGTCCTCCGAACTGGCTGAATCGCCGCCCGGGCCGGCGGAAAGCCGTGGTGGCCGCCCTGTTTGGCCTGGCGTTGACGCTCATCGTGGCGGTTTTCAGCTACCACTGGAAGTAGTTGGAGTCGCGTGTAAAGTCTTCAGGCGCGTCAGCCGATATCCAGGCATGGAGCAAAGACGCGAGCCGCGGTTCGCCATGGATCAGCCGGTTGTGGTCACGGTGCTCGATGGGCGCGAGATCCGGCGCAGGTCCCAGGTAACCAACGCTTCGGCCTGGGGAATCGGTCTCGAAATGAGATGCGCGGTGGCGCCCGGCATTTTGGTGCGGATCGAGTTCGCGGAAGCCGTCGTTTTGGGGGAAGTGGTGCACTGCCGCGAGGCCGCGGGATCGTATTACATCGGGGTCAAACTCGATCAAGCGCTGAAATCGGTTTCCAACCTGGCCGGGGCGCTGGAGGATCTGGCGCGGCAGCCGGCTGGGAGCATCGCGCATTCGCCGTGAGCCTGGCGCGGCGCTCGCGCCTGCCGGGCAGCCCGAAATCCCTCTTGCAAGCCGGATTGGATGCGCTATCCTGTGGATTCCGATGAGCCGAAAAGCTGTGGTATTCGGGTCCGCCGGCCAGCTCGGGACTGAGTTGGTGCGGACGCTCCGGGAGCGGGGCTACGCAGTCGAGGGATGGGACCGCGCCGAGGTCGATATCACCGATGCGGCGGCGGTGGAACAGGCGCTGGCGGGCTGCGATCCGGAGGTGGTCTACAACGCGGCGGCCTATAACCAGGTTGACGTGGCCGAGAAAGAGCCGCGAGCGGCGTTTCTGGTGAACGCCCTGGCCGTCCGCAATCTGGCGCTGGCATGCCGCCAAGTGGATGCGCTCCTGGTCCATTTCTCCACCGACTACGTCTTCGACGGTTTCGCCCGCCATCCATACGCCGAGGATGACGCGACGCACCCGCTCGGCGCTTACGCCGTGTCCAAGCTGGCGGGCGAGTTGTATGCCCAGGCCTATCTGGACCGGCTTCTGGTGGTGCGCACCTCCGGCGTTTTCGGTACTGGCGGGCTGAATACCGCTCGCGCCAATTTCGTCGAGCTGATGCTGCGCCTGGCTCAAACCGGTCAGCCCATACGGGTAGTGGAGGATCACGTCGCGTCTCCGACGTTCGGGCCGCTGCTGGCGTGCCGCACGGTCGATCTGGCGGAGCGCGGGCACAAGGGCTTGTTCCACATCGGTGGCGGGACTCCCGTTTCGTGGTTTCAGTTTGCGCGCTCCATCTTTGAGGCGGCGGGGCTGCGGCCCACGCTACGGGCTACCAATGAGAGGGAATTCCGCACACCCGCGCGCCGCCCCAGGTATTCGGCGCTATCCAATGGCAAGATGGAACGGGTGGGACTGGAACCGATGCCGCCGCTCCGGGAAGCTGTCGAGGGGTACTTCGCGCAGAGGAAAGCCGCTTTGGCGGGCCACTGATTCGTTCCTCGCCGGGCCGCTACATACTACCCGGCACGCTGAAACTCGCCGAAACCAGATGGAAGGGGCCGGCCGGTTGGTTAGTCTTGGTATCGACGGTCATCTTCACCCAAACCCGATTCCCAGCGGCGCACGCAGGCAACCCTCCGCGGCCAGGCGTCAGGGAGCCGGCGGTAATTGTGCGAATGGCCGCCGCGCCGTTGACGATATCGATGGGAGGGGAGTTGGCGATGGCTGGCGAATCGAGAGCCGCGCCGCCGGCGCATCCCAATCCCAGCGTCACAATGTTTGCGTGCACCGAATCGCAGGCGCCGGCCTTGCAGCGCGACTCGAGCGAATACTGGATGGGCGCATTGGGCGGGTATCCGGCGGGGAGCAGCCAAGCCCACCAGGCGTAGTAAGTGGTCTGGCCAACGGGCCACTCCAAGACCGCGACCGGCATCGCGCCGCCCGAATTGGTTGGCGTGGGCGCGCCAGACGACGGCAGATTTGCCGCGAATCCGGCGACTCCGGCCTGCACAATACCCTGCCAGACGTAAGGATAGGTGCGCAAGCCTGGCGGCGTTTCGCGATTGGCCGACGCGGACGGCTGTGCGCTGAGCGCGGGGAGAATCATGAGGATGGGCAGCAGATTACGCATGATGGAAAGACGGCTCGCCTTACTTATAGCGCATTGTACACTGGCTGCAGAGGCCACCGGAGAGGGAAGGACAGAGGGAAGGGCGCAGGAGGGATCCGCCATGAACACCACGCCGAAAAGACGGGCGATTAGCAACGGCCGGAAACGCCCGGCCAAGCGAAGCCCCGATTCGGCGCGACGAGCCACGGCCCGCCGCACCATGGCGGGGGACCAGCCGGAGAAGGGCGGAATTCTCAGAGCACTCCGCCGCTCGCCTCTGGTCGGCGCCAATTTGGATCTCAGCCGCCCAGCGACGTCGGGCCGCCAGGTCGACCTCTGAGCCGGAGCCTCCTCGACGCCAATATCATCGGCAATGTCGCGACACCAGCGCCGTCCAGGGCGCTGGCCCGGCGGGCCGGGGCTTTCCGTCAGCCGACCCCGACAACTGCGGCTATCTCGTCCTCGGGTGCCTCGACGCCCGCAGCAGCGGAGACTCCATCTACAACCATGACTGGCAGCGGCTTCTTCGTTTTGACTCCCAAGCTGCGAATGCGCCCGCCAATTGACAGCGCGTTGCCCTTGCCGGTCGAGAGACGTTTCACCGCTTCATTGTGAGCGTCCAAAGCACCCCTGATCTTTTCGGAGACGCCGTTCAGATCGACGAGGCTGCTGCTAACTTTGTCACACAGGTCGCCGGCCAGATGCGCGATCTCCTGCGAGTTTTGGCCCTGCAGTTCGTAGCGCCAGATAGAAGCAACGGTGCGGAGCGTCATGAGAAGGGTCGGTGGACCGACAAGTACGACGTGCCGCTCCCACGCATATACGAAGAGATCGGGCTCACTGGTCAGCGCAGCAGCCAGCGCGCCTTCGATCGGAACGAACATGAGAACGCAGTCGTGCGCTTGGAGCTTCTCGTTCTCTTGGTAGCGTTTGCCGGCGAGCCCGTCGATATGCCCCTTTACGTCCCGCACAAACTGACTTGCGCATAGTGTCCGGTCAGCTTCCTCCTTTGCAGCGATTAGCCGCTCGTAGGACGCAAGGGGGGCCTTCGAATCGACGATCATTGTCCGCCCCTCCGGAAGCATGACAATGATATCCGGTTTTTGTAGTCCGCCGTCCTCGTCCCTGAGGCCCAATCTGCGGCCCTGAGAGACGTACTCCCTACCTTCCGTAAGGCCCGCCGCTTCCAGGATGCGCTCCAAGGCGAGCTCGCCCCATCGACCAAGGAGCTGAGAATCACCCCTCAGCGCCTTTGCGAGACCGTCGGCTTGGCTCCCAATCGCGTTACTGGTTTCAACGACAAGTTTGATCTGTTCTTTGAGCGAAAGGACTTCCCGGGTCTCCGTATCGTATGTCGTTTCGACCTTTGTCTGGAAGTCTTGGATCCGCTCCCTCAGGGGATCGAGAATGGCAGCAATCGCCTTTTGGGAGTTCTCTGAGAGCTCAATGGCGTTCGCCTTTAGGATGCGGTTTGCAATATTCTCGAACTCCACGGTGAGCTGCTGCTGGAGCACGGCAGCCTGCGCGGCCTCTGTCTCGATCCTTTGGGTAAGCGCGCTTTCCCGCTCCTTCAGCCGTGCAAGCTCTTCTGCCGAGGCTCTTGCCCCACCGTCGGCCGCGTCGCGCTGGGACCTGAGCGAAGTGTTCTCCCTCGCCTGTTCCTCGACCTGCCGCGCTAGGCATGCAGCGCGCTCGGCCAGTCGCGCGACGTCCTCGCCTGCCCTTCTCGCCTCGTCTGCGGCACCTTTGAGTTGGGTATCAAGTTGCTCCACCCGACTCCGGAGCGTGCCGCATTCCTGGTCGAGCCGGGCCACTTGTGTTTGAGCCTTCGCCAATGCATCGGGATCAGCGCTGCTGGATACGGGCCAGACGAACCGTCCGAGCACCACGCCCAAGACGGCGGCCAGAAGAGCCACCGCGAACAGGACCGCGAGTTCCATTGGTATACTCCCGTCTAATCTCTTACGCGCACCGCCTCATTGTAGTCTATCTGGTGATTTGCCACAAGATCATCAGGCCTGTTTAGATTAAATCTGGTGTGGGGCGACTGGGCGGTGCCACGTACACAGGTTGCGGAGATCGTTAGCTTCTTCGGACCTAAAGAGATTCCTCCGTTATGGCTCCGATGAGCCGGGTGAGCTCTTGCTCGAATACCTCGCTGACATCGCCTGCGCCGCTGGTGGCGTGAGCGGTTTCATGTAGCAGGGTGCTCGAGTATGCATGGATTCCCGTGAGCCGGTCCCGTTTTATAATGATCCGTTGCGTACCTGGTTCCCAGACACCGTCTGCCTCACGGTAACCGATGGTCGCAGTCCGCATCGTCTTTGAAATGAGGACCTGCTTGATCGTCTTCGGCTTGCCCCCGATGAGTTTGAAGATCGAGTCGGTCTGGTTGAAGATTGCTCGTTCGCTTTTCGTGAGGTCCGATTCCGTGACGAACTGAAACTGGAAGCTGTCGTTCCACTCGGTCGCATAGGCTTCTAGGTCGCGCATCGGATCGCCTTGGCTGTCCGTGAGGCCGTGAATTTTGTATTTGACGCTCGCCGGAATTGTGACGACTGCGTAGCCGTCTTTCGTTGCGCGGTCGACCATGTCCTTGGCGGTAATTAGATCTGCCGATGTAAGGAAGATTACCTTGGAAGTCGCGTTGAGGAGCTTGCAGGCGTGCACCTGTACGTCGATCCAGGCGAGCTCGTCGTGCGATGTTCCCATCTCGTAATTTTTCAGGTCGCCGACCAGGAGCTGCGCGATACGCTGCTCCTTGCAGTCCAGGAGGATGGCCTTGACACGCTCCGTGTAGGCGGTTCTCCCCACGTTCGTGCGCTCGCGGTTGAGGGCTTTCCTGATGGCAGCGTTGACGCTGGTGATGTTGTAGCTGCACAAGAAGTTCTCTTCCTCTGCGACTCGTAGCCCCGTGATGTAGATGCGCGCAACCTTGCGCCCGCCCTTGTCGAGGACTTGCCCGTATTGGGTGTTCTCGATGGGATCGTCCCCAGAGAATCGCAGGAAGAAGTCCTTGGCCGCTGCCATTTCTGCATCCGTGACCCTCTCGAGGACGCAATCGGTGCCAACGATGTTCGGCTCAGACGCATCGTCTATGACGGCATGCAGCGTCGCGATATCCTCGAAGCCGTGCTTGCTCGATTTCGCCGTCGTGATATCGCAATGCCTCGACTTCATGAGCACCTTGATCTTTCGGCGGTCGAAGGTCGCGAGCGCGTCCTTGAGTCCGACGCCGAACTTCCCAACCACGAGATCGGGGCGCGACTGTTTTTCCTGGTCTTCATTCTGCGTGAGGTGCTCGTACTTAAGGCCACGCCCAAAGTCGCGGATATGCCATCGGCCCTGCTCGTCCTTGAAGATATCTACATCCCGAGTCCTCGTGAGCGCCTGCTCATCGAGCGCGTTCGCGATGACCTCGCGAAGCGCATGCCGGACACCCCAGTCCTCCAGGACCTTCTCGATATTGAGGTCAAACCTCTTCATGTGGTCACCGCCGGAGCTATTGTAGCTCCGCACCAGCCCCGCTGAACGCAAGTTGGCCTGCGCACGCTGGCCGGGAGGGTGAGGGCAAGCCGCCGCCACGGGCGCCGGCGCAGCAGGGATCGAGGCCCGCGTCGCGCATTGTACACTGGGTTCTGACACCAATTCGCGCCGGCCCGCCATGGATCTTACTACCCCGCTCACCTATGTGAAAGGCATCGGCCCGGCCCGCGCGGCCATGCTGGAAAGCAAGGGGCTGGTGGCTGTGGAAGACCTGCTGGCGTATGTGCCATTCCGCTACGAGGACCGCAGTAACGTGAAGACCGTCGCCGAGCTTGCTCCGGGCGAAATGGCCACGGTGATCGCGGACGTGCGGTCGGCCAAGGTTTCCGGCTTCCACCGGCGCAGTCTGGGGCTGTTCGAAGCGCGGTTCTCGGATGCCTCGCGCGCTACGCTGGCGTGCAAGTGGTTCCACGGCGGCTACCTGGCCAACGTGTTCGCCGAGGGAATGAAAGTTGCGCTATTCGGCAAGGTGGAGTTCGATTCCTACGCGGGCGAGCTTACCATGCTGCACCCGGAGTTCGAAATCCTATCGGGCGACGACGAAGAGGGCGATGGCGCGCTCCACACCGGCCGCATCGTTCCGATCTACGAGGGCGTCCAAAAGCTTACCACGCGGGTGTTGCGGGTGATCACCCACCGCGTGCTCGAAGCGCTGGCGCCGCTCGAAGACAATCTGCCGCCGTACCTGCGCCATAGCTTGAAGCTGCCGGACCTCTGGACCGCCGTCCGCCAGACGCATTTTCCTCCACCCGATTCCGACCTCCGCCTGCTGAATGCCTTCCGCACGCCCGCGCAGTTCCGGTTGATCTTCGAGGAGTTCTTCTGGCTGGAGTGCGGCATCGCGCTCAAGCGTTCCAAGGCGCGCACCCTGCCGGGCATCGCATTCGATATCGACGACCGCGTGCGCGAGCGGGTCAAGGCCATGCTTCCGTTCAAGCCCACCGGGGCGCAGAAGCGCGTAATCAAGGAGATCGTGGACGATATGAAAGAGCCGCGGCCCATGAACCGCCTGTTGCAGGGCGACGTGGGGAGCGGAAAAACCATCGTGGCGGCGGAAGCGGCGGTGATCGCCATTGAGAACGGCTACCAGGTGGCCGTGCTGGCGCCCACCGAAATCCTGGCGGCGCAGCATGGAATTTACTTCAAGCAGATTCTCTCAAAGCTGGGCTACGTGGTGGTTCTGCTCACCGGATCGTTTACCAGCCGGGAGAAGGGGCAACTCAAGAAACTGGTGGCGGAAGGGCTCGCGCAGGTGGCGATCGGCACGCACGCGCTGCTCGAAAAGGACGTGGAATTCCAGCGGCTGGGCCTGGCCATTATCGACGAGCAGCATCGTTTCGGGGTGATGCAGCGGCTGGGCCTGGTGCGCAAGGGCGTGCATCCGGACGTACTGGTGATGACCGCGACGCCCATTCCCCGCACCCTGGCCATGACCCTCTACGGCGACCTGGACGTCTCGGTCATCGATGAGCTTCCCCCCGGGCGGAAGCCCATACAGACGAAACACGCCAACGCGGACCAGGTGGAGCAAGTATATAGCTTCATGAAGCGGCAGATCGACGAGGGCCGCCAGGCGTACGTGGTCTACCCGGTGATCGAGGAATCCGAGACGCAAGCCGTGAAGGCCGCCACCAAAATGTACGAGCACCTGTCGCAGGAGGTCTTTCCGGACGTGCCGGTGGGGCTAATGCACGGACGCTTGAGCGCCGATGATAAAGGGGACGTTATGCGGCGGTTCCGGGAGGGCTGCATCAAGATCCTGGTTTCGACTACCGTAATCGAAGTGGGAATGGACGTGCCCAACGCCAGCGTGATGGTGATTGAGCAGGCCGAGCGCTTCGGACTGGCCCAATTGCACCAGCTTCGCGGGCGGGTGGGCCGCGGCGCGGCGCAGAGCTACTGTCTGCTGGTGACCGAAAAAATGAACGACACGGCGCGGGCCCGCATCCGCACGCTGGTGGAATCCACGGATGGGTTCTACATTTCCGAAATGGATCTGAAGCTACGAGGTCCCGGCGAGTTTTTCGGGACCAAACAATCGGGCCTGCCTTCGCTCAGGGTAGCCAACATCCTGCGCGACGGCGAGATTCTTGAAATCGCGCGGCGCGAGGCGGTGGATTTCATTGCGCATCCGCCGGACCCGGAAGATCTTGGGCGCGCGGTGACGTATATCCGCGACCATTGGCAGCGCCGCTATGGCCTGGTGACGGTGGGCTGATGCGGGTGATCGCAGGAGAGTTCCGCTCCCGCCGCCTGAAGAGCATTCCTGGCGACGCCACGCGTCCCACGCCGGACCGGCTGCGGGAGACGCTCTTCAACATCCTGGCGCCGCGAATCGCGGGCGCGACCTTTCTGGACGCCTATGCCGGAACCGGTGCGGTGGGCATTGAGGCGCTCAGCCGCGGCGCGCGCCACGCGTTCTTTTTGGAACGCAATCGCCAGGCGCTGGAGGCCATCCGGGAGAATCTGGCCTCGCTTGGGTTGGAGCGTCGCGCGACGGTAGTGCCCGGCCCGGTTCTGGTGACGATGGCGCGCACCGCCGCCGGCATCGTCTTCCTTGACCCGCCGTACGACCAGGTGCGCGAGTACATCGCCGCGCTCGAACTGCTGTCCGAAGAGCCGCCCGCGCTGGTGGTGGCGCAGCACCCGGTGAGGCTGGCGCTGGCTGAGGCGTACGGTTCTCTCGCACGAACGCGCACGGTGAAGCAGGGAGACAACGTGTTGAGCTTCTTCAGTTCGTAGGGCCGGGTGGCGGGAGAGGCAGACCTTGGTCGCCCCTCCCGCCCCCGGCCCGCGGCTCTAATGCCAGACTGTCCCCGGCGTCCAGGCGACGCCCCGCAGGACCTCGCCGAAGCCGGCCGCTCTCAGCGTGAAGAATTGCTCCGAAGCCGGAAGAGTGGTGGCGCTCAGTCGATCCGTGATCACGACCAATTTGTTCGGATCCGCGCCCTGGTCGCCGCTCCCGCTGATGGTTGAGGTGGTGGCGTAAATGGTCGCGGTGCCGTCCCAATTCACGACGCCCGTGAGGTTGCGAAGGCCGTCGGTGGCCGGCGCCCACGGAAGATTCGACCCTCCTGGTCCGGAGTTGTTGCCAGTGGGATAACCAGGAACGGTATACGGTACGCCGAGGTCCAAGCCGTTGGTCAAAGTATATGCAAGCTGCCATTCTCCGGCGCTTGAGTTAAAAACCCATTTCTGGAGGCCGGCCGTGGGGTTTTGCGCCGGCGTGGCGGGGGTGTAGAAGCCCGCGACGGTTGTGCCGGCGCTGCCGCTGCCTTCATCGGCGACGTAGAGCGTGGTGGCATTCGCAAACCAGATGCCGAAGGGATAGCTTATGACGGCAGGTGGCTTCGCTTTGGCGAGATCCGTGGGCAGGCCCTTCAGCACGCACATATTGTCGGGCGTGAGGCCAGCGGTTTGGATGGCGGTTGCGCTGGTGTTATAGACCAGCGGCGACGTTGGAAGGCTGGCGCCGGCGGCGGGGAGGCCCACGCCGTTGGCGTCGTTGCACACCGAACCGGTGGTATCCACAAAGTAGACCGTGTTGATGCCGTTGCCGCCGCTGCCCTTTGTGTAATAGACCACGTTATTGAAAATGGTCAGTCCGCGGAAGTTGGTGTCCTTCCCGATCTTGTCCACCTTGTCGTTTAACTGCGTGACGTTGAAGCTTCCCACGGCCGTGGGAGTTCCTGGATCCTGGGTGGACTCCGCCGCCGTCGTAGGCGTGAGCATCTGCGCGCCAGTGCTGATAATGACGCCGACCGGCTGGGGAGTCTGTGTGCCGTTGCCCGCGTTGCCGGCCATGTAGACCACGTTCGCGCCCTGGGAATCGTTGAGGATTGCGGCTCGGCCGTTATCGCCTGTAAAAGCGTTGGTTTTCGTGAAGTGAAACCGGCCCAATTGATCCACTTCCGCCACGGAGCGGTAGTAGTTGTTTCCGGGCGCAACCGTCGGGTCGATTTCTCCGGGCGTGTTGGAGTTCGAGACATCAAGTGCGCCGACCGGCGCAAAGTATCCCATGAAGGTCAGGGCCTTGCCATCGGTCGACAGGTTCACCGCCAACTCCGATTTTGAGGAAAAGCTGGTGACCATTTGATCGCTGTCAGTTCCAACCCCGCGCTGGGAGCTGTTGGGCACTTCGAGCGACGACAAAGCCCAGCCGAACGGAGTGACCTGGTCGAGAAAGATCCTGGAAGTGATGCCGAAGCTGCCATCGACGGTGTCGTTGTCAAAAACATACGGATAGGCGCTGTTGGCCACCGCGGTTACGGGCGTCGGGCAGTTGGCAAGCGAGCAGTTCGGCGGCAGAACCGTCGTCCCGGCTGTAATGCTACCCGTGTCCAGGTAGACGCTGCGAGTGACCGCCAGGTTGAAAGGCAAGAACGGGATGGTGGGAAACGTAAGAGTGAATCCGTCATCGTCATCGGCGGCACGGGCGGTCCCGGCGCCCGACAAAGTGACGATCGTAGCAGCGGCCAGTAACGTTGCGGCCGCGAAGGAACGACTTCGTTTTTTCATCGACGTTGGTTTTCTTACAATTTTCGCAGTCATTAATTCAATCTCCCCTCAGAAGTTTCCAGATGGAATTGAGACCTGTACACGACAGGTAGGTCGTCAGTCAACCTATCATCCGAAGATCGCAAGTCCGTGACTGTTTGGTTTCAGTTCGGTAAATGTCGGTGGGGGTTCTTGAGCTTTCTTACGAACCGATGCCGCTCAGCTTGGCCGTCTGGCGAATTTCCATGCAGCCGCGGCCTGTGGGCAGCAGCTTGCCGGGGTTCAGTCGGCCATCGGGATCGAACAGCAGCTTCAAACGGCGGATGGTGTCCAGCGTCTCCGGGGTGAATTGCCTGGGCATCAACTCGTTCTTCTCCATGCCGACGCCGTGCTCCCCGGTGATGGAGCCGCCCACGTCGATGCAATACGTGAGGATCTCCGCCCCCGCCGCCCTGGCTTTTTCAAGTTCGCCGGGCTTGCGCGCGTCGAAAAGGATGATGGGGTGCATGTTGCCGTCGCCGGCGTGAAAGATGTTGCTGATGGTTAAGCCGTACTTGCGCGCCACTTCCCCGATGAAGTGCAGCGTGGGCGCAATCTTGGTACGCGGCACCACGCCGTCCTGCACATAATACGTCGGGCTGACGCGCCCCACGGCGCCAAACGCGTTCTTCCTGCCCTGCCAAAGCAATTCGCGCTCCTGGGGCGAGCGGGCCACGCGGAATTCGCGCGCTCCACACTCCAGGCACGCTTCGCGGACCTGTTCAACCTGCGCTTCCACGGCCTCCGTGAGGCCCTCCAGTTCGATCAGCAGCACCGCCGCGGCGTCCAGTGGGTATCCCGCGTGGGTGGCCTCTTCCACCATGCGCAACATGACGCCGTCGAGCATCTCCACCGCTACAGGCGTAATGCCGCGCTCGGTGATGCCGGTGACCGTGCGGCCGGCATCCTCGTTCGATTCATAGATAGCCAGCGCGGTCTTCACGGCCTCGGCCTTGGGCATCAGCCGGACAATTGCCTTGGTGACCAGCGCCATCACGCCCTCCGAGCCGGTAAGCAAACCGGTGAGATCGTAGCCGGGGAGGTCCGGCTCCTTGCCGCCGGTTTCGACCAGGCTGCCATCCGGCAGCACCAGTTCGAGTCCGACTATGTGGTTCGTGGTGACGCCGTAGGCCAGCGTGTGCGGTCCGCCGGCGTTCTCCGCCACGTTGCCGCCGATGGTGCAGGCGCGCTGGCTGGAGGGGTCGGGGGCGAAGAAGTAGCCGCGGCCGGCTACGGCGAGCGTAACATCCAGATTGACCACGCCGGGCTCGAGCGTCGCGCGCTCGCTTTCCGTATCGATCTCGAGGATGCGGTTCATGCGCGCGAAGGCCACCACAATGCCGCCTTCCCGCGGGATGGACCCGCCGGAGAGCCCCGTGCCCGCTCCGCGCCCCACCATCGGGACGCCAAACTCATGCGCAATCCGGGCGATGGCGCTTACGTCCCCGGTTGTGCGAGGGAAAACGACCATATCCGGACGGCCCTTTTCGACGCTGCCGTCGTACTCGTAGAGCGCCAGATCCTCGGTGCGGTCCAGGCAGCCGCGCGGTCCCACGACAGCGAGGAGTCGGTCCTTCAAGCCGGCTGGCAACATGACTTCAGTGTAGTGCCAAAGGGGCGAATTGCTCTATTTGGGTGCGGCAAAACCCGCAAACGCAGTAATTGACACCGCAATTGTCCAGATAATGGAGGCTTTCGAATCTGGCAGTTAGAATGCAACCGCGTTGCCTGTGCAACTCACAAGAGCCGCCGACTATGGCGTGCGCGTTATGATACACCTTGCCGGTCTGCCGGAGGGAAGCCGCCCGAACCGTGCGGAACTGGCCGCCGCTGCCGAGTGTCCCGAGCAGTTTCTTTCCAAGGTGCTCCAAAACCTGACCCGGGCCGGCCTGGTCACCTCGCACCGCGGGAACACCGGGGGATTCGAACTCGCCCGCAACCGTCGCGGCGCGTCGCTTCTGGAGGTGGTTGAGGCGGTCGAGGGACCCATTCGGCTGAACCTCTGCCTGACATCGAGCCACGCCTGCGAGCGCCAGTGCTGGTGCTCCGCGCATCTTGTTTGGAACGAAGCCCAAAACGCCATGGTGGACGTTCTGCGAAAAACCAGCATCGGCGATCTGGCGCGGCAGGCGGCTGCCAGGAGAGAAGCAACTCCGGTCCCGGTTATCTGAAGCCGGCGGCTGCCGGCTCATCTAGGCCGCAGCCGCCGCAACGGCTGTGGGCTTCAATTTCCCCGCGCGCCATGCCGAAAACCGCAGCCGCAGCGCCGCCAGGACCACCATCAGCGCCGTCAGGGCGCACGTCGCCAGCGCCGCCTGCCAATCGTTCATGGTGCGTTTGATGGGATTCGCCCAGCTTCCATAGACCATCATCACGTGAACCCAATAGACCAGCAGGGAGGTCTTCCCCACAGTCTGCATCCAGCTCCAACCGGCGCCGACGCAGAACTCGGTCCACAGGTAGGCGCCCACCATCATGAGCAGGCAAATCCCCACGCGGATTAGGATCAGGCCCGGGCTATCGGTCCAGAAACTCGAGTTGGCATAGATGGAATACGGAACGTTAGAGAAGTATTGCGCCGTGAAAACCAGCGCGAAGCCGATGAGCACCGACCACTGCATGACACGCTCGATGCGGCCGGCATCGGTGCGCTTCACGACCGTTCCGGTGGCAAGGCCGAACGCGATGTAGGATGCGCAGGGGAAAAAGGCGAAGCGCCCCCTTCCCAGGCCCGGCGCAAGATATTCGTGGATCAGCGATGGGACGCCGCTCCAGTTGAGGTTGGCGATTACGGGCGAGACCGCGGCAATGGCCAGCCCCGCCGCCGCCGCGAAATGCGCGCGCGATTTCGAGGGCGCAACCGCCAAAACGGCCAGCGCCGCCATGCCCAGCCCCATGCAATTCAGGATGTCCACCTTGGTGATTTCCTGGGCGCTGGCGTGGGGTAAGCTGCCCGCCCAATTGGTGAGGCGAAACAGGTAGGCGATGCCCCAGACGTAGCCCGCGCGCCGCAGCGAGACGAGCCACCGATTCACGCGACGGGCTTCCCTTCGTTCCAGGCTCTCCATCTGGAACGCCAGCGTCATCCCCGCCATGAACAGGAACAGCGGCGCCGCCATCCCGCCCACGAACTGGGAGAGCACGTAGCTCCCGCTATCCCGCAGGTCCATTCGGACGAACGAGTTGAAGGCGTGGCACTGGATCATGATGACCACGGCCAGCCCGCGCATCCAGTCGAGGAAAGGGAAGCGTTTCACAAAAGAACACTCATCATAGCGTGGTGGCCGGGGCGCCCACCCTGTGGGCCCGCCTGCCTTCTTCTGGCCTGCCTTCTTCTGGCCTGCCCTGCTTCGACCCAATCGTCTTGCCGCTTGAGGGCCGCCCCGGTCCGCCCAACTACCCGTTCAGTTTCTTCAACAGCCAGGCCATGTTCCGGCCCAGCACCCGCATTGTCTCGATGCCTTCCTCGTCCTTTTCCACCTCGCCGATTTCTCGGCCAATGGCGATGTTCCAATACGAGGAACCCGGAACGATCATCTCGCTGATCAGGAAAAAGTGGTTCAGGGCGTCGAAGGCGTGGATCGCGCCGGCCCGCCGCACCGCAATCACGCCTGCTCCTACCTTGCGGCGAAACATGCCGCCGTTGGACTTGGACACCAGGCAGGCGCGGTCGATCAAGGCTTTGATTTCGGGTGAGATGTCCGCCACATAGGTCGGCGACCCCAGCAGGATGCCGTTCGCCGCCGCCATCTTGTCGATATAAACGTTGCCCATATCGCCGGTCTGCGAGCAGCGGCCATCCTTGCGCGCCGAGCACTTGTGGCACGCCAGGCAGCCGTGGATGGCGGCCCCGCTCATCTCCACCAACTCCGTCTCGATGCCCTCTTTTTCCAGTTCGTTAAGCACGTGGCGAAGCAGGATGGCGGTGTTTCCGCCTTTCCTGGCGCTTCCGTTGAACGCGACGACTCTCATAGCTTATCGATACTATTGTCTCAAATCGACCAGCGTCGGGGAGTGAGCCTACTTCCCGAACAGCCGGTTGAAGTACTCGCGCGTACTCCGGCGGATGTCCCGCAGGGTTACGTCCAGACGCTCCTGGTGCAGGCTTTCGGGGGTCCAGCGCTTCACTAGGGAGGTCAGCACCTCGAATTGGCCCGGCGCGGTGGGCAAAGCGCCCTCGGCATGGCCGGTTGAGACGCGCTGGCCGTGGTCCAGGGCCCGGTAAAAGGTGGCGGCGTTGCGCAGAAACTCGGCGTCTTCCCGCTCCAGGTGGCCCATTTGTTCGATCACGTCGATGCGCTCGGGCGTGTTCAGCGCTTTGTAGAAGATGCCCGCGCCTTTCAGCCGCAGGTACATTAGCGCGAAGTCGATGTCGTAGTACCCGCCCTGGCCGGCCTTGAGCGGATTGCGCGGGCCTTGCTCGCGCTCCAGGCGCGTGCGCATTTCGGCCAATTCCTTGCGCGAGCGCATGCTCTGGCCATAGCGGCGCCAGTCCACCACTTGCAGCTCGTTCAGAAAATGCGTGGCGCGCTCCAGGTTGCCGGCCACGGCGCGGGATTTCATGTAGGTGATGCCTTCCCAGGCTTCGGCATGACCCGCGAAATAGCTCTTGTAGGCGCCTTCCGATTGCACCAGGTCGCCTTCGCGCCCGTCGGGCCGCAAGCGCGTATCCACCGTGAATATCACTCCTTCGCCGGTGTAGGCGCTCAGGGTCTGGATCATGCGCTCGGCCACGCCGGTCCAGAAAACGTGCTCCGGAACATCGGCATCGGGAATCACAAAAACCAGGTCGGCGTCGGAACCCAGATCGAACTCACGCATGCCCAGGCGGCCGAGCGCGACCGTCATCATCTGGTCGCGCGGCTCGTAGCCCGCTCCGGCGGGCGGCGGGGCTTCCGCGATGGCGATGCGGTAGGCGGCGTCGATCACGCAATCCGCCAGGGCCGAGGTTTCTTCGAGCGAGTCGAAGATGGGGGCGCCTTCGAGCATGCTCCGCGACTGGATGCGCAGCATCTGCCGGCGGTAGAAGCGCCGCAGCGACCCGGCGTCCGCGAGCGTTTCGCCATCGAGGCGCATGCCCTGGCCGATTTCTTCGAGCAGCGCCAAATCGCGCAAGAGATCGTCGGCGAAATAGGGACTGTGCTCGAAGATATCCAGCACGCCGGCCGCCAGCGCCGCGTCCCCGTCCAGGCGGGCCAGCATCTGCGGGCTGGCGAAGATGTTCTCCAGGAAGTGCTCAAAGCGTTCCCGGCCGCGGTGAAGAGACGCGGCGGCCACAGCCTCCGCCAGGCGCGGTGCGCGCTGGTCCAGGTATCGCGCCAGGCTGCTCGGGGGCGCGGGCGGTTCCACTTCCTGTTCCGGCGGCGCAGCCTCCAGCGGCGAGCTGTAGTACATGGGCCGCTGCGCGTGGATCACGCGTTCGTAGATCTCCCGCACCGCCTCCAGGTGTTCTTCGAGGTCCCGTTGCAGCGTCTCGGCGGTGGCCGTCTGGCCGCTTCCGGCGGGGAGCATCTTGCGCGCCAGCAGGTCCAGCGCGTCCAGATCCGTGGGCAGCGTGTGGGTTTGCAGGTCTTCGTCGAATTGCAGCCGGTGCTCCAGGCGCCGCAGAAACTCGTAGGCGCTGGCCAGGCGCGCGTATTCCACGCCGGAGAGCAGGCCCTTATCGCGAAGGCGGAAGAGCGCCAGCATGGTGCCGCCATGCCGCACCCACGGCTCCCGGCCGCCGTGCAGGCGCTGCAGGCACTGTACCAGGAACTCGATATCGCGGATGCCGCCAGGCGCGAGCTTGATATCCGGACCGCCCTGGCGAGCCCGCCGCGCGCGGACACTTTCGTGGATTCGCTGGCGCGCTTCCGACACCGCCTCCACCGCGCCGAAATCGAGCGAGCTCTGGTAAATCAGCGGTTCCACGAAATCGAGCAGCGCCTGGCCCGGCTCCGGCTCGCCTGCCGAAATGCGCGCCTTGATCAGCATCTGCTTTTCCCAGTCGCGCGCGCGCTGCCCGTAGTAGGCTTCGGCGCCTTCCTCGGAGATGCAGATCTCGCCAAGGCTGCCATCGGGCCGCAGACGCAGGTCCACGCGATAGCATTGGCCGTCCGCGGTATAGGTGGAAAGCAGGGCCGTGTACTGGTTGGCCACCTTCTTATAGAACTCAATGTTGCCGATGCACGCGTCGCCGTCGGTTTCGCCGTTGCCGCTGTAGACGAACATCAGGTCGATATCGGAGCTGTAGTTCAACTCCTGGCCGCCCAGTTTGCCCAGTGAGATTACGGACAGGCCGCACAGCCGGCCGTCGGCCAAACGCGGTTCGCCGTGGCGCGCCGCCAGTTCCTCGTGAATGCGGCGGTAAGAGACGTCGAGCACGGCGTCGGCCAGATTGGACAGTTCCGTGGCGACGTCGGAAAGCGTGGCCACTCCCAGCGCGTCGCGAAGGACGATGCGAAGAAGTTGACGGCGGCGGAAGCGCGCCAAGTCCACAGCCTCCGGAACTCCCTGCGCATCCTTGCCCAGAAACTCGAACAGACGCTCGGCGTACTCTTCGGCCGTCAGCACGCGGTAGAAACTGCCGGAGTTGGAGACCTGCAAGATGCGCTCCGGATTCCGCATCACGGCGTCGGACAGGAACTTGCTGTGCGAGAAAACGCCTACCGCGCACCGCAGCGCCGCCGGCGAACTGACGATGCGGCTGAAGGCCGAAGGCGACTCCTCCCGCAGGCGATCCAGGTAGAACACCGCCTTATCGACGTCGGGCGCGCCTGCCAGCAACAGTTGAATGCGAGCCGCGATCCGTTCCGGGATGGCGGCTTCGAGCCGCGTCAGCGCAATCGAACTGTCCATGCGTCAGGCCACGACTGCAATTATATCCTCCGGACGCACCGGGCCGGGCTCGATCACGGCGGCATACAAGCCGCTCATCCCCCAGTGCGGCGAGGCGGGGTCGAGCGCCTTGACGCCGTCGTCGTAGATTTCAGTTTTGAGCGAGGGGCCATACGCGTCGAGCGCCGAGCAGGGCCCGCGCGGCTGGGTGATTTCGACGATCGCCCCGCCCGCGCGCAGGCGGTCGCCGATGCGGATCTGGCGCAGGTCGATGCCGCGCGTGGTGAGGTTTTCCCCCAGCGCGCCAAAGAAAAGAGGATACCCGCGGGTGGTGAGGTCTTCGATCACTTCGGCGGAAGCCAGCAGGATGGCCTTGCGCGGCCCTCCATGGATGCCGGGATGGGCGTGCAGATCGCCTTCGATACCAAGCGCGTCGATGGTCCCGCCCGCTATCGCCCGCTTGGGAAGACCTCCTAATGAAGTGCTTACCTGAACGATGACGCCCTGCATGATACCGATGGTACCGCCGCCGGTCTTAGCCGGCGGTTTCTTTGATCGTCGCCAGCTAGTTGAGGGGCGAAGTGTCCGAAACGACTACCGTCCTTTGGAGAAGGCAATGGCGGTTTCGCTGTCGGCGACGACCAGACTAGACGCAGACCCTCCGGCCCTCCCTAACGCCCGCGGCTCCGAATCCATTTCGGAGCCGCGAACGTAAGAGAGCGCTCGGTCTGCCTATCTCGACACCCTAGATGTCGTAATACAATGCGAACTCGTACGGATGCGGCCGCAATCTCACCGCGTCCGCTTCGTTCTTCCTCTTGTAATCGATGTAGGTCTCGATCAGCTCTTCGGTGAATACGTCGCCCTTCATCAGGAACGCGTGGTCGTCTTCCAGGCAGCTCAACGCTTCTTCGAGCGATCCCGGCATCGACGGAACGCTCTTCATCTCCTCCGGCGACAAGTCGTAGATGTCCTTGTCCAGCGGTTCGCCCGGATTCACCTTGTTCTGCACGCCGTCCAGACCGGCCATCAACATCGCCGCGAATGCCAGGTACGGATTCGCCGCCGTGTCGGGCGGACGGAACTCGACGCGCTTCGCCTTCGGATTCGCCGAATACATCGGGATGCGGCACGCCGCCGAACGGTTCCGCCGCGAATACGCCAGGTTCACCGGCGCCTCATAGCCCGGCACCAGCCGCTTGTAGCTGTTGGTGGTCGGAGCGATGATCGCCGAGAGCGCCCGCGCGTGCTTCAAAAGCCCGCCGATATAGTGCAGCCCCATCTGGCTGAACCCCGCGTACAGATCGCCCGCGAACAGCGGCTTGCCGCCCTTCCACAGGCTCTGATGCGTATGCATGCCGCTGCCGTTGTCCGCGAACAAAGGCTTGGGCATGAACGTCACGGTCTTGCCGTTGCGGTTCGCCACGTTGCGGATGATGTACTTGTACAACATCATGTTGTCCGCCGAAATCACCAGCTTGTCGAAGCGCTGGTCGATTTCCGCCTGGCCGCCGGTGGCCACTTCATGATGGTGGCACTCGATGTTCAGGCCGCACGCGATCATGGTCTGCACCATCTCGCTGCGCAGGTCCTGGTAGTGGTCTGTGGGCGGCACCGGGAAGTAGCCTTCCTTATAGCGCGGCCGGTAGCCCAGGTTGTTCTCCATGCGCCCCGAATTCCAGCGGCCTTCCTCGGCGTCTATATAGTAATAGCCGCAGTGCTGGTTCTGATCGAAGCTGACATTATCGAAAATGAAGAACTCGGCCTCGGCCCCGAAGTACGCCGAGTCGGCCACGCCGCTGTTCTGCAGGTACATCTCCGCCTTCGTGGCGATCCAGCGCGGGTCGCGTTCGTAACGCTGCTTCGTGATCGGGTCCTTGGCGTTGCCAATCATCACCAGCGTGGGCGTCTTGGCGAACGGGTCCATGATGGCGGTACTTGGGTCGGGGATCAATAGCATGTCGCTCTCATGGATCGCCGCCCAGCCGCGGATACTCGATCCATCCATCCCGAAGCCTTCCTCGAAACTGCTCTCTCCGACTTCGGCTATGGGGTAGGAAACATGATGCTGCAGGCCCGGTATGTCAGTGAACCTCAGATCGAGCTGCTTGGCATCGTTCTTTTTGGCAAATTCTAAAACTTCCTTCGAATTCATCCATCCTCCAAATCGCTAATCGTAATTCCCTGCAAACAGGGAAGGGAACTCACTTTTTTCTATGGGCCCGATAAAATGGCCTTTGTTCAGCACGCCGCGACCAGCTTCTCCTCGAGTATGGCTTGCAGGTCGGGCGTCAGCTTGCTGCCCTCGTATGCCACGTAGAAGACATCGATGGCCTGCCGGTGCTGGGTGTCGATCAGCACGACGTCTATGTTGCAGTTGTTCGAGGAGAACGCCATTGCTAGAGAATACAATAATCCAGGCCGGTCCTCGGTTACAATCTCGACCAGCGTGGCCGTGTCGCACGCCTCGGAATCGAAGCGCACGCGCGGAACCGCCCCGCCTTTCCGTGGATCCGGACGCGGCCGGTTGCGCATCAGACGCTGCGCATCGGTCCGGCCCAGGGCTACGCGGCGGATCAGGTCGGTCAGCCGTTCGATTTCCGACGGGTTGAGTTGAAGCGCGCGCTTGGGGTCGGCGAAAACGAACGTGTCCAGAATCACGCCCCTCGAGTTCGCGAACGCCTCAGCTTTCAGAATATCAAGTCCGAAGCTCGAAATCGCCCCGGCGAACGACGCGAACAGATACGGCCTGTCGCGCGCCACCACCACCAGCCGGTACACGCCTTCGAGCGGATCCAGTTGCACGGCGACGCCGGTCGGCCGGCTCAGATCGAACAGGCGAAGGTGCGCCTCGATTTCGGCGGCCGGGTGGGCCCGGAGGTATCGCGCCGGGAATCCCCTGACGAAATCCGCGTGTCCGGCCATGCCGGTGGGCACTTCCTGGATGCGGTCGGTTTCCAGCTCGCGGGTCAACTCTTGCCGCGTAGCGTCATAGGCGCGCCAGAACTGCTCCAGCCGCCAGGGAGACATCTCATCCGGGTTCGACGCCGCCAGGCCGGCGTAGGTCATCACCGCCAGCATCCGGAGCCGCTCCACGGCGCCGACGCGTCCGGCCAGCAGACGGGCCGTGCCGGGGTCGTCCAGGTCCCGGCCGCCGATTACGCTGGTGAACTCGCGCTGATTCTCGATCAGAAAAACGACGTCGGCCCGCTCTTCGGGCGGCATCTCAATGCGGGCCATGGCCGCGCGCGCCATTTCAGCGCCCAGGCCCGACCCATGAAAGAGGAGCGCAAAAGCCACCGGCGCCGGGCTATCGATCTCGGCCGCCAGTTCCGCGAACCGCCGCGCCAGGGGACCGGCCGCCGAACGCAATTCCACCAGGTGTTCGACCGCGATCAGGGTCTCTTCTTCGGCCGTATAGCGATGCGTGGAATCGGCCGCGGGCCGGTCCTCGACGATGGCCCACTCCGGAAAAATCGCCGTCGTCAGTCCCGCGCCGGCCAGCGTCCGCAGCGCCAGCGAGGCGTGCGGCAGCGACAGGACGTTCTTCAGGGCAGACCACAAGGGGCGCGGCTCGGCGCACCACGCGGCAAAGGCCGGACGGAGGGCTTCGAGCCTGCGCTCGGTTTCCGCCGCCGCGGAAACGCCATGACGGGCGATGTGCTCCAGCATGCGCATCGCCGTCATGGGGTCGGTCTCAAGCTGCGCCGGATGGCGGAGGTACAAACGTTCCCGGGATACCGTGAACTCGGCGTTCGAGAAGCGCGCCCGGTAGCCGCGGAAGTTGTCGAGTAGCGAACTGTCGCTCTTCTCGCAGGCGTCCAGCGCATGGCGCGCCTGGTTGAATACCGCCCGCGCGTGGCGATAATACTGGCGCATCCACAGCGGCCGCGGGCTTGCCGCGGCGAAAGGCTGCCCGGCGATGCTCTCCTGCGCATCCGGTTCCAGCGCGTTCCGATCGGCGCCGGAGCGGTAGTGCAGAAAGCAGCGGGTTTGCCAAAGTAGCTGGCGAGCGTCAAATAGGCCGGCGTCGTCTTGCTTATGTTCCGGATTGAGCCGGTAAAGCCGGTCGACAAGCCGCAGGTCGCGCAGTCCGCCAGGAGAGTCCAAGATATCGGGCCACGCCTGCCTGTAAGTGTCCCGGAACAAAACGTGGCGCGCGCGTGCCAGCCGGCAGAGGCGTTGCGTCAGTTTGGGGGAGTGCTTCGCCAGTCCCCCCGGCAGCCGGCTTTCGAGCTTCGCGTAAACCGCGCCGTCCCCGGCCAGGAGCCGGTGGTCCATCAGGCTGGTAAGGAGTTCGAGATTCTGCTCGCTCCCGTCCAGGCATTCGGCAATGGTGCGAACGGCGTGGACCGGGCGTACTCCGGCGTCCCACAGACGGCGGGCAAAATCCGTTACCGCATCTTTCAGACCGGCCGGGTCCGATTCGGCTTCGAATAGAATCAGGATCTCCGCGCTGGAGCCGGGCCCCAGTTCCGCGCGACCGTACTCCCCCACCGCCAGCGCCGCGGATGCGTGCGGGAAGAGTGAGCCGATGGTGGCCCCATAGGCGTCCGCCACCGCTCGGTCGGTCAACTGCGTAACGCCGGCTTGGGCCGCGGCGGCATCGCCCGTGGCCAGGAACTCCCGTTCGATGCGATTCCAGGCCGCCGAGGATCTCAGCCCGTCCGGCGCGACGGCCGCGGCGTCCCCATACAAATCGTCCATTTCCAATTCAAGTATCCCGCACCGCGGCGCCCGGCCCAACACCGATTCTCTTATGCGATTGATTCAAATAATTTATCCTCCGGAAACGGAAGGCGCCAGGGAACGCTAGTATACTTGTGGGGCGGGCCGGGGTACCCACGGCGCTTGTGGGTCCGCCTGCCTTCTTCGGGTTCATCGTGCCGCCCGAAAAGGCAGTCCAGGAATCCCGCCCCACTCTGAGCCTGATGAAACCGATTGCCCTCTTTCTCCTGCCGGCGGGGTGGATCATTGTACTCGCGGCGGTGGCCCTCATGGGATCGGCGGCTCCGCGCGCCGCCTTCGCGCTGGCCGGCGCGGCCGTGCAGATTCTCGGTCTCTGCCTGCTGGTGCGCGCGCACATGCCTCTTCACGGAGACGGCCAGTGACCGCGCCGGCCGTCCTGAGCGAAGCCGCCTCGGTGTTATGCCTCTTGTCCATCGTCGTCATGCCGTGCGCGGCTGCCGGCCTGGCGCTCATCAACACGGGGCTGGGCCGGTCGCGCAACGCGGCCCACGCCATGTTGAGCGCGCTGTGCGTGCTGGGGGTGGCGGCGGTCGCATACTGCGCCATCGGGTTTTCGTTGCAGAGCTATCCCGGCAGGGAGGCTCACGCGCTGCTGGTGGGCGGCAAGCCTTGGGACTGGATGGCCGCTGAGCCGTTGTTCTTCCGCGGCGTCTCCTTCGATATGTCGCCCGCTTCCCTGGCCGCCCTCTTCGGCATGTTCGCCGCCGGCCTGGCCGCGATGATTCCGCTGGGCAGCGGCGCGGATCGCTGGCGGTTGGGCGCCGCCTGCGCCTCGGCGGCCCTGCTCTCCGGCCTGGTCTATCCGCTGTTCGCGCACTGGGTCTGGGGCGGCGGTTGGCTGGCCCAGTTGGGAGCGTATTACGGGCTTGGCAGGGGATTTCTGGATGCCGGCGGCTCCGGCGCCATTCAAGCGCTGGGCGGACTGGCGGCTCTTTCCATCGCCTGGATACTCGGTCCCCGCCGCGGCAAGTACAACAACGAGCACATGCCCGTTGCCATTCCCGGCCACAACGCCGTCCTGGTCCTCTTCGGATGCCTGCTCGCCTGGATAGGATGGACCGGCCTGAACTCGGCCGGCGCCTTGCTGTTTGCCGGGCCGCCCGTACGCCCGCCGCTGGTGGTGGCAAACACCACGCTGGCGGCCATTTGTGCATCGCTCGCCGCGGCGGCCATTACGCGCATCCGTTTCGGCAAGCCCGATGCCTCTTTGTGCGCCAACGGCTGGGTGGCCGGACTGGTGGCGAGCAGCGCCGCCTGCGCTTCCGTACGCCCCGCGCTGGCCATGTCGATCGGTCTGGTTGCGGGCGCGCTGGTGGTCTTCTCGGTGGAGTGGTTGGAATTCCGCCTGACGCTGGACGATCCCGGCGGCGCCGTTTCCGTACACGCCCTGGGAGGTATCTGGGGCATTCTGGCCGCCGGTCTCTTCAGCGCCGCGCCCGGGCAGTGGCTGGCGCAGTTCACGGGGATCGCGACGCTTCTCGGCTTCGTCCTCCCGTTGGTCTACGCTTTGAACTGGCTCCTCGACCGGGTCTACCCGCAGCGCGTTCCGCCCCAGGGCGAACGCCAGGGCCTGGATCTGCACGAACTCGGCGCCGGCGCCTATCCCGAGTTCATGAGCCACAACGACGACCTCTGGCAGAGGTAAGTAGGACGAGCCTCCTGACCTGTCTTCTTCCGCCGCGTCCGATGCAGCCTCCCTGAGTTGGCAAACAGCTCTCTAATCCCGGGGCGGCCCCGGCGCTACAATCCAAGTTAATGCCCTTCCCCATCCACCGTCTTCGCCGCCTGCGCGCCACCCCGGCGCTGCGGGACCTGGCGCGCGAAACCCGCCTCCACCCGAAGCAGTTTATCCTTCCGTTGTTCGCCTGTCCGGGCGAGGGGGTAAAGCGCGAAATCGGCGCCATGCCGGGCAATTACCAGATGTCCATCGATGAGCTCGTGAAGGAGTGCGCCGAGGTTCAGTCTCTGGGAATCGGCGGCGTCCTCCTCTTTGGGCTGCCGGAATCGAAGGACGAAATGGCGACGGGCGCATACGACGACAACGGCATTGTGCAGCGCGCCATCCGCGCCATCCGCGCCGAAACGCCCGAGTTGCTGGTCGCCACCGACGTCTGCAACTGCGAGTACACCAGCCACGGACATTGCGGCTTTATCAAGGACGGCGCGGTAGATAACGACATCACGCTCGGGTGGCTGGCGAAATCCTCCGTTTCTCACGCCCGCGCCGGCGCGCACGTGGTGGCGCCCTCGGACATGATGGACGGCCGTGTCGGGGCCATCCGCCGGGCGCTCGACGCAAGCGGCTTCGAGGCCACCCCGATCATGGCTTATGCCGCCAAGTTCGCATCGGTCTTCTATGGCCCGTTTCGCGAGGCCGCGGAATCCACTCCCCAATTCGGCGACCGCCGCGGCTACCAGATGGACCCGGCCAACGGCCGCGAGGCGATGCGGGAAATCGAGCTCGATATCGAGGAGGGCGCCGACATTGTCATGGTGAAGCCCGCCCTGCCATACCTGGACTTGATCTCGCAGGCCCGCCAACGCTTCGACGTCCCCATTGCGGCTTATCAGGTGAGCGGCGAGTATTCCATGATCGTGGCGGCGGCGCGCAACGGCTGGATCGATCACGACCGCGCCATGATGGAAACCCTCACCTCCATCGCGCGCGCCGGAGCCGGCATCATCCTGACCTATTTCGCCAAGCCGGCCGCGCGCCTGCTGGCCTAGTGGGGCGGGACTCCTGGCCTGCCTTCTTCTGGCCTTGTTGAGTTTTATTCTCGGACGCTACACCAGCCTGGCCTAGCTCGGATACAACCTCGGATGGGCCTCGCGCATCTCCCGCGCCACGTCGCGCATGGTCTGAATCCGTATCGGCGGGCCTTTGCCGATCCCCGGGCAAAAGGCGGCGGTCTTGCGCCAGGCCCTGGGCTTCTCAACCAGTTCCGGCCAGAAAGGAAAGGCGCGGCACTGAGTAGGCTTGGCCTGGTGGATGGAGCACCCGCCGTCCTTCAGGAAGTGGCAGTGAACCTTCCCCGGGACACGCAGCCGGCGCAGGTTCCGCGTGCGATAGACGAACTTCCGTCCGAACGCTCTTGTCGACATCCCGAGGAACTTCGCCGCCCGCTGCAGATCCGCTTCGGTGAGGTAGACGAAGCCCTGCTGCCGGCAGCATTCCGTACACCCGGGCTGGCATTCGAAGCGCGGTCTTTGGGCCATTCTGTCGGGATCATTTCATTCTCCATCTTTTCGTGCGTTTGTGGTATAGTTCTACCCTAAGCCGGAGGGGGAGATGTCCCAAGTCAGCGACATCGTTTACGACCGACCGTTTGCCCACGTGGCGGAGAATGAAACCGTGACCGCGGTGGCGCGGCGCATGGCGGACCTGCGTTGCGGCGCCATCCTGGTACTAGACGGCGGGAAACTGCGCGGCGTGTTCAGCGAGCGCGATATCATGCACCGGGTAGTGCTCGAACGTCGCGATCCCGAAACCACGCCCGTCAAGAGCGTCATGAGCACTCAGCTTGCAACCATTGAGGAAACCGCTACCCTGGAGGAAGCCATGGCGGCCATGACGGCGCACAGTTGCCGGCACTTGCCGGTAATGAAGGAGGGGCGCGTGGTGGCGTTCCTTTCCATGCGCGACCTCATGAAGCACGAACTGGCGCTCAAGACCGAGGAACTGCACCACATGCACAACTATGTCCGCGGCGGGTCGTGAGCGCGGGCGTGGTCGTTTTCGCCCACGGCTCGCGCATTGAGGCGGCCAATGAGGCGGTCCGCGCGGCCGGTAGGGAATTGGCTCGCGCGGGCGGCTTTGAGCATGTGGAGGCGGCCTTTCTGGAACTGGGCGAACCCGATCTTCCCGGCGCCGTAGCCCGCCTGGCCGCAGCCGGCGTCAGCCGCGTGGTGGTGATCCCTTATTTCGTGATGCCGGGCCTTCATTTGGAACGCGACCTGCCGCGGATTGTCGAGGACATCTCACGAACCTTAAGAGGCGTGGATATCGAAGTCACACCGCCGCTCGACGGCCACCCCGCGATGATACAGATCTTGTTGGACCGCGCGCGAACGGCGTTGGCAAAGCATTGAGGGGAACCGCAAGGGGCTTTGGGGGGGTAGGGACCGGCGATCAAAAACTCAAGCTGATTCCGGTGCCCGCTAAGTAGTTCGCGGCAGTATACTGCCTCAAAGGAGGGGTAAATTTGCGGACGCTGCTCCCTTTCGCAATCGCGCTTGGGCTTATTGGCTTTTCTCCGGGCGTCTGCCAGATTACAAGTAAGAAAAGCGAGACTCGCCCGCGTGGACCTGCCGACCCCGTCCAGCTCCATCAGCTCTTCTTTGAGCGAGTGTCACACTCCAATCCCAGAACACCTTTCACCTTCCACAGCGACCTGACGGACGCGGAGATGGCCATCCTGATCGGCGTAGCCGCCGATTGCGATTCCAAGTTGCAGCCCCTGAACGACAGGCCGGTGGTGTTGGAGGCGCGCGTACGTTTCGTTGAATCAGGCGAGGAACAGGAAAAATGGATGGACCAACGCCTAACCGAGCTGAAAGCGCGAAGGGATCGCGTGATTGTGGAGCACGTTGAGGCCTTGCAAACCTCGCTCGGTGAGTCGCGATTTCAGGCCCTCGAAACCTTTGTACAGGACTGGTACAACGGCCTCACGGTGGTCCCCGCGACCGGCACTGGCGCCGCACCCGCCAGGAAGCAATAATCGCGCGGATCTCGCGTATCGCGCCGTCCTGTTCCTCATCCAGGGTTCTTCCCCATAACGGCTGTGAACGGGGTTTCGTCCAAGTTCGCCGCGCGGTTGAGGTCCGGCAGTATCGATCTCGCCTTGGCTTCTATTCTCCGACCCGTATCGCTTCGCCAGGCTGGATCGCCTTCATGATTGATCGGCACGCTTCCAGGTGCGGCAACAGGTCCTGGAGGCGGTTTGACCTGGCGCGGACAATCAGAATCGCGATGCGCCGGCCTTCCAGATTCTGCTGGTATTGGAGGCCTTTATCCATCGTCAAGAAGAGATCGAAGCCTGCGGCTTCCGCCAGCGAAAGCAAGATGCCGTTCTTCTGGCCAGCTAAGCCCGCCTCGGCACGGTCTGGCATTCGTAGTCGGGAAGCGCGGCCACCCGGCCCCCGTCACAGCAACAAGCTCGCCTTCTTCTTCTGTCCCACCAGCCCCGCGTTCAGAAAATCGGTGAACGGCGCCATGGCGCGAAAGCGCTTGAGGATTTCCTCGTAGAGCGTGGGCGTGAGCGCGATTTCGGGCCCCATCTCCACGTAGTACAGGAACTGCTTGAAGCGCAGCAGGTCCGCCGCCGGGTGATCCGCCGGATACCCCTTCGGCACGCGCGAAAGGGTCTCGCCCTGCATCTCTCCGTACAAGCTGCGCAACGCCCGCGCCGCCAGGATTCGTCGGAAATCCTCATGCTGCGCGGCGATGTGGCGGCGCAGGGCGGCCAGAGTCTCCGGCGTTGGCATGTAAACGCCTCCGCCGATGGCCACCTGTTTGTTCGAAACCGAGAAATAGTAGCTGGCGCCGTCGTGGCGCGTCAGGCCGCGGCGCGGGAACGTGGCGGCGATGCGGTCCTTGTAAGGCGATTTATCCGGGCTGAAGCGCGTGTCCCGGTAGAAGCGGTAGATGGACCGCTCCGGATCTGTGACATGCTCCGGGGCGAACCGCGCCAGGGCCGCATCGAGCGCCTCCACCAGCTCGCGCATGGGCTGTTTCACCTGCGCTTCGAAGATTGCCTTGCGCGGCAGGAACCACTCGCGGCGGTTGTTGCGCGCCAAGCCGCGGAAAAAGTCGATGCCTTCTTGCGGAAAGCCTGGAAATGGGGACCGCATGGATGCCTCCCTTATAATCGAAAGTGATGCCGGACACGGAGCAGGCGCGCGCGCGCCTAGCGGTAATTCCTAATTTAACCGTTTTGACCGGCGTCCCGCTTTCCCGCTACACGCGCTTCGGCATCGGGGGCCCGGCCGATCTCTACGCGGAAACCGGCGAGGTCGAGGCGTTCGTCGCCGCGCTGGAGGCGGCGCGCTCAAGCAGCCTGCCTACGGTCGTGATTGGCGGCGGCACGAACCTCATCGTTTCGGACCGCGGCTTTCGCGGGATCGTGCTGCGTTACCGCGGCGACCGGCTGACCGCATCGGGCAACCGCGTCATAGCGGAGGCTGGGGCTGTCCTCCAAGACCTGGTAGATTTCGCCATCGAGCGCGGCCTTCGGGGTTTGGAGACGCTGGCGGGAATCCCCGGCTCGGCCGGCGCCGCGCTCTACGGCAATGCCGGCGCGTACGGCCATTCCATCTCCGAGCGCGTTATCAGCGTCCGTTTCTACGACGGTAGCCATGTCCGCGATTTCGATCGCGCCGCGTGCCAGTTCGCGTACCGCGAGAGCGTCTTCAAGCGCCACAAGGACTGGGTGATCTTCTCGGCCGGCCTCCTGCTGGAACCCGCGGATCCGGTCGAATTGCGCCAGACGGCCGGCGGGATCGTCAAGATTCGCAATGAGAAATTCCCCGTCACCATGAAGTGCGCCGGCAGCGTCTTCAAGAACCTGATGCTTCAGGACCTTCCGCCCGAAGTGGCGGCGCAAATTCCCGCCGGTGTGGCGCGCGAGGGAAAGGTCCCCGCCGCCTGGTTTCTGGAGCAGGTTGGCGCCAAAGGCGTAGTGCGCGGCGACATTCACGTCGCGTCTTACCATGCCAACCTGATTTACAATGCAGGCGCGGGAACCGCCGCCGATCTGTGCGCGCTCATCCAGGTGCTGAAGGCCCGCGTCCGTGCGCGCTTCGGCATCGAACTCGAAGAGGAAGTTCAGTACGTAGGGTAAGCCGGCTTATGCCGGCGCGCCCCACTACGGAGGCTCAACAATGTGCGTCGCAGGGTGGGGCAGGCGCTTTCGCCTGCCAATGTCCGAAGAATGCGTTTCATCCAGCAACAAGTTACAATTCCCACATGAAATCGCGGCACGCCTCCCTTGCTTTGTTCGTCACGCTTGCGACCGTCCCATTGGTCCTGGCGCAGAATCCGCCAACCTCCCGACCGCCGGCCGCCCCGCCGGCTGGCGCGCAGGCCGGTAGAGGAGGCCGCGGCGGCGGCTCGGGGGCTCCGCGCGCCCGCAGTATCACGCTCGGCGACGTCACGGCGTTTGACGTCAAGGACAATATCGCAACCGTCAGCGCCGGCGCCGATCAGGTTCGCGTCATCTTCTACCGGAATGACATCGTGCGCCTCTGGCTCGGGCCGGATGGGCAGTTCACCGATGCGCAGCCCAACGCGGCCGACGCGCAAATCGTGGTTTACCGCGGAGCACCGGTCGCCTTCGCGTCGCGCGACGCCGGCGACTATTACCGCGTTGAAACCCCGGCCGTGGTTCTGCGTGTGTACAAGCGTCCCTTGCGATTTGCCATGTTCGACAAGACCAACGCCACCGCGATCTGGCAGGAAACCAAGCCCATCACCTACGGACCCTCCACCGTGCAGACGCTGCGCCGCGGCGACAACGAAAACTTCTATGGCGGCGGGATGCAGAACGGCTACTTCTCCCATCGCGATACTACGGTGAACATCCGTCTCAACACGCGTGGATGGGGCGATGGAACCACGCCCAACCCCGCGCCGTTCTACATGAGCACCGCGGGGTACGGCGTCTTCCGCAATACGATGACGCCCGGCGCGTATGACTTTCATTCGCCGGTTACCGCCTCGCACGACGAATCGCGCTTCGACGCCTACTACTTCAGGGGGTCGCTGAAGGAGATTCTCGACGGCTATACGCTCATCACCGGCCGCCCGTTCATGATGCCGCGCTGGGGCCTGGAATTTGGCGATTCCGACTGCTACAACAAGACCGGCAAGACCATTGACGTGGTCGCCCGCGTGGCCCAGAAATATCGCGACAACGACATGCCCGGCGGCTGGATTCTTCCCAACGACGGCTACGGCTGCGGCTACACCGACCTGCCCTCGACCGTTCAGGCGCTGAAGCCGCTCGGGTTCGTGACGGGCCTCTGGACCGAGAACGGCCTGGAGCGCATCGCCACGGAGGTTCGCGACTACGGGTCGCGGGCCATGAAGCTCGATGTCGCATGGGTGGGCCGCGGATATCAGTTCGCGCTCAACGGCATGCGCGACGCTTACGAAGGCATCGAAACCCACGCCGACTCGCGCGGGTTCGTCTGGACCACCTGCGCCTGGGCGGGCGGCCAGCGCTACGCCACCATCTGGTCGGGCGATCAAACCGGCAACTGGGAGTACATCCGCTTCCACATCCCGACGGTGATCGGCGCCGGTCTGTCAGGCTTCAATGCGGCAACCGGCGATGTCGACGGCATCTATGGCGGCGGCGCGCAGACGCAGGTGCGCGATCTCCAGTGGAAGGCGCTGACGCCCGCGTGGATGATCATCAGCGGTTGGTCGAAGCAGACCAACAACATGAAGCAGCCGTGGATCTTCGGCGAACCCTACACAACCATCAACCGCAAGTACCTGAAGCTGAAGATGCGGCTGACGCCCTATCTCTACAAGTATTCGCGCGAGGCGTACGACACCGGCGTGCCGACCGTCCGCGCGATGGTCCTCGAATTTCCCGACGACCCCGCCACGTGGTCCAAGCGGACGCAGTATCAGTTCATGTCCGGCGAATCCCTGCTGGTCGCCCCGGTCTACGAGGATTCGCCGATCCGCAACGACATCTACCTGCCGGCCGGAAAGTGGATCGACTACTGGGACGGCGCCGAGTTCAACGGGTCGATGACGCTGAACAGCTACGCCGCGCCGCTCGACAAGCTGCCGATGTTCGTGCGCGCCGGCGCCATCGTTCCGATGTACCCGGAAATGCTATACGACGGGCAAAAGCCCAAGGACCCGGTCACGCTCGACCTGTACCCGTTCGGCAAGTCGCACTTTGAAATGTATGAGGACGATGGCGTTACGCAGGCCTACCGGAAGGGCGAATCCGCGCGCACCCTGGTCGAGATGGAGGCGCCGTTCGCGCTCGACGCGCCAGGCGAGACCGTCACCGTGAAAGTCGGCGGCGCCCGCGGCCAGTTCGCCGGCATGTCGGCCAGCCGCGCCTATGTGCTCGACGTCCACCTGCCTGCCAAACCGGCGCGCGTGACCGTGGGCGGCCGCCCGCTGCCCGTGTTTGACCTGTCCACCGGCGACCGCGCCGCTCAGACCAAGGTGCGCGCTGCGTTTAACGACGCCGCGGAAGGCTGGCTCTACGACGCAACGGACCGCCGCGGCGTGCTGCACGTGAAGACCGCCCCACAGCGTCTCGCAACCGGCTTCACAGCCGTGATCGCGCAGTAACCCGCCGCATCCCGTCGGCGGAAGTCAAAGTACGAGAAGCCCACATGGCGCCATCCGTTCTCCGCGCGCCCTGGCTCCGCGAAAATCGCTCAGTTCAGGAGCCTGTCGGAGAGAAATTGGCGCGAGATAGCCAGGTAGGCGCGCCGCAGGGAGTTTGCCTCCAGACTTTTTGAGCCCGAACCGTCTCCGGGCGATCGAATTCGGCTTTCGTCGGT
>Ga0181520_10000517_pt1 | contig 84604 bp, 69 predicted proteins | sample PEATcosm2014_Bin_29_FD_132451 | JGI IMG/M metagenome (GOLD analysis project Ga0181520, IMG submission 132451) | Peatland microbial communities from MTU Mesocosm Facility, Houghton, MI, USA - PEATcosm2014_Bin02_30_metaG | ecosystem: Environmental > Terrestrial > Soil > Wetlands > Peat | place... | reverse complement strand
TTCAGATAGTAGGAGTGACGTTTCACTTCCTTAATGATGTCTTCCGTCTGAACTTTGCGCTTGAACCGACGCAGGGCGCTCTCAATAGACTCGCCTTCTTGCAGTCGAATTTCTGCCGAACAAAATCACCACCCAACCCAGCCATAAATGGCCATGCGTAAGTTTAACATGAAGGCGGGCGAAACCTGCAAGCGCAAGCGAATGCTAGCTGGTTCGCGCTCGGTTCGGAAGTCAATGGTTATGCACCGGGGTCTTCCTCAAGCGAACGAATGACTCTAGCGGGCACACCCGCCACAAAGCTGTTTGGAGGAACATCCTTGGTGACAACCGCTCCGGCCGCGACCACTGAATTTTCGCCCACAGTAACGCCACCGATGATGGTGGCAGCTGTTGCAATCCAAACGTTCTTTTCAATTACGATTGGCCTTGCCTCAATGTAAGCGCGCCGCTGGGATGGCTCAAGCGGGTGACCTGTGGTGATGATGTTCACGTTTGGCCCGATCATGACGTGATCGGCTATGTCAACGCCGCCCATGTCATAAAGGGTGCAGCACTGGTTGATGAATACGCGATGTCCAACCCGGATATCCAAGCCGTAAGCTGAATAGAAAGGCGGTATGAGGATAAACGTGTCGTCCACCTTTCGACCAGTCAATTCGCTGAATATTTCTCTTACTTTGGCGACGTCGCCGAAAGAAAGCTTGTTCAGCTCTGCCGTCAACCGCATGGCCCGCCTGACGGCGCTGGACACCGCGTCCATTTCAGGACTGGGGATTTGCACCCGCTTGGCGGGGAATGGTCTCTCGGCATCCATGTAGCTTTTCTCCAAATCAGATTCTTAATTCTAGTGGAAAAGATATGCTAGCTGGCGACGACGCGGGCGATAGCGGTTTCGAGGATTTCGCGTGTGAAGATGGTTGTTGCAGTTTGCCGGGTTCGTTTGCGGTAGAGAGCAGTGGTCTGGCAGAGTACGACGATATCTTCGATTTCCGCCGGGTTTACAACGCACTCCAGGATTCGCGCGCTGAATTCCGCTTCGCTCATGCCTTGCAGTTGAAAACCCCGGCGCTGCGCCTCGGAGAGATAGAAGTGAGTCACCTCGACTAATACGCGCTCTTCCTCGGCGGAGATTTCGGGACGGTCGGCAGGATTGAGACCAGCACCGGGAAGAGCCAGCTTGATGCCGAAGATGTTGTCGAGATCGCTATTTGCCGCAAACCATACGGTGGTGGCTACGACGAGCACATTGGGATGCTCGGAGGTGGTCTCGATGAGCGCATCGAGTTCCGCAAGCAGCTCGGGGTCACCCATCTGATAGGCAAGGTCGATACGAGGGAGGAGCAGCATGACCTTCTTGCGTTTGTATCCCCGCACGATGCCTTTTGCCTTGGCGAGGGCGTCACTGTCTCGGGGATTGTAGACGGTGATCAGGCGCTCCATGCCCGCCATTTGAGCGATGCGTTGCGCAAGACTCTTCTTTCCACTCTGGTTGGGACCGATGATCAGCACTTCATTGCCGATCTTGAGATCCTGATAGGCGGCGGGAGTGCGGGCACGATCGACCAGGTCGGCAATTCCTTCCAGAAGGCGGTCGAGGCCAGCCAGGCGCGGGCTGAGGCTGCTGACAGGAACATCATCAAGGCTCAGATAAACGCGCTCGCGCCGCTTGCGCAAATCGGAGATAAACTCGATGAAGGCAGGAAGCGCCGCGACCGAGCCGACGATGGTTGCAAGAACGAGGACTTCTTCGGTGAGGAGAAGCGCGGCGTCGCTGCCTGCGGCAGGGTCGAACATAAAGTTGAGGATAACACCGGTTCCAGCGGCAGGGTTGAGCAGTCTTGCTTAGAAGTAAGGGGCTTTGCTATTCGCCCTGAGAGGTGAGGGCGAGGCGATTACATCCCCTGATGTGAGCCGTGCATCCACCTAGTTCTGCGGCCGCCGGGGAAGGTCCCCGCGAGCCCTTTGTGGTATAAGGAAATTAACCCGAGTTTCTGGGTGAATCAAATGCGGCCAGCCTCAAAATGGATTGCGTATCTATGCCTTTTGTTGATCTTCGGATCGGCAATCGCATTTGCTGCGCATCAACATTTGGATGGGACCGAGTCAGCAACGTGCACGGTTTGCGTTGCGGCACATTCGACCTCTCCCACGGTTCCGGCTCTATTGCTGCGCACCACTTTTTTTGCAATCTGCACGGTAGTGACGGTGCAGATTGCAGCCGCCAAGCAACGCCTGATCGCCTTCGCACTTACGGTTCGCCCACCTCCGGAAGTCTAGTTCCCAGCAAGAATCAACGCGTTTATTAAATTCATTCTGCTGCCCATAGATTTCGGGAGGAATTCCATGCTGGACTTTTGCAGGAAGTCGCTTGCAGCGACTTTGCTGGCCGTCTTATATCTGGCGCTCGGCTTGAGCGTTTATGCGCAATCAGGAAATTCGACATCCGTGACCGGGGTGGTGGCTGACCCGTCAGGAGCAGTAATACCCAACGCCACTGTCGCGATCCAAAATCCTGTCAGTGGATTTTCGCGAACGATGGTGACCGACAACACAGGAAAGTTCACCTTTCCGAACGTTCCTTTTAATCCATATCACCTGACGGTCACAGCACAGGGTTTTGCAAATTACGTTCACGACGTGGATGTCCGCTCATCGGTTCCGGTGAATGTGAGCGTCAAGCTGAGCTTGCAGAACGCTTCCCAAACGGTGACGGTGGAAGCAACCGCGGAAGACCTGCTGGAAAATACTTCGACGTTTCACACGGACGTGGATCGCGACCTGTTCAACAAGATCCCGCTGGAAAGCGCTTCGTCGTCGGTGAGTTCACTGGTTACACTGGCCACACCGGGAGTTGCCGCCGATTCCAACGGTTTGTTCCACGGATTGGGCGACCACGCGGAGAACTCGTTCTCGGTGGATGGGCAACCGATCACGGATCAGCAGAGCAAGGTCTTTTCCAACCAGATTCCGATGGATTCGATCCAGTCCATGGAGGTGATCTCAGGAGCGCCACCGGCGGAGTTCGGCGGCAAGACCAGCCTGGTGATCGACGTTACGACGCGCTCTGGCCAGGGTGAGACAACACCACATGGCGGGGTCACCGCTGAATACGGCAGCTTTGGAACTTCCAACGTGACCTTTAATGTTGGCTACGGGGGCAAGAACTGGGGAAACTTTGTCGCTGTCAGCGGGCTGAATACTGGACGCTTCCTCGATCCTCCGGAATTCAAGGTGATGCACGACAAGGGAAACGAGGAAAACCTATTCGACCGAGTGGACTATCAGATTTCCGGCAAAGACTCGGTACACACCAATCTGCAATTCACGCGCTCCTGGTTCCAGACGCCCAATTCGTTTGACCAGCAGAACGCGACGGCGTGGTCGGGCACAGTTGTGGATAATGGCGGGCTTGGACCGAACGGTTTACCGGTTGGTCCCACGGACCAGCGCTCGCAGATTAAGACCTTCAATATTGCGCCATCGTGGACGCACTTGCTCAGCGATACGACTCTATTCACCATGGGAGCGTATGTGCGGCGGGATGCGTACAACTACTATCCGAGTTCAGATCCGTTCGCAGATCTTTCTCCGGATTTACAGTCCGAGAGCGTCGGGCAGAACCGGACGCTGCTCAATGCAGGGCTCCGCGCGAATATCTCCTACGTGAAAGGCGTACACAATCTGAAGGCAGGCGCCACCTACGGACAGACGTTTCTGGACGAGCACGACAATCTCGGGATTGTGAATCCAACCCTTAATGCGGTGTGCCTGAATGCCGACGGAAGCCCGAACACGAGTCCCACGGTGACGAGCACGGCAGATTGCGCAAGCTTTGGAGGGACGGCAAATCCGACTTTCAACAGCCTTCTGCTGCCGTACGATTTGACCCGCGGAGGAGGGTTATATACCTTCAACGGCCATACCGACGTCAAAGAGTTGGGCCTGTACATTCAGGATGCGATTACGAAGGGAAACTGGAACTTCAACCTCGGAATTCGCGGCGATCTTTACAACGGCCTCGCCACTCATCAGGAAGCCCAACCCCGCGTGGGGATTGCCTACAACATCAAGCCAAGCAACACGGTTCTTCGCGTATCGTACGCGCGAACGATGGAGAGCCCGTTCAACGAGAATCTGGTGCTCTCCAGCGTTGGATGTGCCAATGCCGTTCTGAACCCGCTGCTCCTCTGCTCCTCCTCCGGACTCTCGATTCTGAGTCCAGGATGGCGCAATGAGTTCCACGCCGGCTTCCAGCAAGCTCTGGGAAAATATATGGTTTTCTCGGGTGAGTACATCTGGAAGTACACGCACCACGGCTTTGACTTCAGCGTATTGGGCAATACTCCGATTACGTTCCCGGTGGAGTGGGATCGCTCGAAAATTCCCGGATACGCAGGACGGCTGAGTGTGCCGAATATTCACGGCTTCTCCGCGCTGGTCGTCTTTTCCAGCGTGGCGGCGCGCTTCTTTACTCCGCAGGTGGGAGGAGCGGGAGCAACGCCCTCTGGTTCGTCAGGGGTCTTCCGCATCGATCACGATGAGAAGTTCAACGAGACTACTCACATTCAATACCAGCCCTGGAAGCGCGGCCCGTGGATGGGCTTCAACTGGCGTTATGACAGCGGATTGGTGGCCGGAGCAACTCCCTGCTACAACCCGTTCTCGGCAACCTGCGCGGGGTCGTCCACTACATTGAATGGCCAACCAGCGATATTGCTGGTGAACCCGAGCACGGGTACGCCCATGAGTGCCGATCAGGAATTTCAGGCAGGGTTTATCTGCAACGGCGTTCGCGCAACTCCGACGCAACCGCTGCCCAGCGTTTGCCTTGCGTCCCAGTTCAGCTCTTCGCTGATCAAAGTGCCCGCGCCCGGAACCGAAAACGACGACCACAATCCGCAGCGCATTCAGCCGCGTAACCTGTTTGACCTTTCCTTCGGTCACGACAACCTGTTCAACGGCGACAAGCACAAGTGGAGCGCACAATTCACGATCGTTAACCTGACGAATAAGTACGCGTTGTATAACTTTCTATCCACCTTCAGCGGGACTCACTATGTGACTCCGCGAAGCTATACGGCGCAGCTAGGTTTCCACTTCTGATTCGAGGGTTGGGTAACGCTGCGCTGCCAGCACAGACTCTCGGGCTCCGGTCTCAACAGGCCGGAGCTTTTTTATAGAGCGCAAACATTCGCTAAGAGTCGAGCAGAGCGGCGAGGGCGTTATGAAGGGATTGCGCGAGGTCCTCGGGAGCGAGTTGCAAATTGGGCAGGAGGGGTTCGCCAACGCGAATTTGAAGTTTGCCGGAGCGGAACCATCGCCGGTTGCGTTGTTTGAGTTCGCCTAAACCCTTGAGAGCAACCGGAAGAATGGCGGCCCCGGATTCGCGTGCGAGCAGCGCGATTCCGGGGCGGAAAGGCTGCAGCGCGCCATCGGCGGAGCGATGCCCCTCGGGGAATACGAGGACGTGATAGCCGCGATCCATGGCTTCGCCAGCATAGGCAAAGCTGCGGCGGAATCCAGCACCGCGCGGCAGGGGAAAGACATTGAAGAGCGTGGTGATGAGCCAGTAGGCGACGGGAGCCAGAAGGTTGAGAAACCAGTGGCCCTGGTTGCGACCATGGCGAAAGTCTTCAAGCATCTCACCGGACATGGCGATGGCGACCCTTCGGCGCATTGCAGATGGGAGCGCGTAGAGAACCAGAGGCGCATCGAAGGCGGTGACATGGTTCGCAATCAGCAAGAGTGGTTGATTGTGCCGGGGGCGAGGGCTGCGGACGGAGGGAGCCGCAAGCAGCCAGACCAGCGGGCGCATTACAGCCTCCTGAAAGATGACACGCAGCGCTTGGACGGCTGGTGACCAGGTCCAGTGAGGATAGATGAAACGGGAGGACTCGCCAGCGGAGTCGGCTGATTGAAGATGCATCTGCCCGGCTTCGTTACCGGGTACACCGGAACGGCTTGGCGGCGGGCACGAGCCAACGGACGGCTCTCCGGACGCTGACGCCTGCGGCTCGAAGCCAAGGCGGGCACGCAATTGTCCGAAGGTTGCGATGCGCTCGAATTCCTCGTCGCTGATGGTGACGCCGAGGCGCTGCTCCAACTCGGACTGCAACTGTACTCGGGCAAGGCTGTCGAGATTTAATTCCCGGTCGAGACGTGCATCGTCTGCAAAATGCCCGTGACGGGTGCCATTGATACCCGCGATGAGGCTGGACAAAGGATCGTCTGACTGGGAGTCGGGTGCGGGGCGCTCGGGGCGTTGTGTGGCAACACTTTGCGCGACAACGCTTTGTGCAGCAACCCACTCTGTAATCTTCCGGCGCTGGATTTTTCCGATGGCGGTTCGAGGAAGGTCAAGTTGCGGCCACAGTTTCCAGTGGTGAACGCGCTGGTACTCGGCGAGGCTGGAGTTTGCCTCATTGATTGCGGACTGAGCCTGCTGGGAGCTGCCGCGAAAGAGAAGAACGGCAACAGGTAGGGAGCCCTCAGGCGTTTCAAGAGGAACGACGGCGGAGGCTTGCACGCCGGGCTGGCGGTTCAGCGCCGCCTCCACGTCTTCCGGGTGAATGTTGAGTCCCGCCGCGGTGACGATGGTTTCGCTCTTACGTCCCAGAAAATGAAGCTGGCCTTCGCCATTCTGCTCGGCCAAGTCGCCGGTGGCTAGCCACGGGTCAGGAAGAGTCTGCATGCGGCCATTCTGCCATCGGGCAGATGCCACCATCTCGCCGCGTACCAGGATTTCTCCATCTGTGCCGATGCGAATTTCACGGCCCGGGAGTGGTTTGCCGATGGTTCCCTGGGCGATGTGAAAGGGATGATTGAGAGTGATGAGCGCAGCGGTCTCCGTCATGCCATAGCCCTGGATAAGCGCGAAACCAAGATCGCTCCAGAAACGCTCCAGCTGCGGAGGAAGCGAGGCTCCGCCACAGACGAAGGCCCAGAACTTGAAACCAAACTCGCGATGCACGTCGCGAAATCTCCACCAGCGGGACCATATGCGCAGACCGTGTGACGCCTCCAGCCGCGTGGGAAGATCGCGAATTCGAGATTCGAGTTCAGATTGAAGCAGATTGAGGACGCGAGGCACGGCGGCCAAGACGGAGATGCGCTGGCGGCGGATCAGTTCGAGCAGGCGCGGCGCTTGGAGACGGGTTTCAAAATGCAGTTCAGCAGCCAGTAGCGGCGGTATCCACAACCCCATGAACTGCCCGAAGACATGGCTGAGAGGAAGCGTGTGGAGAAAGCGAAGCGGATGAAACGGCCGCTCGTAGCGCAGGTACTTCTGCATTTCGCGCTCGATGGGCTCAAGGCTGGCGAGTACGTTGCGGTGAGTGTGGACGATGCCCTTGGGCTCAGAGGTGGTGCCCGACGTGAAGAGAATTTGCAGCGGGGTATCCGGCCCGACGGCTGGCTCGAGCAGCGAAGCTTGGAAGGGAGGGATGGGCAACGTGGCCGAGAGTTCTTCGAGCACAATGCCTGGCGCTTCGGAGTTGGAGTTAAGGCGGGAGAGCAGCGAACGATCCCCTACCACAAGACGGGGCTGAGTTTCAACAATGACGCGCTGCGCGAAATCGAGTCCACCGGTGGCATCGAGAGGGACGACGAGCACACCGCGCAGCACACAACCGAAAAACGCGGCGATCCACTCCGCGCTGTTTTGCCCCCAGAGCACAACGCGGTCGCCCAGAACAATCTGGCGGCGGATCAGTTCGGCGGCGAAACGCTCTGCAAGATTGGCCAGTTCACCGTAGGTGGAAACCTGCCGGCGATTGCCACGATAAAGCACCACGGCTCTCTGCGAGCCATGGCGCCGATAATCGTCGAGTAACGTGGCCAGATGAAGGCGCACAATGTGGGTAAGTATGCCACATCGTAAAGCAGCCGGTCGGTGCTCCTGAATGGCCGGGTTGGAGCTGGCACCGACTGCATATAAATGCATATAGGTGCATATACAATTCTCTTGAAACCCTATAAAACATTGATCATTTATTGACAAATCCTAAAAACTATTCCTAAATTGTATATCTCCGATCTGGACCGCGTGGGGTGCATCCAGATTTGAGCCACTGCTAACCGTCATTGGCTTTTCCAAACTGTAGCTCTTGAATTTTGAAGATTAGACACTAAGGGGTGTCCCGTGAATGGTCTACAAAAAATTGTGGTAATTGCCGTTTTGCTTATGTTTGTCAGTTCATTACTTTCCGCACAAGGGGGCGCGACCGGCGCCATTAGCGGCACATTAACGGATGCGAATGGAGCGGTGCTTTCTGGTGCCCGGGTCAATATCATCAGCGCGGCAACAGGACAGACACTCCGTCAACTGAAGACAGATGCGTCGGGTTTATTCAATGCACCCCTGCTGCCTGCGGGAATTTACTCGGTGGAAGTTAGCGCTGCAGGCTTTGCGACAACCAGGATTTCAGGGGTCACGGTAAGGGTCACGGAGACCACACGGTTGAGCACTGCACTGAAACCATCGACGGTGAAAGAGGAGGTTGAGGTTCACTCCGAAGTGGCTGCAATCGACACGTCAAACGCCACCACCGGTGAGTCCATTAGCACCGAAACCGTCGCGTCTCTGCCGCTGGCCACACGCAACTTCCAGCAGTTACTGGATCTATCAGCGGGCGCAACTGCCAGTTTGAACAATGCTGCCTCGCTGGGACGCGGCGATGTACGGATTGACGTTAACGGTGGCAGAGAAGACAACAATAACTATCTGATTGAAGGTATTTCGGCCTCCGACTACTCGTTCGGGGAGTTGACGTATACGCCGGTTCCCAATCCGGACTCTATCCAGGAATTCAAGGTTGGCACCAGCCTCTACGACGCAACCCAGGGGCGTAACGGCGGCGGCAACATCAACGCGATTCTGAAGAGCGGCGCGTCCCGCTACCACGGGGCACTGTGGGAGTACTTCCGCAACTCTGTGCTGGATGCCAGCGACTACTTTATTGGGTCCTTCCCCCTCAAGCAGAACATATTTGGCGGCGATGTGAGTGGCCCGCTCGGCTCAAAAGGCAAACTGGGCTACTTCTACGCGAATTACCAAGGCACGCGCCAGCGCAGCGGCGATTCGCTAGGAACCTATCTCAGCGGAGCGCCCTTTCCAGTACTGCCTACCAACCGTTCCTGCGCGAATTTGGTCAGCACCTTCTTTCCTGGCGGCCTGCCCGCAGGCACCCCTGGCAACAGCACCTGCGGCCTCGATCCGGTTGCGGTGAATTTGCTGAACGTCAAGGGCGGCCAGTTCGGCGCAAGCCCTGGCGGCTACCTGCTTCCGACGTTGCCGGGAACCGCTGGAAATGGCCCGGGAGGCGGCGTCAATTACGGTTCATTGACTTTGAGCGAAGCGGGAAAATACACCGAGGATCAGTTCATTGGTAACTGGGACCGCGACTTCAACCATGGCAAGGATCGCGTTTCGGAGCGCTTCTTCTGGTCGGATGGGAATCAATACCAGCCGTTCGGCGCTGACAACCTGCAGGTTCAGACGGGCTATCCGGCCTCTCCCACCAACCTGAATTTCCCCCTCGCCATCCCGTTGCGGGGGCGCTTTGGCAGCATTGCCGAAACCCACACCTTCAGCAATAACCTGCTCAACGAGTTTCGTTTCGGCATAAATGTGATCAGCGACTCTCTGCAGAACGTTCCTGTTCCGGGAGCGTCGGCGACTGACCTTGGGATCATTAACGGATCAGGTGCGCCTGACATGTACCGATTCGAGTTCGCCAGCGGAGTGCAATTTGGGCCGTTCCCCAATCAACTGCAATCGTCGGTGTCGGACTCCTACGTCTGGCTGGACACGGTGAGTTGGACGCGCGGACGCCACGTTTTGCGTTTCGGCGGTGAAATTGACCGTACATCGATCAAGCGCAACCTCCCTGTACTGGACAATGGCCTGTTGTTCTTCCTCCCAGGGGCCGACTCCAGCCTCAATGAGTTCCAGAATTTTCTATTGGGAGAACCGACATTTGGTGAAGCAGGCGGCGGCGCTTCCAATCACCAGTATAAGGTTCCGGGATTTTCTCTCTTCGCACAGGATGATTACCGGCTCTCGCAAAGCCTGACCCTGAATCTGGGAATGCGGGTGGAGTGGGTGGGAGCGGCCTACGACGATCTCTGCCATCTGGGCAACGCGATTCCCGAGAACGCCAACACGACCGGCAACCCGTTCGTGTATCCGAGTTGCGTGAGCAAGTTCGGTATTTCCGGCTTTAGCGGAACGCTGAACAGTGCCGCCTTGAACAATGAGTACGCCACCGTGCCTGAGCCGCGTATTGGCCTGGCTTATGACGTGGGTGGCAAGCATGACACCGTAATTCGCGCCGGCTACGGAATCTATAGTGTCCGCGAAGACATTGGAGCGGTGGACAACCTATCGTTTTCGGCTCCGGTGTATCCGGTGCTCGTGAACGGCGGCTCGCCAGGTAGTTTGGCCACGCTTTACTCAGCGTTGCCTCCTCTGGGCCAAGTGAGCGGCGCCTTCCTGCCGACGCCGAGCATTTTCCAAGGCTTCCCTGGCGGCGACACAACGCAGTCCCCAATGTTCTCAGGAACTGCTATCAACTACATCAGCTTGCAGGTTCCCCTGCACTGGATTGTTCCGACCACGCAGCAGTGGAATTTGACGGTACAACGCCAACTCGGACAGAACTGGGTTCTGGAGGTCGGATACGTAGGGACCAAGGGCACGCATCTGCGCTCTGTCTACGATCCGGACCAGCCAGCCATCGCTAGCGCGAGCAATCCCATCACCATTACTTGCGGCACCGCTGCTGCGCCCTGCCAGACTGCGGCTACTGGAACCAAGTACACGCTCACTCAAACCACGGCTGCCAACGTTACGGCGCGCGCACCTTACCTCGGAATTGCTCCGGATGCGTTTGAGGCATTCGCTCCAAACTCTGACTCCCACTACAGCGGGTTGCAAGTTACCGCTTCGCACCACTTCTCCAAGGGGCTGTACTTCCAGAGTGCATACACATTCTCGAAGTCGATTGACGACGTTTCGACGGCCAGTGTGGCCTTCCTCACGCGCGTCAACAATCAGCTCGATGCACGCGCGTCGCGAGGTCTGTCGGACTTCGATCGCCGCCAGCGTTTCGTCACCAGCTTCAATTACGGCCTGCCTTTCTTTGCCGGCCGCAAGGATCTGGTGGGACATGCTCTGGGTGGTTGGGAGACTGACGGTGTAATCGTTCTTCAATCGGGCTCCCCAATCACGATTGCGGATGGGGGTGGCGGCACAGCCTATGCGCTGGCCAGTCCTGTCTCGACGGCCAATTTTGCTCCCGGCTACGGTTGCGGCAACGCTTTAACTTCGGGCAGCCTCTCCAAGAAGATCGCAAACTGGGTTAATCCCGCTGCGTATCAACCGGCCCCGGTGGTCGGCTCGGACGGCTCAACCGGTTTTGGAGACTCACCGCGCAATTGCATTATTGGACCCGGACAGGCAAACGTCGATTTCACGTTGGCCAAGACGTTTAAACTGACCGAGACTCAGAGCCTGCGTTTCCGCACCGAGTTCTTCAACCTGTTCAACCATCCGTCGTTCCAGAACCCTTCATTTACCGGAACTGCCAACGTTGCGGCTTCGCAGATTGGCCAGATCACAAGCACCGTGGGTACTCCGAGACTGATCCAGTTCTCGCTGAAATACATGTATTGACAAGAGCCTCTTCTGCACAACGTGGGAGCGGTACTAAAATCACCCTCTACACAGGCCACCGGAAAATGGTGGCCTGTTCCTTTTGAGCCTTGCTACACGGAAGAGTGCGGAGTGGAATTGCTACGGCGAGGGCTGGTCCGCTTGAATTTCTTCGGTTTTGTGAGCACACGTCACTTATCATTGTGATCTTACACACTGCAGCAAACCTACCTCGAAGGCTTATGATTGAAGCTGCATTAGACATACGTCTTCAGGGCGGGGCGTAAATCCCCACCGGCGGTGATAGCCCGCGAGCGCCTGCGTTCTTGCAGGGTCAGCAGATCTGGTGAAATTCCAGGGCCGACGGTAACAGTCCGGATGAAAGAAGATGGGCCACATTGCACGCAACGGTCACGTTGCGTTGGAGTATCTGGCATACCACAGCCCTGAAACGTTTCCGTCGACTTACGATGCGAGGAGCGTTTCATAATGTCAACACTGCTTTCTCCTGCGGCCCTGCTTGAATCTGCCGCGCTTCCCTTCGAAAAGAGATTTGCTCAAGCCCTGAACGATATGCGCCGGGGACATCCGGTGATTCTCGTGGACGATTTTGACCGCGAGAACGAAGCTGACCTGATTGTTGCGGCTGAAAAGATCACCCCAGCGACAATGGCAGTTCTCATCCGCGAATGCAGCGGCATTGTGTGCCTGTGTCTTACGGCGGAGACGGTAGAACGTCTCGAACTACCGTTGATGGTTCCGAAAAATGAGAGCCGCTTTCAGACCGCATTCACGGTGACGATCGAGGCCCGCGAGGGCGTAACGACCGGCGTCTCCGCGAAAGACAGGGTAACAACCATACGTGCCGCGATTGCCGATGGCGCGCAGCCGTGGGACTTGGCTCGTCCCGGACACGTCTTCCCTCTCAGAGCAGCTCGGGACGGTGTGTTGGAGCGAAAGGGACACACCGAAGGATCGGTGGATCTGGCACGCCTGGCTGGGCTAAAACCTGCTGCGGTTCTCTGTGAGATTACGAACCCGGACGGAACGATGACGAAGGGTAGTGAAATCGACGAGTTTGCCAGAGAGCACGAGATGGTTGTGCTGAGCATTGCGGAGTTGGTTGAACATCGGCTTCGTAACGCGCAATGCGCGAAGCGGCCAGAGCGCGCTAACGAGAAGATCGCCTGTTCGTGCGAGAGCCAGATTGGGGATTGAAATGGGTTTAGAGCTTTGTGACAGCGTAACAACACACGTCGCGACGGCAGAGTTGCCGACGAGATGGGGGCGGTTTCAAGCAATGGGGTTTGAGCGCTCGACTAAGGACAATATCGAAACCGCGGTCGCGCTGGTGATGGGAGATATTTCTGTTAGAGTTCCGCTGGTGAGGATTCATTCGCAGTGCCTCACCGGCGATGTCTTCGGATCTCTTCGTTGCGATTGCGGCGATCAGTTCAAGCGCGCGATGAAGGCAATCGCTGAAGAAGGCGCAGGAATCCTGATTTACGAAAAGCAGGAGGGACGAGGAATCGGACTGATGGCAAAGCTCCAGGCGTATGAATTGCAGGACCGGGGACTCGACACGGTTGAAGCAAATGAACACCTTGGACTTGCCGTGGACTGCCGCGACTTCGCCCTGCCGGCGGAGATACTCAAGCATTTGGGAGTTGGCCGGGTGCGCCTGCTGACCAACAATCCGCAGAAGGTTGCAGCGTTGACCGGTGCTGGAATTGAAGTGACAGAGCGGATTGCATGCGAAGTTTCACCCAGCCCCCACGCTCTTTTTTATCTGGAGACGAAGAAGGCAAAAATGGGACACGTATTGACAATGGTTTAGTTGGCTTCGAGGCGCAATCTCCGAGTCTCAGCTTCGCATCCAAACTGTGTCGGCTATAGGTCGTACCCGCATGAAGATGTTCATCCCGCAGTGTCTTCTGGTTGCCGCGTTGTTCGCTACACCGGCCGCCGCCACCGCCTCGTGCGATGTGGATGCTGGTTATCGCCAGATGTACAACCTCGATTTTCCTGGGGCTCACCAGATGTTTTTGCGTTGCGAGTCCGAGCGGCAGCACGATCCGCTCCCCCATGTCTCCAATGCGGCGGCCTTCTTGTTCTCCGAGTTCGACCGTCTTCACATCCTTGAGGTTGAGCTTTTCACCGACGACTCACGCTTCGATGCCCGTAAGAAAAACCGGGCCGATACAGCCGTGCGTGAATCCTTTATGTCGGAACTTAGGCAATCGGATACGCTGGCGCAAACTACGCTTGCCGCCAACCCGAACGACCGTGACGCTCTGCTCGCCCAGGTACTCGCAAATGGCTTGCGAAGTGACTACGCGGCCATGATTGAAAAACGTAACCTCGCCAGCCTCGGATATATGAAGATGTCGCGTAAGCTGGCACAGCATCTGCTTGAGCTTGACCCGTCCTGCTATGACGCCTACCTGGCGGTCGGCGTGGAGAACTATCTTCTGGGGACTGCGGCAGCACCAGTGCGATGGATCCTTCACATGGGAGGAGCGGAGACCGACAAGAACGCCGGGGTCGAACGGCTCCGGCTTACGGCTGCGCATGGACGCTATCTTGCTCCCTTCGCCCGCTTACTGCTGGCAGTTGCCGCCCTCCGCGATAATGACCGGCCAACCGCGCGAACGCTGCTGGCTGGACTGGGACGAGAGTTCCCCAACAACCAACTTTATGGCCGCGAACTCGCGCGAATTCCAGAGTAGAAGGCTAGCCGCGCTCAGCAGCCAGGATTTCATCCTTTCCTCCTGAGACCTCAAGCCCATAGCAGGCGCCAGCCGAAGTGCAGGCAATCCAACAATCCAAGCTGCACAGGCGAGATGGTCCGGGTATGCATAGCCAGGAGCTTCTCGAACATCTCCGGCGATTGCGCAAACCCCCGAAAAACCCTCTTCCGGAGCCACGGATGGTCGTGCATCATCAACATGACTTCACCCATGCCGCGCGGAAATCCGCTGATTCCATCGTGCGTTCTCTGGTATTCGCGCAAGTCTCCGGAAAGCATTGCATCGGCCAGCGCGGTAGCCTGCTGGAATGCCAGGCTGAGGCCATCGCCAGTAATCGCATCGGCTGAGCCGGACGCGTCTCCCAGCAGCGCGATACAGCCGAGAGTTACAGCCTTCAGCTTGCGAGTGGCCGTGACCGCACCCATAGATCTGTCGCTGAGCGTTTGTCCCGCCAGACGCTCCTGCACTTCCGGGAACGATGGCAGCGCCGCCTCCAGCCGAATGTGTGGGTCGGCGGTGATGAAGACGACGCAGACTTCTTCCGCGCCAACCGGGGTCACGTATAGCTGCCCACAATCCGCCCAGTACACTTCAACAAATGAAGACCATGGCCGCATGTGGTAATGACTGCGGAAGCCGTAACGGCGCCGATAGACCTTGCCCGCTCCCAAGCCTGCCATCTGGCGCAATGAGGAGTTCTGACCGTCGGCGCACACGACATACCAACTGCGGATCGTTTTTGTCCCGGCGACGACTTCACCCTGGCGAACGGCCTGAACGCGCGTGCCCCAAAGCAGGCGCACACCTACACTCTCCGCCTTTGCGACCAGCACGTTGTGCAGGGTTGCGCGTTTCATGCCAAAGCCGTCCCCGCGCAAGAATCGCGCACTGGCCTCGCCTGCGGCGTCTACAAACCGAACTCCCTGGAAGGGAGCCCCGGCTTGTCCGGTCAAGTCCACTCCAAGACCGCGCAGGGCTGCCAGACCGTCGGGCATGATGCCTTCGCCGCAGGCTTTGTCGATAGGCGGGCGCGCCGAATCCGCCACGGCTACGCTCATTCCGCGTTGCGCCGCCGCAATGCCAACCGCAAGACCTGCCGGACCACCGCCGACGACAAAGACATCCGTGCGCTGTGTCATCCATTAACCTTCTCTACCAGCGGAGCAAGACCAGTTCCGCACAGAAGCCGGGCCCCATGGCGGCAAGGATCGAGTAACTCCCGGCTGGCGGACGCCGCTCGCGCATGTAGGACTCAAGCACCACGAGCACCGACGCCGAGGAGAGGTTGCCAACATTGCGCAGCGCCTCCCATGAAGCATCCAGTGCGCCTTTCGGCAAACTTAGTGCCTCGGCGGTTGCGGCGAGAACCTTTGGGCCGCCAGTGTGCATGATCCAGCTATGAATGTCAGCTTTCGTCAGTCCATTGCTTTTCAGAAAACCATCGACATCCCTTGCCAGGTGCTGAAAAACCATATCTGGAACACTGGGCGACAGCACGATTCGAAAACCCTTCTCGGAGATATCCCAGCCCATCACGTGCTCGGTGTTGGGATAAAACGAGGAGCACGATGCCAAGACTTGCGGGCCACCAGCGCTCAACTCCGCTCCCGCCACAATGACCGCCGCGGCTCCGTCCCCGAAGAGAGCGGAGGAGATCAGGTTCGCCACCGTAAGGTCATCCCGCTGCCAAGTCAACGAACACAACTCCACGGAGATCAGTGCGGCGGCCTGATCCGGAAACGCACGAACATAATCGGCAGCGCGCGCGATCCCCGCGGCACCGGCAACACAGCCCAGCCCAAAGATCGGAACGCGCTTCACATTCAGCGGCAACTTTATTCGATTGATCAGCCGGGCCTCAATCGATGGGCTGGCAATTCCGGTCACCGAAACAAAAAAGATTGCCCCAATATGGTCGAGCGTCAACCCAGCCGATTCAACGGCCTTGAGCAGCGCCGACTCCGCCAACTCCACGGCTGCCTGTATCCACTCGTTGTTCGCTTTGCCCCAGGTGTCCATGGGCAGGTATCCGTCCAGCGGAAGAACAAAGTGCCGCTGATCCACGCCCACGCGGGACATCATCCGGCTTAAGATGCCGGGATTCGGAACCTTGTCGTCCCATTGCGACTTCAGCGCTTCCGCCACCTCTCGCTGGGTGTAGCAGTACTTGGGAAAAGCTGTCGCCACTCCGCTGATTTGCATTCTCTATTCGCCTGGCAAGTTGGATTTGTAATCAGCCATAATTCTCCCAAGTATATTCGAGCGCGGGAAAGTGCATACAAGCCAGCGAACCATGAACTTGGCGAGCAACCCGATACCGATGCTGTGCGCGCGGAGAAGTTAGTATCGTGCCATGTGTTTGAGTAATCGCGTATTGACAAACGATTACTGGCGTGTTGTCGTTTTGAGAGGACGTTGGTGCGGAGTGGCCGCGGCCAGACACCAAGTTCGAAGACTGGAAGGAGCTACTTTGTCACGAGGTATTGGATTTCTGATGGTGCTGCTGATGATGAGCGCCGGTGGGTTTGCGCAAGCGTCGGGAAATGTATTTGTTGGGTACTCGTTCAATCGCGCCAGCACGGGATGGAGCAACACGGGCAATCTGAACGGATGGGAAACATCGGTGGAAGGAAAGATCGCTCCAATTGCCTCATTAGTTGCCGATATAAGCACGCAGTATGGTGGATCGCTGCAGATTTGCTGTGGGCACCTCTTTGGCGGGACAGCGAGTGTTAATGCCACGACGCGGGTGGAAAGCGTCATGTTCGGACCGCGTGTTTCGACCACGGTGGGAAGGTTCCGTCCGTTTGCACACGCATTGGTCGGGGTCGGACACGTCCATGTGGACGCGCTTGAATATGCTCACGGTGAGTCGTGCGTTGCCGACGCGATTGGCGGCGGAGTCGATTACCGGCTGCTTTCAAAGGTGGGATGGCGGGTGCAAGCCGATCTACTGCAAACCCGCTTCTACGGCGGAAGGCAGGAAGATACCAGGGTCTCGACCGGGGTGGTGGTGAACTTCTAAACGTGCTGGCGCGATTCGCCGCAGGATTCCTGCGGCGAATCGCCTGTTCACAAATAAAGTCTGACCGGTCAGAAATCCAATGTCTGGCCGAGAACCGTGTGCCACTCCTTCCAATGAACCACGAAACAACAGCTTACAAAACTGCAATCGGCATACTACTTTTACTCTGCCGACCCATGCTCCCGCTTTGTACTGAACCCTAAGTCACCTTCCGCGTACACAAGCACGGCCAAACTTAACTGTCACATCGTTATGTTTGACCTTTGCTTGGGTGTGTTTCTTTTCGCTGCCCGCAAAAGGGAACACGTAACGTAGTAATTCGATAACCCATGTCCTTACTCAACGGCAGGCGCGGATTTACTCGTTGACAATAAAGGTCAATCGGGTTACTTTTTTTCCGCACTCTTAACTCAACAAAACGAGCCGAGCTTGGCTCAAAGGGAGTAGGGCATGGCCGAGTCGCTCGAACGATTCGTTGGCGCAGCTATGGACGATGCGCCACTTACAAAGACGCACTACGGTATCTTTGGTCTTATCGCGGCAGGATACTTCTTCGACATTGCTGATGTGGTGGTATACGGCGCGCTGGTACCCGGGCTGCTGAAAAGCCACTTTATGACCCCGGGGCAGGTTGCTCTTGTGGGGAGCGCTACCATGTTCGGGTTAGCGATCGGAGCTGCCGGGCAAGGGGAATTTACCGATCGGTTTGGCCGAAAGACCGTCTATCAATTCAACCTGCTGCTCTTCGGCCTTGCGACGCTCGCCGCAGCAATGTCTCCTAACTACGTCTGGCTTGCCGTATTGCGGTTCCTGGCCGGAATCGGCTTGGGCGCCGAACAACCGCTGTGCTACGCCTATGCTGGTGAATATGCCCCGAAGCGAATCCGTGGGCGTATTCTCGCCGGTATACACTTCATCGGCGGCGCATGTCCCTGGCCCATCTCGACCCTGTTTGTGTTGTTCTTTGCCGGTGCCCTCGGATGGCGAGGAGTTTACGCCACAATCGGAGTGGGTGCATTGACGGTCTTCGTCCTGCGCTTCGCGCTTCCGGAGTCGCCGCGATGGCTAGTCACCCATGGGAAAGGGCAAAAGGCGGTTGACATTCTCGGACGCATGAAATTGCCCGTGCCCAGCGCCGAACAAAACCTTGTTGCCGAATCCACAAACGTAGCAGTGAAAGATCCGCTGCTGATTGTTCTCCGAAAATATCCGCTGCGCGTCGTGGCTGGGATGGTTTGCTTTGTGGCGTTCTTCGGTGTCGCCGTCGGCCTCAGCGTGTGGCTGCCAAACCTGATGAACCAGACGCGCGGCATGACGATTACCAAATCCCTGACGTATACGCTTGGTATGAATTTTGCCGTTCCATGCGCAAGTGCATTCATGATGTTCGCGATTGAGCGTTTCGGCCGCAAAAAGCTATCGATGATATCGTACGTGCTGTCGGGCTTGTGCGCGGTCCTCTTCGTGCACACCTCGACTAGTACAGCGTTGTTAATTGCCGGTTTCTGGATGATCTTTTTCCTACAGCTCGCTGGAAACACGATGCAGATCATGGCTTCCGAGGTCTTCCCGACCAGCGCAAGGGCCACCGGATTCGGACTCGCTTCCGGCGTGGGCCGTCTGGGCGCAGCCTTCATCATTCCAGCTATTCTTTGGATACAAAATGGCTATGGTACCAACGCAGTGTTCGCTGCGGTGGCCGCCACGCTCGGGATCGCAGCGGCATTTGTCATGTTGCTCGGCCCGGAAGCATGCGGAAAGGCGTTGGAGGAGTTGGTCAAACGCGACGATGTCGCCGAACCAAAAGAGATAGCTGTCGCGGCGGATCGTTAATAACGTCCGCCTAATGGCTTGCCACTCACTGCCGCTGCTGAAGGCGGGCAGTTGGTTGGTACTTTGTGGGTCCATGGTTCGGGGATTAGTTATAAGCTTGTTGTGGCGTGGCATCCTGAGGCGTCGAGGTCAAGGTTGGGCCTTGAGTATGCCGTGTAAGATTTTAGAGAACCAAAATCATCGGAGGATTATTCGTGACGAAGAAGGAAGGCTTTTCGGAGACCGGGCAGATGAACCTGGCGGTTATTGGACTTGGCTGGTGGGGAAAAACCATGATCAGCTTCTTGAAAGACAGCCCAAAGGTGAAGGTATTGATGGCTGTCGATGTGGTACCCTCTGCCGGTGAATGGGTACGATCCCAAGGTCTCGAGTTCGCAACTGACTACAATGCTGCCTTGGCAGACCCCAGAATTGGAGGGGTGATTTTTTGCACGCCCCACTCACTTCACACAGAGCAGATTTTGGCTGCCGCCAAGGCGAAGAAGCACGTCTTCTGTGAGAAGCCGCTGGCCCTTACCCGGCGAGAGGCAGTAGTGTCCGTAGATGCCTGCAAAGCTGCCGGTGTCGTTCTCGGTGTCGGTCACGAGCACCGGTTCAAGCCGGTGATGGCGGACATTCTGAAGATGGTGCGTTCGGGAGAACTCGGCACCATACAATTCACGGAGGCAACCATGACCTCCGAGCTGAAGCCGATGGCTGCAGATAACTGGCGTCTGCAGAAAACCGAGGCACCCGGTGGCACGTCGATGACAGCGATGGCTGTCCACGCACTTGAACTGTGCGTAGCGGTCAATGGCCCGGCCCAAAGCGTCACGGCAAACATGCGCTCGCTAGTCACTAAAGACAATAACGAGACGCTCGGCATTCTCGCCAGCTTCAAGAACGGTGCCAACGCAGTGGTTTCCACCGCGATTGGACCGCCCTTCTCGATCCGCTTCGCAGTTTTCGGGAGCAAGGGCTGGGTGGAGGTATATGACAACACTCACCCCATGTCGCCATCGGGCTGGGTTTTGACAAAGGCGGTACATGGCAGCAAGCCGGAAAAGGTGGAATACCCATCAATGCCGTTAGTTCGCGCTAATGTGGAAGCTTTTGCCGAGGCCGCCGCCGGTGGAGCGCCGTATGCAATAACACCCGAGGAAATGGTAGCCAATATCGCCGTTTTTGAAGCGGTTTGCAAAGCAACGGAAAGCGGGAAGATCGAAGCTGTAGAAGGCTAACGACCCAAACGTGTCAGTGTAATTAATGTGGAAAAGGGAGTTGTACCAGAGGCTGGCCGCTTATGCAGCCAGCTTCTGTGTTGTTAATGGCTAAGGTGGCGTGACTGCCACTGCAATTCCGGTTTAACTGCCAATAACAGTAGAACCGCCACAATTGGAATCAGCGTTTCTTGAAGCAATCCAGCGTTCGCCCAACCGAACTTATCAACAAGTGCGCCGAACAAGAAGCCTGAAAAGCCGCCTCCCAGGAAGTGCAACGACGTAAAGATACCGGTAGCTCTTCCAGTCTTCTCTGGCCGCACGCTTCTCTGCAAAAGAGCAAGTGTGTTTACATGCAAGGTGCTGCTGCAAAGCAGCGCCATCAAGAAGCTGAGCACGTAATGATGCCAGGGCAGCGTCGCCAGATGATAGATGAAGTAAGTAACGACGCTCACTGAGCAGTAGCAGACAAGCAGGGCTCCGCGATTCGAAAAACGGTCACCTACCCAGCCACCTAGCATCGGCAACATGCAGCCAAAACCATAAATGCTAAATATGGTGGCCACAACACCGGGGGTAAAGTGCAGTTGAGTGCGAAGGAATGTTGGATAGAGTCCTAAGAAGCCCCACATGATGGTTCCTAGACAAAGCGTGGACGGGGCAATCAGGCAAGTGTTCCAGTTCCACAACCTCTCCGGCACGTTCATCACGGCGGCTTGATCGACCGCGCTTAGATGTTGCAGTCCCTTGCGCTCGCTAAAAGCTTTGGGTATCAGGACCCAGACAAGTGCTGCCATGATCAGACCCGTGAAACAAAAGACAACGAATGGCGGCTTCCAGCTTCCGGTGGCGACGGCGAGGCGCGTGCCAAAGTACGGCCCCAGGACACCTCCTATGCCGTATCCCACGTTGATGCATCCAACGACAAAAGCTCTGTTGCGGTAGAAGTAACTGCCGGCGGCAACATAGAGTGCCGCGATTTGCATGGCTTCGCCAACACCGGTAAGGGTCCGATACACCGTCATATCCCACAAGCCGATACCGAAGACCGTCATCAGCGTAAAAAGTGAGTAGACAACCATGCCTGAAACCAAAACCGCTTTTCGCGACCATCGATCGAGTAAATAGCCAGCGGGAATTCCAGTTATCGCGATACCGAAATTAAAGATCGTCGCTACGAATCCGCCTGACTTCACGCCAAATCCCATGCTCTTACTGATCATCGGAAGCAAAGTCGGGAAGATGTGCCGATCCATTGCGTTCGTAATGTAGGCTGCCGCAAGCAACATCAGGCAAAGGACAGCTGCCGTTTTAGATAGCTGTTTCAGATCGGTCTGCTCCGGCGCGACCGGTACTCCGACTGCCGACATATGATTGCCTCCCATGGGGTGGGACTCGTTTCTTCTCCGGCCTGAGCGGCTGCAGAAAGACACGACAAAACAACAAGCTGCTTTACGCGGCTTGTTAGATTTAAGGTTGCTCAATGTGCGGAAGCATCATATACCGCGAATTGGATCCTTCCAACACTATTTGTTAGGACGCCTGCGGTGCCGCACACATGGCGTTGCCGCCGATTCACTTTGACTCTTCCCTTCCCTTCTGTTATTCGTTTCCGGATCAAAGAGGAGAGAAGGTTATGTCTAACACTGCCGAGAGCAAGCCAGAAGCATGCGTTGTTAAGCTGGAGGAATTGTCGTGGATTGAAGCGCCCGGCCATCACGGCGCTCTGTCGAAGTTGTTAGTGACTCCCGAGAACAGCCCGACGAAACACTTTGACTTTCGGATCTCTACTTATACTCCAAAGGGCCACGTCGAACCGCATGCTCATGCTGTTACCGAGCAGATCTACTACATTTTGAGCGGCAAAGGCGTGATGATACTAGGTGATCGTCGCGTCATTGTCGAGCCACATACCTCGATCTTCATTCCGCCAAATGTCGTCCACGCGATCGAAAACACCGGTCTTGAGAATCTTGTATTTGTGGTGGTTTCCGCGCCTGCGTCGGAAATGTCGCGTGTCGACACCAGGCCGAACGCGTAGCACGTCCTGAACTGGCCGGCAGGCGCAGGTGACGTCCACCCGCGCCTGCCACCTGTCAGCCTTGCGTGGGGTGCAAGACGCGGAAAGTGCTTCCGCCATTCGACCAAACCAGCACCAGAGCATCGCTGTCCTTAGGAACGCTGGAAAGCGCCTTCTGCACGTCCGCGGCAGAATGCACGGGCTGGCGATCGACTTCCGTGATGACTTCACCGCGCCGCAGCCCGGCATTATCCGCCGAGCTTCCAGGCGCGACCTGTTCGATCACGGCGCCGTGAACGTCACCGCCAACTTGCAGTTGCTGCCGTAGCTCCGGAGTAAGGTCGGCCAAGCCAAGTCCCCAACGAGGTTTACCATGGCTGGCATCGGCATTCTCGTTGCCGTTCTTGCCTTTTCCCATTGCCTCCAACGTAACCGCAACGTTCACAAGCTTGCCATCACGCAGAGCCTGGAGGTGGAGAGTAGTTCCGGGCTGCTGTTGTCCGACTTCAACTTGTAGCGCACCCGCGTCGTTCACCGCCTTTCCGTTGAGCTCGGTAATGACGTCGCCAACTTTTAGACCAGCCTTTGCGCCTGGAGAGTTCGGCTCAACCTGGGTGACGACGGCTCCTGAGGCGTTGTTTACGTGGAAAAATTTGGCCTCATCCGGCGAGACATCGCTGATTCCAATGCCGATGTAGCCGTGACTCACCTTCCCATACTTAATGAGACTGTCGACCGTCGGCTTCACGATCTGCGTGGGGATGGCAAAACCCATGCCGGAAAAACCTCCGGTCTCAGAGACGAGGAAGGTGTTGATTCCCACCACCTCACCGCGAGCGTTCACCAGCGGTCCACCTGAGTTGCCGGGATTGATGGCCGCGTCGGTCTGGATAAACTCACCGGGCGAACGACGGTCCGCTGCAAACGGATTGGGCCGGTTCAGCGCACTGATGATGCCACGCGTCACAGTGAATTGAAGTCCCAGCGGATTGCCGAAGGCGAGGACGGTTTGGCCAGGATGGAGTTTGGTTGAGTCTCCAATGGGTACGCTGGGCAGGTTGGTTGCGTCAACCTTGATAACGGCGAGATCCGTAAGCGGGTCGGCGCCGACGAGTTTGGCGGGAAGAATTCGCCGGTCGGTCATGGTGACGTGGATGTCCGTCGCGCCATCGATTACGTGGTTGTTGGTCACGATGTAGCCATCGGGTGAGATGATGACACCGCTGCCCAGACCATGCTCAATGCGCGGCTGCGGCTTCATGGGCTGGCCAAAGAACCAGGGGCCGAACTGCTGTAGCGGGTTGGAGTTGTCGCCGTTGTTGCCGTCATTGTCTCCAGGCAGCAGGTTCGCGAGCTCGCCCGGCTTCTTTGAGGTGACGGTTACGTTGACAATGGCAGGAGTGACGCGTGCAGCCAGTGCCTCCATTGCGTGATCGAGCGAAAGCAATGCGCTGACGCTGTTATCGTCAAGCGCCGGCGCGGCGGCAGCGGGTTCCGCGGCAGCCCTCGCCGGAGCAGCAAATTCATAAGCAACAAACGACAGAACCATCGCGACTGCTACCATGCCGATCAGGAAGCGACGGTTAAGCGCTGCCTTTCCGTACTTGACCCAGTTTTTCATGTTGCGGTTTCTCCTTGTTTCGAACTAATTGATTAGTTAGTGAGAGCAAAAAAATTAGAGGTTTAGCGCAATCGCGGACTCCAACTGTCTTTCGGTCAAGTTCTTCCCTCCTTCGACTCTCCAGATACACAAAGTCCAGACCTCGACGCCGGAAGCGTCATCCCCCCGGGTTTGCAGGACAACGAATGTCTGGCTGGGAAGCCCCTTGGATGCGGCCTTGGCGCGAATTACCAGAGGCTTGCCTTGGGGCGTTACTCGCGACGGCTCCGCCGGTGTGCGCGGGGTGAAAGAAGCAAGGACTGCCCGGGGCCGGGGTACAGGCGCTAACTTTCGCGTGAACGGAGTCGCTAGTGTGCGACTCAAGTCATCGGCTGCGAGCCGCGCGCTTCCTTCTTTCGTCTGGAGCTGCCGAGATTGTTGACTCGATTCATTCTGCACGGCCACGAATGTTGGGATGTAAGGTCCAGCACCGATGACCACTGCAAGCAGGCCTGCGCTCACACCTAGGACCGGCTTCCAATATCCTGTATGGCCGGGCCGTTTTGTGTCGAGAATTTGAGTGACGCGCGCCGAGATCTGGTGCATCCGGCCCGCCAAAGCTTGCACCAGTGCCAAACCTCGTGCGTTGTGTAACTTCTCAGCAAACGAAATCAGAAAAGATGCATAGGCTCTGGGACTCGCAGTCTGAACTAAGACTATGTCGTCGCAAGCCATCTCCCGTTCAAGCGTGAGGCGCTTGTCGATCCACCAGACGGCTGGGTTGAAGAAAAAGAGAGCTGCGGCGATTTTCTGGGCAAGGTTGGTCCAATGATCCCAGCGGCGAAGATGCGCGGCCTCATGGAGCAGAATGATGTCGAGCTCTTCGGCCGAAAGCTGCGGCAATAACCATGCTGGAATAACAACAGCGGGCTGGAAGAATCCGATAACCGCCGGAGCAGTCACCTGCGAGGAAACGCAGAGCTTTGTTCGACAGCGGGAGGCGAAGTTTCGAAGAATCTCTGCAACCGCGGGATCAAGATTGGCGAGATCCGGCTCCCAACAAGTACTGCGCAGACGATGCACCTGCCAGAGCGCAATGCTCAACCTGAGGAGCAACAAACCGCTGCCAACGGCCCAGGCGGCAAACAGATAGATGGCCCAGGAACTTGAGAGGGTGATCCTCTGATGCGGGCTCGCAGAAACAAGCGCCAGCGAATGGGAAGCTCCGAAGCCCCGTCCAGCGAAAACAGGACCGGCAAGAAATGGAAGCGCAACGATGGCGGCCAGCGCTGAAAACCAAACGGCAAATCGGGTTGCTGAGTTCTGCCGGCCAACCATGCGAAGCAACACCCACACCAGACCAGCGAACAGCACGCCCTCGGGCGCAGTATTCAGCATGCGCTGGGAGAAGAGTTGTGCCAGAGAATGCAGGACTGAAGTATTCATTTCGCATCACTCCGTTCCAGCATCTCGCGAAGGCGTTTGAGTTCCTCGGCGTCGATCGAATCATCCTGCAGAATGTTGAGGACCAACGCCTCATGGGAGTTGCGGAAGAAGCGGCCGATCAGATGTTTGATTTCAGAGCGCGTAGCCTCGTCGCGTCCGATGATCGGCTCGTAAATGTGGGCACGGCCATCCTTCACGTGTTTCACGTAGGCTTTTCTTTCCAGAATGCGAATCGTGGTGAGAACGGAGTTATAGGCCAGCGTTGCGGGAAGCCAATCCAACACTTGCTGGACGGTGCCGGCTCCCTTACGCCAGAGCACATCCATAATGCGAAGTTCAGCTTCTGTCAAAGTTGGAGACTGCTTTGGAGGCACTCTATCTTTCCTTTCCTCTGCTTGGACGCACGAGGCGGCAAAAGGTAACTAGTTATTTAGTTGCTGGCGACAAAGCCACGCTTTGCCCTATGGGTAAGATAAGTAGGTGGAATAGACGGCAACGAAGTGGTGATAACTTTGATCGTAACGAGGAGGAGTGTTCGCATGAAAGCCGCTGTGCTCAGTTCCCCCGTCAGCGATTCGGACCGGGCTCTGCAAATACAGGAAGTTGCGAGGCCCGAGGCAGTTGCGGGGCAGGTTCTGCTGCGAGTGCTGGCCTGCGGGGTTTGCCGGACGGACCTCCACATCGTGTCTGGAGAGCTGGCTCCACGGCGGGAGAACCTGATTCCTGGACACCAGATTGTAGGTGAGATTGTGGGCGGTGCCACTCCGGAGCTGCCAACCGGCGCGCGAGTGGGAGTTTCGTGGATTGGGGGAACCGATGGCGAGTGCTGGTATTGCAGGCACGATCTGGAGAATCTTTGCGATTCGCCGACCTTCACGGGCTACAGCGTGAATGGTGGCTTCGCCGAGTTTGCAACGGCGAGAGCAGACTTTGTGTTTCCCTTGCCAGACGCGTTAGACGCGCTGCACGCAGCACCTCTGCTGTGCGCGGGAATTATCGGCTTCCGCAGCCTGCGCGTGGCCGGTGTGGAGCGTGGGGAGCGAGTTGGGCTGTTCGGCTTTGGAGCTTCCGCACATCTGGCAATCGCGGTTTTACGGGCGTGGGACTGCGAGGTATACGTCTCGACGCGAGGCGAGTCGCATAGAAAACTGGCGGAATCACTGGGCGCGCGATGGGTCGGATCGGAGACGGAGCGGCCTCCGGTGGAGTTGGACCGCGCCGTAACTTTTGCTCCGAGCGGAGATGTGGTTGTGGCCGCGCTCGGCTGCCTGCGCAAGGGTGGTGTGGTTGCCGTGAACGCGATTCACCTCGACCGGATTCCTGAGTTCGATTACGACCGTCTACTCTGGGGAGAGCGGCAGATACGAAGTGTTGCCAATATGACTCGTGCAGATGCGCGAGACTTTCTCAACCTGGCAGCAGAAATTCATCTGAAACCCAAGGTCACCACCTTCACCCTGGATGACGCGAATGAAGCGCTGACGGCGATTAAGAACGACGCAGTGAATGGAGCGGCGGTAATCATTCCGTGAGCTAGCGGTCACGCCAATCCCTTACCGTAGCCCGCCCGGATGCTAAAACTTCAGGCCCAAGGCCAGAGTAGCAAACTCCACCAGCGGCGTCATGGTTCGGCATGCGGCAGTAAAGTCGCGCATCAATTTCGGGCCGCAGACCTGCTCTTCCGTCAAAACCACCGAGGCTACGAAGTCCTTCCGCTTCAGATCTTCAATCAATGGGTGATCCGAGCAGAATCCCTTCGGCGGACGAGCAAGGCTGTCGCCTTCCAACTCCAGATTGCAGACCGCCTTTTTCCATTGCTCCGGCTGGCTCACAATTGCAGTCCTGATTTTGGTAAGAGCACGATTGTCGGGATGCCAGATTCCGGCGGCCACAAAACAGCCTTCCGGCTCAAGATGCAGATAGAAGAGCGGGGCGTGAGCGTCCTTGCCGATTTCGTGCGAGAAGTGAATACCGATGTGGGTTTTGTAAGGACTCTTGTCCGAGGCAAAGCGGGTGTCGCGGTAAATTCGGAAGAGTGAACCCCGCGTCGGCCGGGCATCTGCAAGCAAGTGAAGGCTCAGTTTGGCCAGATGCGGAGCAAAAGCGTTGATGAACTCCATTGCGGGGTCAACTACGGTCTGCTGGTACCTGTCCTTATTCTTGGAAAACCATTCGCGATTGTTGTTGCGCTTGAGTTGGCGCAGAAACTTAAAGAGATCGGGTTGAAAGATGGACGTCTGTTTTAAACCGCCGCTAACAGGGGACACGAATTGCTCCAATTTGCGGAATCAGTCCGCTCGGCATGAAGTGGAATCATAGCCGCCCATGGCAGCCCTTGCAAACCGGAGGCGCCTATTTGCATTTTTACACCCAACAGGTACCATGCTGCAGTGTCTGCCCGAGCGTACCAATGGACTGACCCGGATGGAGGGATATTATGAACGCTATGAAAAATCTTAGATTTGCTCTCGTTCTTGTCGTTGCCGTCATCGCTTGCGCGTGGCCGGCGGCCGCTCAGCAACAACGCATCAGCCCGCATGAAACCATCAGCACGGTGGTGGGAGGCAACCGGGTCACGATTGTTTATGGACGGCCTTACACCAAGGATCCCAAGACCGGCGAGATGCGCAAGATTTGGGGCGGCCTTGTGCCCTATGGCAAGGTTTGGCGTACTGGTGCGGATGAAGCAACGTTGCTCATCACTCAACAGCCGATCGAACTGGGTGGGGCGACCATTCCGGCGGGCGCTTATACGTTGCGAACCTTGCCGACAGAGGGCGTAACCAAACTGATCGTAAATAAGCAGATTGGACAGTGGGGCATCAGCGGTGACCCAAAGGCGACTTATGACGAGGCGCTGGATGTAGCGAGAATTGACTTGAAGAAGGACACCCTGGAACACCCGGTGGACCAGTTCACAATATCGCTCGAAAAGAATCCGTCGGGCAACGGAACGCTGAAGTTGATGTGGGAGAAAACGCAGTACTCCACCACATTCAACGTGAAGAAGTAATTCCACACTACAGATTCAAGAGCTGCAAAAAAAGCGGTCGGCGTGCTGAAGCCAAGCCTCAGCACGCCGAAGATGATACGCCACTTCACAGGACAGAAAGGCTGAAAGCCAGATTAGACTTCAACTGCTTCTGCATGCGCTGCCTTGGCGCGGGTCGCTTTAGTCCGGCGAGCCGCTGGCTTGGGGTGACGTTTTGCTTTCACCGTCACCTTTGCATGCTCATGGGTGTGCGTGCGAGACTTCATGATCGAGTCAACGAGAGCTTTCTCCGCGTCCACAAAGCTCTTCACGCCCTCCCCAGCAATGTCGGCCATCGGCAACAACCGGATCGGCGACTTCAGACCGACGGCGCGGCTTGCAGTTTGCAGGTTCACGTTGACCTGCTGTCCGGCTAGATCCAGCAGCTTTTTCTGTGCCTCGATGAAGGAATCCGCTGCTTCGCGTGCCAGTTTTACAAGTTCGGTTCTGGCCGGCTTCTTACCAGCGTGCTCCTTCTCGGCTTCCCCTTTCGTCTCTTCGGAGATCACGTCGAAAAACTTTTCCTGTGCCGTGACGAATTCATCCATTGCCTCGCTGGCAAGTCCGACGAGGCTATTGCCGGCATCCTTGCCTTCGCCGTCTTCTGAGTTCTGCAACAAGCCTTGCGCACGCCGATTGGCGAGGACTAGGAAATTCTGTTGCATCTCGACAAAGGTATTAACGCTGCGGCGAATGACGTTGGTGAGCGCAACCGCAGTGCCGTATTCGCCTACGCGCTCCTTCATGCCGTTCAGGACGATATCGTTTTCCTGCTGAACCAGATCGAGCAGAATGTGCTGGGCTTCGACAAAGTTCGCCGTCCCTTCCACTGCGATCTCTGTAAGAACATTCATGGGACTATCCTTTGCTTCTGATTCGGATAGCTCCTCGCGAATTGTCTTCATTGCACTCGTGTTCTGGCGCATTGCCAGATCGACGAGAATGCGCTGGGTGGCAAAGAAGCTCTCTAATCCCTGTTGCACCCAACCGGACAACAATGAGACAAAAGTAGAAGGCCGCTCGTGATTGGAAACGGGCTCGCTTGCTTTTCTTGGCATCTCACACCTCCAGATTGCTGCACCGCAGCATTCGGGAAGATATTAGTAGATGATGGTTGCGGTGTCAATAAAAGAATGATATTTATTGCAGTGCAGCATGGAGCACTCATCGAATGCCAGATAAGGTCGTCATCAAGAAGTACGGAAATCGAAGATTGTACGACACTTCCAGGAGCCGCTACATCAACTTGGACGAGATTGCCGCTCTGGTCCGAAATGGAACAGAGGTGCAGGTGGTGAATGAGGCTGGGGAGGATTTGACTCGCGTCACCCTGACCCAGATCATCACGGAGAACGCCAAGGATCAGCCGGCGGGCCTGCCGCTGGAGTTGCTTCGGCAACTGGTAATCGCCTCAGACCATGTCGGGCAGGAATTCATTATGTGGTACCTGAAATCTGCTTTCGATACCTATCAGAAGCTTCAGACCAGCATCCAGGGCGGGTTGTCAGAGGTGCAGTCTGCGGCGTTCTCGCCACTGTCTATGATGAAGAAGTTTGTCCAAAGTGCAGCCGGACAGGAGCAGTCTGAAAATAACGAACTTCAGCAACTCAGAAAGCGTCTGGCGGACGTGGAAGCCCAGATGAAGAAGACAAATCGCCCTCCGAATAAGCGCAAGCCAAGGTCCTGATCACCGCTCGCACTGCGCCCGGTGACCAGCGCCGCTCTGCCTCCGCATCGACGTAGGGTTCCGGCGCGCAACCGGTCGCCCCGTCCCGTTACCCGTTATGCAAACATGGCTTCCGCCGGGCTCTCGATGGCTTCGGTCTCGCTCCCGAATGCAGCATTGCCATTGGACGCACCTTCATCGCTGGGAATAGGCGCAGGACGGGGTTTGTTGATTGCAACTTTCGGCTTTCTGCGTGGCTGCTTGCTCTTCGGACTCTGGACGACAACCGCATCTCGAAGTTCCGCAAAGCTCTCGCTGAAAAATGCTGCCAGGCTTGATAGATCAGGAATTGCCAGTGCGTCTCCGGTAAAGCCGACAAACAGCGTCCCGTTGTAACTCATCACCGCACAATTCATCCCCATTTCACCGCCAATGGGAACACAGGGATAAGTCGAAAGCAATTTGTGTCCAAGCAGATAGAGAGGAGTTTTCGGGCCGTGCACATTGGTGCAAATTGAATTGCAGACACTAATCGGCAGCTGGCTCAAGACTGATCCGGTCAGCGACTGGAGTGGCGGGGGAGTTGCTGCGATCAGCATTCCCGCCAGGGTCACCAGTTCAGCGGCGTGAGCCGTTTTGGAAAACTTGACCCTCTTCTGCACCAGCGAGAGAAGCTTTCTGGGCTCACGGCCATTGAATGGGATGTCCACGGGAAGAAAGGTAATCTGATTTCCGGCGATACTGGACTCGCCTTCGCCACGAATGTTTACCGGTATCACAAGGCGCAGCCTGCGTCCCTTTGTCTTCACTTTGTGCAGCTCTGCATAGCGCCGGAGAGCCGCGCTCAGAACGGTAAGAACAACTTCATTCACCGTAGCGTCGCAGGCTTGCCTGACGGCGGCAATTTCCGCCATGGGAATCTCAGTCCAATCAAATTTCTGAGGTCCGCGGCAAAGGACGTTGTATGGCAGACGCTGAGTTGGTTTCGCAAGTTCGGAGATAAGGCGAGCCAAATCTCCCAGAGGAGCAATTTTGGCAAGCGGGCGGACAGCATCCTGAATCTGATCTGAGTGCGTTCCGCTCCCATGGGGATGAGCGGCCTGTTCGGCCATGCGTAACAACTCCGAATGTATGGTAAGGAACGCCTGCCCAGTCGTGAAGCAAGAATTGATGAGAGTATCGAGCAGCACCGTTCCGGGGTCGCGCGGCGGAGGCGCAGGCACGCGCGGCCTCTTGCGGTTCCGCGCCGGCATCACGGGACTTTGGTCCAGAAGCACACCAAGCAGGCCCACCCCTGCGACTCCATCGACAAGGCAGTGGTGCATTCTGATGACAAGACCGGTGCGCGAGGCATTCAATCCATGAATCAACGTGATATCCCAAAGCGGACGGCTACGGTTCAGGTGTGAGCTCAGGATCTCGGATACAGCAGCCTTCCATTCTGTATCGGTTCCGTGCTTGAGCTTAATCTCACGAACATGATTGCGAATGTCGAAGTGAGCATCGTACTGCAGGGTTGGCGGACCGATGTTGAGTGGTGGCATTACAACGCGATGGAGGAAACGTGGAATTAATGCAAGCTTCGAATTTACGTACTCCATACATGCAGCGAGAGGAATTTCGCCTTCGAATGCACTGATCGCCGCGACATTGAGCGGAGCACCCGGCTGTTCCAGATACAGGAAAAACGCATCTGCGAAGGAGAGACATTCATTCACATGAGCATCTGACATGATGGTTATCCTCTTCCGTTAAGGACAATTGGCACGGACTTAAACTCGTCTGCCTTATCTTTCCCATATCCAAGGCACGCCCATCGGCCCTCAGTCTGACGCCCGTAGAAACGACGCAGGAGGGCAATATGCGCAGACATGTTACACCTTTTCGGTTCTCGGAGAGAGTCCTTTGTCAGGCATCTACGCCAATAAGTACTGGACGGTTCGGGGAGTTGTGCGTTATCTTGCTTTCTTCAAAAGGAGGCCCTTCGGTTTATGTTGAATATGCCAGAGGTTGAGAACGCCAAGGAGATCATGACGGTAGCTGTGAACTGGTCGGTGATGCGATGGCTCGCAGAGAAAAAGAAGGTCAGAAAAGCCGCCGACATCGCCAACGCCGCGCTTGACGCGCTCGACCGGGAAGTTAAAGCCTCTTGGAACGAGGAACTGAAAGCTGCGTACGATGAGTTACCGCCAACCGGCGCTGGCATAGAACCTCTATGCACTCAACCGCAAGGCAATGGAAAGAGAATCAACATCGATCCCAAGATCAAACTGCTTGCGAAGACCATTAAACAAGCCGATGAGGAAGCCTACCGTGCCCACATGGATGCCGAGGACATATTCGACCGGGCTGAAAGAAGACTTAGCACCAGCATGGCAAGAGAAGGAAGCCGCAAAGCAATTATTTCCTGGGAACTGCGCGAAAAGGCCATCATCAAATCAAAGTCCGCCGTAAGCGTAGGTAAGTCAGCGTTATAAGCGGAGCCAAAAGGAGCGGAGAGAACCTCACAAGGAAGCTTTACTCGGACTGCGATGCCGCAGCCAGGCGCTCTGCGATGATCTTGTAAACGGACGCGTTGAAGGCCAGTCCGATGTGCGTGCCTGGCACCTCAAAATCCTTCTCCTTATCCCCGGTCCTACAATACCGCGAATCGACAACCCCATCGTCAAGCGTGTAGATTGCAGTTTCCATCACCGAAGCGGGTACCTTACGGCGTAGCGAATCTACGAAATTACACGTACAGCGCGCGGTATAGCAGTGCGGGAGCACATGGGAACCATGTTGCTTCAAGATGTGTTTGCGGACAGTTTCGGCTGCTCGCAGAATACTGCGGTGAGCAATCGTTCCCCGGAACGGAGACGCCAGCGTGATCACCGAAGCGATCTCGTCCGGCCTCTGACCTGCGATTGAACGAGCCATGGTTCCACCCAAACTATGGCCAATGAGATGAATCTTTCGACCTGTATCCTTAAGAGCTTTAGTGATGGCTTCGTTGACCCGAGTCTGAATCAGGAGGTTCGGACACTCCGCATTCAGTCCAATGCCTGAGAAGTATGGCTCATAACCAATCCGCCCGATCCAAAAGCGGAGCTGCGACAAATAGTGGTCACTGCCAAGAAAACCCGGAATGATAACGACCGCTGAATGATCGCCGTGCGGGACACCTAATCCGTAGTAAACAGGAGAGGCATGAAGCAGCAAAAGCTCGACCGCAAACAGCGATTCCTTCCAGATTGTAATGTCAGCTTCTGCTTCGTCTTTCCGGAGTTTGACCAGCTGATTCAGCATAAAGAAGTTCACGTACCTGTCGTAACGCTCTCAAACCCAGCCAGTGTTCTTGCGCTGAGTAGGCTGGAACCTCGTGATTAGATGCTTGTATTCAGAAACAGGGCAAGAATATTGCAAACGGGATACGGTGGCGGGTGAACGCCCCTCACTTTCCGCGATGCAGCATAGCGTCTCCGGAGTGTTTCTCGTCTTGCTTTATCTTTGCAAGGCGAAGCGCAATCACAGAGTAGGCGCTCGGATTGAACGCCAGGCCTGCGTGAGTACCTCCAACCTCCACGTCGATTTCGGGGTCGCCCGTCCTGCAACTCCGCCAATCGAGAATCCCGTCATTTCTGGTGAAGATTGCTGTCTGCGGAACCTGGCTGGGGACACTGCGACGGAGAGACTTCATAAAGTCACACCGGCACTTCTCGGTATAGCACTCCGGCCGCACGGAGCCGCCATGCCGGTTCTGAATGACACGTCGGACGACCTCGCTCTCACGAAGTACGCTGGGGTGCAGGGCGCCACCGGGAAATGGTGAGCCAAGCGTGATGATCGACGCTATTGCGTCCGGCCTCTGGATTGCCATGGAACGCGCGATAACGCCGCCAAGACTGTGGCCAACGAGGTGAACTTTTTTCCCGGTATCCTGCTGAGCCTGGTTAATGAGTTCGTCCAAATGGTCCTTGATCAGCAGGTTGGGACATTCCGCATTCAGGTCGATGCCGGAATAGTACGGACGATACCCCAGGCGCTTCAACCAGGCGTACATCACGACAAGATAGACGTCGCTATGCAGGAAACCAGGAATCAAAAAAACTGGTGATCCATCACCATGAGGTACACCGGCGCAGTAGTAGACGGGAGCGGCGTGGAGCAGCAAAAGGTCAATGCCGAACAACGATTCATGCCACTTGATTAATGGCGGCGGTTCGTTCGACTTCCCGTGACTGCCACGACGCGCAACCATCGATATCACCCTGACAGAGCCGTGAAAATGTTACACCTATTCCAGAATCCAGCGGAGTGTCTTCCCGCCGCTTTCTCAAGGCGCCACGGGATGCGCATAACTCCTCACAAGCTGCGAAGTAACAACTTCTCCTATGCGCCGCAACGCCTCCATACTCTGAGGGACATCATAGCCAAACGCCTGGAAATCATGATTCATACCGGGCCATAATTCGAGAGTGACATCGGCCCCCTGTTGTTTGGCTCTTTTTGCAAACTCTTCGATTCCCGGAAGCAGAATCTCTGAAGCTCCTGCTTGTATATAGATTGGTGGAAGGCCTGTCAGATCGGCATTTAAAGGAGAGACGAGCGGATTGCTCCGTTCCTCGAGCGAGCAGAACCAATCGGACCACCGTAAGGCCATTTCCGCAGTGATCCAATCGTACTCTGCATTGACTTGCGCCACGGCGGCGGTGCTCTGAAAGTCTGTTGCCGGTGAAAGGCAAACTGCCAGGCAGGGAGATGGTAGCTTCAGATTTCGCAAAGTTAGGAGCAAGGCCAGCGCGAGGTTGCCTCCGGCAGAGTCACCAAGGACCACCAACTTCTTCGGATCCACCCCCTTCTGCAACAACCATTGGTAGGCAGTGACTGCGTCCTCGAGTTGTGCGGGGAACTTGTGCTCTGGCGATAGGCGATAATCCGGTGCAAACAGTTGGGAGTTAGTTGAGAGCGTAACCAGTGCGGCCAGATTGTTGTAGAAGCTTCTTGGATAAAACGAATATCCTCCGCCGTGCAGATACAGAATCGATAACCCGGAGTCGATGCCCGGAGGAATGAACCAGGCTCCCTTGAGATCCTTCTGAACGATATCCACAGTGCTTACCTTTGACAGCGCGGCGCTGGGAATTGCAACGGAATCGAGGTATCTCCTAGCTTCCTTAACATCCGATATTTCAAATGCAGCATGTAACTGCCGCCGCATGACCTCTGTGCCAACCTCCATTGCCAGGTTCCATGAGGCGCAACGCGGACCATGCAGCAGCCGTCGGAGGGAAACCTCTGCGGCGGTCCTGCACAGCATCGCGGCGCTATGAGCCCGATACCGCGCAGGACCGCTGAATTGTAATCTGACGTTCACTTGGTTCCCACTGGGAGCGCCGGTGTTTAAGCTGGTGCGAGTGCAAGTTAAGTTGCTTTCGCTCCGTTTAGTTGCTCCCGCAGCATCTGCTTATTGATCTTCCCGGTTGAAGTTTTAGGCAGTGCAGCCTGAAAGACGACACAAGACGGTATTTTGAACTTGCCCAGATATCTGGCGATGTGTTCACAAATTTCGCTTTCAGTTGCCGCAGTGCCGGGACGCAACTGAATGACGGCGCAAATCTTTTCCCCAAATTCTTCGTCATGCATACCAACCACCGCTGTTTCCGCAATCGATGGATGCAGATAGATTACCTGCTCAATCTCGCTGGGAGAAATATTTTCACCGCCCTTTATGATCAAATCCTTCTTCCGGTCGGTAATGTACAGATACCCATCATTATCCAGGTATCCGACATCTCCGGTATGGAACCACTGGTCGCGGAACGATCCGTTCTGAGCTTCAGGATCGTTCCAGTAACCGGGCGTAATGCTAGCTCCCTGAATGCATATCTCGCCCACGGTAGGCGGCGGGAGAGCTCGTCCTTCATCGTCCACGATGCGGATCTCAAAACCCGGGCAAGGCCATCCCGATGAGCCCATCCGATAGGATTCGTGGTCGCCGTAGCATGAGATAAAACCTGCCTCAGACATTCCATAGCCTTGGTCAACTCGGCATCGGAAGGCCTGCTGGAAACTCAGCCGTAGCGGTTCGGGAAGACCCGCTCCGCCGGTAATAATCCGGTACAGACTCGAGAAGTCGTACTTGGAACGCTCCGGGTGATGCAGCAGGTATGCCAGCATGGTCGGCACCATCAGAACATAGCCGATTTGATATTGCTGTATCGCATTGAAGATCGACACCGGTTCAAACTGCCGCATAAGTACCGACGAAAATCCCCAGCGATTCGACAATTGGATCATCAGCACGCCGAAGATATGATTCATCGGTAGAACGTGCAGGATTGGGCGGCGTGGTAACGACGGGTTTACGCGATGCACAGCCTCCAGTGCCGCTGGGATGTTCCCATGCGTCAGAATTACCCCCTTGGGACGGGCGGTGGTTCCCGACGTGTACAGAAGCAGCGCGATGTCGCTCGCCTCACGGTCGACCGGAGTAGATAGCGGAGAAATGCCTGCAATATCGGGAACAATATTCTGGAAACCTGCGACGCTGCTTTCTCCAAAACAAAGTAAGCGCGGTGATACCTGGCTGCTGTCCACCGCCTCTCGTACTCGCGGCGCAAGCGAAGCATAGGTCAGCACGGCAGATGCTCCGGAGTTGTTGAGCGCATAGGCCAGCTCTGGAACAGACCACAGCGGATTCACTGGAACCATGACCGCCCCTGCGGTCCAGACAGCCTGGAAGGTGGCAGTCAAGTCGGGAGTGTTTGGCATGACGGTAAGGACACGATCTCCTGGCTGTATGCCTCTTTCGACCAGCAGTCGGGCGATTCGGCCCGCATAGAGGAGTTCATCGAAGTTTGTAATGCTTCGGCCTTCGTAGTGCAGCCGGGTGTATATGCCATATCGCTCAAAGTTCTCCTGTTCCATGAGAGCGACGTTGGAATGTCCTTTTGCAATTGAAGCTGGCTTGATGCTGAAAGAAGACATCGCGACTGCCTCCATTCTGAAAGGGGCACGGACAGCGTCAGCTCAAGACGGCATTAAGATTGCCGGCGCAGTTTTAAGCTGTGCAGCCATAACACGCCCCGGGGGTTCGGTGTAGAAGATGGCGGGCCGGGTTGGCAGAGATGTATGCATTTGTGGCAATAATAACAACGCGTTCCAATTTGGGAACGAACGGTCGTTATTTTTCATGCCCGTGAGGCGGGTGGGATAAATCCCATGGCTCGCTCCGCCAATGCGGTAATCGTCAAGCTGGGGTTAACTCCCAGGTTTGCCGCGACCACCGAGCCATCGCAGATGTACATATTCTGGTAACCAAAGACACGGTGCCTGCTGTCTACCACGCCGTCCTCGGTGGACTCGGCGATGACGCATCCTCCAAGACAGTGCGCCGTGCCCGGGACATCGAACAGTATCTCCGGGAGCATGCTCATCGCTGTGCCACCGGCCGTGCGAGCAAACCGCTCCGCGAACTCGTTGGCTTTGGGAATATAGGTAGGAACCTTGTCGCCGCGGCTCACCAGAAACTTTCTGAACGGCCAGAACCAGACGCGCTCCCAGCACATGTCAATATGGCTATCCAGAGCCTGCATGCAGAGCAGAATCACACACTCCCTCGCCCACCCGAAGGGTTGCAGCACCCGCAGCGTTTTAATTGGATGACAAAGCATGGATACCGTCAGGTTCTTAAGCCAGAGCCCCACCCGTCCACTCCCCGGACGCCCGCCGGTCAAAGTGGTTGCAAGAAACGACATCACATCCGAACCCTTGGGATACCGTACGGCTTCCACGTGCGTGTGTTCATCGATGTAGACGCCGGACCCGATGGCAACGCCCTTCGACAGATCGTCGCGAGAGCCGGGAACACGTACACCGATCAGCGATTCGGAGTTTGTGCGAATATGCTTTCCGAGATGGTCACTGATTGCGGGAAGCGAACGACTTTCCTTGAGGCGAAAGAGAAGCTCCGTGGTTCCCAGAGATGACGCCGCAAAGACCAGGCTGCGGCATGTAAACCGCTGAGGCCGCCTTCCAAACCATGCCAGGGAATCCACTGTGTGAACTGCGTACCCGCGGCTGCCGTCCGCCGCACCATCCAGCGGTTTGACGTCAATCACCTTAGTCTCGGCAAGGACCTGGACGCCGCGCTTCTCTGCCAGATATAGATAGTTTTGGTCCAGCGTGTTCTTTGCCCCGAATCGGCAACCCACCATGCATCCGCCACACGCGTTGCAGGTTGTTCTTTGCGGACCTTCGCCACCAAAGAAGGGATCAGGAACAGTCTTTCCGCGCGGCTCTCCATCGGGAGATTGGAATATGCCGACGTTGGTGCGGTAATACGTCTCTCCGACTCCGAATGCCGTAGCTGCTGTTTTCAGCAGGTGGTCGGCTGGTCCGAGAATGTTGTTCTGGACTATGCCGAGCATCCGGGAAGCGGTCTCATAGTGCTGTGGCATTTCGGCTTTCCAATTGGAGAGCCCGGCCCACGAGCCCATCTCCCAAACCTTATCCGGCGGGCGCAGCAACGTGCTGGCAAAGGTGATTGATCCGCCTCCCACGGCACATCCATGCAGGATGGTGACGTGCTTAAAGAAGCGCATGTTGAAGAATCCGCGTAGTCCAAGGTTTGGGCGCCAGAACCAGCGATGGATTGCCCAATTTGTGTGAGGAAGATTCTGTGGCGTCCAGCGCCTGCCCATCTCGATCACAGCCACCTTGTAGCCCTTCTCCACCAGGCGGAGCGCCGAAACGCTGCCGCCAAAGCCGGAACCAACTACGATGAAGTCGAAATCGAATTCAGGGCCGCTACTCATAGCGACTCCTTTCAGTTGGCTCAACCCTCGGCCCTAGCAGGCCAGGAAGCGCACTCAAGATATCATTGGTCCCTTGAAACGCATATTGCCCGAAACCGGCCGCGGCCAAAGACGTGTACTCGCCGAGCGGATTCTGCGAGAATAGGGCGGTCTGGTCAATCACTCTGAATAGGCGGTGAGAAAGATGTCTGTCCCAGGCATCGCGCTGGCGGCAAAGCAACTCGGGTCTGTTGCGCCGGTGGCGTGCATTGATCTGGACGGAACCCTGCTAGCTTCCGACCTGCTCTGGGAAAGTCTTCTCGGTTACATTCGGCAGAATCCGCTGGGAATTCTGTTGCTTCCTTTCTGGCTTCTTCGAGGGCGGGCATTTACAAAGGAACGCCTCGCACGCGGCAGTTTCATCGATCCTGAGCATCTTCCCTACCGTGAGAGCGTGCTCAAAACCGTTGTGGAGTTACGACGTGCCGGAGCCGCACGCATCGTCCTGGCCACAGCTTCCCACATCACGCTCGCCCGCCAGGTCGCGCAGCATCTCGGTATCTTTGATGACGTAATCGCCACCGAGGGTGAGCTGAATTTAAAGGGAAAAGTTAAAGCTGAGGTTCTAGTTGAACGCTTCGGAAACAACTTCCTTTACATCGGTGACAGCACGGCGGACCTCGCCGTCTGGTCGCAAGCACGGCAGGGAGTGGTAGTAGGGAGCACAACCCTGGCACGCAACGCCGCCTCCGTCACCGAGGTGATAGGAGTAATTGAGCCTGTGGCTGTTGGTTGGGAAGCATATTGGAAGGCTTTGCGTCCGGGCCACTGGAGCAAGAACACCCTCATGCTGCTGCCGCTGCTGCTGGCGCACCGATGGTCCGCGATCCTCTGGGGCAGGACCCTGCTGGGGATGTTTCTCTTCGGACTTGCGGCTTCCGGAATCTATGTGCTCAACGATCTGCTCGATCTTCCCAGCGATCGCAAGCATCCCTGGAAAAATTTGCGCCCCTTCGCTTCTGGCCAAATCTCCATTGCGCATGGTGCTGCCATGGCGCCCGGTCTGCTGGCCATTGCCATTGGCTTTGGTTGGTTCTGGCTTGGATATCGTTTTGCCGCCGCCGTGGCATGTTACTGTGCAATCTCGCTCGCGTATTCGCTGTATTTCAAACGCAAGCCGTTGGTGGACGTCTTTGTTCTGACCAGCTTTTACGCCATTCGAATTGTCACCGGCGCGCTCATCACCAGAACTCCGCTCTCCCATTGGTTCCTGATCTTTTCCATGTTCTTCTTCTTCAGTCTTGCACTGGCCAAGCGCTACAGTGAGCTGATGCACGCGCGCGAGTTGCTGGGGTCGGGAAACTCCGGCAGAGGTTACCGAGCTGAAGATTCGCCGTTGATCTCTACCATGGGCGTGGCGAGTGCGTTTTCGGCCATCATCGTCTTCAGCTTTTATCTCAGCAGTCCAGAGTTGACGGTGTTGTATCCGCATCCTGCACCGATGATGTTGATCTGTCCTCTGCTTCTTTATTGGCTGGTTCGCGTCTGGCTGCGAGCCGGGCGCGGTGAGTTGCATGAGGACCCGGTCACCCTGGCAATGCGCGACCCGATGAGTTACAAGGTTGGCTTCGCCTGCCTGCTCTGCATTCTGCTCACATTCCTATGGCGATAAAACCAATGACTTCCGGATTAGAGACTGAAACTGCTGCAACACCTGCGAACACTTCAGGTAGCCAACCTTTGCCGGTGCCCCCTGGCAATAACGCATATAAGAGCTGGGGTAACTACCCAACGGCGGCGCACCGCAAAGTGCTGCGCCCAACGTGGATGGATGAAATTACCATTGGCCTGCTGAGGGAAAACGCTCCGCTGCTGGCTCACGGCATGGGGCGCAGCTATGGCGACTCCTGCCTGAACGACGGCGGAACCCTGATGGACATGCGCGGCCTGGATCGCATTCTTCATTTCGATCCGGAGCGCGGAACCATTCTCTGCGAGGCGGGAGTTTCACTTGGCGAGATCTTGCTCGTCGCGGTGCCGCGCGGATGGTTTCTGCCGGTCACTCCGGGAACCAAGATGGTGACCATCGCAGGTGCCATCGCGAATGACGTTCATGGAAAGAATCATCATGTGGAAGGCACCATGGGCTGCCACGTGGAACGCTTCGAACTGGTGCGCTCAACCGGCGAACAACTCCTATGCTCGCCCGACGAAAACCCGGAACTGTTCGCCGCAACCATCGGAGGTCTCGGCCTAACGGGAATCATCTTGTGGGCAGAGCTGCGGCTGAAAAGAATCGCCAGCTCTCAGATCGAGATGGAGACGGATCCGTTTTCGACCTTCGACGATTTCATTCAGCTCAGCAGCGACGGCGAGGGAAGAAAATTTGAGTACACCGTCGGATGGCTGGATTGCCTGAGTGGACGCAAAACCCGCGGCATCTTCATGCGAGGCAATCATGCTGCCGCCGGAGAGCTGCGTACACATCCGCGAAGCAGCCACCTCACGGTACCGTTCATGCTGCCGGGCTTCACCTTGAATCGACTTTCCATCTGGGGATTTAACACTCTTTACTATGCTGCGGGCCGCATGAAGAGCGGAGACCGCCAGGTGCATTACGATCCCTTCTTCTATCCCCTCGACAAGATCAACAACTGGAATCGCATCTACGGCAAGGGCGGCTTCACACAGTATCAATGCGTGGTCCCAGTCAGCGAGGCCGCGGTCTTCCAGGAGATTCTGGAGCGAATTGCTCGCGCCGGGCAGGGCTCGTTTCTGAGTGTGGTCAAAAAGTTCGGCAGCGTGCAATCGCCGGGCATGATGTCGTTTCCAAGACCGGGGCTGACTCTCGCACTGGACTTCCCTTTCCGTGGCGAGAAAACCCTGAAACTCTTCGCCATGCTCGATGAATTGGTACTGGCCGCCAAGGGCGCACTCTATCCCGCCAAGGACCCACGCATGAGCCGAGAGATGTTCCGGGCTTCGTATCCACGTCTTGAAGAGTTCCGCAAATATGTGGACCCGGCACTGAGTTCCAGCTTCTGGCGGCGGGTTGCAGGAGAGCAGAGATGATCCGGAACCTGGTCGTACTGGGAGCAACTTCCAAAATCGCGCAGGAGGTTGCACGCATTGCGGCAGAAAAGGGTTCTGCACTGCTGCTGGTGGCGCGCAGCCAGCAGCGCCTGGATGCCGTAGCAGGCGACCTTTTGGCGCGCGGCGCAACCTCTGTGCAGGTGATCGCAGCCGACCTGGCGGATATCTCGCATCATGCGGAGTTGTGGGCGCAGATTGAGCAACAGATGCCGCAGATCGACGCGGTGCTATTGGCCTATGGCTCTCTCGGCGACCAGAAGCGCTCAGAAGATTCGCTCGACTTTGCCCTGCAGGAGTTGAACACCAACTTCACCAGTGCGGTAAGTCTGCTGACCCATGCCGCCGCCGTGCTGGAGCGCAACCAACGTGGCGTGCTGGCCGTGATCACCTCGGTTGCCGGCGATCGCGCCCGGCGTTCGAACTACGTCTATGGCACAGCCAAAGGCGCGCTCACGCTCTTCGCCCAGGGACTGCGCGCCAAGCTCTTCTCCAGCGGCGTGCGGGTGCTCACCATTAAACCCGGCCCGGTGGATACACCGATGATTGCGCACATGAAGAAGGGGCTGCTGACAGCATCCCCGCAGTATGTCGCCGCCACCATCTACCGTGCGATGGACTCAGGCAAGTCGAATGTCATCTACGTGCCGGCCTACTGGCGCGCCATTATGACTGTCATCCGAGCAATTCCTGAGAGCGTAGCGAAGAAACTCAACTTCTGACTCTTGTGTAACTGAAAACGAATCAGGCTCGTCCCGCGAACTCCCGCGTCTCCGTGGACACTTTGACTTTCTCACCCTCTTTAATGAAGAGAGGAACGCGAATCTCGATGCCGGTTTCCAGCTTGGCAATCTTAGTCACACTGCCGCTTGACGTGTCTCCGCGGGCACCAGGCTCGGTGTAGGCGACTTCCAATTCGACGTGGATGGGGAGTTCTAAGCCGATCGGATTGCCATTGTACTTATGCAATTCGATGATGGCTCCCTCGACGAGGAAGTCCAGGGCATCTCCGATCATGTCCCCGGAGAGAGTGAGGGTCTCGAAGCTCTCCTGATCCAGGAAGTGCGAACCGTCTCCGTCGCTGTACAGGTAGGATGCCGGTACCTTCTCGAGGTCCGGGTCTTTGAACTTGTCGCTGGCCTTGAACGTCTTGTCAAAGACCGCGCGGGTGAGGAGGTTGCGCATTTTCAGGCGAACCAGGGTCTGACCGCCACGAGCGGTGGGAGTATTCACCTCAACATCCAGGCAGAGATATGGGGTGTTTTCGAATTCGAAGAACATCTTGCGCTTTACGTCGATAGCGTCGATTAATGCGGCCATAATTTCCTTAAGCAGGGGATTCCACTGGGGAGATTCCACTTCTGAATCAGGGTAAATAGTGAACACCCATAGGATAACAGGTGAGCATGGCCGCTTCGACAAGCGTGTTTAAAGAGGGATCAAAACACGATCTTCATTGCCGGTTTCGCTGGAGATAGTTCCACGCGCTGCGAATGATCTCTTCCAGTTCAGGATACTGCGGCTTCCAGCCAAGTTCGGCTCGTATCTTTGCCGAACTGGCCACCAACGTCGCAGGATCTCCCGCACGGCGTGGTTCAACCGTGGCGGGGATTTTGTGACCGGTAACGCGCCGCGCGCACTCGATGACCTCCCGCACGCTGAAGCCCTGCCCATTGCCCAGGTTGTAGATAAGTTGCGCAGACTCCTTTCGAGAACGCAGCGCGCCAAGTGCAAGCAGGTGTGCGCTCGCAAGGTCGGTGACATGCACATAATCGCGCACGCAGCTTCCATCCGGAGTGTCGTAGTCCCCGCCAAAAATGCTGATGTGGTCTCGCTCGCCGCCGGCAACCTGCAGAATGATCGGAATCAGATGAGTCTCGGGATCATGATGCTCGCCAAGGTTCTCGGTCGCTCCGGCAGCATTGAAGTAGCGCAGGCTGGCGTAAGAGAGGCCGTGTATCCGGTGAAACCATCCCAGCATCTGCTCCACCATGAGTTTAGATTCGCCGTAGGCATTCGTTGGATGAAGTCTGTCGCTTTCAAGGATGGGAGTGCGCTCCGGGTCCCCATACAGCGCGGCCGTTGACGAAAAGACAAAGTACGGAACCTTGTTGGCAACAATGGTTTCCAGCAGGGTAAGAGCGTTGGCCGTATTGTTGCGGAAAAACTTCGCGGGGTCGTGCATCGATTCGCCCGCCTCGATCCAGGCCGCAAAGTGCATCACTGCTTCGGGTTTGTATTCGGCAAATGCCGCTTGCAAACTCGCCCGGTCGCCCACATCTCCCACCACCAGGCGGGCAGCGGCGGATACCGATTCGCGATGTCCCTTACTCAGATTGTCATAGACCACAACGTCGTGACCGGCAGCCACCAGTTGCGAAACTACCACCCCGCCAATGTAACCTGCTCCACCGGAGACAAGAACTCTCATGCTTGGCAATCTTCCTTCCTAGCAACAACGTTGCTCTACCAACAGCACTTCAGCTCCGCCTCCGCGCAAGCAGCGCCGAGGATACCGGAGATCATGCGTTAGTGTAACTCCTGGTGCGAACTGCAGGTTGTGAACTCGCCTTCACTGGCGGCTCGTGCGTTTTTCAGCGCGCCGAGGCGCGACTCTGTGATATAACCTTCCAACTTTGTCCGAAGATTCCAGCGCGATGGGCAGTTTACTCACATCACATTTCCCCGGGAGCCAAACATGGCAGTAGCGGCAGCAGCACAGCCGGTGTACTCCTCCGAGCAGCTCGTCTCCTTGCTATCTCAAATCCTCGATGAACGGCGCATCCTGGTGCGCCCAATCGACCTCATTGCCCACGCCGCCGATGCCGGCTTCTACCGTCTCATTCCCCAAGCCGTGGTGCAGGCCTCCAGTGAGCAGGAGATAGCGCATCTCTTCCGGTTCAGCCATGAGCACGCCTTGCCCATCACCTTCCGCGCCGCCGGAACCAGCCTCTCCGGGCAATCCATCTCAGATGGTTTGCTGGTGGAGATCGCACGCAATTTCCGAAACATTGAGGTGCTGGAAAACGGCAACAAAGTCCGCGTCCAGCCCGGAGTCATTGGCGCCAACGCCAATCGCATTCTGCTTCCCTATGGCGCAAAGATCGGCCCTGATCCTGCCTCCATCGCCACATGTACCCTGGGAGGGATTCTCTCCAACAATTCCAGTGGCATGTGCTGCGGCGTCGAACAAAACGCCTTTCACACGCTTGCATCCATACGCTTTCTGCTTCCCTCCGGCACCGCCATTGACACTGCTGCGCCGGATGCGGATGAGCTCTTTCATGCCCGCGAGCCGGTACTGGCGCGCGGAATCCTCGAACTCAAATCCCGGATTGAGCAAGACAGCGCTCTGGCCGAGCGCATTCGCCGCAAGTACCGCACCAAGAACACCACTGGCTACAGCTTGAATGCCTTCCTCGATTTCGACCGTGCCGTGGACATCTTTGCCCACCTGCTGATCGGCTCAGAAGGTACGCTGGCTTTCATCTCTGAGGCGGTTCTGAACACCGTTCCCGAGCTACCGGTGAAGTACACCGGCCTTTTGCTCTTCCCCGATCTCTATGCCGCCTCAGAATCCATCGTGCCGCTGCGTCAGGCTGGCGCTAAGGCCTTGGAGATCATGGACCGTGCTGCGATGCGCTCGGTGGAGGATCAGGCCGGAACGCCGCCGGTACTCAAAACTTTGGCCGACGGCGCCGCCGGATTGCTCGTCGAGTTTCAGTCTGCGTCGGAATCCTCCCGCGCCAAACTGGAGGCCCTGGCAGCCGACTCTACTTCGAGCCTCAAACTGCTCGAACCCGCGCAGTTTACTCACTCCGCCGCGGTCCAGGCCGCGCTCTGGAAGATTCGCGCCGGAATGTTCCCTTCCGTTGGCTCCGTCCGCCGGAGCGGCACCACGGTCATCATCGAAGACGTCGCCTTCCCCATCGAGCACCTTGCCCCCGCCGCGCAAGAACTGAACGTCCTGTTCGGCCGTCACGGTTATGACAACGCCATCATCTTTGGGCACGCCAAAGATGGCAATCTGCACTTCGTTGTCACCCAGTCCTTCAACGACCAGCGCGCCATCGATCAGTACTCGCGCTTCATCGACGATCTGGTGAAACTGGTGGTCAACCGCTTCGATGGAGCCCTCAAGGCCGAGCATGGTACCGGACGCAACATGGCTCCGTTCGTCGAAACCGAGTGGGGCGGCGAGGCCTACCAGATCATGCGGCAGCTTAAGTCGCTGGCCGATCCCACCGGACTGCTCAATCCCGGAGTCCTCATCAACTCCGACCCGCGCGGGCATCTTAAGGACCTCAAACGCTTCCCTACGGTTGAGCCTGAGATCGACAAATGCATTGAGTGTGGCTACTGCGAGCCGCGCTGTCCCAGCCGCGACCTCACTCTCACTCCGCGCCAGCGCATCGTGGTCAGGCGCGAGATGGCGCGCCAGCAGCAACTCGGCGGCAGCGAGCTATTCAATCTGCTGGATCGCGATTTTCCCTACATGGCACTGGACACCTGCGCCGCCGACGGACTATGCGCTACCACCTGCCCGGTCAGCATCGATACCGGCCAGCTGGTCAAGCGCTTCCGCGCCCTGCGCAATTCTCCTTTTTCCAAGACTGTTGCCAGGGTTACCTCCGACAATTTTGCGCTGATCGAATCCCTCGTTCGCCTCGGACTCAACATCGCGCACTTTGCACAGCACATCGTCGGACTCGGCGGCATGAAGGCGATTACCGGAGCCATGCGCAAAATGATCGGCTCCAACATGCCGGTGTGGAGCGCGGAGATGCCCTATGGGACCCGGGGCGGCATTCCACGAACCAACCGGCTTGTCGCGCAGGCCGTTTACTTCCCTTCATGTATCTCGCGAGCCATGGGACACCTGCCCGGCGAGCCTGACGAAATCTCTCTGATGCAAGCGACGGTTGCCGTCGCCGCGCGCGCTGGCGTGCCCCTCTGGATTCCTGAAAATGTGGAAGGAAACTGCTGCGCCACTCCTTATTCGTCCAAGGGATTCGAGGAAGCCCGCGATGCCATGCTGAACCGCACAATTGAAAACTTCTGGCTCTGGTCCAGTGAAGGCGCACTACCCATCATGGTTGACACCAGCCCCTGTGCCTACGGCCTCGTCCATGCGCGCGAATACCTGACACCGCAGAACCAGCAACGCTTCGACCGGCTCAAGATTGTGGACAGCATCGATTTCGTTCACGATCAACTGCTTCCCAAACTCAAGGTGAATCATCCCGAGCGCTCCGTCGCGCTACACCCCGTCTGCTCCACCGTCAAAATGGGACTAAGCGGGAAGCTCGAAGCCATTGCGCGAAAATGCAGCGGAGAAGTCTTCGTACCGCCCAGCCTTGGCTGCTGCGCTTTTGCCGGAGATCGCGGCTTTATGGTTCCCGAGCTCACCGCCTCGGCCACCTCCGGCGAGGCCGCTGAAATCAAGGCCCACAAACACGACGCGTGTTACTCCAGCAGCCGTACCTGCGAGATCGGCCTCACCCGCGCCACCGGCGAAGTCTGCCGCTCCTACCTATACCTTTTGGAGAAGGTGACCCGCGAATGAGCCGAACTGTTTCGCGCTACTCATCCGGATGATCGTCCCGGCGCTCAGCGCGGCCCATAGCGCAAACAAAGTGCCGTGCAATCATCGGCCAATGGCGTTTCGGCGCGGTAGGTATCGAGCGCGTCGAAAAGCCGGCCGAGTGAAAACTCAGAGGCCAGCGCCTCACCCAGTCCCCGGTCGCCGAAGAACTCTCCTGTGGGGTCTTCCGCCTCGGCGACACCATCGGTAATCAGCAGTACGCGGTCGCCCTCCTGCAATTGCACCTTCGCGCTGTTAAAGGTGCTCGGAGAGATCAGCCCCACAGGCAGGTTCTCGTTATCCAGGTTGCGGATGGCCCCGCCGGAGTACAGCAGTGGCTTGACGTGGCCGCAGTTGATGTATTCCAGCTCCCCGTTCTCATACAGCTTCATCATCAGCAGGGTTGCATATTTCTGGCCCACAATTTTGTTGTAGACATATAGGTTCAACCCTTCCGCAATCTGCTCCAGCGGAAGTCCCTGGCGCAGTTGCGGATCAATCGCGCCCTGTAACACCGAAGCCAGCAGAGCCGCCGGAATTCCCTTACCGGAAACGTCGGCTACTACCGCTGCCACGCAGTCTTTCAGTCGAATGACATCGTAAAAATCTCCGCCAACCTCTTTGCAGGAGATGTTACGCGCCTCGACCTCGGCAAACGAGAGCGACGGAATCTTCACCTCCATCATGCTCTGCTGAATCGTCGAAGCGATGGCCAGCTCTCTCTGATAGGCCAGCGCCTCCTCCTCGGACTTCACCAGGCAGGCATTTTCGACCAGCGCCGCGGCCTCACGGGCAATAGCGCTGATCAGTTCGTGGCTCACCTCCGGCAGTTTTCCCTTCCCGATTCTGCTGTCCAGGTAGAGCACGCCTATGACTCCATGCTCGCCGTCTTTGCCGTCGCGGAACTGGGACTTGCGCAATGGAATGCAGACGATGCTGCGCAGATCGTGGGCAATGATGCTCTCCCGCCCGGTCATTCCCGGATCGCCAACGCTCATCACAAAATCCTCGGACGACGCAATCACATCATGCAGCACCGATTTTGAAATTCCCTGGGCTTCGGCTAAGACCTCGCCACGATCGGTCCGTCCAGCTGCTAACTCCAACCGGCCGTTTTCTTTGCACAGAAACACAAAACCGCGTTCCGCCTTGGTGAGCCGCAGCGATGACTCCAATAGGCTCATGAGCACTTCGCTCAGCACCGAAGAGGAATTCATCGCCCGTGCGCCCTCGATGAACATCCTCAACAAATGCAGTTCCCCAGGACCGCTCGACGGTGTCTGCCGTGAGACGATCAGCGAGAGAGGCTCATGTGACTCCGAAAATCCGCCGGACGGCATCTGCCCATCCTTAAAGATCAGGTAGCTTTCGCCGGTCGAGCCGAGTTCAATCCGGTCTCCTCCCTTTAGTCGCCGCTCTTGAACCGCTTGCCCGTTGACGCAGGTTCCGTGGCTGCTGCCTTGGTCCACAATGAAATACTCGGAACCACGCTGCTCAATCTGGGCGTGCCTGCGTGACACGTGAACTTCCGGAATCACCACGTCACAATCCGCACGGCGTCCGATGGTGACCACCGGCTTGCTGAGCACATAGCGCGTCTGAGCACCGCCAACAACGATCACAAGTTCCACTGGCGCCGCCATTTCCATCGGTAATGCGCTCATCGTTTACCTCCTCACCGCTCGCGCTCCTGCGCGGCTCACAATTGAACTGGTAGCTGGTTGGATGCCGATTCTCCTGATCCAGTTCACGGGCTTCCAACCCAATCTGAATGTCTTCTGCGCGCTAATTGGCCTCTCTGCTTTAGAATGACCGGGTACCCTTGGCCGTCAAGGAAAGACATGGAACATACCCTGCTCACCGCCCGGCTCACCCGCTCCGTCCTTCTTTCGGAGAAAACCAAACATCTCGAATTCGATATCGAAGAGCTCTCGTCGTTCGACTTCGTCGCCGGGCAGTTCATCTCGGTCAGAGAACCACGAGGCGACAAGTTCGTCACTCGCGCCTACTCCATCGCCTCTGCGCCGCGCGGCAACAATACCTTCGATCTCTGCCTGAACCGCGTCGACGAAGGCTTCATGTCCAACTTCCTCTGTGATCGCCTTGTGGGAGAAACCGCCCGCTGCCACGGTCCGCACGGACTTTTTGTGCTCAAGCCGGAGGTTCAGGACGTAATTTTTGTCGCCACTGGCACCGGTGTCGCGCCCTTCCGCAGCATGGCGCAACACCTGTTCGGAAAAGACGGCAGCGGCCAGCAGCGCCACAACGGACGTCAGATCTGGCTCGTCTACGGCACCCGTTACGCGGAAGACATCTACTACCGCGAAGAGTTCGAGCAGCTCGCGGCTGAGCATCCCAATTTCCACTACATCTCCACCCTCAGCCGCCCACCGGCAAACTGGACCGGAGGCCGGGGTTATGTTCAGGAGTACCTTCGCAACATCGTAGGCGAACGCACCGACATGCACGCCTACATCTGCGGACTCAATGAGATGGTCTCCGCCGTGCGGAATCTGTTGATCAACGAGTGCGGATGGGATAAGAAGCGCGTCATCTACGAGCGTTACGACTAGCGCTCGTCAACCGTCCTTGTCCAGCCGTACCTGAACTCGCTGGCTCCATGCACCCAGGAAAGCAAAGTAGAAGTCAGCGCAAGCCATGCCATAGCGATACAATCTCGTCGGGGTTTCTACCCCGAGGGAAAAGGCTTACACAATGCATACCACCCGCCTCACCCGCTTGCTCGTACTTGCACTGTTGATGCTGGCCCTGTCGGCTGCATCGTTTGCGGGCATTATTGTGTCGATCACAGTTGCCCCGCCGCCGCTTCCGGTCTATGTACAGCCAGTGTGCCCTCAGCCGGGCTACATGTGGACTCCCGGCTACTGGGCCTGGAGCGATGAAGGCTACTACTGGGTTCCTGGCACGTGGGTTCCCGCGCCCGCCGTAGGCTTGCTCTGGACCCCAGGCTACTGGGGCTGGGTGAATGGATATTACCGCTGGAACGCCGGATATTGGGGTCCGCATATCGGCTTTTACGGCGGCGTAAACTACGGCTTTGGCTACGGCGGCGTCGGATTCTTCGGCGGTGAATGGCGCCATGGCGGATTCTTTTACAACAGTGCGGTGGTAAATGTTGGCGGCGCCCATATCACCAACGTCTATGTGGACAGAACCGTCATCGTCAACAACACAACCGTCAACCATGTGAGTTTTAACGGCCCTGGCGGCATTCAGAGAGCTCCTAATCCGGCAGAGCAGGCCGCGATTCACGAGAGCCACGTCCAGCCAACGCCTCAACAGACGCAACATGAAACCGCCGCCAGCCGCAATCCTCAGCTGCTGGCAAAGAACAACGGCGGCAGACCTGCAATTGCGGCCACTGCAAAAGCTGGCGATTTTTCTCCCCGTAGCGCAGTTCCAGCCCGGGCCGCAGGCGGCAAAGTCGCTCCCGCCAGCCTGGGCGCCACGGCGAGATCCATGCCACCGTCAGCCAGGAGCACAACGGTAGCCCGCCCTCCCGCAAGTAGCACGAGCGGTAGCCATAACGTTTCAAGGCCACCAAACACCGGCAGCAGACCGTCATCGCCCGCCGCCACAAATACGGCTTCCAGGCCTCCGGCCTCCACAATGTCGCAGCGTCAGCCGCCGTCCGGTTCACGTCCACCCGCTCCGGCTTCGCGTCCCAGTGCGCCTCCCCGTGCGGCTGCACCGCAGGCGCACTCCACGCCGCCGGCCCATACCAACGCACCGCCGGCACGTCCTCAGAAGGAAAACGAAAAACGCTAATTCGGCAGCCGCGCTACCCAGCAGCACCCCTCATCAGGCAAATCCTTGATGTGGGGTGCTTTTCTTTTGGGCGCTGCGTTGAAAGTTTCCCAGCGCTTCTGCCGCTCCCGCACCCCCACAACCGCCCCCCAGCTTGCCGAGCTACCATCCAATCAATGACTTAGCCTTATCAGCTCGGATTTTTTCTCTTCGTGCATCCTGCACGTGGCTCTCATCATCTATTAAGTTGACAGTAAGTCACTCAGGTTCTATCATCGCAGCTATATTAGGTTCTGAGTAGGGCGTTCGGCGACGATCCGTCGGGTTCGGTGGCTCCTGCGGGAGTGCCAACCTCAACATATTTCAGCTTTTCCGCAGGAGGCATAAGAACCATGGCAAAAATCATCGGCATTGACTTGGGAACCACAAATTCGGTTGTAGCCGTAATGGAAGGCGGCGAGCCAAAGGTGATCCCCAATGAAGAGGGCGGTCGCACCACACCTTCCGTAGTCGGCTTCACCAAGACGGGCGAGCGTCCCGTCGGCCAGGTCGCCAAGAATCAGGCTATTACCAACCCCGAGAACACCGTCTTCTCCATCAAGCGCTTCATGGGACGACGCTATGACGAAGTCAGCGAAGAGATGAAGATGGTGCCCTACAAGGTGGTGCAGTCGGGCGACCACGTGGCCATTGAGGCGCAGGGCAAGGAGTACACCCCGCCCCAGGTCTCGGCCATGATTCTGCAGAAGCTGAAGAAGGCTGCCGAGGATTATCTTGGCGAGCCGGTCAGCGAAGCCGTGATTACGGTTCCGGCATATTTTAATGACTCGCAGCGTCAGGCCACCAAGGATGCCGGCAAGATCGCCGGACTCGACGTCAAGCGCATCATCAACGAGCCCACGGCAGCCGCGCTCGCCTATGGCCTCGACAAGAAAAAGGATGAGACCATCGCCGTCTACGACTTTGGCGGCGGCACCTTTGATATCTCGATCCTCGAGGTCGGTGAAGGCGTCATTGAGGTCAAATCCACCAACGGCGACACCCACCTGGGCGGTGACAACATCGACCAGCGCGTGGTTGGCTGGTTGGCCGACGAGTTCCGCAAGGACTACGGCCTGGACCTGCGCAGCAAAGGCAACGAAATGGCGATGCAGCGTCTGCGCGACGCCGCTGAGCGTGCCAAGATCGAGCTGTCCACCACCATGCAGACCGAGATCAATCTGCCATTCATCACGGCAGACGCCTCCGGTCCTAAGCACCTGGTCAAGACGCTGACCCGCGCCAAGCTTGAAGAGATGGTGCGCGACCTGATCGACAACTCGATCAAGCCCTGCGTGCAAGCCCTCAAGGACGCCGGCATCGACTCCAGCAAGATCGACGAAGTCGTGCTGGTCGGCGGCCAGACGCGCATGCCGATGATTCAGCAGAAGGTGAAGGAGTTCTTCGGACGCGAGCCTCATCGCGGTGTCAATCCCGATGAAGTTGTGGCCATCGGTGCGGCCATTCAGGGCGGCGTTCTGCAGGGAGAGGTCAAAGACCTTCTGTTGCTCGACGTGACCCCGCTATCGCTTTCCATTGAGACCTATGGCGGCGTTGCCACCACCATGATTCCGCGCAACACCACGATTCCGACGCGTAAGAGTGAGAATTTTTCAACCGCGGCCGACAATCAGACGTCTGTAGAGATTCACGTCCTGCAGGGTGAGCGGCCCATGGCGGCGCAGAACCGCACCTTGGGCAAGTTCCATCTTTCCGGCCTTCCGATGGCGCCGCGCGGCGTGCCGCAGATCGAGGTCACCTTTGACATCGACGCCAACGGCATCCTCAACGTGACTGCCAAGGATGTTGCAACCGGCAAGGATCAGAAGATTGCCATCACCTCCTCCAGCGGCTTGAGCAAGGAAGAGGTCGAGCGCATGGCCAAGGAAGCCGAGGCGCACTCCGCCGAGGACAAGCAGAAGCGCGAAGAAGTAGAGACGCGTAACCAGCTTGATGCCATGGTCTACCAAGTTGAGAAAATGCTGAAGGAGAACGGCGACAAGATCTCCGGCGGCGAGCGCGGCGAAGTTGAAAACGCTCTCGGCGACGCCAAGAAATCCTTGGAGACCGGCGATCACAAATCGATGCAAACCGCTCGCGATCGCCTGCAAGCTGCATCTCACAAATTAGCTGAGGCGATGTACAAGGCGGCAGCTCCGCCGAACGCCGACGCCGCTGCTGGGCAGCCGGGCGCGGAGCAACCGAAGACCGAAGCCAAGAAAGATAAAGATGATGGCGTCATCGACGCCGAGTACGTGGACGTGGAGGACAAGAAATAACGCGCCGTTCGCAAGCGCGGGCGGCTCATTCTCGCGGCCGGAGCTGGTAGGCTCTGGCCGCATCGCAAGCGGGTAGTTGGAGCCAAATTGGCTCCTTCGGGTTCACCAAAAGGGGAGTTATGAATTTTGAAGTCAACGGCATTCCGTACTTTCTCACATTTGACGCGAGTGAGGCGCAGTGGTTCTTGCTGACGCCCTCTTCCACCGGCGTCGAGTCGGTGAAGATACACCATGACGGCACGCTGCTGACTGCTCCGGTCATGCATCCGCCGCTCAGTGGAGGCTCGCGACGCGTCAACTAGCTGGCGCCAAGGCCGCAACCAGCTTTCCCTTTTCCTGCCGGTAGCCGTGCGCAACACGTGCGGCCGCCAGCAGCATTCATTTGCGGCTCCCGCGAGAAATGCTTGGCAGAGTTGCAATGACGCAAGTATGCTGGGCGCAGGGTCTTTTAATCAGGGAAACCCAGAAGAAGAACAATGGCCGCAACCGACAAGAAAGACTATTACGCCGTACTCGGTCTGAAGAAGACGGCCACGGCCGATGATGTGCGCAAGGCTTTTCGCAAACTCGCGCGCAAATATCATCCCGACGTAAATCCGGGAGACAAGAAGTCCGAAGAGAAGTTCAAGGAACTCTCCGAAGCCAATGAAGTCCTCAGCGACCCCAAGAAGCGCAAGATTTACGACCAGCTAGGCTTCTACTCTGACAACATCGATCCCAAGGCAGCCGAGGCCTACGCCAACCCTGGCGGTGGCGGCGGTCCCTTCGGCGCCGCAGGCAATCCCTTCGGAGGCTACGATCAGAGGGGGCAGAGTGGCCAGCATGTGGACTTCGATTTCCGCGACTTTGATTTTGGTGGAGCGCAGCAGCCTGGCGGCCGCGGCGGCAGCTTCCGCGACATCTTCTCTGGAATGTTTGGCGGAGGCGCCGCGCAGGAGCCAGCCAACGTCGCTGGTGCCGATGCGGAGTACACCGTCCAGGTGCCTTTCTGGGATTCAATCCGCGGCGCAGAGATGAAGCTCAACATTCAGCGCCCTTCTTCCTTGGGACGCATGACTCCCGAGCCCGTTTCATTCCGGATTAAACCTGGCACCCGCGATGGCCAACGCATCCGCCTCGCCGGTAAGGGAAATGCTGGAGTTCGTGGCGGCCCGCCCGGCGATCTCTACATCATCGTGCACATCGCCGAGCACCCCATCTTTCACCGTGATGCCGACGATATCAGCCTCACCCTGCCCATCCTCCCTTGGGAGGCCGCGCTCGGGGCCAAGATAGAGGTGCCCACCATCGACGGACGCACCGTGCTGCGAATTCCTCCTGGCACCCAGACCGGGCAGAAGCTGCGCATGAGGGAAAAAGGCGTACCATCGGCAACCCGCCCCGGCGTCATCGGGGATCAGATTGTCGAAATCCGTATCGTCATTCCGGAGATCCCCAACGTCGAAGCCAAGGAGCTTTGGCAGAAGCTCGAAAAGCTGCACCCGGAGAATCCCCGGACGGAATTGTGGAGCAAGATTTAGAGCGCGCAGTTGAGCATAGGCAAGCAGGAGCTTGCGCGGTAGAATCGGAAGCAAAAATCTGGCACTCCTATGACCAAACGTAAAGGCAAAGGCGCGTACATGATTTCGGTGGTGGCTGAGATGTATGAAATCCACCCGCAGACTCTCCGACTCTATGAACGCGAAGGTCTCCTCAAGCCTTCACGCAGCGACGGCAACACCCGCCTCTACACCGAAGAAGATCTTAAGCGCCTGGAGTTCATTCTCTCCCTCGCCCGCGATCTTGGCGTCAACATCGCCGGCATCGGCATCATCCTCAACATGCGCGAACGCATGGAGCAGATGCAAATACAGATGCAGGAGTTTGTGAAATATGTGCAGCAGGAAGTCATCTACCGCGCCAATCAGGCTATGCCCAAGGAAGGTCTGGTGCCGGTGCGGAGGCCTATGGTGATTCCTCCCGGAAAGAAGAGATAGCCTCGCCGCGGAGAACTCTGCAGAAAATAGAAATGGGGCCTGCCATGGCCCCGTTTCTATTTGGCGGAGAAAGTATTGAAGCTCTATTTGATCCAGCCCTCCCAGACGGGCTTGCCCTGGGCGTCGCGCATCACCATCACATCGCCATTGCGGGTCACTTCGCGGGCCAGCAACTCCGCTGTGCCGTCCACTGTCAACTGAGAGCCCAGAATCTCCACGGCGTCGCCCTTGGCGAAGGTGATCTCCATCTCTTTCAGAAATTTCTCAGGCGCAACCATCACGTCCATCGGGCCTTTATCGTTCTTCAGCATAATGTGGACGGTGTTACCGGAAGCGGTTTTCACCTCGTCAATGACGCCTTTGATTTTAACTTCGCTGCTCTTGTCGTATCTGATCGCAGGGGCCTGGGCACTTGTCGCGATGGATGCGAGCAGAACAATCAGAGCGGCTGCCAACACCAACCTGAAGGAAACCGGTCGTCGCATGGTTCACCTCTCCTTTCGAGGCTGGGCGGACGGAATCGGGCGGCGATTTAACTCCACCGGCCACGGGCGTCTTTATGCTCGCAAGGTCTCCGCTCATCGCCTCACCTCAACTGGCGTGCGAACCACTCCTCTCTGGTAACTGCCTGAGGTGGTCGCTCGCTAAAGGTCGCAATCAACCTAGTCCGCCTCCCGGTTTTCTACAGTGAGGCCAGTCACAGCAGGTCGTGATACAAGCGACGTAAACAAGCGGCGAGTCCGTGATCTTTCCCCATCAACAATCATCTAATCGAGAGCTGAAGACGCTGCGGCCTGCCGTCACTGGTGCCAGTGAGATCAATCACAGCCGGAGCGGGACGATTGCGACAGACTCTACAGGTTGGAATGCTTTGGAGAGCCCCTATGCCACAGGACTTGAATGGAATACTGCAGATTCTCCGTTATGAGTTGAACTACCTCGAGCAGGGTGGCTTCGAGCGCGATCGCGCATTGCTTGGAACTGAATCTCCCTTCCTCGGGACAATCGCCTGCATTAACTTCGGCGATCCGATCCAAACCCATGCGTGCCGCGAATGTCTGCTGCATCAGTTCGTCCCCGAAGAGAAGCGAACCGAGGACTTCCCTTGCCACCACATTCAGCTCAACGACTCTGGCGAGACCATCGCCGGATTCATCGCGAACAACGATGAGCGCCGCATGGTGAGTGCCCTCGACGGGTGGCTCCGCAACACCATCGCTCGCCTTGAGGCAACTCTGGAGCGGGAAGAACGCCAGGCATAAGGCACGCGTTGTGCTCTCATGGTGCTCCCGGGCCGGGTGATAACGATTCACCAAGTGGTCAATCGTTCAAAAGCCCTGGGTATCTTTCTGTGCAATCGTTACGCGGAGTTCGCAACGATTGACTCTTCTGCCATGGGCCATCCGGAAACGATTCACCAGAAAGACAATGGTTGATTCCGTGAGCGCCTTCCGGCCTCGGGCGTAATTTGCGCGAGCGTGATGGTTTGCCGCGTGGGTTAGTTTACTTGCAGTGCCGGTGAGGGGTGTTGCCTCTCAACTTCAGCGATCAGCTTCGGATTCGAGCACACTTCGTAGTAAACATGGCTGGCCCAGCGCACGAAATGGAAGTCTCGCACTTCGACCTGCGCGGCTTTGCCCTCACGCACCAGTATGGGATGAAAGACGCCAGGGCCCACCGGAACCAGTCCGCGGAAAAACCGAACCTCCTCCGCACCCCACGGCATGGGCAGTACAAGCTTGAACTCTTCCAGTGAAATCTCATCCCGCAACTTCTCGAACCCTGCTTTCGGCAAATGAATTCCGCCCACGTTGTAGTTGAGCAGGAAGTCTTCCAGCGCTTCGGCTGCCGCCTGTTCATCGACCGTCTGGAAGACCAGGACGTTGCATATGGGATTGCTGTCCTTCCCATTCACGTGCCGCCGCGCTCGCTTGTGGCAGGCGCTCAGCCGGTCGCTCAGGTTCAACGCATCGGAGATCATGATTCGGTGCGCGCCATCCATCAGGTAGAGCGGTGCGGAATTCTGATACGCGATGCCGATTCCGATTTCCAGCGGAGGCAACCCGTTTTCCGTGGATGCGGTGTTATAGGCGTGCACCACGTTCAGAATCTCGCGCGCCAGCACGCAGGTTCGGGCCACTCCAAAGCTGCGCTGGCCCTCATTCTCCAGCAGAGTCAGGATCACCGCGTCGCCTTCGATGAAGACCTTTTCCGCGCTGTATTTCGGCAACAGTTTGTTTACCGGCTCAAAAAAGTTCAGGCTGAAAAACGATGCCGGATTCAGTCCGCGTTCCAGCAACGAACGGGTCAGAAATGTGGAGTCGCGAATGTCGGCCTTGAGCACAACATGATGGCTTACCCGCTGCTCGGCAGGCTTTTGCTCTTCCGGCAGCAGGTAATCATAGAGCGTGCCGTTGATCTCGGAGAGTTCGCGGAGACGCTCATTGCTCACAACGTTCACCGACTCCAGCGCCCGCTCCAACACTTCCATCTTGCGCACGTCGCGGTGAAAGCGCGAGAGGTCGATGAAATATCGAGCCGCATAGCGCAAGCGTTCCGGCTTGCCCGCAGAACGAACCCGCTGCGCAGCCCCGTGCAGTTTGTCCAGCGGACGCCGGTTATGAGTCTCCAGCAATTCTTCTACCTGCCGCAGTTCGTTTTTCAGAATCAGGGCGCATTTCAACTGCTGTGGTGAGACTAGCGCGCCGTAATCGCCCAGAATGGGAACCGTTTCGTAGGCGGCCACAACATAGTCCATCACCCCGCCCGCTTCCAGCGCCTCCATCCACTCGGTGGTAAGCGCCTTCTGCGCCTTGCCTCGCGGGGAGTTGTCCACCAGCCCGGTGAACATCAGCATCTTGGCGTTCTCGGGCACATTCAGCAGCTCACCGGCCTCAACATCGCTCTTTGCCAGCCCCACGTGCTTCAAGAAACCCCTGGCAATCACCACCACGTGATCGAACAGGTCGGGGTCGCGATCGAAACTTCCGAAGAGCGCGTAGTGCTCGGCCCTGAGAAATGGGTCCTGACTCGAATCGGGGAAGACGAGGCGATTCGACAAAACCTCATATCCGGCAGCCTCGCGGTCGCCAAACAGCGACTGCCGCGTACTCGCCACCGTCTCCCGTTCCACCTCTTTCAGCGTGGCCAGCACATCCTGGGCGACGCGGCGCAGCACCTGCCGCTTGTTCACTTGGAAGCGCAGGAAACGGTCGCGCAACACCATCTGCTGCTGTTCGAGCCGCCGCTCGTCTCGCTTTTTCAGGTTCTCCCGGCAGCGCTCCAGAACTCCTGTGAACTGCTGCACCAACTCGTTGCGTAGAAACTTCAGCAGTCCCACGCGGCACAACAGATCCAGTTGAATGTCGTCGGCCTCCCTGGCTTGCCGCAAGGATGCGAGTTGCAACTCGCTGAGGCAGTGTTTGAATTTCGCCGGATAGTCCACCTCCGGCTCGGGCAGCGCGTCGTGTTTGATGTGGGCGCGTCCGTAGCGAGAATCGCCGAAGGGATTCTCCTCGGGCACGCGTGTCAACTGCTCCACATCGCCGTGCTGCTCAATCAGGTTGGCCAGGTGGACGCGCGCAATCTCAGTGAATTTCGCGCTGAGGAAGACATCCGGACGCAGATTATCAACCCCGGCAACCAGTCCCTGGAGGGTGAACTGTGGAGCATAGGATGTCAGCCGAAACTGGCTGGCCATCTCGCGCGTTTTTGCCAGTCCAAAAAGTGGCAACGGAGACATGCGTTCCTTCAAGTTTCAATTATGAGCTGACAATGGGACTTTACCATACCGGAGTAGCTAAGCGGGAGTACTGGATTCCACCTTGGCAGTCTCTTTTTTTCGCTGACAATCGCGGCCCACTTCTCTCTCCTGCGTGCGAAACTCTGCGCTCATCTCAAACCCTGTTTGCGCAAGATTTTTCGCGTCAGCCCCGTGAGCGGAAGCTCCAGCAACCGCCCCCGTTCCACCCAGCGCCCCGCCTTTTTGTCCGATGCTTTCAGCTCTTTCAAGCGCAAGCGCACCACATGCACCTCATAGTCGGTGTCGGTAATCGAGTGCCGCACTACGCACAGCTCTTCCGCGCCATGCTCTGCCCTGCGGTCTGTTATCTCCCCGGCGCACTCCGGCAGCTCCCACATGCCCGCCATCTTCGGCTCATCGGAGGCGCGCTGCACGAGATATACGCAATCGTTCCGCTCGATCAGAGCTCGCGTTGCGCGCACTCGCCTGCGAGCGGCCCTGGGCTGACTGGTCCCGGCACCAGGGGCACGGCACCACACACGCACCGGGCACACCAGGCATTGCGGACTCTTTGGCGTGCAGACTGTTGCCCCCAGCTCCATCATTGCCTGGTTCCAATCCCCGGCATGGCGGAGATCCAGCAGCTCCTGCGCTCGTTGCCAAGCTGAACCATCGGCACGCGGCTCGCCGTCGAGCCGGCTCAGCACCCTTTCCACGTTGCCATCGACCACCGCGACCGGTTCGCCAAATGCGATGCTCACAATCGCCGCCGCGGTGTAACGCCCGACTCCCGGCAACTTTCTGAGCTCCTCCACCGCGTGCGGAATCACTCCTTGGAGTTCGCTCACCACCAGTTTGGCCGCCTGATGCATCATGCGGGCACGGCGGTAGTAGCCCAATCCGCTCCACAGCGCCAGCACCTGCTGCTCCGGCGCAAGGGCCAGCGCCTCTACCGTAGGAAAGGCCTCAAGAAATGCGCGATAGTGCTCCAACACCGCGGCCACGCGCGTCTGTTGCAGCATGATCTCAGAGACCCAGACCCGGTAAGCATCGCGATCCCGGCGCCAGGGCAAATCACGCTTGTGATGCGCGTACCAGGCCAGCAACGCCGCCCGCAGCTCACCTAGTGCAGAGTTTTCATTCCGCTTTGGTTCCGCTTCCGGCTTGCCTGTTTGCTTGGCCATGGGTGAGCCGATTGTAGCAATCCTTCCCGGCGCCGCCTACCAGCCACTCAGCCTGCTCCGCTCTTGCTTATCCGAATTGGCTTTGCCCTCTTTGGCGTTTTTATGTTCTGATCGTAGGCATGAAAACCAAACTGACCACGGCCGCTATTCTCCTCACCGCAGGCATTCTGCTATCCGCCAACATCATGGCTCAGCAGAGCCCTGCGTCGAAGCCGGCGACGGCTTCGTCCACCTCCACTCAAAAGGCGGCGGCCAAGCCCGCCCCGCTCGTACTTAAAACCGAGAAGGACAAGGGTAGCTATGCTATCGGTGTCAGCGTCGCAAGATCCCTGCAGCGCGATGGCATCGAGGTCGATCCCGCCATGCTTCTGCGAGGATTGAAGGATGGTCTCGCCGACGGCAAACTCCTGGTAACCAACGACGAGGCCAGAACGGCCATCGGCACTCTTCAGAGGGAAGGCCGCGAAAAGATAGAAGCCAAGATGAAGATCGTCGGCGAAGAGAATAAAAAGGAAGGCGCAGCTTTTCTCGCCGCCAATAAATCCAAGCCGGGAGTCGTCACACTCGCCGATGGATTGCAGTACAAAGTTGTGAAGCAGGGCGACGGACCGAAACCGGTCGCCACCGATACCGTGGAGTGCAACTATCGCGGCACGCTCGTCAACGGCAAGGAGTTCGACAGCTCGGCGCAGCACGGAGACAAGCCCGCGACCCTGCAGGTAAACCGGGTCATCAAGGGGTGGACCGAGGTTCTCCAGCTCATGCCCGTCGGCTCCAAGTACCAGGTATTCATCCCTGCGGAGCTCGCCTATGGCCCGAGCCCCAACCCCGGAATTGGCCCCAATGCCACGCTGATATTCGACATCGAACTCGTGTCGATCAAAGAGAAGCCGGTAGACGCTGCCGCACCGCCTGCTCCGGCCGTAGCGCCCACCGCTCCGGCTCCCGAAGCTGCCAAGCCAGCCGAAGCTGCCAAGCCCGCAGAACCTGCAAAGTAAGTTTCAAAAGGCAATAAAAAAAGAGCCCGCCATTTTCTGGTGGGCTCTTTCAACTTGATTCCAGCTACTTCGCAGTTGTCAGTTCCACAAACTCAAAGTTCTCCAACTGCTTCTCGAAGGGGATCGAGAACTGCTTCTCAATCTTCTCGCGATAGGTGGGTCCGGAGTTGTACGTGCAGAACGGATATAGCTTGCCATCGGGCGCGGCGTAGTGAATCACGCAGCGCTTCACGCGCTCAATGTCGTAGTTGTAGTTGTCCTGGAAGTGCATTCCAGCTACCAGCAGCGTGCGATAGGTGAAGGTGCCGTCCATGCCATTGCGCCCAAGCTTTTTGTTCGTCATTCCCTGAATGGTGTTCAGGAAACGCTCGAAGGTAAGTCCCTCGGGAGCCAAGTCGGCCTTGAAGTGCTTCTTCAGTTCCATCCAGCCCATGGCTCCGTTGTAGTACTTCATCAATCCGCCAAAGGACTTGCGCGAGAGCATCTCGATATCCTGCAGCATCGCGGGAATGTCTACAAACTGGGTAACCGGAACAGCCTTGCGTGACTTCTCGTCAACGAACATGTAGGTGCCGAGCGAGCAGTGCGGGTGGCTGGAGATAGTTGGCACGCCACGATGCTCCACCGCCGCAATCAGCTTGCTGAAAGGTGTGATTGCCGATAGAGGGAACCAGTCGTTGTACTTGTCGAACATGCCGGTCTGATCGCTCAGCGCGAAGGCAAGATCGGTCAGCGTGAAGCGCTTGGCCTCCAACTCCTTCTTCGAGATGCGGCCCGTAAACGCCACCGGCTGGAAGCTGATGCCGCTCACCGTATCCACGTTGTCGATGGCCACCTTCAGGATGTCGCCCAGTTGATGATCGTTCAATCCTTTGACGATGGTCGGCACAAAGACAATCTTCATCCCCGCTTTGCGGCAGTTCTCAATGCATTGCATCTTCTTCTCAAGCAATGCTTCGCCGCGCGTCTTCATGTAAATGTCGTCGCTGACGCCGTCAAACTGCAGGTACAAGGTTGCAAGCCCGGCTTCCTTGCACTGCTTGGCAAAGTCCAGGCTGGCGGCGATCAGGATGCCGTTGGTGGCAGCTTGCAGATGAGTAAATCCCATCTCGCTGGCCATCTTCAGGATCTCAATAAACTTGGGATGGATGGTTGGCTCGCCGCCCGAGAACTGCACGACGCGGCCATCTACCGGACGCTCGTTGCGCAGCGCCGTCAGCATAGTGCGTACCTGCTCGATGTCTGGCTCGTAGAGGTAGCCGGCGGCGTTGGCGTTGGCAAAGCAGACCGGGCAGGTGAGATTGCAGCGGTTCGTCAAATCCACGTTCGCCAGCGCGCTATGCGACGTGTGCAACGAGCACAATCCGCAGTCGTCCGGGCAGACCGCTTCCGCACCCTTGTCGTTGGCCGGATTGCTTAGTCCGGTGTTGTCGCCAAAGGTCCACTCTTCCATCTTCAGATAGAGGGCAACGTCGGAGTAAACGCAATCTTTGAACTCGCCGTGTTGGGGGCACGTCTTTTCCATCATCACGCGGCCATTCTCTTCAAAGATGCGCGCCGGAATGACGTTCGTCGTCTCACACTCAGGACACAGCGAGGTGGTGTTCTTCGGAAGCCCCTTCTGCAACGGCTGAATTGGGGCACCAGTGAGGGTCTTTTCAGGTTGCAAAATGTTCAAGTCAGGCCGCTTCGCCGATGCAAATGGAGTGCTCAAGTCTGTCTCCGCTAAACCGTGGATTCGCGGGAGCATAGGGACACTCCCGTATGTAGCTAGTTTGCCCTTTGCGGCAATCCAGACACAGTGGCATCGGTCACTCCCTTCTGTGAGGCCGTTTTTCAGCGAATCGCAATTTCACGCATCCAGTGGTGATTACTGGAACTTAGCCTGCGTGTCGAAGTCGAGGCACTGTGGGCGCACCAAGAATTTACGAATCTGCAATCTGCTGCAAGCCATGATTTTCCTCGCCTGCCGAGGAAAAAGCCCTCACCAAAAGCAGCGTCGCCGGCTGAACCAGCAGGAGGAGCGGCTCGCCAAATTGAATTTCTTAGATTTCCGCAAAAGAACTGGAACTAAATCCCTGTCAGAGTGAATACCAGTATATGGCTGAGTCGATGACATTCGACCAGACTCAAATAGTCTTCTCCGAAACGATGTCCGCCGGGAGCCCGGCGGACGATTTTTTTGTAGGCGTTGGGGGGCACGCTCCTAAGGTTCCAGCGGTCTGTCCCACCCGGTTGAGCATAGGTTCTGATAGAGGCTGATGACTTCCTGCATATGTTCCATCGATTTGAATCGAGGATAAGGAATGTGGCGGGCCAACCGGTCCCACACGATGGGCAGCAGGTCGTCTTTATGTTTGTTATAAAGATCTGTGCCTGGGAAGGGCGTGGCTTGGCTCACGCAAGCTCGCGTGGGCTTGGTTTTCAAGACGAATTGCCGTGTCAGTTCTAAATCCTGCACGGTTTCGCCCGGATAGCCGACCATGATATTGCACCAGGTTTTGATCCCCAGCCCATTACAGGTTTCGATGAACTGTTTATTGTTCTCGATATTGTTCTTCTTGCCCATCAGTTCGAGAACACGCTGTGATCCACTCTCCACGCCGACGAAGATCAACCAGCATCCCGCGTCGCGCATGGCTACCAACGTTTCTTCCGAGATGTCGCTGCGACTCTGGCACGACCAAAGCAAACCCAAATTCTTGACCATGGCGCAGAAATCTAAAATCCGCTTCCTGTTATAGGTGAAGGTGTCATCGTCGATGGAAAATCCGGTGACGCCATACAATCTGACGGCTTCCGCAATTTCTTGAAAAATGTTCTCGGCGGTTCGGCTCCTGATTTTGTTCCCGAACAAAATGCGCTTCGTGGGCTGGCAGAATTCGCAGTTATAGGGGCAGCCCCGGCATGTGAAAATGTTCACGAATTTGATCTTGCGCAGCACATGCGCGAAATGATGCCGGGCCGGGAACGGAAGAGAATCCAGGTCTTTGACATACTCGACCGGCGTAGTCCCTTTGGCAAAAGGCGCGCCGTCGTCTTCGGCAACAAACGCGGCATGGGTCGCCTTGCGCAGCAGGACGGTGGCAGGGGGAGCGGGCAACGTTCCGTTGAGGAACTGCAGGTAGAGAAGAAAGCTGATCTCGGATTCCCCAAGGAAGACGGCGTCGATCATCGGGTTCTGCATCAGAGATTCCGGCGCTACCGTAGCGTGGGGACCGCCGAAGACGATCTTCCCGGTGAACCCTTGTTCGCGAACTTTCTGCACCAGTTCGACAGCATGATCGATTTGCATGGACATGGCGGTGAAGCCGATGACATCGAATTCGCTGGGATTGGCCGGAAGTGCCTCGCCGTGGCGCGCGTCGAACAGGGATACTTCGGCCACGTTTTCCTTTTCGATAACAGCCGCAAGGTAGAGAAGCCCGTTCGGAAGAGAATCTTTATGATTAATGATGTCGAACTCTGTGGCGGGATAAACAAATGCGATCTTCACAACGTGCTCCTTCTCTCTATGGCAGGAAGTGTCCTACTCGACGCAGCCATCACACTCCGTAGACCCTATGCTTGATAAGGCTCGTCTCTCCGCAGCGACAGAGCATAGCGAAGACCTATCGCGAATTTATCTTGGCGATGTCTCAGCCACAATGACGCACGGATCCGTACGCGGACCACTCATTTATGCAGATCGAAATGTTCAGTTGTGCCTGCGCTGCTGTATTACAAGCACGTTCCCTGCCAACCTGACCCGGAGCAGGGTGCCGGCGCACAATTTGCGTAGGTATCTGGAAGAACGGAAGATAGAGGATGTGAGCCACCCTGTAATGGAGTCAACTCAACAGGCTTTCGTTTAACGCAATTCTCATACGCCCCTGGGAGCAAATCTCCGCGGCGCAAAGCGATTAGGAGTTGATGAGCCAGGCAACGCCAACGCAGAATTCACAGCCGCGCCGCAAAGCTCTGGATGGCGGCAATGAATGGCTCGCTGGCCACCAGCATCACGTCGTTGTGTCCGGCATGGTCGAGCCAGAGGTTCTGCTTAGGCTGGTTGGCCAATGCGTAGATGCGCTCTCCATGCCAGAACGGAATCACGCCGTCGCGGCGGCCATGCGCGATCAGAACCGGACAATGCACCGTTTGGATGGTCCGCGCGTTATTGAACTTGTCCCAGGGAACGATCTGGACGCGCGTGATCACCCGGAAGGCGGAGAGGAATGGCGCCTGCGCGATCAGTCCTGCGACTGGACGGCTGGCGGCCAGGTGAATGGCGGCAGCCGCTCCGAGGGAGTGTCCAAAAGCGATGACCTGCGAGGGCGGAACGTGCAGCGTCCCGGTCAGGAAGTCGAAGGCTGCTTCGGAGTCGCGATATACGGCAGACTCGGACGCGCGGCCCGCGCTCTGGCCGTAGCCGTTGTAGTCATAGGCGAAGACCGCAAATCCTGCGTGCCGGTACTCCTCCAACACAGGGAGGTCGTCGCCCAAATCCTCGCCATTGCCGTGGCTGTAGAGCAGCGTGTAGCGCGCCTCGGGATTGGGCAAGTAGGCTGCGGCCAGCGGGCCACTTTCCGTATGGATGGTGTAGGTCTGTACCTCGCCGTGCACGCGGTGGGCGAGCGTCTCCAGGCGATAGCTGGAGGCGTGCGCCTGGAAGATCAGATGGTCTGAGAATATGGCGAGCATGAGCAGCAGAAGGTAAAACGCCGCAAGAAACGTCAACAATGTGCGAACCCCCGTCCGCAGAATCTTCATGCGCGAGTCTCCTCGACCATGGCGGAAGTATATTGCATGGGCAAAACAAAACCGCCGGAGACTGGCTCCAGCGGTTCGCGCTTCGAATGTGCGAGAGCTAGTCGCCCATCACTTCTTCTGTTTTCTCCTCCGGCTGCGCAGCGGGTTTTGTGCCCAGGTTGCCGAGCGGAACAAATGCGCCGACCTCAGGAGCTTTCTCGCCCAGAACATGCTGCCGATACAAGGCCATCATCCTGGCATTCTCGGCATCCTGCTTCAACTTGGCGTCGCGCGCGCGGAGCTTTTCCTCGCGTGCCGTCTTCGCAATGCCCTGCTCATCGAGCGTGGTGTTGCGTCCGGCGTGCACGTGCTCCTGGTTCAGCACAAGCGAATGATCGGTGCTCTGCAGCGAAACCTGCTTGCCTCCCGCAAAGATCTCATGCCGTCCGTGCTCTTCGTACCACTTGGTCAAAGTCGCGGTCATGTGCATCTTCTCGATGATGTTGCGCCAGCCCACGCCAGTGTTATAGGCGCAAAAGCTGATTTCGCCTTCCTGCGTCGCGTAAGGAATGATGCACTGCTCGGTGCGCCGGAAGTCGTAGTTGAACAAATCCTGAAACCACATGCCCGCGACGAAGAGGAAGTTCCAACGGTCGGCCCGGCGCTTCTGGACGTCTTCCAGAGTGCGGTCCGGGCTCGACTTGCCGTACTTCACCTCGGCCTTCTTGGTCGCCGCAAAGGTCTTGTCGAACTTCTTCAGCAGATCGGTAAATTTGAAGTGTGTTGGCGACAGGAACGGATTGTAGTTACGCGCCAAGGCCAAGGCCATGCCGAGGTTCGACCAGCGTGCGCCCCGTCCTGCATCGTTCACCTTGGCCACGTCCTTTGCCACCTGGTCGGCGTGGACAAACTTCGTAATCGGAACTGCTTCCTTGGTCTCCTTGTCGATCATCAGCGCCATGCCGACGCCGCAGTTCGGGTGGCAGCCACAGTTGAGCGATCCCCACTCCTTGTTCGGGCCATGTACCACGTCCGCCCAATCGCTGAAGGTCCCCATGAACGAGATCGGGAACCAGTCGCGTGCCGGTTCGCCCAGCCCTGTCTGCTGCTTTACATCATGCGCCAGATGGCTCAGCGTGTAGCGCTGCGCGTAGCGGCGTTCATCGGTAATTGCCTCATCGCGGCCGGTGAATGAAACCGGCTGGAACGATAGAAACGAGATGCGCTTTGGATTGTCGAGCGCGAACTGAATAATGCGTCCAACCTGCTCATTGTTGACGCCGTTGACGATTGTGGTCACCGGCACAATCTCCACGCCTGCGCTGTGCAGGTTTTCAATTGCGCGCAGCTTTACGTCGAACAGATTTCCCACCGCGCGATGCGAGTTTGCCGCGTTGCCGATACCGTCAAACTGCAGATAGGCGTAGCGCAACCCGGCCTCCGCAGCCTGCTTGCAGAACTCCGGCGACTTCGCAAATTCAATGCCGTTGGTGGCCGCCTGCACCGAGTTGTAGCCCACCTTGCGGGCATAGGCCACGGCTTCCAGAAAGTGTGGTGACAACGTCGGCTCGCCGCCGCTGAACTGCACGCTCATCTGGCGGCGCGGCTTGATGGTGATGGCGTTGTCGAGCATGGTTTTGATGTCTTCGAAGCTGAGTTCGTGCACAAAACCAACCTGGTTGGCATCCATAAAACAGGGGTCGCACATCATGTTGCAACGGTTTGTCAGGTCGATGGTCAATACCGAACCGCGCCCATGTTTGATCGTCGAACTGCCGTGATTGTGCAACCGCTCGTCGTTGTGGGCGCGCATGTCGCGTCCTGGAAACATCTCCTCCAGGTGGCGGAAGAAGTCCGCGTCCACGGCCATGATGTCTTCAAAGTGGCCATGCTTGGGGCAGTCCTTCACCATCAGAATCTTGCCGTCGCGTTCAATAATCTGCGCTTTGATCTCGCCGATCTTTTCGTTCAGCAAAACCTGATATGGCAGTTTGCCGTCCAAAATCTGTTTCCGAATTTCAGGGACGCACTTCGGGCATAGCGAGTCGGTCGTCCGCGGCCAGCCCAGCGGTGGCTTCGTCTTCTCGTAGGACTTCAGCAGCGGCTTATCCGCCCATTGCGGCGTGATTGAGGGCTTCTGCTGGATGCTGTTCAGCTTTTCGTACACCACCCAGGCACCCTTGGCCACATACGTGAAGACCTTCTCAACATATTTGATCGGCTTGTGCATAAAGCGCTCTCTCCTGACCGGCGCATAGAGCGCCACAACCTTATGCTAGGTGCGTCCTCTGTAATTCCCAATGCGGATTCCATGAATGGCGGGTTTCATGGGCTGATCGGCGATATATCACATCGAGCAGTGATGCACGTCACACGCTAACCAATTGAAAGCAGACATGTTTCAGCGGCCAACCCCACAAATGGAACCGCAGAGCCGCCGCCCGCGTATCATCTTCTACAGGCTGCCAAGCGGCCTTAGCTTCGGTCGCGAAGCCCCGGCAACCAGGAGAGACCATGTATTGCACAAATTGCGGCAAAAACATCGGTGAAGGCCCAGTGTTCTGCCAGTTCTGCGGAACCCGCGTCGCCCGTATTCCCGCCATGGCACCTTCTGGCGATAAGCGGCCCTTCGCCCGTTACAGCGCCGACAAGAAGATTGCCGGTGTCTGCGCCGGCGTCGCGCGCTACTTCGATCTCGACCCAACCCTGGTGCGCGTCATCTGGGCACTCTGCACAATTCTCGGAGGCACAGGTCTGCTCGCCTACATCATTCTCTGGATCGTGATGCCTCTGGACCCCGAGTACCCGATGCTGCCCGCATGAGCGTGAGCCTTGCGACGGGTGGGTGGTGATGATTGGTATTCCTCCTCATTGACCCACCCACGCCAGCGGCCGCAGAATCAAACTGCTTTGAATTCCTTCGTGCCGACTGTGAAGCAATCGCCGTGCTCTCTGCGAAGCTGTCTCCCGCAGCGGACTCTCTTGCCTGTCCGTCTGTATCGCACTCTGCTGATCTCCGTGCTACTCGGGCTGGTTGTTTTTTCCATTGGCTGCGCGGGAAAAAAGCCGGCCGCCAGCAAGGTTCCGCCTGCACCGTCGTTGCCTTCTAAGACGTCGCCTTCGACTCCGTCTTCCTCAGCCGAGTTGAACTCGCGTACGACGGTCGCCTCCGGAATTCATGTCGATCCCAACGCCCGCGTCCTCTGGAGCGAGATCGGATTCGCCAGCTGGTACGGCCCCAACTATCACAACAAGAAGGCGGCCAACGGAGAAATCTACAACCAGAACGAGATGACCGCCGCGCACAACACGCTGCCGCTGAATTCCATTGTCCGCGTGGTCAACCTCAAGAGCAATCTGTCCACTGTGGTCCGCATCACCGACCGTGGGCCGTTCGTGGGCGACCGCATCATCGACCTCTCGGTGGCTGCCGCCAAGGCCGTGAATGTCTACCTGCCCGGCACCGCCAAAGTTCGCCTTGAAGTGCTGGAAGCTCCTCACCCCATCGAGACCGGTGGGCGCTGGTGTGTGCAGATCGGCGCCTTTCAATCGCAATCTGCCGCCATCCATCTGAAGGAACACCTTCTGCACCGTTACTCCGGCTCGCAGGTGATCGAATTTCAGGGTCCGACCGGCTACTGGGTCCGCATCCGGATGCCGCAGGACGACAAGCAAAAGACCCGCGAGGTCTTCGATCACACCCATGTCGATGAGGGCGGAGTCTTCATGGTCCGTCTCGACTAGAGATTGTGTAAAATTGGCCTCGCTAGGAGCGGTTTATGAGTGATTGTCTTTTCTGCAAGGTTATCGCCGGAGAAATTCCATCGAAGAAGGTGTACGAGGACGACCAGGTCTTCGCCTTCGAGGACATCAAGCCGGCGGCGCCTACCCACATTCTCATCGTACCCAAGCGTCACTTTGCCGGACTCAAAGAGGCTGAGCTTTCCGACGCCGAGATCATCGGCTATTGCCACATCATCGCCGCCAAGCTGGGACGCGAGCGCAACATCGAAGACGGCTACCGCACGGTGCTCAACGTAGGCCCTCGCAGCGGCCAGTCGGTCTTCCATCTCCACCTGCACCTCATCGGCGGACGTGATATGAAGTGGCCTCCGGGGTAAAAGACGATGAAATGCTTACTCTGCCGCAATCGTGTTTCCGACTTCACACGCTGGAAGAGCGTCTTTTCTTCTCACGAGGCCGCGCACCGGGAGGCCGGTCTGCGGCTGATGAACCTCTGGCGATCGCTCGAGGAGCCGAATAACATTTTCTTCGTCTTCGAAGTCGCCAGTATGGAAAAAGCCCGCGCGTTCATCTCGAACCCCGAGGCGGCCGAGGCCGGTAAAGCTTCAGGTGTTCTTGATGGTGAGTACCACTTTGTCGAGGATGCTGAAGGATACTGATCGTCTCCAGGACCGCTCTGGGGGAAATCCTAAGCGGCCTTCCGCTCTCGCGCGTCGTAGAACGATCTCCGCCACGCTGTCGTCAGCAGCGCCAGGGCCGGTGCGCACCGGACAAATTCATCCACTGTCTCTCGCACGTCGCGCACCTGCTCAGGGCTTAACTGTTTGAGAAGTTGGTCATGGTTGCGGACCGGGAGCCCTCGCAGCAGCACCGTGGCGCGCTGCGCAACTTGCTCGCTGGCACGCTGGAAGCTCTTGTCGGCAAGCACCCGTTTGGAATCTCCCCACGCCGAAACCAGGTAGCCGGGAAACGGCGACAGCGCGCGATACAAGCTGATCACACTTTTGGTTTTCAGGGTGCGCCGGATGTCGGCGTAGAGCAGCCAGATGCGCAATCCCGCCTCACGTTCGTTGGGTACATGCAGCGTTATCAGCCGAGACAGTGCTGGAGCCTGCTTGCCCGGAGTGACTCGCCCCTTCTGTCCGCCCTGGTACCCGCACTGCATCAGCCGCGCAAACAGCAGAAGACGCGGCAGCGCGCGCACGAAGATGCCGACCGTTCCGGCCAGCACCGGCACGTCGCCAGTAGATATCTTCTGCTCGGCCAGCATCCGCTCCTGGTCGCGCAGCAGCCATCCACCGCTGAGCGCCTGCGCCCGCACAAATTCGTCGAGCCCATCCGAGGCTGCGTGGAACTCACGCGAAAGCGCCACCGGCCCCAACTCGCGCCACATCCCCTTCAGGTACGGAGGCGTCGCGGCCAGGTTCTTAAACAGGGTTGGTACAAACGGCAGGTCAAAGTTGACCCGCAGCTCCGCATAGATTCTGCGTAGCTCTGCCCCTACTTCATGTTCTTCAAAGGCGCGCGCAAAGGCCATTGGGATTCGCGCCTGGAATTAACATCGAAGCTCCGGCGCTCTCCCACGGTTGGATACCCAAAAACTCAGGCTGGTTGCCGCTTGGGATTTCCGGGCGTCAGTATTCCTGCAGCTCGGTTTCGCTGGTGGCGTGCCGCCGCAGTAATTGCGGCAGGTTCTGTGAGAACGCCGAGCGCGGCAGCACCATGTCGCATCCTGCCTCCTGCGCCTTCACCTTCAGCTCTCCCTGCAAGTGCGAGAGGAAGCCGATGATGTTGGTTTCCTTCTTGAACTTCGCCTTCAGCTTGGGAATCACCGTCAGCGGCTTTGCCGTGTGGTGGTTCAGGTCGATGATGATCAGCGACGGCTTCTCTTCCCCGGCTGCCACCAACTCCAGCACTTCCTTGTCGGTCTTGACGAAGTCCACCTTCACATTCAGTTTGCGCGCCGTCTCCTGGACTTTAGCCATGAAGAACAGGTCATCGATGAACGCAAAGATCGGTTTGGAGCTCAAATTGTCCACCACCGGCATCGCCTCATATCCCGGGCGTCCGGTGTTGCCCTCGTGCTGCAGGCTGCGGTAGGAGTGATCCATCGGCGCACTGTAGACGCTGGCATCGGGAGTATTTTGATTGACCACCGAGCGGAAGACGCGTTTGCTGGCGTGGCCGTTCCCATTTCCGTTCCCGTTGGCCTCGATAAAGTTCTTGCGGGCCGGCGGTTTCGGCTTGAATTTCCTCTTCATTGCAGGCTTCCCCTGAACCGCTGGGGCTCCCTGAGAAGCTTGTGGTTGGTTTTGATTGGACTGTGCTGATCCATCTTGGGTCTGGGTTCCGGATTGCATTCCCGGACCCGGGCCACCACGACGCCCGCGGCGCCGCTTCCGTCCTCTCCCGCCGTTGCTGGCAGGATGGTTCGATCCACTGTTCATATTGTCAGGTTTCTCGTGTGTTACGTCGCTTGCTGCGATCACATCGGCGCCGCGCCTGGCCTGTTGTCTTTCCGGCCACGCAATTGCACTGATCTTTGGTGTTTCCTGCCGGACGGCCGTGCGTTTGGATCGGGCCGCCAGCTTCAGGATCAAACTTCTTAACCCGGGAAGATACCTGATAGGACGCTTCCCGAGCGGGCTAGCCGAATGTTTCACCCGGCTGTGGATGTCGGCCATTCCAGAATAGCAGCCAACATAGTTCAGATGCTAAAACCTCGGCGAAGGTCGCTATCCAATTGCAAGCGTTGCCGCTTTTGGCTTCCCTGCCGAAACATTTTGCAGACCCTGACCACTCGACCTGGGATGGGAGTGGTGGGCGCTGTAGGATTCGAACCTACGACTTCCACCGTGTGAAGGTGACACTCTACCGCTGAGTTAAGCGCCCGCCTGTCTGCTCAACTCGGATTGTAACAAACCCGCCTGATTTCGCAAATTGCCCGCCTGTGACTTTCGCAAGCGATTCTGGTTGCCTTCGGGCATAATAGCCCAGTACCGTTACCGAGTGGCATGATCTGGAATCGCAGGAAATCTCCCAACCCGGAAGCCGCAGAAACCGGAGATGAATCCGGCGACCCCCCGCAACTTTCACAAGCTGGGGGTGTTCCAAATGACATGAGTAGCATGGCCATTGGCGGTGCTTTCCCCGCTTCGAGCGGCGTTCGAGGCCAGCAACTTCGGTTCAGCGATCCCTGCAACCTGGCCGAGATGGATGACGCCCAGGTCATGCTTCGCGTGCGTGACGGCGACGATGCGGCCTTCAACTACCTGGTCCAGCGTTATCGGCGGGCGATGATCAGCTTCATGTTCCGCATGGTGCATAACGCGGCCATCGCCGAAGAGCTGTCGCAGGAGGTTTTCCTTCGCGTGTATCGCTCGCGCGCCAGCTACTCCGCCGATGCCAAGTTCACCACCTGGCTCTACCGGATCGCAACCAACTTGGCCGTGAACCACGCGCGCGATAACAAGCACGAGCGCCCGGAGGAAAAGACCAGCCTCGATGAGACCGATGAGGAAACCGGACTGTCGATGGATCTGGCTGATGGCCGGCCCAATATCGAGCAAGAGATTCTGCGCCGCGAGCGCCTGCGCGCCATTCGTAAACATGTTGAGGCGCTCCCGGAACGCCAGCGCATGGCCGTCATGATGCATAAGTATCAAGAACTGGATTACCGCCAGATCGCCGAGGTCTTGCACCTCAGCGAATCGGCTACCAAGAGCCTGCTCTTCCGCGCCTATGAAACATTGCGAGAGAGCTTGAAGGATTTCGTTTAGAGGCCGTTATGAATTGCAACACGATTCAAGAACAGTTGCCGGATGTCGCCCTCGGTACCGCGCCGGTGCCGCCCGAGGTCGAGGCCCATCTCGTTTCGTGCCGTGAGTGTGCCGACACCCTGCAGGCGCTCCGCTCTACCATGAACCTGCTGGATGAGTGGACCGCGCCCGAACCGTCGCCCTTCTGGGATGTTCGCATGCAGGCGCGTTTGCGCGAAGAGCAGCAGCGTGCTTCTGCCGGATGGTTGCAATGGCTCCGCCGTCCTGCGCTCAGCGTTGCCGCGGCCCTCTGCCTGGTCGCCGGTATGGGCTTCTATCAAGTGAACCGATTCATGAAGGCGGGCGATACCCGAGAGATTGCAGGATTCCCCGCACCACCGCCACCTAGGGGAACGGCGGTATCTGACTTACAATTCTTGGACAAGAATTCAGACATGCTGCAAAATTTCGACGCCCTCGATGACATGGATGGCGACGCGGATAACACAAATTAGCTTTCAGGAAGCTTGTTTTCAGGTACTTTGACAGTAATGCGCATAAATTCCATCCCGGCTCTTCTGGTCACGCTCGCGCTGGCCTCGCCCCTCTGGGCCGGTATGCGCCAGGCTGGCCGTCCTGCCGGTTTCGCAGCACGTCCAAGGCCCGCAGCAATTCGGCCTCAGTCGGCAGAGCGTATGCGGATGCAGGCCCGCGGCCAAGCGAACTCTGTCCCGCGCGGCGCCGCTCAGGCCCAGCGCAGTGCCCCTCTGGCCCAACCCGCTCGCCCGGCAGCGCCACCCCGCCAGTTCTTCCGTGGACCAGGCCCGCACAACGGCGACTGGCTGCGCGGCACCATGCAGCTTCCACCTCAGGAGCGCGAGAGAAGACTCGAACAGGATCAGCACTTCCGCCAACTTCCGCCAGAGCGTCAGCAGCAGCTCAGAAACCGTCTGCAGACCTTCAGTACGCTGCCTCCGCAGCAGCAGCAGCGGGTACTCAACCGCATGGAGATGATCGAACACCTCCGCCCCGAGCAGCGGCAGCAGGCGCGTGCTTTATTCGGGCAGTTCCAGGCCATGGACCCACAGCGCAAGCAGATGATGCGCGGTACCCTGCGCCAGATGAGAATCATGCCTCCGGAAGCTCGCGAACGGCTGCTGAACTCGCCGGAGATTCGTTCTCGCTACTCTCCGCAGGAGATCCAGATGCTGCACGGCTTCAACGATATAGGCTTTGCAGGGCCGGAACAGTAGCCCGAGCACCAATTAAAAGCGCGCCATCTCCGGCGCGCTCTTTTGTCTCCACTCGCTGTGATCGACTGTTACATTCCCGGCATCTTCATCCCTGCCAGGCGACGGGCAAAGCTCGGCTTTGACATTGACTTGAACATTTTGCGCATCTGCGCGTACTGCCGCAGCAGGTTGTTCACCTCAGGCACGCTGGTGCCGGAGCCGCGCGCAATCCGCTTGCGCCGCGAGCCGTTGATCGCTTCGTGATGATCGCGTTCGTAGGGCGTCATCGAGTTGATGATCGCCTCCACCCGCGACAACTGCTTCTCATCCACTTTGTTGCTCGCCTGGTGCATCTGCGCAAACGGCCCCACCTTGGGCAACATGCCGATGATCGACTGCAGCGAGCCCATCTTCTTCACCTGCCGCAACTGGTCGCGGAAGTCGTCCAGCGAGAAGCCCTCGCCGCTGAGCGCCTTCTTGGCAAACTCCTCGGACTTCTTCTTGTCGAGCTTGTCCTCCGCCCGTTCGATCAGCGAAAGAATGTCGCCCATACCCATGATGCGGCCCACCACGCGGTCGGGATGGAAGGGCTCGATGGCATCGTACTTTTCGCCCACGCCCAGGAACTTGATCGGCTGTCCGGTTACGGCCCGGATTGAAAGTGCCGCGCCGCCACGTGCGTCGCCATCCATCTTGGTCAGCACCACGCCCGTAAGGGTCAGCTTGTCGTGGAACTCCTTCGCCGAATTCACTGCGTCCTGGCCGGTCATGGCATCGGCCACAAACAGCACTTCCTGCGGCGTCAGCAGTTTTTTCAGCGACTGCATCTCGTCCATCAGCTGCTCGTCGATGTGCAGCCGTCCGGCCGTATCCACAATCAGCACGTCGCAGCCGTTGATGACCGCTTCGCGCCGCGCCTCTTTGGCCAGCCGCACCACGCTATCGGTGTCGCTCGCCACCCCGGAGCCTTCGTAGAGATGCGCCCCTACCGCCTTGGCTACCACCTTCAGCTGCTCGCGTGCCGCCGGACGGTAAACGTCCACCGAGACCAGCATGGGACGGTGTCCGGTCTTTTTGAACCAGCCCGCCAGCTTGCCCGAGGTCGTCGTCTTACCGGAGCCCTGAAGCCCTGCCATCAGCACAACGGTGGGCGGCTGCGAGGCAAATTTGAACTTCGCCGTGTCGCGTCCCAGGGTTTCCACCAGTTCATCGCGCACCACCTTGATCACCATCTCGGCCGGAGACAGCGAGGTCATCACCTCGGTGCCAACCGCCTTAACGCGAATGTGGTCGATCAGGTCCTTGACGACCTTGAAGTTCACATCCGCCTCCAGCAACGCCAGGCGGATCTCCTTCAAAGCTTCGTCCATGTTCTCCTCGGTCAGGCTGCCCTGGCCGCGAAGGTTCTTAAATGCACGCTGAAGTTTGTCTGTAAGATTCTCGAACATCGGATAAGTCCGGGGAGCCGCGCAAGGCGGTCCATCTGTGAAGTTTTCTTTTGAATTGCCAAGCACCGCAACCGGTGCGGCGTCTGCGTCGCATACCCGGCTGGAAGCCGCGAGGCCTCAGAATATCACGCCAGGTGGGTCACGCGTTCCGGCTCCGTAAAGGCTCCCAGGCAGCGGCATACCATCATGGCCCCAATTTGCCGGCCCCTACGGTCCAGTACCGGGAACGCCGTCGCCTCCACGGGAGACGATGTCCGCTCCTGCCTCACCAGCAGGTTCACCCTAACCACTTTGCCCTCGTAAGCGGCCTGCGCCAGCGGCAACTCCTGCGGCTCCAACATGCGAGCGCCATAGCAGTCGAAGATCCCCAGCGCCTCTGGGCAATCGTCCATGCTGTTTTTCTCCATGTCGATTTCGCCGAATAGCGTTCGTGCGGCAAAATTGGCATACACCATCTGCCCGCATGCGTCGCAGGCAATCACTGAGTCGGTCATCAGCGCCGTTACCGTAAACAGCCGTTCCAACTCGCGGGAAACTTTTTGCACTCTCAACCTTTCCCGTTCCGTGAAGTACACGCTACAGCAGTTCCAGGGATGCTGTATCCCGAAGCCGCTAGCCTTGGCCGTCGCGACCATCAGGGAATAACGGCAGTGATCAAATCGGAAAGGATATACCTTCCCTGGAACTGCTCTAGGCGCGCAACTATATCAGAACTCGCCACAGGGGATAAATATTCTTAGTTCTGTTCTACCGGGGATCGTCCAATTCCAGCAAATTGTTGTCGTGTGGACTCAATATCGGCTTCTGCAACTCCCATCCTCACTAGATGCTATTCCAGCTCTGCGTGCTGCAATTACCTTTGTAATGGCCTCGTTTATCCGAAGATTTCCTTTGCCGCCAGTACCGTATTGGTATGGATGGTCACCGTATCTTCCGGCTTCTGCGCGTAGCCTCCGGCCAGCGTCGTCATGATTGGTAAGCCATGCCTGTGGGCAAACTCGTAAACCATCAGGTCACGTTGTTTCAGCCCTTCAATGCTCAGGCCCAAGCCGCCCAACTGGTCTTCCACATAAGGATCGGCCCCGGCGACATAGCAGATCAGCTCCGGCTCAAATCGCTCCAACGCGCCCTTCAGCGTCGTCTCCAGCCATTGCAGATACTCCCCATCCGTGGTTCCGTCCGGCAGATTCACATCGATCGACGAAGCGGGCTTCCAATACGGGTAGTTGCTTTCCTGGTGCAGGGAAATCGTGAACACATCACGCGCCGCGCTGGTCTTCACGTTCGCCGCCTGCCCGGGTGTCATCAATGCGGCCGACCACGAAGCCAGCGGAAATGGTTCCGGCTCGCCGCTACCGAAGATCTTCGCCGTACCATTGCCCTGGTGCACATCGCAATCCAGCACCATGGCCCGTGCGACGTGCCCGTCGCGCTGCATGCATCGAATCGCAACCGCCACGTCGTTGATCAGGCAGAAACCTTCCCCGTGGTCCGCAAAAGCATGGTGAAAGCCGCCTCCAACGTGCACCGAGCATTGGTTGCGTAGCGCCTGCTCCGCTGCCACAATCGTTCCTCCGGTGATGTACCAGAAAGCATCCACCAGTTCCTTGCTGTAGGGAACCTCCAGCTCCAGCTCCTCACGCATACTCAACGTTCCGCGCTTCAGCTTCTCCACCCACAAACGGGTGTGGACCAGCAGGACGTCGCCCTCCTGGCAGGCCGGAGGCGAGATAAAATCACTCTCCGAAAACGCTCCCTTTTCCAGCAGGCGCTTCCTGATCTCGCCGTACTTGCTCGAGTGGAAGATGTGATCGCCAATCGGCAGCTTCGCTTTTTCTGAATAAACCAGCCGCAATGGGGGCCTGCTCATCGCAATCTTTTTCCGGCTTGTCCTGTCCCTCGAAGTGTTTGCAGGATTGTAATGCAAACTGCCCATTCGCACCTATTTTTTCCAGGCCACGGCGCATCGCACCCACGGGCCGCCGCATCCCACTCTATACCGACGCAACCTAATCCAACCGAATCCGGCATCTTCAGTTCTAAATCAATTGATATATTATGTAATGTTGCTTCTGATTCTGTGGCGGCAACAGTTTTTTTGATCGAGAGCCGTCACTGTGCACAATTTTTACTTGCGGAGACTCATGATTCACCAACGTCCGATCCTGATCGCCTTGGCTGCAACCTTGGTTTGCTTTTCAGCCTCCTGCAAAAAACCTGCCCAGGCTGCCGGAGGCATGCCCGCCTTCCCGGTCAAGGTTGAGAAGGTCGCCCTCCAGCAGGTCGGCGACGCCTCCGAGTTCCTTGCCACCCTGCAATCGCGTAACGCCGCCATCCTTCAGCCCGAAGTCGAAGGTCAGATTACGCGGATCTTTGTCGCCTCTGGCACTCATGTCGAGGCCGGTCAGCCCATCATGGAGATTGACCCTCGCCGTCAGCAGGCCAACGTCACTCAGCAGGAAGCAACCCGCCAGTCGCAGCAGGCCACCCTGGCCTACGACAGGGCTCAACTGGAGCGCTCCCGCAAGCTCTTTGAGGCTGGCATCATCAGCCGCCAGGAGTACGACAGTGCGCTCAGCGCACATGATGCCACCAAGGCCAACGTCGATGCCACTGAGGCCAACATCAGCCAGCAGCGCGTCCAGCTCCACTACTTCACGGTTCGCGCACCATCGGCCGGCATCCTCGGAGACATTCCTGTGCGCGCCGGCGACCGCGTCACCAACTCGACCACCCTCACCACCATCGACCGTGGCGGCGACCTCGAGGCCTACATCAATGTTCCCTCCGAGCGCGCCAACGACGTGCATTCTGGAACCGAGATCGAGCTGCTCAACTCCGATGGCACCCCGGCGGTCTCCACCAAGGTGAACTTCGTCTCGCCGCGCGTCGATACGGCCAATCAACTACTCCTCATCAAAGCTCCCGTACCCAACGCCGATCATCGCTTCAAGAATGAACAGCTGCTGCACGTCCGCGTCGTCTGGAAGCAGATCAGCAAGCCCATGATCCCCGTCATTGCCCTCTCGCGCCTCGGAGCACAGTCTTTCGTTTTCGTAGTCGGCCAGGGGCCAGCAGGCCCAGCCGCTTTGCAAAAACCAGTCAAGCTCGGCGATCTCATCGGCAACAGCTACGTCATTGAAGAGGGGCTCAACCCCGGAGACACCGTCATTGTTGGCGGAACCCAGAACCTGGTTGACGGTATGCCAGTCATACCCCAGGCCTAACCAGCGTGAGCCTGTACCCGTCGCTAAGTCCGCGGAGGACATAATTGTTCGTTGAATTCTTTATTCGCCGTCCGGTATTTGCCACCGTCTGCGCTCTGCTGATCATTCTCGCCGGCGCCATTGCCATCCCTACTCTTTCGATCGCCCAGTTCCCCGTGCTCGCGCCGCCCCAGGTCACGGTCAGCGCCACCTACACGGGAGCCAACGCCCAGGCCGTCGAAAGCGGTGTCACAACCTTGCTGGAGCAGGCCATCAACGGTGCTGAAGGCATGCGCTACATGTCCTCCAGCAGCGGCAATGACGGTTCCTCGTCCATCACCGCAACCTTCAAGCTCGACCGCAATCTCGATATCGCCGCCGTCGACGTGCAGAACCGCGCCTCCACCGCGCAAGGCCGCCTGCCTGTTGCCGTCCAGCAGACCGGCGTCACCATCAACAAGAACTCCGGCTCCTTCGTCCTGGCCTACGGAGTTTTTTCTCCCGATAATCGCTACGATCCGCTCTTCATCTCCAACTATCTCGATGTCTATGTGCGCGACACCCTCAAGCGTGTTCCCGGCGTCGGCGACGTCATCATCTTCGGTGAGCGCAAGTACGCCATGCGCCTCTGGCTCGATCCCGTTCGCCTCGCCAAACGTGGACTCACTGCCGAGGATGTGACCAACGCCCTGGCCGAGCAGAACGTCCAGGTCGCCTCCGGTCAAATCGGCCAGCCTCCCGCCCCCGCCGGACATCTTTACACCCTCAGCGTGCGCGTTGCCGGACGCCTCACCGATCCAAAGGAGTTCGAGCGCATTGTTGTAAAGCAGTCCAAGGACGGCTCCATCGTCCAACTTCGCGACGTAGGCCGCGCCGAACTCGGCGCGGAAAGCTACGACTCCAACCTTTCCTTCAGCGGACACCCAGCCATCGGCATCGGCGTTGAGCAGCTCTCCAACGCCAACGCCCTCGATGTCGAAAAAGGCGTCAACGCCGAGATGTTGCGCCTCTCCAAACAGTTTCCTTCCGGCCTGATGTATCAGGAGGCCTTTAACACCACCACCGCGGTCCGCGAATCCATCGGTGAGGTTCTCAAGACCCTCGGCGAAGCCATCCTCATCGTCATCATCGTTATCTTTTTCTTCCTGCAAACCTGGCGCAGCACTCTGATCCCAGCCGTAACCATCCCCGTCTCGCTCATCGGAGCCTTCGCCTTCATCAAGCTCTTCCATTTCTCCATCAACACCCTCACCCTGTTCGGCATCACCCTTGCCACCGGACTGGTCGTCGATGACGCCATCGTGGTGATTGAAAACGTCGAGCGCCACCTTGAAGAAGGAATCCACGACGCCCGCCGCGCAACTTCCATCGCCATGACGGAGGTCACCAGCGCCGTCATCGCAACCTCCATTGTGCTGATTGCCGTCTTCGTGCCCGTATCGCTCTTCCCCGGAACCACCGGACGTCTCTACCAGCAGTTTGCCCTGACCATTGCCTTTTCCATTGCGCTCTCGGCCTTCAACGCCCTCACGCTCACTCCGGCGTTGTCCGCGCTCCTGCTGCGCCACACCGATCGCCAGGCCAACCCTGTCTTCCGCGTCTTCAACCGTGGCGTCGCCGTCGTCACCGAAGCCTACCGCCGCATTCTTACCCGCATGGAGCATGCGAAAACTCTTGTCGTGATTGTCTTCCTTGCCGGTCTGGCCTGTACCGCGTGGGTCTACAAATCCGTTCCCACCAGCTTTGTCCCCGATGAGGACCAGGGATACTTCATCGTCCTCATCCAGGCCCCGGACGCCGCCTCGCTGGAGTACACCTCACAGGTCGCCGCGCGCGCCAGTGACGCCATCATGAAGAGCCCAGAGGTCTTCGGAGTCTTTTCCGTTCCCGGCTTCAGCTTCAGCGGCGCCGCTCCCAATCGCGGACTCATGTTCGTCAATCTCAAGCCCATCTCCCAGCGCAGAGGCGCGCAGCACTCGCTGGATACCGTGATCAACTCGCTGCGCGGCCCGCTCGGCTCCATCACCGACGCCATGGTGATTCCTTTTGCTCCACCGGCCATCGAAGGTCTCAGCGCATTCGGCGGCTTCACCTATGAGCTTCAGCAGACGGGCTTCAGCACCCCTGAGGAGTTGGAAGCGAACCTGCAAAAGCTTCTCGGCGCGGCCCGCCAGCGCCCCGAACTTTCACCCCAGTCCGTCTACTCCGGATACACCGCCCGCACCCCGCAGGTGCTGGTGCAAATCGACCGCGAAAAAGCCGGGAGTCTCGGCGTGCCGTTCTCCCAGATCAACTCCACCCTGCAAACTTACATGGGCTCAACCTACGTCAACGATTTCGACTTCAACAATCGGTCCTATCGCGTCTACGTCCAGGCCGATCAGCAATTCCGCGCCAATCCCGCCGACATCACCCAGTACTATGTCCGCTCCAACAGCGGAACCATGGTCCCGCTCTCCAGCATCGTCACTCTCACCAACACCGCCGGACCCAGCGTAATCAGCCACTACAACCTCTTCCGCTCGGCGGAGGTCAACGGCTCTGCCGCTCCCGGCTATAGTTCCGGACAAGCCTTGGCCGCCATGGAGGATGTCTCCCACAAGGTTCTTCCCGCTGGCTATGCCTTCGAGTGGACCGGCCTCGCCCTGGAAGAAATTCAGTCCGGCAGCCAGGCATTTCTGCTCTTCGCTCTCGGCTTGCTTGTCGTTTACCTTGTACTCTCTGCTCAGTATGAGAGCTTCGTTCTGCCTTTCATCATCCTGCTCTCGGTGCCCATGGCCATCCTCGGAGCCCTCGGCGCCCAATCCCTGCGCGGCCTGCAAAATGACGTTTACTGCCAAATCGGCCTCGTCATGCTCATCGGCCTCGCCAGCAAAAACGGTATCCTGATCGTCGAGTTCGCCGAGCAGCTCCAGCGCAATGGCATGGAGCTTTTCGCCGCCACCGTCGAGGCAGCGCGTCTCCGTCTTCGCCCCATCCTGATGACTTCGGTCGCCTTCATTCTCGGCGTTCTGCCACTGGTCTTCGCCTCTGGCGCAGGTAGCGCCGGACGTCACTCCGTGGGCACCACCGTCTGCGGCGGCATGATCGTCTCCACCATCCTCAACCTCTTTCTCATCCCCATCCTCTACGTCATCGTGCGCAGCCTTGTCCCGCTGCCCAAACCGGAAACCCCTGAGCCGGAGTCCGCGCAATAAAATAGGCGAGCGCCCATGGCAGGGCGCTCGCCTTGGTTGAGAGAGGTTGATACTAGCCTGTTATCGTCTGGTATGCGGAACTCTGGTGGCAAAACTCGCTTTAGCGTGTAGCATTGTTGGCATCAAGCTGTATTCGTGGCGCGCCTGCCGCTCGAACGACAGGAGAAGAAAAATGCTGTTCGACAATGATCGGCTTTCTCACTGGTGCATCGGCGCTGTGCTGGGTTGGACGATATGGACTTTGGTTCTCTTCATTCCGATTTTTCACTTTGCACTGAAAATTCCTATCGCTAAGGTGGCGTTCCCTGCGGGCATCTGCTGCGCTGTGCAACTAGCGGTTACACCGTGGTTGTTCTCCGCCCGGGCCACACGTCACAATCCAACAGGCCGGAAAGAGAGACGGTCCGCGGCATTGGCTGTCATGTTCTCCCTAATGGCTATGCTGTTCTTTTATTACGTTCAGCGCAGCGTACCTAGCACCCCAGATTCTCGCCAGTTCTTCGCAATTTTGTTCGGCATCACTATAGCGTTTGGGATTTTCTTCTTCCTCGCATCTCGAAAAGTCCGCTCCTAATTCGTAACGCGTCAGATGCACATCTACCGAGCGGCTGGGTGTGCCAGAGAAGGCAAGCACGCGCAGCCAGCATTGTGGGCGATAAATCCGTAGTCCCCACCACTCCCAAAACGCAAGCCGCCTATCTCTAGTCCACCGCAACGATCACATTATTCGCCTTGAACGCTGCGTCGGCTTTCACGCCTTCTTTCAACCCCAGCATGTGGCTGCTCTCACGGGTGATGATCGCTGTCAGCTCGGCTCCGCCGTCCAGCTTCAGTATTACTTCATTGTTCACTGCACCCTCGTGCACCTTCGTCACCGTGCCGCGCAGCACGTTGCGCGCGCTCAGCTTCTTCGGGTCCAAGTCCTTGCCCAAAATCACCCAACTCGCCTTTAGGATGGCGTAGGCATGTTTGCCCGCTTGCAGGGCCAAATTGGTCGCGCTCTCAATGGTGATGATAGCCACAATCTTGTCGCCGCCGTCGAGCGTCAGCTCTACCTCGGCATTCACCGCACCTTTGGTCACCTTCGTGATGCTTCCCGCCAGCGTATTGCGTGCACTGATCTTCATGGGCCAACTCCGGATTGAGGTGATGCCGACTTTAGCATCGTTCAAAGTTAAATTCAAAGCAGCACAAACCAATCTCTCCGAGATCGTCCTGCGCCGACGGCCGATTTGCCCTAGCCCTTGAAGAAGTTCTTCGCCATAAACAGCACATTCGCCGGGCGCTCCGCCAGCCGCCGCATAAAGTACGGATACCACTCCGTGCCGAACGGGATGTAACAGCGCACGCCCCAACCCTCTTTCGCCAAACTTTCCTGCAGATCGCGCCGCACCCCGTGCAGCATCTGGAACTCGAAGGCTGTCTTCGGAACGCCCTCCTTAATTGCCCATGCCTTCATCGTCCCGATGATCTTTTCATCATGAGTCGCCAGCCCGTGAAACACTCCGCTCTTCAATAGCTGCTTGGCGAGTTTGAGATAGTTCTCGTCCACATCCCGCTTATTCGGATACGCAATCGCCGCCGGCTCCTTATACGCTCCCTTGCATAGCCGGATACGTATTCCCTCCGAG